>Ga0102590_1001358_pt1 | contig 37652 bp, 41 predicted proteins | sample AraplaMF_Col_mMF_FD_76859 | JGI IMG/M metagenome (GOLD analysis project Ga0102590, IMG submission 76859) | Arabidopsis root microbial communities from the University of North Carolina, USA - plate scrape MF_Col_mMF | ecosystem: Host-associated > Plants > Roots > Endosphere | place: USA... | reverse complement strand
GATCGGTGCGGAAGACATAACCATCGGCCGTGCGCTCCTGAAGGATGCGCACCAGCCGCCGCATCATGCGCGGGAAGATCTCGATCGCATCATCCGGATCAGGCACGATGCCGGCCTCTTCGTCGAAGAAGACGACGAGGTCGATATCGGAGGAATAGTTGAGCTCGGAAGCGCCGAGCTTGCCCATGCCGAGAACGATGAGGCCGGAACCTTCGCTCGGTGCAACAACATTCTTCAGTTTCAGCTTGCCGCTTTCATGCGTCGACAGCAGCAGGTGATTGATGGCGGCCGTCACCGAGGCCTCGGCGAGTTCGCTGAGCCAGCCGGTCGTCGCCCGGCCGTCGAAGATGCGGGCGAGATCGGCAAGGGCTACGAGAAAGGCCATCTTGCGCTTGACGATGCGAAGCCTGGTCATCACCTGGCCTTCGCCCGGCGCGTTTCCTTCACCGTCCGGCTTCCAGCAATCGCGCGCCTCTGAAATCAGCGCCTCGATCTGCGGTTCCAGCGGATCGCCGACGGCGGAGGCAAGGATGGCCGGATCGAGATTGGCGATCTCGCGCAGGTAGGGAGAGAGGGTCAGAACGGCGGCGATGAAATCGCGCAGCGCGCCTTCGGCCTTCAGCATATCGGCGATAACAGGCTCGCGCCTGCCGATATCCTGCAGGTCGACGAGCGCCGCTTTCAGTTCCGTCTGGTTCAACGGCCGCAGAAGCCCTTCGGCGACATCCTTCAGGCCGTGCTTCGATTTCGTCAGCATTCGCTCTCCCTGCCATGCCGCAATGCGACTTTAAACTAGGGTGTCAGCGTGAAAGCGCCAATATGAAAATGATAAGGAAATCAGGCTGCCCTGGCGGGGAAAACCATGCTGACTGTCAGGCCTGGGCGTTGCGCGTTGCCGGGATCCGTGTCCGAAAGCTCCAGCGTGCCGCCGTGCAGCTCCATGATCGCCTCGACGAGAGAGAGGCCAAGGCCGGTGCCTGGCTTCGAGCGGCTTTCATCCAGGCGCACGAAGCGCTTCAGCACGTCCTCGCGCCGGTCGAGCGGCACGCCCGGGCCGTGATCGGCGACGGAGAGACAGATACCGTCGGGACGGCGGCTGAGCTTCACCGAGACGGCGCCTGCCCCTTCCGTATCGGCGGAATATTTGATCGCATTGTCGAGCAGATTGAAGATCGCCTGGCCGATCAGTTCGCGATTGCCCTGGATCTCGATATCAGGCTCGATCTCGGAAGTCAGCACCATACCCGCCTCGTCGGCAACGGGCTCATAGAGTTCGGCGCTATCGGCGACGATGGCAGACAGCTCGATCGGCGACATTTCGGCGGCGACGGAACCGGCCTCGACGCGGGAAATCATCAGCAGCGCATTGAAGGTGCGGATGAGCTGGTCGGATTCGGAGATGATGCCTTCCAGCGCCCCACGCCGCACCTCGCCATCCTCGATGTCGAGCGCATCGGCGGCCTTGTTGCGCAGGCGCGTCAGTGGCGTCTTCAGGTCATGGGCGATATTGTCTGAGACCTGCCGCAGGCCCTCGTTCAGCTTCTCGATGCGTTCCAGCATGTTGTTCAGCGAAACGGAAAGACGGTCGAACTCGTCGCCCGAGCCGGCGACCGGCAGGCGCTGCGAGAGATCGCCGGCCATGATCTTCTTGCCGGCATCCGACATGCGGTCGATGCGTTTCAGCGCGTTGCGGCCGATGCCGAACCAGATGATGATGGCACCGAGGCCCATGATGGCGAGCGCGATCATCAGCGCCTGGCGCACCAGCACGCGGAAACGTTCCGGCTCGCCAAGGTCGCGGCCGATCAGCACGCGCAGGCCATTGTCGAGAACGAAGATGTTGGCAATCGCCATATGCCGTACCACACCGCTGTCGGTGTAGCGCTGATACATGAAGGGTACCGAGGTCCAGCCCTGTTCCTCGAAAATGCCCGGCTGCACGGAGGCGACGTTGCCGGCAAGGATATCGCCCGAGGGGCCGGCGATGAGATAGAGATTGGCGCCCGGCTGACGGGCACGGCGCTCCATCGTGCGCAGAAGCAGGTTCATGCCGCCGGCATCATAGGCGCGCTGGACCTGCGTCACCTCCTGGGCGACAGCATCGCGGATCTGGCCGGTCAGCAGCCGCTCGGACATCGCCGTCACATAGATGACGAGCGTTGCGGCGCAGATGGCAAAGAGCAGGATATAAAGGGCCGAAAGGCGGACTGCAGTGGATTTGAAGAGAACCCGGAAACGGCTCATCCCTCATCCTTGATCATGTATCCCGCGCCGCGGATCGTCTTCAGCAGCGGCTGGCTGAAGTCCTTCTCGATCTTGGAGCGCAGGCGCGAGACATGCACGTCGATGACATTGGTCTGCGGATCGAAGTGGTAATCCCAGACATTTTCGAGAAGCATGGTGCGGGTCACGACCTGGCCGGCATTCTTCATCAAATATTCCAGCAGGCGGAATTCGCGCGGCTGCAGCGGGATTTCCTTGCCGCCGCGGCGGACCTCATGGGAGAGGCGGTCGAGCTCGAGATCGCCGACGCGATAGATGACGTCCTGATCCGGCGTGCCCTTGCGGCGGCCGAGCACTTCGACGCGGGCGAGCAGCTCGCTGAAAGCATAGGGCTTCGGCAGGTAGTCGTCGCCGCCAGCGCGCAGACCGGTGACGCGGTCGTCGACCTGGCCGAGGGCGGAAAGAATGAGAACGGGTGTGTGGATGCCCTTGCGGCGCAGCTCGCTGATGACGGAGAGACCATCGCGGCGCGGCAGCATGCGGTCGATGACGATGACGTCGTAGGTATTTTCCGATCCCATGAAGAGACCGCTTTCGCCGTCGCTCGCATGGTCGGCGACGATGCCTGCCTCACGAAAGGCTTTCGTGAGATAGACCGCCGCCTCCAGATCGTCTTCGATGATGAGAATCTTCATGCGGCCGACATTACCCGCCGGTTGCGTTTCGGCAAGGCTCAAAGCGTCTTCCTGTTGTGCGGAGGTCATTGCGGGCGTCCTTCATAATTGAAGAATTTGGCGGCTGCGAAGAATTCAGCGGACTTAATCAGCGGACTTAAATAGAATTTGGAGCCGCGCAGCATTCGTACCTGCGCGGCTCCTGCCTTCTGAGGGCAGAAGATCAGCCCTGGCCGTTGATCGGGAGGGCGACGAAGCGGCTGCCGTCCTTCGACTGGATCTGGAACAGCGCGCGGGTGCGGCCGTCCTTCTTGGCCTGGTTGATGACGCGCACGACATCGTCGGCGCTCGAGACTTCCTGGTTGTTGACCGAGGTGATTGTCTCACCTTCCTTGATGCCCTTGTCAGCAGCATCAGAGTTCGGGTCGATACCGGTGATGGCGAGGCCCTTGCCATCTTCGGACGGACCGACCGTCAGGCCGAGATCGGCAAGCGCCTTCTCGGAAGCCGGCGGCTGGGCCGGCTGCTGCTGGTCATCGTTATCGTCAGCGGAAGCCTGCTGGTCTGCCGGCAGCGTGCCGAGCTCGACGGTCACGGACTGGGCCTTGCCGGAACGCCATACCGAAAGCTCGACCTTGCTGCCCGGCGTCATGGCGCCGATGCGACGGCTGAGATCGCGGGCATCCTTGACCGGTTCGCCGTTGACGGCGGTGACGACGTCGCCGGTCTTCATGCCGGCCTTCTGGCCCGGTGTGCCTTCCTGTGCGGAAACGACCAGGGCGCCACTTGCTTCGGAGAGGCCGAGGGAGTCGGCAATATCCTTGGTGACCGGCTGGATCTGCACGCCGAGGTAACCGCGCGAAACCGTACCGTCCTTCATCAGGTCGGTGACGACATCCCTGGCGGTGGAGGCCGGGATTGCGAAGGCGATACCGACGCTGCCGCCCGACGGCGAGAAGATCGCGGTATTGATGCCGACGACCTGACCGTTGAGGTTGAAGGTCGGGCCACCGGAGTTGCCGCGGTTCACGGCTGCGTCGACCTGCAGGTAATCATCGTAGGGGCCGGAGCCGATATCGCGGCCGCGAGCCGAAACGATGCCGGCCGTGACCGTGCCGCCGAGGCCGAAGGGATTGCCTACGGCGACAACCCAGTCGCCGACGCGGACCTTGTTGTCATCAGCCCAGTTGACATAGGTGAACTTGCGGCCCTTGCCATCGACCTTCAGCACGGCGAGGTCGGTGCGCGGGTCCTTGCCGATCAGCTTGGCGTCGAGCTCGGTACCGTCATTCATGACGGCAACGAATGCCGAGCCGTCGGAAACGACGTGGTTGTTGGTGACGATGTAGCCGTCTTCGGTGATGAAGAAGCCCGACCCTTGAGCGACCGGGCGCAGACGGCCCGGACCGCCCGGCTGGCCGAAGCGGCGCTGCTGGTTCTGGCCCTGCTGGTTCTGGCCCTGGTGGCCCTGTTCGCCGAACTGGCGGAAGAACGGCTTCAGGGCGTCGGGCAGATCGTCAAAGCCGCGGCCATTGAAATCGAAGGAGAAACCCTCGCCGTCATCGGAAGCGGGCTTCATGCGGCTTTCGACGCGAACGGAAACGACGGCAGGGGAAACGGCGTCAACGACATTGGCGAAGCTCGGAACCGAGGGGGACTGGACATTGACTGCTTCAGCGTAAGAACGGGAGATCTCGACAGGGATACCGGTTGCGAGCACGGCGGCTGCCAGACCGGCAACGGTGGATGCCTGAAGCACCGTTTTGAGGGACGGACGTCCGCGGAAATTTTTGAGCATTAGAGCACCTTCTCTTCTTGTTCAGATCTCGTTCCGGGCGATGCCGGATCCGTGATCGAGATATAGGACGCCAGACCTTACTGCGAACTGTCCGGCCCATGAAAAATTCGTAATGTAGCGACATTCTTTTGGTTGCATGCGGGCTTTTGGTTGCATGCGGGATGCGGTCGAGCCGCTTGCCGCATCCTATTTAACCAATTGGTTGACAAGCGGACTTCCAGCCAGTATTTAACCATTACGTTACATACGAGGCCCATCATGCAGACCGATAGTTTGAGCGCCGCTTTTGCAGCCCTCGCAGACCCCACGCGCCGGGCGATCATCGCGCGGCTGGCCGAAGGCGAGGCTTCGGTCAACGAACTCGCCGCCCCTTTCGACATGAGCCTTCCGGCCGTCTCGAAACATCTGAAGGTGCTGGAAAAGGCTGGTCTCATCAGCCGCGGCAAGGAAGCCCAATGGCGACCGGCCAGGCTCGAACCGCAGACGATGAAGGGCATTGCCGACTGGCTGGAGCAATACCGGCGCTTCTGGGAATCGAGCTTCGACCGGTTGGACGGCTACCTGCAAAAAATCCAGACAGCGGACGACAGCGGCCCCCACAACTGACGTCGATCCCCACATTTTCAATCATGACGAGGGGAATATCATGGCCGATCAGCTATCGCGCCCCACATTGCATATGCAGCGAATATTCGATGCACCGCGTGCGCTCCTCTGGGCCGCCTGGACGCGGCCGGAAATGGTCGTCGCCTGGCTCGGTCCCGTCGAATGGCCGGCCGTCAGCGTCGTACAGGATCTGCGTGTCGGCGGTTTGTACAGGGCGTGCCTGAAGAATGCGGATGACGGCCGCCTGCTATGGCAGAGCGGCGTTTATAAGGAAATCGACGAGCCCTCGCGCCTGTCCTTCACCTTCCAGTGGGAGGATTCGCACGAGGATGGCGAACCGGCCGTGACACTCGTGACCGTCGTCTTGGAGGAACTGGCCGATGGCCGCACGCGGATGGATTTCACCCATGCGGACCTGAAATCCGAAAAGAGCCTCACCGGCCATCGTTATGGCTGGGAGAGTTCTTTCGGAAGGCTGGAAAGCTGGATTGCAACGCAAGGACACCAAAGGGAGTGAGGACCATGAAACTCGTAACCAATCTCGTCTTCAAAGGCGAATGCCGGCAGGCCTTCGAATTCTACGCCAAGGTGCTCGGCGGCAAGCTGAACGGCATGTTCACCTTCGCCGAGGCGCCGGGCGACATGGAGATAGACCCGTCCTTCAAGGACAAGATCATGCATGCCTGGCTTGACGTCGGCGACCAGTCCCTGATGGGCTGCGATGCTCCCCCCGGATATCAGGAGGATATGGGTGGCTTCAGCGCCACCTATCACAGCGAGGATGCTGCGGAAACGAAGCGGGTCTTCGAGGCGCTCTCGGAAGGCGGCAAGGTGACCATGCCCTATAACGCCACCTTCTGGTCGCCGGGCTTCGGCATGTTCACCGATCGCTTCGGCACGCCCTGGATGGTCAATACAATCCCTGGGGATCGGCGATGAGCGAAAAGGGACCGCTCATGTGGGGTGGGTTGTGGCTGCGGGATCCCGCCGTGCGAGCGCTTTTTCCCTATCGGAAGGCTTGAGGATCAACCCTTCCGCCGGTTTGCCGCGGCGGAAGGGTTTGTTATTTTTCCAATAACTCGGCGAGCTTGGCCTGCTCTTCCTCGGTGAGTTTGCTGCCGGTGGGCTTGCCGGCCCGCTTGCGGGCGAAAACGACGAGCGAGGCCCCGCCGGCGAGGATCAGCAGCACGGGCGCGCCCCAGAGCAAGAGCGTGCGCATGCTGAAGCGCGGCTTCAGCAGCACGAATTCCCCATAACGCGAGACGATATAGTTCAGCACCTGCTCGTCACTATCGCCATCGGTGATGCGCTCGCGCACGAGCAGGCGCAGATCCTTGGCGAGATCGGCATTGGAATCGTCGATCGACTGGTTCTGGCAGACCATGCAGCGCAGTTCCGCCGACAGCGCCCGCGCCCGCGCCTCGAGGGCGGGGTCCGCCAGCACTTCGTCCGGGTTGACGGCGAAGGCCGGTGCGGCCGCCAGCATGAGCGCCAGGGCGAGGAGGAAACGTCTTATCATTCCGCCGGCTCCATCGCCGGTGCTGCCGGCTTGGCTGCTTTCGCCTTTGCCTTCCTGCTCGGCGCCCCGACCCGCAGGCGCCGGTCGGTCAGCGAGACGAAGCCGCCGAAGGCCATGACAAGCGCCCCGCCCCAGATGCACAGGATGAACGGTTTCCACCAGATGCGCACGACGATGCCGCCGTCCTTCGTCGCGTCGCCGAACGACACATAGAGCTGGCTGAGGCCGAAGGTCAGGATGCCGGCCTCCGTCGTCGGCATCTGCCTTGCGGTGTAGAGCCGCTTGGCCGACCAGACATCGGCGACTTCGGCGCCGGCGCGGCGGATCGAGAAGTGGCCGCGCTCCTCGGTATAGTTCGGGCCGGTGGCCGGCTGCATGCCGTCGAAGACAATGCTGTAGCCGCCGGCATCCGTCGACTGGCCCTGCTTCATCTCGACCACATGCTCGGTCTCAAAGGTGGTCACAGTGACGATGCCGAGCACGGTGATACCAAGGCCGGCATGGGCAAGGGCGGTACCGAAGGCCGAGCGCGGCAGGCCGGCCAGCCGTCGCCAGGCGATCTCCGCCTTCACCTTGCCGATGCCGGCGCGATACCAGAGGTCGGCCACCGCGCCCAGGATCAGGAACAGGCCGGCGGCAAGCCCGAGCACCGCCATCACCGGGCCGCCGTGCTCGATATAGAAGAAGGCCAGCGCCGCGGCGAAAGCGAGACCGGCGACGACATAGAGCCGCTGCAGCGCGCCCAGCAGATCGCCGCGCTTCCAGGCGAGCAGCGGCCCGAACGGCACGACGATCAGAAGCGGCGCCATCAAGAGGCCGAAGGTCAGGTTGAAGAAGGGCGGACCGACGGAGATCTTGTCGCCGGTCAGCGTCTCCAGCACCAGCGGATAGAGCGTGCCGGTCAAAACCGTGCCGCAGGCAACCGTCAGGATCAGGTTGTTGACGACGAGCGCCCCCTCGCGCGAGATCGGCGCAAACAGCCCGCCGGACGACAGAAGGGGCGCGCGGAAGGCAAACAGCGACAGCGCCCCGCCGATGAAGATCAACAGGATGCAGAGGATGAAGACGCCGCGGCTCGGGTCGCTGGCAAAGGCATGCACCGAGGTCAGGACACCGGAGCGTACCAGGAAGGTGCCCATCAGCGACAGCGAGAAGGTGAGGATGGCGAGCAGCACCGTCCAGATCTTCAAGGCCTCGCGCTTTTCCATGACGAGGGCCGAGTGCAGCAGTGCGGTGCCGGCCAGCCAGGGCATGAAGGAGGCATTCTCCACCGGATCCCAGAACCACCAGCCGCCCCAGCCGAGCTCGTAATAGGCCCAGTAGGAGCCCATGGCGATGCCGAGCGTCAGGAAGGTCCAGGCGGCCAGCGTCCAGGGCCGCACCCAGCGCGCCCAGGCAGCATCGATGCGGCCATCGAGGAGGGCGGCGACGGCGAACGAGAAGCAGACGGAGAAGCCGACATAACCGAGGTAGAGCAGCGGCGGATGGATGGCGAGGCCAATATCCTGCAGCACCGGGTTCAGGTCTTTGCCTTCGGCAGGGGCCGGATCGAGGCGGACGAAGGGATTGGAGGTCAGCAGGATGAAGAGGATGAAGGCGACCGAGATCCAGGCCTGGACGGCGAGAACATTGGCCCTCAGCGTCTCGGGCAGGTTGCGGCCGAAGATCGCGACCAAGGCGCTGAACAGCGACAGGATCAGCAGCCAGAGCATCATCGAGCCCTCGTGATTGCCCCAGACGCCGGAATATTTGTAGATCAGCGGCACCAGCGAATGCGAGTTCTCCCAGACGTTCTCAACCGAGAAGTCGGAGACGACATGCGCATAGGTGAGCACACCGAAGGAGAAGGCGACGAGGGCAAAGAGCAGGACGGAGCCCAAGGGCGCCACATCCATCATCGCCTGATCGCCGCGCCTGGCCCCGATGACCGGCACGAGCGACAGGACGATTGCGGTTGCGAGCGCCAGAACCAGCGCATAGTGGCCGATCTCAATGATCATGGCGTCGCCTTCGTTTCCTGGGCCTTCGTCTCTTGCGCCCGGGCTTCCTGGCTCTTTGCGGCCTTGCCCTGCGGCGCGGCTCCCTTGCCCTCTTCCCAGAGGCCCTGCGCCTTCAGCTTGTCGGCCACGTCCTTCGGCATGTAGGTCTCGTCATGCTTGGCAAGCACGGTATCGGCGGTGAAGACGTTGCTGCCGGTCTCGAAGCTGCCTTCGGTCACCACCCCCTGCCCTTCGCGAAACAGGTCCGGCAATATGCCCTGGTAGCGGACATTGACGACCTCACCGCTCGGGTCGGTCACCGCAAAGCGCACGACCGAACCCTCGCCGCGCAGGACGCTGCCCTCGCCCACAAGCCCGCCGAGGCGGATGCGCGTGCCGGGGGCCACAGGGTTCGTGGCCAGATCGCCCGGCATGTAGAAATAGGCGACCGACTGGCTGAAGGCGAACATGACGAGCAGCACGGCGGCGAGGATGAAGCCCATGCCGCCGGCAATCACCGCCAGGCGTTTCTGCTTGCGCGTCATTCCACCGATCCTTCCGTGGCCACCAATCCTTCCGTGGCGATGCCGAGTTCTTTTGCCAGCGCCAGCAATTGCCTGCCCTGATCGCCGGAGGCCGGGAAGGCGGCAAGTCCGCGCTTCAGGGCGGCGGCGGCGCGATCCTTGTCGTTCAATACGGCGTAAGAGCGGACGAGACGCATCCAGCCCTCGAAATTGTTCGGATCGGCAGACAGTTTGGCATCCAGGCTTTCCACCATGGTGCGGATCATCTGCTGGCGGTCACTGGTGCTCATCGTCTGCGCCGCGGCGACATCCTCGGCCGTCGGGCCGCCCGGAGCTGAGGATGGGGCGGCAGGCTGGGCTTCAGCCCCAACGGCCGTGCCGCCGTTTTTGGCGATATGCTCGTTGACCAGCGGCAGCCACGGCGCGTCGGCCGGCGACTGCCTGGCCAGTGCCTCGAAAGCGCCGCGCGCCTGATCGGGTTGGCCGGCCTGCTCCAGGCTCAAAGCAATGTAGAAGCGTGCGCGCGGGTTGTTCGGTTCAAGCGTGAGCGACTGTTCCAGCACCTTGCGCGCATCTTCCGTCACCACACCTTCTGACATCGCCATCAGCGTTTCGGCAAGGCCATCGAGACGCGCCGGGCTCGGGCCAAGCAGGCGGATGGCGTTGCGATAGGCGGTCTCGGCATCGGAGACCCGCATGGTGCTGAAATAGATCGGCGCCAGCACATCCCAGCCTTTACCGTCGCCGGGGTTCTGCGCCAGATGCCGCTCCGCCTTGGCGACGAGAACGGCCATATCATTGCCGGGACTGGCAAGCCGCGCTTCCAGCGGCTGCGACGGCAGGTCGGGTCTGCCGGTATTGATGTAAAGACAGAGCCCGATGATCGGCAGGATCAAGACGATGAAAACTTCGGTGAGGCGATGATGCCTTACAGGTTTGCGTTCATCGACCGGAGCAGCCCCAGAGACGGCGATCAGACGCCGGCCGATCTCGGCGCGGGCATAATCGGCCTCGTCCGCGGTGATCAGGCCGCCGCTCACGTCCCTGTCGAGTTCACGCAACTGGTCGCGATAGACAGCGACCTCTCCGGCACGCGCATCCTCGGCCGCCTTCGCTCCACGCAAAAGAGGATAAAGCAGAATGGCGGCAACGGCCGCCGTCAGGACAGCCACGAGAATCCAGAACAGCATATCGGCCCAATTACTTGAAGCGCGCCCTCATTCCAACTGCCAATGCCGTGTTGACGAAGAATTGAGGCTATTGGCCGCAAGGATAACGGGAAAGCGAGATCAGCCGAGCGGCGACCAGGTACCGTTTTCGTTGCGGCAGGCAACACCGCGCGCCAGCGTATCCTTGCCATCGACCGTGACAGTATGGGTGTACTGGCGGCAATTCTGCGAGCCGACCTGATAGGGGGCGGCTGCCACGACGCTGCCATTGGCATCACGGCCGGTCCAGGTGACCGGCTGGCCGACTGCGGCGCCTTCCAGCGCACGGTATTCGGCTTCCAGCGCCCGTTGCTTGTCGCCGTCACCAAGCTCTACGCCGGTGCGACCAACGATGCCGCCCTGCAAGGCAGCGATGAACGTCGCCGAAGCGGGGGGCTTGCGGCCGCCAAAAAGACCACGCGTCGCAGCGCCCTTCGTCGTCGTGCAGCCAGAGAGCGCCACGGCGACGATAAGGGAAGAAACGATCATGCCTTGCCAACGTAGAGTCATTGCAATCGAACCACGATCAGGGGTGTTAGTTGAGCCGATCGAAGTGCAGCGTCCCCGTGTCAGCATTAAGGCAAAGCCTGCTATACATTTGCCACTATCTTTGTGACATCAAGCAGTTGCTCATGCAACATCCTTTGTCACACCTGGCAGGATAAGCTTGGCTTTCAGCCCGCCCCATTCCCCTCGGGTAAGCTCCAGACGCCCCTGGTACTCGTTGGAAATCTCGGTGACGATGGAAAGGCCGAGGCCGGTTCCGGGCTTGCTTTCATCCAGCCGCCGGCCGCGCTTCAGCGCCTCGCGGATCTGATCGGGCTCCAGCCCCGGGCCGTCATCCTCGACGGCAAGCTCCACCCAATGCTTGCGGGCGCTTGCTTCTACTCCCTTCACATCCTCGCCGGCTTCGACCGCCGAAAGACGCACCTTGCTCTTGGCAAAGCGCGCGGCATTCTCCAAGAGGTTGCCGACCGTTTCCTCCAGATCCTGCTGCTCCATGGCAACGGCAAGGTGCGGCGGCTGGACGATCAGCTCGAATTCGGTTTCGACATTCAGGCGGCGCATAACACGCACCAGACGCTCCAGCGCTGGCTCAGCATCGGTTCGCGCCAGCACGGATTCGCGCTGGGCGGCAATGCGCGCGCGGTTGAGATAGGACTGCACCTGCCCCTGCATGGCCTCGGCCTGATTGCGCACCAGCTCGCCATGCGATTTTTCGAGCACGCGCGCCTCGTTGAGCAGCACGGCGATCGGCGTCTTCAGGGAATGGGCGAGATTGCCGACCTGCATGCGCGCCCGCTCGACGATGCGGCGGTTGCTGTCGATCAGGGCGTTGACCTCATTGGCAAGCGGCAGGATCTCGCGGGGGAAATCGCCCTTCAGCTGCTCGCTTTCGCCGGCGCGGATACGCTCCAAAGCGGCGCGCGCCTTGTCGAGCGGCTTCAAGCCATAGAGAATGGCGAGCGCATTGACGATGAGACTGCCGACGCCGAAACCGGCAAGCGCCAGGTAGAGTCGGTGGGAGAAGTTGCGGACGTCCTCTTCCACGACATCGACATTGCCTGTCACGCGGAAGCGGGCGGCGCGGCCGTCGGTATCGAGCACGACTTCGGTTTCAGCCACCTGCACGCGGTTCCCGGAGGCATCCGTCACCTGATAATAGCGCTCGTAATTCTTGTCGAAGGGTGCTTCCACGACCGAGAGCACCGGGATCGTCGCGGAGCCCAACGAAGGCGAGACGAGCGGCGCGGTCGTATAGGTGCCGAGCGGCTCGACCACCCAGTACCAGCCGGTCTTCGGCTGGGCAAAGCGCAGGTCGCCGAGCTGCGGGCTGCCCGAGAGCGCGCCCTGATCGCCGATCGTCACGGAATTGATGACATTATAGAGCTGCGCGCGCAGCAGATCCTGAAAGCCGCGCTCGGCGCTGCGTCTATAGAGCGTCGAAATCAACAGGCCGATCACCACCAGCGCCACCGTCGACCAGACCGTGGTCAGAAGCAGCACGCGTGCGGTGAGCGACTTAATTCGCATTGGTCGGCGCTTGAATGCGGTAGCCCAGACCGCGCACCGTTTCGATCAGATCGACGCCCATCTTCTTGCGCAGGCGGCCGACGAAGACCTCGATCGTATTGGAATCACGGTCGAAATCCTGGTCGTACATATGCTCGACCAGTTCCGTGCGGGAGACCACCTCGCCCATATGATGCATGAGATAGGCAAGCAGCCGGTATTCATGCGAGGTGAGCTTCAGCGCCACGCCGTTGACGATCGCCTTCGAGGTCTTGGTGTCGAGCCGCACCGGGCCGCAGACGATTTCGGAGGAGGCATGGCCGGCCGCGCGGCGGATCAGCGCGCGGATGCGGGCCAGCACTTCCTCGACATGGAAAGGCTTGGTCACATAATCGTCGGCGCCCGCATCGATGCCGGCGACCTTGTCGCTCCATCGGTCACGGGCAGTCAGGATCAGCACCGGCACGGTGCGGCCGGCGCCGCGCCATTTTTCGAGCACGGTCACGCCGTCCAGTTCGGGAAGGCCGATATCGAGGATGATGGCGTCATAGGGTTCGGTATCGCCGAGGAAGTGACCCTCCTCGCCATCGAAAGCCTGATCGACGACATAACCCGCTTCTTTCAGCGTGTCGCTCAGCTGCCGGTTCAGATTGACGTCGTCTTCGACTACCAGAATGCGCATCGCTTCGCCTTCTTCCGCTGCAAATCACTGGAACCTTGAATAAGCCGATTCCGTTTACATCGGAACCTTTACCGTCACCTTGCGCGGACGCTGGCCGTTGCCCTGAACGAGAACGGTGATGATGCAGCTGTCGCCCACCGGCTGCACGGAAAGAAGCTGGCCGCCGGTCTCGTCCACGACCTGCTGGGCTGCAGCGCTGCAATCGCGCGCCACACGCAGGACAAGCGTGTGGGTGTCGTCCGGTGAGGGCGCCGAAACCGCCAGTCCGGCGGCCAATGCTGCGACGCTCAGAGGAGAGGCCATGTGCTGTGCTTTCAATGTAGTGCCAACTTGTCCCGAATATGTACTCACGCGACCTGAATGGCAAATGAATGCACGGTATTGCGGGAATTTTAGAACAATTCTCGACTATTGCGCGAAATATGCATGATTCCTGAATGATGGACGCATGTCCTTCCGCCGCAATGGAAATCCCGGCACCAGTCATATTCATATGGCACCTGTTCGATCAAACCTTTCACCGTCTGGTTGAAGCTGCTATCGTTTTACCGCCTTTCTTCATTTCTTTCCGGAATCATGCAGACATCATTTTCTCTCCGTACGGCGCGGACGGTTGGCGTGCTCGCCGTCACCCAGCTTATCGGCTGGGGTACCACTTTCGACATGCTTGGCGTCATGGGCCGCGTCATCGCGCCGGCGCTCGGGCTGCCGAATGAAGCGATTTTTGCCGGCCTGACCATCATGATGGTGATCAGCGCCTTTGCCGGCCCCGCCACCGGGCGCTGGCTCGGCCGCTATGGTGCTGCGAAGGTGCTGGCCGGTTCGTCGATCACCTTCGCGATCGGCCTGCTGCTGCTTGCCGCCACCACCAATATCGTCGTCTATGCACTCGCCTGGGTCGTGATCGGGCTTGGCGGCGCTCTCGGCCTTTCGGCGCCCTGCTATACAGCCGTCGTGGAGCGCGAAGGGGTAAACGGCAAACGGGTCATTGCCATCCTGATGCTGTTCACGGGTCTCTCGGCCACCATTTTCTGGCCGATCCTGACGCTGCTCAACGAGAATTTCGGCTGGCGCATCACCTTCCTCGTCTGCGCGGCGCTGCAATTCTTCGTCTGCCTGCCACTGCATCTCTTCGGCCTGCCGAAGCCGGTTGCCAGTCACACGCAGGGGGCAGCGGCCGAGACGCCGCCGGTGGAGCTTTCGCCCTCCGACCGGCGCAAGGCTTTCCTGCTGATTGCCGTCTCCACCACGCTCTGCACCTTCATCACCTTCGGCGTCTCGCCATCCCTGCTCGAAATCTTCCGCCAGTCCGGCGCATCGGCAGCCCTTGCCCTGCAGCTCGGTTCGGCACGCGGCGTGATCGGCATTTCGGCGCGCGCGCTCGACATGCTGCTCGGCAAGCGCGGCAATCCCATCCTGACATCGGTCATGGGCGTCAGCCTGATGCTGTTCAGCTTCCTGATGCTCTTCCTTGTTTCGCCATCGACGCCGCTGCTCATCACCTTCGTGCTGCTCTATGGTTTCGGCTCCGGTGTGCTGGCGGTTGCCCGCGCGCTGCTGCCGCTCGCCCTCTTCTCAGCCAGGGAATACGGGTTGCAGGCGGCCCGCCTGTCGATGCCGCAGAACCTCGCCAACGCGATTGCACCCGTCATCTTCACCGCCATCCTCGACCGCGCCGGCGCCGGCCCGACGATCATCACCTGCGCGGTGCTTGCGGCCATCGCACTGGTCTTCGTGCTGATGCTGATGGCGTTGGTACGCGGCGCAAAGCCGAGCGTACAGCCGGCCTGACCGGCGGCAGGCAAAGCAGCCCTCGCCTGCCGGCACCCTGCCGTCAGGCGCCGGAAGCCCCGTTCACGCAGCACTAAGAGCTGCCAATCCGCTAAGCGTCTGAATCATTTGCGGCTTTTTTCTCAAGAGTTGCTTGCGGCCCTTCACAGATTGATTCATCTGCAATCGGGATCGTTTCCGGCCTCTCCCTATCCATTTGAAAATGAATAAGAATTTTCAAAATGAGCCACTAGTGCAGTGTTTTTGGGGCTAAGTCATTGATTCTGAATAAGTGATTCACTTAGCTCAAAATTACGCGTAAAGAATTTCAAAATCAGAAGCAGCGTTTGCTGAATGAAATTATTATAAAGTTTTCTGGCTCCGGTGCATCACTTAAACATTATCAATGACTTAGCCGAAAACTCCCGGCATAAATCGCCCTCATCGAAAATTCTTATTCTTTTTCAATTGGATAGATAGACAATAACCGTCATCGTCAATTCTGCAGGGGTTTGGTGACCGCCTTGTCGCTATCGAAATCGGCCGCAGTCCTGGTATCCCGGAGCGGCTTTACCGTGCGGGTCGAGAGGTCATAGTCGGGATGCGCCTTGTAGGCGGCAAGCGCCTCCTCGCTCTCGAATTCGCCGTAGACGACGAAATCGACCGTGTTGCCCCACTGGTCCGTCTTGACGTTTTCGCCGATCTCCAGCGTCAGGGCATGGGGAATGCCTGTCAGTATGGAGAGCCCCTTGCGCACCGCCTCGCGGTTTTCCTCCGGCACGGTGAAGAAGACGATATGGCGGATCACGCGGACACTCCTGTGACAATTCCTTGAGGTTGAGCGGCGATAACACGCGCCGCCCAGGCCTTCAACCGGGCCACAATGCCGCGTCAGTGACCAACAAAGCTTGAGCCGCGCGGGCCAGCCTGATGTTACGACCAAGATCGCGCTGCTGAACCAAATCTAACGATCAGCGCGGCAAGCGCCGCTACCATAAGAAGGTAAGCGAGAAAGGCCTGCCAAGCTCCCATCGGGAGGCCGACGAGCAGGAGGGTGTCGTTTCCACCAGGGATAAGGAGCGCCCCAAAGCCCATCAGCATGCCGCCCGTTATCCTTCGCGACACACTTCCCCATGTCGGCCAGGTTAGCGAAAAACGATGTCGGCGAATTCTCGCCGAAACGAGACTGCCTCCGAACATGCAGCCAAAAATGAGCGAACTCGTCACCGGGATCGAAAGCATCGATCCAATCGAGGTGGTGATCGAGAAGCGGGGGGCAAACTCTGACAAGGTGGCCGAAGTTATGCCAATCGTACCCATTGCCAGCGTCAGCCGCCGAAAGTTCGTTTCGGATTTGAAAGAGACGCCCAGTCTTAGAAATAGAAATGCGGGCAGAACCACCAGCAAAGCACCCAGCGCAAGCGGCGGTGCGGCACTGATTGGCATCGGTTCCGGGCGGAGTTCGAGCACCAAGTCGAGGGAGAGGATGATCAGAATACCGAGGAACGTGAAGCCGAACTCCAAGTCCCCGTTGCCAAAGTGCCCAACCGATCCAAAGATGCAGGCACCGTTCACGTATACGCCGACGCCAAAGAGGATGGCTGCGCCGGCCATAGGAAGCAAAGGAGACCATCCAGCATGCATGGTCGGCAACGTATCGAGGACAATATATCCGACGGCAGCCCATACCGCACATTCGGCCAAAGCAAGAAACCGTGCGGGTCGGCGTTCGGAAACCAACTCGGTCGTAGCGATGAAGGTGCAGATCGAACCGTAGTTCATCGCGAAGCCGAGTACGAAGCTCAGCGTACCGATAACGCTGAAACCCGCCCATGTCTCGAAACCTGCCGGCTCCGCACCGCCGCGCAATCCGTCCACGGCACCAATCCTCCGTTCAGAAAAGAAGATCGCGCTTCGCAGAATGGCACGAGTTTCGCGTTCAGTGAAGGCGAACGCCCCGATCCGAGCTGGACCAGGGCGTTCGCACCAAAGGCTAACTGCCAGGCTTTCGGGTCTAGGCTCTGGCGGACCGGATCGCGAGAAAGGAATCCATTGCAATCCAAAGGGATAGAGCTAGAAGCCCAACATCCTTGAGTAAGAATTGACCAGGAGCGACCGAAATGGCAGGGAACCCGAGCTCGGGAACAATCACTCCAGGGGTTGTAACCATGAAGCTGATGGTGGTGACGAACAGTCCGGAAGACAGGACACCTCCCAGTAACGAGTAGACCGGGCTGATGAGCCTTGCTGCGATCAGTGCGCCGATACTCAGTTCCAGGACGCCAAGAAAGCTCGAAAAACCTCGAACACTGAAGATCGCATACATCCAGCTTACAAGAGCGCTGTTACTGACCAGATCGACCAGTCCTTGCGCTTCGTAGGCTGAAAATTTCATGCCGCCGAACCAGGCATAAATCACGGTGATCGAAACATAGAGGCCGGCGGTTGTCGCCGTGCGGCCATAGCTGTCCGCCAGATGCAAAATGCCGAAAATGCTTCTGGACTTCGGCTGGTTGCCGATATGATTGATAGCTTGGGTCATTTCCTTCTCCCATCGAATTGATTTCCAGAGGCTTCTTGCCTCCAAAAAAAACGATACCAATCTGTATCGTTTCTAACCAAATACTACAGACCTGTATTGTTTCAAAATCACGAAAGCGCGATCATTGCCGCTCTTCGGTGAAGAAACACGCGAGCTCGATCGCCGAGAATCTGCGCTTAAAGGAATTTGCCTGCGCTTGCACATTGCTTATGGTCGCGAGAACACCTAACTGTCGCTACAGGTCAGTTTTGTTTGAGGTGTGATAGTGCGGCGATCAGAGATCAGGGACCATCTTCTTAAAACGGCCCTCCGTCTGTTCAACGAGAAGGGGTACCAGGCAACGGGCGTCGATTTGATTATCGCGGAAAGCGGCATCGCGAAAACAACGTTGTATCGGCACTTCGAGACTAAGGAGGACCTGATCGTCGCCGCACTCGAGCGGCGCGACGAGGAGGATCGCCGTGAGATGCGCGAGTTTGTGGAAAAGCGTGCAAGTGATCCGGCAGAGCGGATTTTGTTAACCTTCGATTTTCTACAGCTCTGGTTCAAGGACAAGGATTTCAGGGGTTGCAGCTTTATGGCTGCTGCGGGAGAACACAAGGATATTGCCGATCCCGTGTTTCGTGCCGCCAGCATGCACAAGCGCCTAGCGCTCGCCTACTTCGAAGAACTTGCTCATGCCGCACGGTTCCGTGATCCGAGACGTGTGGCGGACGAAATCAATATTCTCCATGAGGGGGCAACGGCCGTAGCCCAAGTGGTTCGCTCAGCGGAGCCCGGCCGCCAGGCGAAACGGATGGCGGCGGCCATCCTCGCAACCATGGAACGCGATTAGTCAGGAATTGATACGCTATATCCGCCAGATTTCAGCAGATATGTCCGCGCCTTGAATTCTGCGCGAGAGGCCATTGGTCTTGTTATCATTGACATGCCGGCTGATCGACCGCCCAGGCGAAGGTTGGAAATAATGCTGGCATCGTCGGTTTCAACTGCCTCTGATTGCCTCCTTGGCAAAATGAGCCAACCAGACTTTTGTTCGATGCTTGTCCCGTTCCCCATAGTCGCGGACAGCCTGCTCGAGGTCGCCGGAACCGGGCGTATCATTGTCAACACCGATCTCGGCGAGCCGCATCGTGTACCATGCGGTGATCCCACCCTCAGGAGCATTTGGGAACCTGGGAAAGGACGGCTCCGATCTCTGGTCTTCTCTCCAAAGATTGGGAAGAGAAGGCTCAAGGGCGAGTGCGCGCGCAAGACCCACAATGTCAACCGCACCGCATGCCACGGCGTCTTCCGCCTGCCCACGAGTCTTGAAACCGCCCGTCAGCATAAGAGGCTTAGTCGTGACAGCGCGTGCGCGCTTCGCGAATTCGAGGAAATAGGGGCCGCGGCCCGCCCTATCGGAGGCTGATTTTGCGCCGGGAAAGTAAGTCCCGCCGCTGATGTCGATCAGGTCGATCGAAGATCGGTCCAGCGCTGTCACCACTTCGAGCGCATCATCCTTGTCGAACCCTCCTTCGAGTTCGTCTGTGGAATTCAGCTTCACGGAGATCGGGAAAGCCGGTCCGACAGCGACGCGGGTTGCTTCGATAACTTCCAGCAGAATCCGCATACGATTGGCGATCTCCCCTCCGTACGCATCACGCCGCCTGTTGAACAGTGGCGAAAGAAACTGGCTAAGCAGAAATCCATGTGCCGCATGAATCTGCACACCGCCAAACCCGGCCTGCTGCGCTAGCCGGGCTGTCGTTGCAAATTGCGAGGGCAATCGGCGCAGTTCCTTTGAAGTGATTTCCGCGCAACGCAGACCTTGCAAGTCGAAAGCACTCGGACCCCTCGGGCAGCTTGTCGGCGCATAGGCAAGGGCTCCAGCGTGGCCGAGTTGCAGCCAAAGCCTGGTGCCGTTTTCGCTGCCATGCAGAGCAAGTTTCTTGAACGGTTCGAGGTCCGATGCTTCGTTGAGCACCAGGTTACCGGGATTCTCGGCGTAGCCGGAAGTAAGCTGGACCTCTCCGATTATGGATACGGCCAATCCGCCTTCGGCCCAGCGTTGATAGAGCCTCATCTGCGCAGCAGTCGGATGCCCGGTTCCGTCACCTAGCGAATCCGACATCGCTGATTTTGCAATTCGATTACCAAGGGTCAAACCGCAAGGCAGCTGAAGCGGTTCAAACAGTGGCCCACGACTTTGCTTTAGAGCTCTCACGACCATACCTCGACATTCATTTTATCGCTGAAACCGGGCGGCAAGACAATGTCAGCTGCTTTGTCGCGATAGTGTGCTGGCCCTTCGTCCAAGCCGCCGAGCACCAGGGCAGCAGCGTGGACCTCCATGACCTGGGCACGGGAGCGGGCTTCGCTCATCCCGCCACAGGCAGGCCGCAGATGCTCGCCGACCGAGGTTTTAAGATCAAGTCGACGAACCGCGTTGTTCCAGGCGGATCGCCGCGAGGAAGGTCCTGCCGTATTCGGCAAGCTTTTCCGCCCTGTCGGTGCCATTGACGATACGGCGTGCGTTCACCCAATCTTCCCTCTCCTCATTGAGGTGGTCGGAAAGCCGGTGGCTGGTGAAGCTGCCGCGCAGCATGCCCTCGATCAGGATCGTCACGGCCGGCACCATTTCCATGGCGCGATCGGGCTGGGCGACGAGATCGATGCCGGTCACCTCGCTTATCGCCTCGTAATTGCGCCTGTGGGTGAGCTGCACCAGGCCGCGACCGAGCCAGCTTCTGCCGTCCTCATCCGGCCGCCAGTAGGGCGTCTTCACCCAGGAGAGCCGACCGGACGCAAAGGCGGTCTCGAGGATCTCGACGGCGCGCGAATCACTTGTTGCCAGCGTCTCGCGCACAGGCTGCATCGTGTAAGCAGTCTCATGAAAGGCCGTGGCCAATATATAGGCCAGCCAGCGCCGATCTGCGGTAGCCAAATTCGCGTCCCAGTAGTCGAAGATGGCGTTCATGCCTTCGATCTGGGCCGGCGTGAGGCTGTCCTTGAACAGGGTGTGCTGCACAGTGTCGAAGAAGAATTGCCGGTCGAGTGAGACAGTCATGATACGCTTCCCGGAGGTCCTTCGTGGTTAATCATCGCTTAATCGATTGAAATTAACTAAATCGTTTCAAGTGTGACCGGCGTAGATTTACACGCAGTTTTTATTGTGCAATGCATCAATTCGTAAGCACACCCTTGCTGAGGAAGAGAGGTATACGATGCAGACCAGCACAGAAACTCCGACCAAGATCCCCCAGCACGTCGTTGACCAGATGGAAAACGAGTGGCGCCAGGTACGCACGCAGCGCGAGAATCCGCGCCCGGTCCGCGTGCCGCCGCAGAACGACGCTTAAATACAATCCTGCCGGGTGAGGCCGGCCTGAACCCCTCACCCGTGGCTCCCCGAGTTTGCAGCACTCGCGCTCTTACCGACGTGGCGGCCACCGCCTATCCCTCAAGTTTCGCTGCAGCCAGCCTGTCCGCCAACCGGTCCATGGTTCTGCGGAACATATCCTTGTCATCCAGCGCCCGCGAGAGCACCAGCGCGCCCTGAATGCCGGATACCGCCTCTTCAGCTGCGGCGCGCGCAGCACCCTCATCGCAGCCGGCGCGGACCAGCGCCTGGCGCAGCGCCTCGATCCAGCGGACGAAATAATCCCGGATGACCGGCGAAAAACGCTGGCGTGTCTCGTCCAGCGCAAAGGCGCCGACGAGGCAGATGCGGCCGCCGGAGCGGAAATAGTCTATCACATTCGCCCACATCGCATCGATCGCCGCCCCGGCATCATCGCGGCGCAGCGGCTCGTAGACAGCGCGTTCGAACCAGCCGTCGACATCGGCAAGGACGGCGGCCGCCATCTCTTCCTTCCCGCCGGGGAAGAAGTGATAGAGGCTGCCCTTGCCGATGCCGGTGCGCTCGGTGATGCGGCTCAATGTCGTGCCTTCGTAGCCGAGCTCGCGGAAGATCTCTGCAAGCAGCGGCACGACATCGGCACGTTCATAAACGGTCTTCACACTTCACCTTTGGGTCACCTCTGCCTCAAAGGCCGAGGTCGGAAAGGCCCGGATGGTCATCGGGCCGCCGGCCGAGCGGCCAGTGGAACTTGCGATCCGATTCCTTGATCGGCAGATCGTTGATGCAGGCGAAACGGCGCTGCATCAAGCCCTCGGCATCGAATTCCCAATTCTCGTTGCCATAGGAACGGAACCAGTTGTTGCTGTCGTCACGCCATTCATAGGCAAAGCGCACGGCGATGTGGTTGTCGGTGAAAGCCCAGAGCTCCTTGATCAACCGGTAATCGAGCTCCTTCGCCCACTTGCGGGTCAAGAAGGCGACGATCTCGGCGCGGCCGTTGGCAAATTCGGCGCGGTTGCGCCACTGGCTGTCGGGCGTATAGGCAAGCGAGACACGCTGCGGATCGCGGCTGTTCCAGCCGTCCTCGGCGAGGCGGACCTTCTGGGTTGCGGTTTCATGGCTGAAAGGGGGAAGCGGTGCGGGCATGTCTGGTCTCCTTGATTGAATTGTACCTTTCGTCATGCATTGTACCGATCGGTACATGAAACGCAAGAGGCTTTGATACCCATTTCCTGCGGCATTTTGGCTTCGAGGGAACGACGGCCGCTTCCGCAGCAAAAAGGCCGCTCGACGTTCCGAACGGCCTTTCATACGCAAAGATCAGGGCATCGTACGCGATCCTTGATTGCCCGAGATCAGGCGAGCTTGCCCTCTTCGGCCTTGTAGAAATACTGGCTTGCGACCAGCCATCCCTTCAGCGGCCTCAATGGCGGAATACAGGTGGCGAACATGAAGGGGCCGGTGACCAGCAACTGCACCCAGAGCGGGGCGGAGAAGGCAACTTCCAGCCACACACCAAGCAGCACGCTCGGCACGCAGGCGAAGCAGATTACGAAGAAGGCCGGGCCGTCGGCCGGATCGGCGAAGGAATAATCCAACCCGCAGACTTCGCATTCCTTCTGCAGCGTGAGGAAACCCTTGAACATATGCCCCTGTCCGCAGCGCGGGCAGCGGCCCCGGATGCCGGTCTGCATCGGAGGGAGAGGAGGATATTCGGTGTCCATGGCGATCTCGCTTTTCGACGTTGCGGGCATTGGTGAAATCCATTCAATTCCTCATAATGTATGCATACAATATAATTACATTGAAAGTGGATTGCCAGTCTATTCGTCAGAATGACGCAGAGATTCTTTTAATCGGGTTTGCGGGGCGTGAAGGAGTGGATGGCGGACCCACGAGCAGGCACGCCGGAAGACCCGACGGCGGCCGTATTTTATGCAAGGGAGAGTCATTCACCGCGCAGACGCGCGGTGGCTCGACCCTCATGACATCCCTTGTGCTGGCACAAGGGCACAGGGATGACGCTGGAATTAGAAGAACGAAGCCGACATTTCCGGCGAGCCTTCCAGCGCGTGGGCCATGAAGTCGAGCGCACCCTTCAGCCTCTCGCGGCTGATCGGTCCGCCGAGGCAGACGCGCACGGCTTCGGGGGCGGCACCCTCCACGGTGAATGCGTCGCTTGCCACCACGCCGATGCCGGAGGAGCGCATGTGGCTGCCGAAAGTGGAGCGGGTCCAGCCGTTGGTGAGCGGCAGCCAGATGTTGAAGCTGATCGGATCGGCCTTGTAGCTGCCCTCGGGAAGGATATTCGCCACCATCTGCTGGCGCGCGCCGGCCTCCGCGCGAATGAAACGCAGGATCGTGTCTGCCGTGCCATCTTCGATCCAGCGCGTCGCAAGCGCCACGGTCATCGGCGAGGCCATGACATTGTTGGTGCGCATGGCGCTGACGAAAGGCCAGATCGCCTTGGTGTCCGGCGCGACCACGTAGGCAAGACGCAGGCCGGCGCCGATGCATTTGGCGAGACCGCCGATATGCCAGGTGAGATCAGGCGCGATGGCAGCCAGCGGCGGCGGACCGTGCAGCGGGATGAAGCCATAGGCATCGTCCTCGACGACAGGCACGTGATATTTGCGGGCGACGGCGGCGATTTCCTCGCGGCGCTTTTCGGGAATGGTCAGCGTCAGCGGGTTCTGCAGCGTCGGATTGAGATAAAGTGCCTTAGGCTGCAGCCGCTCGCAGGCTTCGGCAAAGGCGTCCGGCAGGATGCCCTCCTCATCCATCGGCAGACCCGAGAGATTGAGGCGAAGCTGGGCGGCGATCGAGCGCATGCCGGGATAGGTGATGTTTTCCGACAATACGGTCTCGCCGGGCTTTGCCAGCAGACCGAAGATCGCCAGCAGCGCCGGATGGGCGCCGGGTGTCACGAAGATACGCTCCTGCGAGGGCACCAGCCCGCGGCGGCTCAGCCAGGCGGCCGCCGCTTCCTTGTCCATGCCCGAGCCGCCGAAACCCTGGTAACGCAGCAGCGGAATGAGATTGGTCGCCACGGCCGACATGCCCTCGCGCATGCGGGCGATCAGGTCCTGATCGTCAGGCTCGGGTGGCAGGTTCATCGAGAAGTCCACGACCGAAGCGCGGCGCGGATCGGGCGCGGCATCGGACATGAAGCCCCGGCGCTCGCGGTCCTGCCCGCCGGTGACGAAGGTGCCGCGGCCGACATGCGAATCCACCAGGCCGCGCTTCTGCGCCTCGACATAACCGCGCGCGACCGTGGTGAAATCGATGTTCAGGCGCTTGGCAAGCTCCCGCTGCGGCGGCAGCCTGTCCCCCACCGCCAGCACACCGCTTCTCAGATCCATTTCGATCAGGTCGGCAATGGCCATGTAACGGGGGCTTGAGGAACGACCGAGGTCGGGATGCCAGTCTTTCATTTCATGATCCGCAATTCGTGATCGACGCAGAAGGAATTCCCGTCGACATTGACCGTATATTGTTGCATTATCCCTCTGTCACGCAAAAACGTCGGCCAATAGGAGCCTGACGGATGACCGAATGCCGCATTTGAGACTGGCATGTTCCACGATCCGGAAATCTTCTTTGTATTGATTGCACTTTGACTGCATTCATTTACAGCATGCCTGCATTCATTTTTTGCACAAAAATGCTTGCCAAATTGGCGTTAATTCCGCCTCATCCCAAAATTGAATGTATAATTGAATGCTTTTTGGCATGAATTGACCGCTATTTGTGCAAAGTCAATTTGGCACGATGCTTGCAATTCAATGGCTGTACCCCGCGACAGGGGCCTGACTTCAAACACAGGAGCCATTCATGCCCGCAGTTACCGCACCGGCCCACGCAGATGGAGACTTCTTCGTCGATTACGAAGAGAAGGTCTTCGAAGACGTCCAGGCCAAGGAGGGTGAGAAAGCCCTCATCACCTTCCACACCGTTGCCTTCGAAGGATCGATCGGTCTCGTGAACCTGCTGCAGGCCAAGCGCCTGAAGCGCAAGGGCTTCGAAACCTCCGTGCTGCTCTATGGCCCCGGCGTTACGCTCGGCGTGCAGCGCGGCTTTCCCAAACTCGGCGCGGAAGCCTTCCCCGGCCATCTGAACTTCAACAACCAGATCAAGGGCTTCATGGAAGAAGGCGGCAAGGTCTATGCCTGCCGCTTCGCGCTGCAGGCGCTCTATGGCCATGGCGAACAGTCGCTGATCCCCGGCATCCGCCCGATCAGCCCGCTCGATGTGCTGGACATGATCCTGATCCACCGCCGCGACGGCGCCTTCATCCTCGATACCTGGACGCTCTGATCCCGGGCGTGACCCTTTCTCCCCACAGGGGAGAAGGTGGCCCGAAGGGCCGGATGAGGGGGCCGCGAGGCACGGTCGTCTTCGCGTTTGCTCAGACGTTCGCTCCTTCGTCGCTCACCCCCTCATCTGTCCTGACGGACATCTTCTCCCCGCCGGGGAGAAGCGGAAACCAAGGAAGGATTTCGCCATGGAAAAGAAAATGACCGTCCGGGCCGCAGCCGCGCAGATCGCGCCGGACCTGACCTCGCGCGAAAAGACGCTGGCGCGCGTGCTGGAGACCATTGCCGAAGCGGCCGCCAAGGGCGCCGAGATCATCGTCTTTCCGGAGACTTTCGTTCCCTGGTATCCCTATTTCTCCTTCGTCCTGCCGCCGGTGCTTTCGGGTCGCGAACATCTGCGCCTCTACGAAGAAGCCGTCACGGTTCCTAGTGCCGCCACCGATGCGGTCGCGGCGGCGGCCCGCGAACACGGCATCGTCGTGGCGCTCGGCATCAACGAGCGCGATCATGGCTCGCTCTACAACAGCCAGCTTCTCTTCGATGCCGATGGCAGGCTCATCCTCAAGCGCCGCAAGATCACGCCGACCTATCATGAGCGGATGATCTGGGGCCAGGGCGACGCTTCCGGGCTGACGGTCGTCGACAGCAGCGTCGGACGGCTCGGAGCGCTCGCCTGCTGGGAGCATTACAATCCGCTCGCCCGCTATGCGCTGATGGCGCAGCACGAGGAAATCCATATCGCACAATTTCCGGGCTCGATGGTCGGGCCGATCTTTGCCGAGCAGATGGAAGTGACGATCCGCCACCATGCGCTCGAAAGCGGCTGTTTCGTCGTCAACGCCACGGGATGGCTGACCGAGGAGCAGATCAATTCCATCACGCCCGACCAGGGACTGCAGAAGGCACTGCGCGGCGGCTGCATGACGGCGATCGTCTCGCCCGAAGGCAAGCACCTGGCACCGCCGATCACCGAGGGCGAAGGCATCCTGATCGCCGATCTCGACATGAGCCTGATCACCAAGCGCAAGCGGATGATGGATTCGGTCGGCCACTATGCCCGCCCCGAACTGTTGCACCTCGTCATGGACGGCCGCGCCACCCAGCCGATGGTCGGCTCCGCACATTCCTTCGAAACAGACACAGGGACCAAGAGCGATGGACAATACGACGTTTCTGCCGACCGAGACGCTGATCAACGAGTTGCAGTCCTTCGGAGCCAGGCTGGTTGATCCCAAGGCCGGGCACGAGAGCCGCCGCGGCGGCGCCGGCCCTTCCGACCACAAGGCGCTGACCATCGACGGCATGACCGTGATGGTGCCGGTCCATACTGCACCGGCCTTCGAAAGCCCCTATCTGGTCGAGAAGCCCGACGAGGCGGGAAAAAGCCGCATCAGCCGCGACGGGCGCGTGCTTGGCGAAGTCTCCTTTCCGCTGCGCCCGCGTTTCTACGAACGCAGCACGGCCGATGGCATTCCCTATTCGCAGATTGCCGTGCTGCATGGCCGCGACGTGCTGGCGACCACCGTGCTGCAGACCTGCATCCGTTATCAGAGCCGCACCAAAACCTGTCAGTTCTGCGCCATCGGCCAGTCGCTGGCGGCCGGCCGCACCGTGGCCCACAAGACGCCGGAGCAATTGGCGGAAGTCGCGAAGGCTGCCGTCGAGCTCGACGGCGTCAAGCATATGGTGATGACGACGGGCACGCCGAAGGGACCGGATCGCGGCGCTTCGATCCTTGCGGACAGCGCCCGCGCCATCAAGGCCGCCGTTAACTTGCCGATCCAGGCGCAGTGCGAGCCGCCGGAAGACGACATCTGGTTTTCGATCATGAAGGAAGCCGGCGTCGATGCGCTCGGCATGCATCTCGAAGTCGTCACCCCCGAGCTGCGCGAACGCATCATGCCCGGCAAGGCGCAGGTACCGATTTCAAAATACATGGCCTCCTTCAAGGCCGCCGTCGAGGTCTTCGGGCGCGGCCAGGTCTCGACCTATATTCTCGCCGGTCTCGGCGATACGCGCGAGGCGATCCTCGATATCTGCGAAAAGCTTGTTGCTATCGGCGTCTATCCCTTCGTCGTGCCCTTCGTGCCGATTTCGGGAACGCCGCTCGAAAGCCATCCGGCGCCGAAGCCTGATTTCATGCATTCGATCCTCGGCCCGCTCTCCAAGATGCTGGTCGATAGCGGGTTGAAGGCCGTCGACATCAAGGCCGGCTGCGGCAAATGCGGCGCCTGCTCTGCCCTTTCCTCCTATGAAAGGATGCTGACCAAATGATGCTGGAGCCCTTTTCGCCCTATCGCGCCAACGAATTCCAGGTGAAGTTTTCCACGTCGGACTGGGAACGGCAGGAAGCACATGCGCTGCGCCGCGCCGTCTTCTGCGACGAGCAGAAGATCTTCGAGAGCGATGACCGCGATGCGATCGACGATCACGCGATCCCGATCGTGGCGCTGTCGATGATGGGCGTTGCGGCCGACAGGCTGGTCGGTACGGTGCGTATCCATCAGGAAGAGCCGGGTCTCTGGTGGGGTTCGCGGCTCGCCGTGCACGCGGATTTCCGCAAGATCGGCGCGCTTGGCGCAACGCTGATCCGGCTTGCCGTCTCCTCGGCCAATGCGATGGGCTGCCACACGTTTCTTGCCAATGTGCAGGTGCAGAACGGGCTGCTCTTCCGCCGGCTGCATTGGGACGTGATCGAGGAATTCGAGGTCTACGGCAAGCCGCATCTCAGGATGAAGGCGGACCTTGCCTGGTACCCGCCCTGCCCGACGCCGGAAACCGGGCTGGTGGCACTCGCCAGGAAGGCGGCGTGATGGGCGACAGGATCGATCTCACGGTGCTGGCAGCCAAGCTTTCCGCCTCCTCCGGCATCGCTGCCAAGGCGGATATCGGCACGGTTGCCGCGAGCCTTGGCCTTGCCGGTCAGCAGATACCGGTGGGCGACGATTGTGCAGCGCTGCCCGATGGCGACGGATACCTGCTCTTTGCCATCGAGGGCTTCATCAACGAGTTCGTCGCCGCCGATCCCTGGTTTGCCGGCTGGTGCGGGGTGATGGTCAATATATCAGATGTCGTCGCCATGGGTGGCCGGCCGGTCGCCGTCGTCGATGCAGTCTGGGCGAATGGCGAGGCGGGGGCCGCACCGGTGCTCGAGGGCATGCGGGCGGCAGCCAGGACGTTTGGTGTGCCGATCGTTGGCGGCCATACGAATATCCGCACCGATCGCGGCCAGCTTTCAGTCGCCATTCTCGGCAGGGCGAAGAAGCTGCTGACGAGCTTCGATGCGAAGGTGGGCGATGTGCTGATCGCGGCGATCGATCATCGCGGCCGTTATCGCGAACCCTTCAACAATTGGGAAGCGGCAACCGATGCCCCGTCCGCCCGGCTGCGCGGCGATCTGGAGATTCTGCCCAACATTGCCGAAGCCGGATTGGCACTGGCCGCCAAGGATATCAGCCAGGGCGGAATTATCGGCACGGCAATCATGCTGGCGGAATGTTCCGGGGTCGGCATCGATATCGATATCTCGACAATCCCGCTGCCGGATGGCGTGGCGCTCGAGCGCTGGCTCGCGACGTTCCCAAGCTTCGGTTACCTGATCTCCACCACGCCCGAAAAGGCCGATGAGGTGATCCTGCGTTTTGCCGCCCGCAATATCAGCGCGGCCGTGATCGGCAATGTGAAAGCCGGGAGCGAAGTGGCGATATCTGATGGCGCCGATCGTGTCGTGATCCGCGATTATGGCGAGACACCGCTGCTGCAACTCGGCCGACAGGAGGATGCGGCATGAGCCGGCCGCTGCGCATCGCCATGCTTTCCCACTCCACCAACCCGCGCGGCGGCGTGGTGCATGCCATGCAGCTTTCGGAGGCGCTGACCGCTCTTGGCCACGACGTCGTGCTGCATGCGCCGGATGCGAAGGGGACGGGCTTTTTCCGTGAGCCGGCCTGCGGCGCGATGTGCATTCCTGTCGGGCCTGCGCATGATGGCATGACCGCGATGGTCGAGCAGCGGATTGCCGATTATGTCAGGCATTTCGAAAGCGCAGGGGCCTGCAACTTCGATATTTTCCACGCCCACGACGGCATTTCCGGCAATGCACTGGCAACCTTGAAGGAGCGCGGGCTGATTCCCGCTTTCGTCCGCACCGTCCATCATATCGACCAGTTCGCCGATATCAGGCTGATGGAGCTGCAGGATCGATCCATCGACAGGGCCGACCTGTTCTTTACCGTCAGTTCGATGTGGCGCAAGACGCTCAAGGAAACACGCGGCATCAGCTCCACCGTCGTCGGCAATGGCGTCGACACCAAGCGCTTCTCTCCCACCGCCGACGGCACTGCGCTGCGCAGCAAACTCGCCTTGCCGGATGGCCCTGTTTTCCTCGCTGTCGGCGGCATCGAGGCGCGCAAGAATACGATCGCCATGCTGGAAGGCTTCGGCCAAGTGCGCGCCATCCGCCCGGATGCGCAATTCGTGATCGCCGGCGGTGCTTCGCTGCTCGATCATCGCGGCTATCAGGGCGAGTTCCGCGCCGTGCTTGGCTCGCTCGGCGAACATGCGGCTGCAGTCCACATCCTCGGCACGGTTGCGGACGAGGACATGCCGGCGCTTTACCGGCTTGCCGATACGCTCGTCTTCGCCTCGGTCAAGGAAGGTTTCGGCCTCGTGGTGCTGGAGGCGATGGCGAGCGGTGTGCCCGTCGTCGTCTCCTCGATCGCGCCCTTTACCGAATATCTCGGCCCTGAAGATGTCGTCTGGTGCGATCCGCACAATGCCGCCTCTATCGCCGAGGCCATGGCAATTTCCCTCATGCCACCGGTGCGCGCCGGACTTATCCCGCACGGGCTGAAGCTTGCCGCCCATCACAGCTGGCAGCGTACGGCTGCCGCGCATCTCCAAGCCTACGAGACATTGAAGGAGCCTGCCCATGCCTGAAATGCGTTTCGTCATCGCCTGGCCGGATGGCCGCGAGGAGACCTGTTATTCGCCCTCGCTCGTCATCCGCGATTTCTTCGAGGAAGGCCAGACCTATCCGATCCGCGATTTTCTCGACCGCAGCCGCAAGGCGCTGACCATCGCCAGCGACCGGGTGGAGGCGAAATACGGCTATCCGTGTTCGCTCGCCCGCGGCCAGCTCGCCCGCATCGAGGAGGCGGGCTCCCTCTTTCTTGCCGACGCGGACGCCCGCGTGCGCTGCGAAACCTTCATTCTCTGAAAGGAACCCGACCCATGACCTTTTCCCTCAAGCCGCATTACAGCGCCGTCGTCATCGGCGGCGGTCAGGCCGGGCTTTCGGCCAGCCATTACCTCCAGAAGCACGGCATCGACCACGTCGTCTTCGAGAAGAAGACCGTGGCGCATAAATGGAAGAACGAACGCTGGGACGCTTTCTGCCTGGTGACGCCGAACTGGCAGTGCCAGTTGCCCGACCACCCCTATGACGGCGATGATCCGCACGGCTTCATGGTGAAGGACGAGATCATCGCCTATGTCGACCGCTTCGTGAAAAAAGTGAATGCGCCGGTGCTCGAAGGCACGACGGTCACCTCTCTCGAAAAAGCCGGGGACCTCTTCAGGCTCTCGACTTCGGCGGGGGCGCTGACCTCCGACAGCGTCATCATCGCCACCAGTCTCTACAGCGCGCCGGCCATTCCGCGCGCTGGCGAGCGCGTGCCGGACGATATCCTGCAGATCCACACGGCGGATTATCGCAATCCCGGCCAGTTGCCGGAGGGCGCCGTCGTCGTCGTCGGCTCCGGCCAGTCCGGTTGCCAGATCGCCGAGGACCTGCACCTTGCCGGCCGCAAGGTGCATATGGTGACCGGCAACGCGCCGCGCTGCGCCCGCTTCTACCGCGGCCGCGATGTGGTCGACTGGCTTGCCGATGTCGGCCAGTACGATATCACCGTCGCGCATGACGGCATGACCAAGAAGAGGCACGACACCAACCACTACCTCACCGGCCGCGACGGCGGGCGCGATATCGACCTGCGCAAATTCGCGCTGGAGGGCATGTCGCTCTATGGCCGCATGGAAGGCGTATCCGGCGGACGGATGCTGTTCGAGGCGAACCTCAAAGCCAATCTCGACAATGCCGACCGCGTCTATAACGGCATCAACGCGTTGATCGACCGGCATATTGCCGAGAAAGGCATCGATGCGCCACCGGCCAGCGTCTACGCACCGCTCTGGGAGCCGGAAAGCGAGCCGGCGGAACTCGATTTCAGGGCGGAGGGTGTCACGTCGGTGATCTGGGCGACCGGCTTTTCGTCTGACTGGTCCTATGTCGGGCTGCCGATCTTCGACGGCACCGGCTATCCGGTGCAGCGGCGCGGCGTGACCGGCATTGACGGCGTCTATGTGCTCGGCCTGCCCTGGCTCTGGACCTGGGGTTCCGGCCGGTTCCTCGCCGTCGGCAAGGATGCCGAGCATGTGGTGAACCATCTCGCGGGCCATCTGGAAGCCGCCCGTCCTGTCCTCAAACAGGCGGCCAGCGCTTGAACATGAATGTCGCGATCCTCGATTTTCATCCACCTGATCCGTCAGCTCGTCAGCTGATGGAACTGGCGCTCGCGCCGCATATGCTCATCGGCATGCCGCACCTGACGCCGGCGGGCCTCTCCGAAACATGGGCGATGAAGGAACTTGGGCATCGCCACTGGCTGATGCTGGCGCGCCATCTCGGCATGGAGAATGCCGATTTCCGCACGCCCGATGGCGGCGAGGCCTATGCGGCGATCTGCGCGACCTCGCTGGAGCATGCGAAGTTCGGCACAGTTCGCGCCAATGACGTGCTGACGATCCGCTCGGCGCTCTCGCCGATCTCGCGCACACAGGTTTCGACGCGCCACCGGATGTTCGTGCGCGGCGGCCTGATCGGCGAGGTTGAGTTGATCTCCACCTTCGTCTGCCGCATGCGGGAGGGCGACAATTACTCCATCGCCCGCGTTCCCCTGCCCGGCCTGGCACCGGCCGATGTCGAGGACAACGCGCTGGCAAGGACCGCATCACAGCTGCGCGCCGGCACGCTGGAGACGCATTTCGGCCTGCCGGCCAACCCGGCCAAGGCGCTGCGCGGCTATCGCTTCGAGCCGGATGCATCGCAGGAATTCAACGGCGCGGGGCTGTTCTACTTCGCCGAATTCCAGGCGCTCACCGATCGCGCCTTCGGGCGATGGTTTCCGGAGTTTTCGCAGGTGTCCCGGCGGGAGATATTCTTTTCCGGCAATATCCGGGCGGGCGAAGCCGTGCGGGTAGAATTGATGGGGCTTTCTCCCGACCGGCGGCAAGCCTGCTGCCGGCTGCGGCGGGAAGAGGATGGCAAGGTGATCGGCAAAGCCTTCATGGAGTGGCAGGATCAGGCTGACTAGATCCCTCAATCGAACTCATCGTTGTTGATTTTGGCGATCCCGTCGGCATCCAAGTTCAGCAGAGCCTCTGCGATGTCGATATGTCCCTTCGCGACGGCTTGCGCCGCCGCCACTGCAAGAAGCATCGAGCGGTCCCAAGAGTCGTTTCGGTGCAGGCTGACATTTTCGACGAGTTGCTCGAGAGCACGACGATAGTCATCGACACAGACTTCCGGGATCTCCGGTCCTCGTCCTGCCTGGCGCGCTATCTCAACGGCAGCCGGTAGCGCAAAAAATGAGAAGTCAACCGGCCCATCCGCTTCGCTGGCGATGTGCACGATATGAGGAAGGGCAGCATAAGAAGCGGTATAGACATCGCCCTGATGGCACAGCCTGGACCAAAGGCTGAACCATGGCTCATCCCGGAAATCCGCCTTCGGCCCCGTGGATGAAGCCAATGCCTGCAGAAGATTCGGGACATCGGCAGCCTCACCGTAAGCGTGCCGTAATTCTTTCCAGCGAGGATCACTAAGGGATAACATAGCACTATCCTATCTCCCGCCACGGCGACGTCAATCTGCTGCTACCCACGCAAACCTACTCAACCGCATGAATTCACAGTCTAATTTCCATCAGTTTTTTCCGCCTGCCTGAGCGCGTCCCGAAGCACATCAAACACCCTGTTGTCCAGCGTCTGGGAAACATTGAAGCGCATGAAGCCGGTGGCCGATTGCGACAGGCTGAAGGCGTTGCCGGGTGCCAGCACGACATTCTGGGCGAGCGCGGCGCGCGCCACCGCCGCGGCGTCCAGACCATCCGGCAGGTGGCACCAGAGGAACATGCCGGCTCGCGGCTCCAGCCAGGGGCGAATGCCCAGTGATTTCAGCCGGGTTGTCACCTCGAACATCGTCTTCGAGAGGCGGCTGCGCAGGCTCTCTGTGTGCTTGCGGTAGCTGCCGTCGCTGAGCACGCCGAGCACCAGTTCGGCCGAGAGCCGGCCGCCGCCGAAGGAGGTGGCGATCTTGAGGTCGATGAGGCCCTCGATCCAGTCCGGCCGCGCCGCGATGAAGCCGCAGCGTGCGGCAGCCGAGAGCGTCTTTGAGAAGCTGCCGATATGGATGACGCGATCCAGCCCGTCGAAGGCGGCAAGACGTGGTGCGGCCGCATGTTCGAAATCGGCGAAGATATCGTCCTCGATGATGGTCAGGCCATGCTGCTCGGCGAGCTTCAAGAGCCGGTGGGCCGTCACCGGCGAGAGTGTCGCGCCGGTCGGGTTATGGATTGCGGAATTGGTGATGTAAAGCCGCGGCCTGTGCTCGGCGAGTGCCGCGGCGAAGAGTCCGATATCGGGGCCGGAGGGCGTGTAGGGAACGCTGACGACCTTGGCGCGGTGGGCTCTCAGCAGCGCATGAAAGTTGAAATAGCAGGGATCGTCGACCAGCACGGTATCGCCGGGTTCGATCAGGAAACGGCAGAGGAAATCGATCGCCTGGGTTCCGGATTCGGTGAGCATGATCTGGTCGGGCGAGGCCTCGACACCGCGATCGGACATGCGGCGTGCAATCAGCTGGCGCAGCGGCTTGAGACCGAGGGGCGAGCCGTAATCGGAAAGGCTTGCGGCATCGGCGCGCGACAGGGATCGAAGGGTTCGGCGAATCGCTTCTTCGGGAAGCCATGCCGGCGGCAGCCAGCCGCAGCCGGGTTTGAGGTCGCTTTCCCGCGCCTCCAGCGATTGCCGCGACACCCAGAAGGGATCGACCGCGCGATCGAGCTTCGGGCCGATATCGGCGAGCGAGAGTGGTGCCGTCTGGCTCGCGACATAAAAGCCGGAACCGGGGCGTGAGAGGATCGCGCCTTCGGCGACCAGCCGCTCATAGGCATCGACCACCGTCGAGGCCGAGACTTTCAAGCTTGCCGAGAGGCCACGGATCGACGGCAGCTTTGCGCCTGGTGTGAGGCTGCGGCCGGCGATGCGCTGGCGGATGGTCGCCATGACCATGCCGACCCTGCTGCCAGCTTGTATCTGATCGTCCATCCGTACTGGTCCATTCACCATAACAGTTTCGGAAAACTGTATCGAACTGTGGCTGGCTGCGCCAGTGCGAAGCGTCGATAAGCGTGGGACGAACAATGAGGGAGTGCCGCATGGATCGCACCGCGACCGGATGGATCAATGGTTTTATCGGCGTGCTGATCTTCAGCGGGTCGCTGCCGGCCACACGCGTGGCCGTCATGCAGCTCGATCCGGTTTTTCTGACAGTCGCACGAGCGGCGATTGCCGGCATTCTGGCGCTCTGCCTGCTGATCGTCTTCCGGGAGAAGCGCCCCTCGCGTCAGGATCTCATCTCGCTGGTCGTCGTCGCACTCGGCGTCGTGGTCGGCTTTCCCTTGCTGACCGCGCTGGCGCTGCAGCACGTGACTTCGGCGCATTCCATCGTCTTCATCGGCCTGCTGCCGCTGGCGACGGCGATCTTCGGCGTCGTCAGGGGCGGCGAGCGGCCGAAGCCGGCCTTCTGGCTCTTCTCGCTGCTCGGCAGCGCCTTGGTCGCTGGCTTCGCGCTGATGCAGGGGCTCACCGCCTCGCCCATCGGCGATGCGCTGATGCTCAGCGCCGTCATCGTCTGCGGGCTCGGTTATGCCGAGGGGGCAAGACTGTCGCGCCGGCTCGGTGGCTGGCAGGTCATTTCCTGGGCTCTCGTGATTTCGTTGCCGGTGATGATCATTGCTGCCATCGCCTACCGGCCGCCGTCCTTCACCGATATCCAGACGCCGGCCATGCTGGGCCTCGCCTATGTCTCGCTCTTCAGCATGCTGATCGGCTTCATCTTCTGGTATCGCGGCCTTGCGCAGGGCGGCATCGCGGCCGTCGGCCAGTTGCAGTTGCTGCAGCCCTTCTTTGGGCTGGCGCTTGCGGCAACTCTGCTGCGGGAAACGGTGAGCTGGTCCATGCTTGCCGTGACGGTCGCCGTCATTCTCTGCGTGGCCGGGGCGCGCAAGTTTGCGAAATAGGCTCGCGAATTGACAGTCCGGACATCATGCAATAATTAAAGTTACATGATGAGAGATGACCGCCCGCCCTCGACCCCTGACACATCTGCGGCCCGCATGACGGCATCCCCCTTCACCGGGGATGCCGTCAAATCCTATCTCGAAGGTCCGCCGCGCCAGGTTCCGGGTTTCTCAAGCCTGCATCGCATGGCAGCGATGCTGATGGCGGAGCGGACACCCGGGAACGGCCGGGTGCTCGTGCTTGGTGCGGGCGGCGGACTGGAACTCAAGGCTTTTGCCGAGGCGCATGCGGGCTGGACTTTTGACGGTGTGGATCCCTCCGCCGACATGCTGCAACTGGCGAGACAGGTCGCCGGAGAGCACGGCAGACGCATCGGCTTTCACGAAGGCAGCATCGGTGTCGCGCCGGAGGGTCCGTTCGACGCGGCGGCATGCCTGCTGACCTTCCATCATATCCCCATCGAACAACGCTTTGAAACGCTTCAGCAAATTCGGCGTCGCCTGAAAGAGGGTGCGCCCTTTGTTCTGGCGCATGTGAGCTTCCCGCAAACGGAGCCGGAGCGATCGATGTGGATCGATCGGCATATCGCTTATGGCGCACCCGATGGGGCGGACCTTGCCCGGCTGAACAATGCCCGCAAGGCCATGCGGGAAAGGCTTGAAATCCTCGCCCCAGAAGATGAGGAGGCCTTACTGCGCGCGGCAGGCTTTTCAGACGTCACCCTGTTCTACGCGGCCTTCAGCTTCAGAGGCTGGGTGGCTTATGCCTAACCAGGCTGCCTGTAGCGGCCCTCAAGCCTGCCTGACCCGGTGGCGATGCGCCGCCTGTTTGGCGCGATTGCCGCAGAGCGCCATGCTGCACCAGCGCCTGCGGTGACCACGGGTGTGATCGGCAAACAGCAGCGTGCAGGACGGGCCTTCGCAGGCCTTCACATTCGAAAAATCCTCGGCGCAGACAAAACGGCCGAGCGCCTCGCCGACCGGTAGCAACAGCGCTTCCGGCGAGCGCCATTTGCGCATGGGCTGGAAGTCGAAGACCTCGCCTTCATCGGCCTGCCGCGCCACGACGCGGCTATAACCTTCGTCGCGCTCCAGCAGACGGTTCAGCGGTTCGAGCTCGGCCAGGGCGCCGGGCTTCAACTGCTTTCCCTTGTGCTCGCGGACGAAGGTCCGGAACCATTCGCGCAGGTTCCTCGCCTGATTGGCGACCTTGTCCAATTCTCCCGGCAGCGCCTGAGCCCGCATGGCTTCCAGCGTTTCCGGCGAGACGAGCTTTGCCTGATCGAGCCAGCGCAGCAATCCCTCCCCGTCCTCGATCCAGTCGACAGGCACATCGACGGGTGTTGCCGCCGAGTTCAGAAAATCCAGCGCCGGTGCGTCACCCAGAAAAAGGGCGGGAGAGTGGTTATCCATCACAGGTCCTATTCCGGCTGCCGTCTGCAATCCAAAGCAGCCCCTTTCGAAACGTGACTAATGTGTAACCGCTCAAAAGGCCGTTGACAAGTTACCCTCCTCGATAGTAACCGCTCTATATAGCTTTAAACGGTTACCGACTGAAAACAAAGGAGAAGGTCATCCGCGAGGCGGCGGCAACAGTGGCCGCAGCCTGAACGACCGACATATCGCCACTCATCTCAACCGAAGGAAACATGACAATGACCAAGATCAGCTACCGCAACACCACCGTCGACGGCATCAAGATCGCCTATCGCGAGGCCGGCGCGCGGGGCGCTCCGAAGCTCCTGCTGCTGCATGGCTTCCCGACCTCCGGCCACATGTTCCGCGATCTGATCCCGCTGCTGGCCGATCGCTATCACATCATCGCCCCTGACCTTCCGGGCTTCGGCCAGTCTGGCGATCCCGCTGTCAACAGCTTCGACAGCATTGCGGAGACGATCGATCGCTTTACCGAAATCGTCGGCTTCGATCACTTTGCCGTCTATGTCTTCGACTATGGCGCGCCGACCGGCTTCCGCCTGGCTGTGAAGCATCCAGAGCGGATCACGGGCATCATCTCGCAGAATGGCAATGCCTATGTCGATGGCCTCAGCGATGCATGGAACCCGCTGCAGGCCTATTGGCAGGATGGAACGC
>Ga0102590_1001357_pt1 | contig 37685 bp, 33 predicted proteins | sample AraplaMF_Col_mMF_FD_76859 | JGI IMG/M metagenome (GOLD analysis project Ga0102590, IMG submission 76859) | Arabidopsis root microbial communities from the University of North Carolina, USA - plate scrape MF_Col_mMF | ecosystem: Host-associated > Plants > Roots > Endosphere | place: USA... | reverse complement strand
GGTCCGGCGTTGCCAGGCTTCGAAGTCGTTGCCGATCACGCTGTGATAGGCGGCGTTTTCGCAGGCCGTTGCCGTGGTCTTGCGGAACAGCCGGCTGGCATCGAAGCCGTCGTCGCGAACCTTTCGAAATATCAGAACGCCGGCGACGCCGAGCACGGCGTCGATGCGCGCGACCGCGGAGTGGTCGTTGGCCAGGGTCTCCAGCACGCGCGAATCCGCGACGATGCTGTTGTAATCACAGACACCGAAATCCGCCGGCTGCAGAATCGAAAGTCCGGCCGATTTCTGCACCACGAACGGGATCACCGCCAGCAGAGCCTTGTCGAGCCGGTTACGGATCGTCAGGGTATATTGCCTGGCGCGCAGATGCGGAACGAGCTTGCGGTGGATCGTGTCGAGCCACAGCGGCGACTGAAACACCGTGGCGCGCTCCAGGTTGTAGAACTCGCGATATTCCGTCGATAGGAAATCGAACTGCGGCTCGATGCCGATATCGACATCGAGTTGAAGCGATTGCTGATCGATTGCCAACATCAGGCTGTTCTTTCGGAGACCTCCACCGGTCTAGCGGATGTCGGCGCGACCGTTTGTGCTGCCGGCGTCGATCCGGAAGCCGCGCTGCTTGACCACGTCTCCGCTGATCTGCCGGCCCATCTTCTTCCACAGGAAAGCTGCAGCGGCCTTCGGATAGACGTGCAGACCGTGATCCTTGATCGACGCGTTCTGCAGACCCAGCGTTCGGCGCAGGACGCCGTTGCCGTAGTGAACGGCATAGGAGTTCCAGATCGACCGCGTCCAGTGTTCCATGGTCACGGAGACGTTGAGGCAATCGTGATTCTCGACCTTGTGCGGCGCGTATAGCGGCCAGGTCAGCATTTCGCCGGGTCGCAGATCGAACACCGTGGCCTGTTCGTCGAACCAGCTCTGATACGGCATGTCTTCATTGGTCTCGCGCAGCAGGATCTTCTCGACATTCTTCGCGGTCATGAAGACATCCGAGCGCGGATAGAGGAATACCCGCTTAACGCCGGAAATCTGCCAGAGCGACTGTCCCTGGATGTCGGCGTGATAGGGCACGTAAGCGTTCGGCGAGGAGATCAGGATGCCGAGGTTGCGCTTGAAGGTCTTGAAGCCGGACATCCGCACTTCGAACTCCTCGAAGATATTGTCCAGCAGGTCGCGATATTCCGGCGCCCATTCCATGACGCGGCGGATGTTCATCCACATCCGTCCCTTTTCGATCGCCGCGATGGCTTCCAGGCCGGATGCGCCGCCGAGTTCGCCGTGAATGCGCAGCGGTCGGTCACCCTGCATGGTCACCGACTCGAGGCCGAGTTCGTGCTTCGGGCAACGCTCGATCACCCGGCCGAGCGCCTCCCGGGTGAACAGGCCGGTCTCGGCCAGCCGGTGCTGAAGCTTGATCGGATGATGGCCGAACAGCATCTCGTGATGCGGCTGCCAGTTCGCGATGACATCGCGGCTCATGGTCATCGAATTCATTTTGACGCGCTCCATCTGTTGCCCGGTTATTGTCGTTGTTCGGGCTGGTCGCGGCTTCGGCAGGCCATACCGCGCGCAACGTTTCCGTTTATGTACGCCCATTCGGCAACGTGTTAAATAAATCGAAAATGACAATCGAAATTGAGGTTAAGAGCCAACCGTCGGATGGAACCGTCGTCGCATTCGCGAACAATTTGATTAAAATTATTCCTAAACGAGGAAACGAACGATTTTTTGCGTTGCGGCGAATGGACGTGCTACAGAACCGCATGTTTCAAGTTTTGCTCCGCGCGTCTGCCTGGATATGTCTTGCTCTAATTGCGCTGGTCACGTTGGGCCCGTTGGGGCTGCGGCCGGAAAGCGGCTTGTCGCCTCAGATTGAACGCTTCGCCGCCTTTGCTGTGGCCGGCGCGCTGTTTGCCGCAGCCTATCCCCGATATATTCGTTTTGCCGCGCTGATTGTGCTGGGCGCGGCAATAACGCTGGAATTACTGCAGTTGCTGGCGCCTTCCCGGCACGGACGATTGTTCGATGCGGGGGTGAAAGTCGCCGGCGGCATGATTGGCCTGTGCGCAGGGTGGATCGTGGCGTGGTGGGGAACGCGCGGCGTGAAGAGCCGCGACCGCCGCCGGACGGCTTGAACGCGACCTGGTGTCGTACGGCGCTTAGCGTGCCTCGCCCATCAGCGGTCGCAACGCCGCCAGCTTCGGCTGAATTCGCGATCCGTCGATCACCTCCAGCCGTCCGCAGCGGTTCAGCGTATGAAGCTTTCGTCCCGGCCACGAGGGGCCCGGCGCGAGCATGTGGCGGACGCTCTGGTTGAATGATGTGGGCGAAAGTTCGTTGATTTCGGCAAGGCCAAGCGCTGCGCCGTAGCCATTGCTGCAATCCTGGACGGGGCGCCATAACTTGCCGTCAATCCTCACGAAATTGCCGGCAGGCCGCGCGCAGCTGCGGTCGACCATGATCGGATTGCCGGAATGCGGCAGCCACGGGCCGAGCAGGCGTTCGGCATAAAAAATCGACAGCGTGTCCGAATAGCCGCCGCTGCCGTCACGGGTGGCACCGAACAGATAGTACAGCTCGTTATGCCGGACGATCGTGGCGTCGCCGAGCTCCAGTCCTGAGAGCAGGGTAGCATGACGCTCCCATCTGACGGGAAATTCGGTGCAGCGGTAGATCGCGACGTCGCCATTCAGCGAACTCTCCGGAATCATCCACAGCGCGCCGCCGTGTTCGATGAGGAATGGATATGACAGATGCCACGGCTCCTCGAGCGCCGGCATCACCGGTCCCTTCGGGCCGGCAGCATCGAATTCGATAGCCGAAATAATGCCTTTGCCGATCCGGTGATCGAGCTCCTCGAAGAACACGAAGGTGCGACCTTGCCATGTCACAGGAAACGGATCGGCATAGAAGCAATGTCCGGGATCGGCGATGATCGCCCACGGGGCACCGGACAGATTGCCGGATGCCCAGACGCCGCCGTCGTCGGTGTGGCGCCAGCCGACATGCCAGTGCGGCGCGTAGCAGCAAAGCCGGTAAATTCGCCTGGCGATCTCGGCGGCTAGTCCGCTCAAGACATACGCGGTCGGCGAGCGCCGAACACGGACTCTGCCGGTCTCTGCTTTCGGCGTCAGGTAGGGTGATTTGCCGGCGAGAACAGCGCTGAGCAACGTCATGGTGCGGGCCATGACGGTGTCGAGCGCGCCGCTCAAGCCATCAGCGGCTTCGGCCGAAGGTTGGCCGCTGACGAGAATCGCATCGTCGATCTCATTGTGAACGTCGATCCGGGGCAGGTCGCCCGCAACAATCGCGGCAAGTGCGGCGCTTTCGCCAGCTTCGCCATTGTACAGCGGCCGCAGATAGCGGGTTGCTGCGGTCGCGTCATGCCTGGCATCCGTGAAATCGACAACAATGTCCGGTTTGGCGTCGCCCGCAAGCGGGCCGCCGACGGCATTCCGGTCGATCGCGTCGGCGCCGCAGCGTCGACCCTTTCGCAGCACCATTCGCTCGAGTGCAATGAGAGCTTCCAGGCCGGCAGGCCGTGATGCGTTCGTTGTGACCCATCTGATGCGGACATCATGTCCGTCCTGAGCCAGCGTCGCCGCTCGAGCCATCCAGGCTCGCGGTCGCTGCGCATCGAAACGGAGCTCGATGATCACGTCGGACTGGCTTGCCGGCCAAGGCCGGCATCGGCGGCTGCGGCGTCAAGAATGCGGATGTATTCCTCGACCATGGTGTCGACGGAATAGCGTGCCTTCAGCCCTTTCGCATTGTCCCGCAGCGTTTCACTCAAGGCCCTGTCCTCGATCACGAGGGAGACGGCGGCCAACAGTTTGGCATGATCGGAAGCATCGGCGAACAGCGCCGCAGGCTTGCCCTGGTAGGACAGCACCTCGCGCAACACCGGGAGGTCATTGACGACCGTGACGATACCCGCGTTGGCAGCCTCGACCGCGGCAAGACCAAAGGTCTCCGCTCGTGTCGGGAACACGAAGACGTCGAGTCCCGCCAGGAAGGCGCTGATGCGCTCCGGAGTTATTTCCCCGATGAAGTGCACCCGACCGGAGACTCCGAGCTGTTCGGCCAATTGTTTCAGCGCCGTCTCTTCCGGGCCCTGTCCGGCGAGGGCGAGTTGCCAATGCGGCCGGTCAGCGAGCAGGCGGATCGTTGCATCGAGGCGCTTGACGGGATGCAGCCGGGCCACCGAGCCCAGCAGGATGCCATCGACTGGCAAATCGAACGCCTGGCGCGCGGCGGTCTTGGATAGCTTAGTGGATTTCTGTTCGAAGCCGTGAGGCACGTAGCTGATTCGCTTTCGGTAGGGAGCCGGATATTGTGCGTATTCGCGCTGCATGTCGCGCGTGTTCACGGTGATGCAGTGGAAGAAGCCGAGACTTCCCATCGCGACGTCCGCCACGCGCAGCAGCCAGGGGATGGTCCATCGTGCCGTCACCTGATTGGCGACGATCGGCGCCCGGCTGGCCAGCCGCGAAACCGCGCCGCCGATCGCGTTTCCGTAGTGCTGGAACGTCAGCACGGCATCCGGCCGGATCTGTCGGATCTGCCGCCCGAGCGTCCACAGGAAGCGCAGGAACGCGATCGGATTTGCCGGCCGGCGCGGCGCGCAATAGACCGTATTCGGCGGTTCATCGAACGAACTCGTCTTGCGGAAGAAGAACATGTTGCGGACGTCGTAGCCGCGTGCGGCAAGCCCCGCGCCGACGAGCCGGGAAATCTCCTGGGCGCCGGCGTTCTCGGCCTGGGTCTGGATCAAGAGAATGCGGCGTGTCTGGGTCATGTCGGCTGGCCCTGCGATGTCGAACCGGCGCCGGGACTCTGCGCGTAGGGTGTCGCGGCGACGTGGCCCTCAGGTGGCAGTTTGCGGAACAAGATCAGAATCGACGGGTCGATCCCGGCCCAGCGGCGGCAAAGCACGTTGAGCGCGATGGCCACGAGCCCGAGACTGATGGCCGTCGCGAGTGCAGCACCGGGAAGTCCGAACATCGGAATCAGGATCGCGAAACCGGTGAATCTGAGCAGGATATTGGCCGCGATGATGATCGGATAGCGGCCTTCGTGGCCGGCGATCATCAGCACGGCGGCGGCCGGACCACCCGCGGCGGCGAGTGCGGTGCCGGTAGCAAGGATGATCAGCGTCCACTTCTGGGCCACGAAGGCGGGTCCGAACAGCGCCAGGATCGGCCCGGCACCGAAGGCGATGACGGCAAGACCGGCGGCGACGCAGAGTAGAACCACTTCCGCCATCAGCTTCAGTGTCCGGTTCAGTTCGCCGGATTTTCCGGCGAAGTACAGCGCCGGTATTCGCCGCGTCGCGTAGTTGTGCACGGCCGTCAGCACCATTGCGAACATGTTGGCGAGGCGCGACGCCACGAAATAGGCGCCGGCCGCGGCCGGGTCGAGCAGCCAGTAGATGATGACGACGTCGAGATATTGGTTGATGGTCTCAACCATCGTCGAGGCCCAGAACCGGGCCGAGATCATCGACCACGCGCCGATCCGAAAGCGCGGTCTCGCGTCGAGAATATTCTTCGGAAAGGCGCGCCAGAGCGCCGAGACCTGGATCAGCAGAGCGATGCCGATGGCCGCGGCCGCTACCAAGAAGAACTGGTCGATCCCGATTGCGACATGCAGGCTGATCACGGTCAGCAATGCGATGACGATCAGTAGCCGCCAAAGCAGCTCACGCATGCCATCGGACAGCAGGATGCCGAGATAGCAGCGCGCGATATGGCTGCTAAGCGCGATGCCGGAGCCCAGCACCAGAACCAGCGCCGCGGCGGTCATCAGGGAACTACTCTCGCCGAGCACCATCGTCCCGATCGTGATCAGGGTGGTGCCGAGCAGCACGGGTATGGTGGCGACGATGGTGAGCGAAAAGATCAGTGCTCCCTTGGCGAGGTCGGGGCGGACGGCCACGCCGTATTCATTCAGTGAGCGCAGCACGAACATCTCCTGGCCGAGTAACGCCAGTACGCTGCCCATCTGGCAGATGCTGAGCCACATGGCGAGGTGGCCGAAATCGGTCACGGAAAACGAACGCGCGGCCAGCGAGAACATGGCGAATGAGACCGCGCCGGCGCTGAACTGCATCATGATTGTGCCGACGACACCCTGGGTCACGCCACGGCCGAACATGCGCGCGGCCAAGGCGTTGAGCGCTCTTGGAAGTCGCGGCTGCACGCTCGCTGATGGTTGGGGCACGTGATCTCTCGATGAGCCGGAGAGCCTGACAAGCCTCTCAGTCTGTGCACCCGTTATAGGTTCCCTCAAGATAATTTACATCGATTACAAGGTGATGCGGTTAACGTTGCTGGACCGGCAAGGGTCGGATTCCGCGGTATCGGGAACAGACGATTTTCAATCCTTGAAACGGCCGAAGTTGGCTTCGCGACGGGGCGCGAGGGGGCGTTAACACGTTGTTATGATCTGTCTGATCGCAGCGGAGTAACCCCCGATTAACCGTAAGTATTTACTTTATGGGCTGGCCGTCTGGTCCGTATTGTTGGGTCGGTTGAGTTGGAGCGTCGCATGTTTGTAAGGCAGGCAGCCCGGGATCCGGCCGGCCGGGCAGCGCCATCCGCGCCACCATCATGGGAAAATCCGGTTCAGCCGGTTGCGGCGAACGCCAATGGTGACGATCGACTTATCCAGGGAAGCCTGACGCTTGCCGGCGTTACGGCGTTTCTTCGCCGCAACTTCAAGAAAACCGTTCTGCTGGCCGCCATCCTGTTCGCGACCGGCGTGCTCGTTCTGCTGATCATTCCGACGCGCTATGCCGCTACCGCCCTGGTCGTCGTCGATCCCAGGGAAACCAGGGTGACGACCGAACAGGACGTGCTGCCCGGCATCGGCCAGGACGCGGCGGCGCTGCAGAGCCTGATCGAGATCGCCAAGTCGGACGGCTTCCTGCGCCCGCTGATCGGCCAGCTCAAGGTCGCCGAGGATGACGACATCGCCAACGGCGAAACCGATCCGGCGAAGCTGCTCGATAAATTCCGCGCCCGCCTCGATATTTCACGCCGTGGATTGACCTACGTCATCGCCATGACGTTCATCTCCAACCATCCGCAGCAGGCCGCCCGTTACGCCAATGCCGTCGCCGAGGCCTTTGTCGCCAGTCAGACCCAAGTTCGTACCGATGCAACCGACGAGGCCGCCGGCTGGCTGAACAGCCGGCTCAAGACGCTGAGCGACCGGTTGCGGACGTCGGAAGATGCGGTTGCCGCCTTCAAGGCTGATCACCGTATCGTCAATGCGGGACGGGAAAGCACCACGCGGCAGCTTCGGGTCACCGAGCTCACGCAGCAGGTTTCCGCGGCGCGCCTGCGCTCCGAAGAAGCCAAGAACCGCTATGAGCAAGCTCAGCGCGACCTCAAGGCCAATGTCGACGGTCCATCGGGCGCGCGTACAGATCTCCTCAACATTCTGCGCGCACAGCGCACACAGCTCAACGACCAGATCGCGCAGAAGCGCGCGGTGCTCGGCGATCGTCACCCGGACCTGGTGATTTCGCTGAACCAGCTCAGCGAGCTCAATCGCCAGATCGAGATAGAACGAAAGCGCACCATCGACAGCTCGAAATCCGATTACGAGACGGTGCTGGGTCAGCAGAAATCGCTGGAGCAGCAGCTCAAGGCGTTTGAAGGGGAGATGCTGGAGGACGGCCAGGCGGCGGTGAAGCTGCAGGAGCTGCAGCGCGATGCCGACGCCAACCGGAACATCTACGAGCAGTTCCTGTCGCGCTTCAAGACCACCAACGAGCAGCGGTTGCTGCCGACGTCGCAGGCCAAGGTGGTGTCGCAGGCAACCGCGCCGACCCGCTCGACGCGGCCGCCGCTGTCCCTGATCCTGGTCGCGCTCGCGGTCGGCGCGATGCTGTCCTCGGTTGCGATCGTTACGCTGCTGGAAGCGGTGCGAGGTCCAGTCAGCAAGCCCGCCAAAGGGCGGGTAAGCCATGCAAAGCCGGCGACGGCCGAGACTGTGCCGCGTCAGCCGGCCCGTAGCGTCGTCGAGACTGCGGCGCCCGCAGCCGAAAAGCCAATCCGCCGCCCGGCGGAAACCTTGCGTGCCCCGAGGAGGGACATGCGCGAGCAATTGCGCGAATTGCTCGACACCATCGCCACGATGCCCGGGCACCGCGGCAAGGTCGTGCTGGTGACATCCGGGGAGCCCGGCACCGGCAAGAGCACCGTCGCAAGCTCGCTCAATGCGTCGGCGGTTCAGCGCGGCATGCTCAGCGTCCTGATCGAGGTGCTTCCGGAGGATCTGTTCCTGCGCGCCGGGCCACGGCCTGCCGACGCATCGGCGGAGGCCGCCGGAGCGCTCCGCACCAATGTGCGCTCGGTCAATCTGCTGCTCGACAACAGTCAGAATGTCGCGGTCGCGGCCTTCCCAGGAGACGTCCGTTCGGACTTCGATCTGATCGTCATCGATGCGCCAGCGCTCACCGCGCAGGGCGACGTGGCGGCGATATCCATCCACGCCGATTACACGCTGCTGGTGGCGCGTGACGGTACTGATCGGGAAATCGTCGACAAGGCCATGGTGGCGCTCGCTCAGTACGGCAATCCGTTGACAGGTGTCGTCGTCGCCAACGACGACGTGCGGATGGCGAACTACGCCTGAGCGTGTTCCGGAGACGAACTGGATGAAGAGGCGCTCCCTGCTCCCCGCAACGGCAAGCGACGCGAGGGGCCTCGTTACGGCAATCATTCTCTGTTGTCTCGTTCCGCCGGCGCGCGCCGCCGATTCATGCGTCGAATTGTCCGGCGGCGTCCCGACCGAAACACTCAGGGCGCTGTCGCGCGGCGTCAACGTCGCCGGTTGGATGGACGCCGCAGGATCACCGGCGCCGCTTGCGTTGCTCCGTTCACTGCGCAAGGCGGGCATGACCCATGTCCGCCTGCCGGTGCCTGCGGAGAAGGTGATGCGGCGCTTCGTTTCCGAGCAGGATCTGAAGCAGCAATTGCGGGCTGTCGACCAGGCGTTGGCGGAGCTGACGTCGCTGGGCTATCGCGTTTCGGTCGACCTGCACCCAGGAGATGAGTTCAACGCCTTGCATCGGGAAGCTGCGGAGCCGTCAATGGACGCCATGCGCGATGCCTGGAGCAACCTTGCGCCGTTGATTGCGCGCCGCGGGCAAGGCGCCGTCCTGGCCGAGCTGTTGAACGAACCGGAGATCGAGCCGGCGCGCTGGCAGAGCGAGGCGGAACAGCTGGCCGGCTTTGTCCGGAAACTGCTTCCAGACACGACCCTGGTCGTCGGCCCCACCAACTGGCAGCGTGCCGATTCGTTGCCTGACTTCCGACCGCTGAGCGATCCGAATGTCGTCTATGCCATTCACTTCTATGATCCGATGGCGTTCACCCATCAGGGCCATTGGAATCCGCAGGATCCGATGAGCAGCATTCGCGCGCTGCCGTTTCCGATTGTCCCGGACAGTCCGGGCATCAAGCGCATGCGGCAGCAACTGATCGACGCTGGAAAGGATCTGGCGGTTCATGAGCTCGATCACGCCGTCGATCTTGCGAGGCAAGGCGACCCCGTCGCGGTGCAAATGGAGCCGGCTCTTGCCTGGCAAAAGCGGTTCTCCCGTCCGCTGATTGTCAACGAGTTCGGCGTTCTCAAAGCTCAGGCCCCACCCGATAGCCGGGTGCGCTGGCTTCATGCCGTGGTCGATTTCGCCGAACGGCATTGCTGGGGCTGGACGCATTGGGAACTGGCCCAGGGGTTTGGCCTTGTTGACGAGAGGACCGGGCAACCCGACACCGCTGTGATGCGGGCTTTGCTCGGCCGGCGCTGATCCGCTGTCGGTGAACGCCGCGAACGGCCTATCCAGCCTTGGCGCCGAGCCCGCATGCGGAACTGCACGGGAACTTTTTCACCGCAAAGGAGATTATTCCGACGTCTTTTTAGCACTCCGCCCTGATGCGGATACCTTTTTGCGAGGCCCGAAACATGGCGGAAGGAACGGTTCGGCATGCGCCCCTTTCGCCGGAGCCGCATGCCGATCTCACCCATTGCGACCGCGAGCCCATCCAATACTCGTCCGCCATTCAGCCTGAAGGCTCCCTGCTCGTCATCGATCCACGGACCGGGGCGGTGATTCAGTCGGCTGTGGCGAGCAGGGGCGCGCGCCTTAACACCGACGATGCGGGGGTGACGCTCGCCGCGGATCTTACCGCGGTCTGTGGCGATCTGCAGAGCCGCCTGCCGGAATCCGGATCGGTCTACCTCGGCGCCGCCCGGGACGAAGGCGATACTTTCCATGTCATCGGACACCGCGCCGGACCGGCCTTTGTCGTCGAGCTGGAAGCTGCTCCAGCCGGAGATATCGGCGGTTTCGACGAAGTCTACCGCCACCTTCGCCAGGTTCTCGATAAGCTGCAGCGCGCGGCTACGGTCGAAGCGATCGCAGCCGTCGCCGCAGCGGAAGTCCGGCGGATTACGGGGCTCGATCGGGCTCTGGTCTATCGTTTCGACGAAGCCTGGAACGGCGAAGTCGTGGCTGAGGATCGCAACGAACGTCTCCCATCCTACCTGGGCCTGCGGTTTCCGGCCTCCGACATCCCCGCCCAGGCGCGCGAACTCTATCGCAAGAACCGCCTCCGCCTGATCGCGGACGCCAACTATGCGCCGGTGCCAATCGTGCCGGCGCTCAACCCGATCACCAATCAACCGCTGGATCTGACACATTCGGTGCTGCGCAGCGTCTCGCCTGTGCACCTCGAATACATGCGCAACATGGGCACCATGGCTTCGATGTCGATATCGCTGCTGCGCGGCGACCGGCTATGGGGGCTGATTTCCTGCCACAACGCGGAACCGGCCCGCGTGCCGTTTCACATCAGAAATGCCTGCGATTTCGTCGGTCAGGTCATGTCGATGCAGATCGCGGCAAAGGAGGCTGAGGGGCTCGCGGAGCGGCGTCACAAGTTGCGAGTGGTGCAGCGGCGGCTGCTCTCCGCAATGGCGGCCGCCGAACATTTCATCGATGGGCTGACGACGAATCCCGATGACCTGTTGGCCCTTGCAGGGGCCTCCGGAGCAGCGGTCGTTTTTGAGGGTGCGTGCAAGCTGGCGGGTCTGACTCCGCCTTTGGAGCAGGTCAAGGAGATCGTCACATGGCTTGCGGCAGGCGAAAAGCAGGACGTACTGGCCACCGCGTGCCTCGCACGCAGCATGCCCGGCGCAGAGCGATTCAAAGACAGCGCCAGCGGCTTGCTGGCAGTCGCCATCTCACAGCTTTACGACAGCTTCGTCATCTGGTTCCGGCCGGAAGTCCTGAAGAACGTTTCATGGGGCGGCGATCCGACCAAGCCGACGGGGCCATCGGGACAGATCCATCCACGCAAATCCTTCGAGACCTGGCGCGAAACCGTGAGGTTGCAGGCCATCCCGTGGTACGACGCGGAGATCGATGCCGCCGGCGAGTTGCGGTCAGCGATCGTCGACATCGTGCTCCGCAAGGCGGAAGAAATGGCCGCGCTCAGCGAGAAGCTCACCGCGAGCAACAAGGAGCTCGAAGCGTTCTCCTACTCGGTCAGCCACGATTTGCGCGCGCCGTTTCGTCATATCGTAGGCTACGCCCAATTGCTCAAGAAACTCGAGGCCGCTTCGCTGTCGGAGAAGGGTAGCCGCTACATCGACACCATAGTGGAGTCCGCGGTATCGGCCGGCACCCTTGTCGACAACCTGCTGAGCTATTCGCAGATGGGGCGATCCACCATCCGCTCTGTCCCCGTCGAAGTGGGACAGATCGTCCGCGAAATCAGGCAGCGCATGGCCTTGGAAGACGCTGGGCGGAAAATCGAATGGCGGATCGGCGAATTGCCCCGCGCCATGGCTGATCCGATGATGCTGCGGCTGGTCGTGCAGAATCTTCTGGAAAACGCCGTCAAGTTCAGCCGGGGCCGCGACCCGGCCGTGATCGAGGTCGGCTTCGACAGCCAAACGCAGTCGGGCGCCTATTTCGTGCGCGACAACGGCGTCGGCTTCGACATGGCCTATGTCGGCAAGTTGTTCGGCGTGTTTCAGCGGCTGCACCATGTCGGCGAATTCGAAGGCACCGGCATCGGACTAGCCAACGTCAAGCGGATCATTGGACGGCATCGCGGCTCGGTCTGGGCGGTAGGCGAGCTGAACAAGGGAGCCACTATCTATTTCACCTTACCGGGTGTGGAGGCGTGATCGAGATGCCCGATCTCAAACCTATACTGCTTGTGGAAGACAGTCCGAAGGATCTCGAGCTGACATTGGCGGCGCTCGAACAGTGCCAACTGGCCAACACCGTGGAGATCGTCCGCGACGGCGCCGAGGCGCTGGATTACATGTACAAGCGAGGTCGGTTCGCCGAGCGTCTCAGTGACGCCCCGGCGGTGGTGCTGCTGGATCTCAAGCTTCCCAAGGTCGACGGTCTGGAAGTGTTGGAAAAGATCAAAGGCGATCCGGATCTGCGACATACGCCGGTGGTGATGCTGACCTCGTCGCGCGAGGAGCGCGACCTGGTCAAGAGCTACAGCCTCGGCGTCAATGCATTCGTCGTCAAGCCCGTGGGATTCGAGCAGTTTTTCGAGGCCATCCGCGATCTCGGCATGTTCTGGGCGGTGCTGAACGAGCCTCCGCCGAGCGGCCAAAAGCCGCGAGACCCCCGCTGATGACGTCGTCGCATCCATCAACAGACGTTGCCCCGCGGTGCCGAATTCTGCATCTGGAGGACAACGCCATCGATGGCGAGCTGGTGTCGGAATATCTGACGGCCGAAGGCCTGGTTTGCGACATAACGCGGATCTGGACCCGGGCCGATTTTACCAGTGCGCTGGAGAAGCGTGGCTATGATCTCATCCTGGCGGATCACCAGTTGCCGCATTTCGACGGCGATGCCGCGCTCGAAATCGCTCACAGAACGTCTCCCGACATTCCGTTCATCTTTGTTTCCGGCACGCTCGGCGAAGAGGTCGCGGTGGAGGCGCTCAAACGCGGAGCCACCGACTACGTCGTCAAGCAGCGTCTCGAACGGTTACCGGCCGTGGTGCGGCGGGCGCTCGCCGAGGTCACCGAACGGCGACGGCGGCGGGATTTCGAAGAGGCACTGCTGCAAAGCGAGCGCGAGCTTCAGATCGCGCTACGAGCTGGCCGCTTCGGGGTGTGGAGCCTCGATCTGGAAACTCGGGCGATGAACGCCTCCGCGATATGCAAGGCCGTTTTTGGCCGCGGAGTGGACGAGACCTTTTCCTACCAGGATTTTCTCGGTTCGATCCACCCCGAGGATCGCGGCCGCGTCGAGGGCGCCTTCAAAGCCAGCGTGGAAAGCCAGGAAGATTATGACGTCGAGTTTCGCATCTTGACCACGGACGGACGAGTGCGCTGGCTCGGCTTCCGGGGCCAGGCAATCTACCGCGCGGATGGCAGCGCTGCGCGGCTGGTCGGAATCTCGTCCGACATCGATCGCCGCAAGCGCGACGAAACATTCCGTCTCGCCCTGATCGGTCTCGAAGACAGCTTTCGCGAGCGTGACGATCCGGCTGATCTGGCTTACGCCGCCGCCGAAGTCCTGGCGGTCACCTTGGAGGTGAGTCGCGCCGGCTACGGCGTAATCGATCCGGAAGCCGAAACCATTACCATCGATCGCGACTGGAATGCTTCGGGCATCAAGAGCCTGGCGGGTACACTGCATTTCCGCGACTATGGCAGCTATATCGACGATCTCAAGCGTGGCCACACCGTGGTGTTCGCCGACGCCGATAAGGACCCGCGGACCGCGGCGAACGCGCCAGCCCTGAAGGCCATTAGCGCCCAGGCGGTCATCAACATGCCGATCCTGGAACGGGGCAGATTCGTCGCCCTCCTTTATCTGAATCATGCCTCGCCGCGGCATTGGTCGGAGGCCGATCTGAACTTCGTGCGCGAAGTGGCCGCGCGAACCCGCACCGTGGTCGAGCGCCGTAGGGTCGAACTCGAGCTGCGCGAAGGCGAGCAGCATTATCGCTTCGCAGCGGAACTGAACCCGCAGGTGGCGTGGACCGCAAACCCCGACGGTCAACTCGACCGTGTCGCCGAACGCTGGCGAGAGTGGACCGGCTCCAGCGGGCTCGGCGACAGTTGGAGTCTCGTGCTGCATCCCGACGATCTCGAGCGGACGGTGCAGGCCTGGGCCCGGTCGATATCCGCGGGCGTGCCCTACGACATCGAACATCGGGTCAGGATGGTGTCCGGCGATTATCAATGGGCGAGGTCGCGCGCATTTCCGCGTCGCGACGCCGGCGGCGACGTCGTCAAGTGGTACGGCTCGACCGAGGACATTCATGAACAGAAGCTGCTCCAGGACGCTCTGCAGGACTTCAACGCCGAGCTCGAGCAACGCGTCCAGGCGCGAACCGCGGAGCTCCAACTCGCGCAGGAGGCGCTACGGCAGTCGCAAAAACTCGAGGCGATGGGTCAATTGACCGGCGGCGTGGCGCACGATTTCAACAACCTGTTGACCCCGATCGTCGGCAGCCTCGACATGCTGCAGCGGCGCGACATCGGCGGCGAGCGCGAGAAGCGGCTGATCGAGGGTGCGCTGCAGGCCGCGGAGCGCGCGCGCGTTCTGGTTCAGCGCCTGCTGGCCTTTGCGCGCCGTCAGCCGTTGAAATCCGGCCCGATCGACGTCGGTGCGCTGATCGAAGGCATGGCCGATCTGGTGGCCAGCACCTCCGGCCCGCAGATCAAGGTCGTCGTCGATGCCGATCCGCGGCTGCCGCCAGCGGTGGCGGACCCGAACCAGCTCGAAATGGCGATCCTCAATCTATGCGTCAACGCCAGGGACGCCATGCCGCATGGTGGCACTCTTACCATCACGGCGCACAACGACACCGCCGCTCACGGAGAAGGCGTCAAACCAGGCCGATACGTCCGGGTGTGCATTGCCGATACCGGCGTCGGAATGGACAGCGCGACGCTGGCCCGCGCCATCGAACCGTTCTTTTCGACCAAGGGAGTGGGCAAGGGCACCGGCCTCGGACTCTCCATGGTGCATGGCCTTGTCTTACAGCTCGGCGGCTCGATGCACGTCAAGAGCAAGCCCGGGCTTGGTACCAACGTGATCCTGCTGCTGCCCGTGAGCGATCGTCCGATTCAGAGCGAGGAAGTGTCGAGCAGTGGTGCCAGGGCGGCGGCCGTCAAGGGCACCGCGCTTCTGGTCGATGACGAGGACCTGGTGCGCGCAAGTACCTCCGACATGCTCACCGAAATCGGCTATCGCGTCGTGGAAGCGTCATCGGCGGAAATGGCACTCGGGCTCGTCGAGGATGGGCTGTTATTCGACATTCTGATCACGGATCACATGATGCCGGGAATGTCGGGGGTCGATCTGGCGCGGGAAATTCGCCACCGTCATGCCGACGCGTCGATCTTGATCGTGTCGGGCTACGCCGATGCCGACGCCGTTGCCCCCGACCTGCCGCGGCTCACGAAACCGTTCCGACAGCAGGACCTCGTCGCGAGCCTCGAGGGCCAGAGATGAATGCGCTGACGGCGTCGCAGCCGGGCAATCAGACCGGCGGAATCCATTGCGGGTCATTGCACGCGCGGCTGCGGCAAACCACCGCCGATCTCCATCGCCGCTCCGAGGCGGTTCTAGATTTGCCGACAAAGCTCACGGATCTCGCGGGCTACGTTTCGCTGCTCGATGTCCTGTGGCGGTTTCATGCCGGCTATGAACGCGCGTTGCGGCATGCCCACCTGGCTGCGGAATTCCAGTCGCTATGCCTGTGCAAGGCCGACTGGATTGCAGAAGATCTCTGCTACCTTGGTTGCGCGCCGCGCGGGGATCCGATCGACGTCGCCCTCGACGGAAGGCTCGACGCGCTCGGCAGCCTTTATGTGATTGAAGGCTCAATGCTGGGCGGCCGTTACATCGGCAAACGGGCGGCTCAGGCGCTCGGGGTGTCGCCCTGGAGAGGTGCGCGCTTCTTTCACGGCTACGGCGAGCTAGCGCGATCGATGTGGAAGGAATTCGTCTGCGATTTGAATAGTGTGCCTGCCACGGGATCGCCTGCGGACCGTGTCGAAGCATCCAGTTGCCGAGCTTTTCAGGCCTTCATTGGCAGCGCCTCACGCTAGAGAGCTGATCGCATGGTGTCATGCCGGCAAAACACCGTTGCAGGCGAGGCGAAGATTCCGGATTGACATTCGCCCGCTCCGATTCAAATATCCAATTCAAATGGGCATTTGAATTCATGTCGACGCGAAACCGTATCATCCTGGCCGCCGAGCGTATGTTCGCCGAAAAGGGCGTGCAGAATGCTACCTTGAAGATGGTCACTCAGGAGGCCGGGGTGAATCTGGCCGCGGTGAACTATCACTTCGGCTCCAAGGAAGAATTGGCCTTCGCGGTATTCGACGACCTTGCCGACCGGATCTCGCGCCGCCGGCTCGCTCTGCTGGCTGAACGCAAGCTGGCTTTGGGCGGCAAGCCGCTCAGCGTCGAGGAAATCGTCTTCTTCTTCATGGAACCGTACGTGCTGCACGAAGGCGGCCGCGACGGGGTGCTGCTGATCAACATGATCCTGCACCAGCGGGTGTCGCCGACCAAAACCGTCGACCGGATCATCGCCAAGTACTTCGACAAGGTGGCGTTTCGGTTCGTCGACGCGTTCGCCGAGGCGATCCCTCATCTCGACGGGAAGGTGCTGTTCTGGCGCTACTATTTCATGGTGAGCTCGATCCTGTTCGCAGCCTCCGAACGCGGCCAGGGCAGCCGGCTGCTGGCGCTCTCCGAAGGCCGCGCCGATCCGAATGATGCCGATGAGCTGGTTCATCAGCTCACCCTGTTCCTCTCCGGCGGCATGTCGGCGGCGAAGGACGGCCCGCGCATCCGGTTGACACCGAAATTCGCAACCAGCGTTGCCGCACGGTCTGAACCATTGCGGCCAAAAATCACCGGCGCAAAGCCGGCGACGTCAAGAAAACAAAAGGGAGAAGACCGTGAGCCGGTGGCCATACGTAAAAGGACTTCACGATCTCGGTAACGGCAGCTTTGCCTGGATGGTGCCCGACGGATCGTGGGGCTACAGCAATGCCGGCCTGATCGTCGACGGCGACGACAGTCTGCTGGTGGACACGTTGTTCGACCTCAAATTGACCCGTGAGATGCTTGACGTCATGCGGGCGAAGGTTCCGCAGGCCGCGCATATCGACACGCTGATCAACACCCATGCCAATGGCGATCATACGTTCGGCAATCAATTGGTCGCCGACGCCCGGATCATCGGCACCAGGGCCTGTGTCACTGAGATGCTGGAGCGTCCGCCGGAATTCCTTCGCGAGCGCATGGACAATTGGAAACAGCTCGGCGAGGCCGGCGCCTTCATGCACGAGGTGATGGGAAGCCGGTTCGATTTCTCCGGCGTGGTCAACGTGCCGCCGACCGACGCATTTGACGGTGCGATGACGCTGCGAGTCGGTGCCAAGGAGGTGCAGCTGCTGGAGGTCGGTCCGGCGCACACCCACGGTGACCTGCTGGTCTATGTGCCCGAGGATCGCATCGTCTTTTCGGGCGATGTCATCTTCGTCAAAGGGCATCCCGTGGTCTGGGCGGGCCCGATTTCGAACTGGATCAAGGCATGCGACCAGATCCTGGCCTGGGATGTCGAGACCGTGGTGCCTGGCCATGGTGCCATCACCGACAAGAACGGCGTGCGCGAACTAAAGCACTATTTCGAGTTCATCCTGGTCGAGGCGCGCAAGCGGTTCGACGCCGGCATGACCGATGAGGAAGCTGCCCGCGACATCTCATGGGAGGCGTTCCGCGACTGGGGCGATCCGGAACGGGTGATCGTCAATGTCAACGCCGCTTATCGCGATTTCGCCAAGGATCGCAATCCACCGGACGTCATGCGGATGTTCAACCTGATGGCGAAGGCCCATTTCGAGCGGAAGAAGAGTTGCCCGGCCTGCGGCGGCCACGGCCACGATCATACCCACTGACGAGGGGCGGCCATGCTCGCGCTCTACAACAATGCCTACTCGACCTGCAGCCAGAAGGTGCGACTCTGCCTGCACGAAAAGGGCCTCGATTGGGACGACCGCCAGATCAATTTCCGTCTGAATGAGCACCTGGCGCCGGATTACCTGAAGATCAATCCCAATGGGGTGGTGCCGACCCTGGTGCATGACGGCAGCGCCGTCGTCGATTCATCCGTCATCATGGAGTATCTCGATGAGGTGTTTCCCGAAAAATCGATGATGCCACGCGACCCGGTCGGGCGCGGTAGGATGCGGGCGTGGATGCGCTATTTCGAGGAAGTGCCGACCGTTGCGGTGCGCTTTCCCTCGTTCAACCAGGCCTTCGTTCGCCATTTCAAGGAACTGGAGTCCAACGAATTCGAAGGCATCGCGCAGGCGCGCCCGCTTCGCAAGCATTTCTATCAGCAGATGGGGCAGGACGGCTTCAGCGAACGCGACATCCGCAATGCCCTGGAGCGCTTCCGCAATACCGCCATCCGCATGGACGCGGCGCTGCAGGACGGCCGCGACTGGCTGCTCGGCGATCAACTGACCATCGCGGACGCCTGCGTCGCGCCGCTGTTCGACCGGATGGACGACCTCGGGCTGACGTGGTTGTGGGAAAAGCAGCCGCACACCACGGCCTGGCTGGCTCGCTATCGCCGGCGGCCGGCCTACGAAGCGACGTTCTATGAGCGGACCCGGCTGTCGTCGATTTATCCCGATCTGCACGACACCACGCCGAGGCGCGAGATGCTTGAAGGAAAAGCCCCATGAAACTCGTCACTTTCGAAACCAATGGTGCGCGGCACATCGGTGCAGTGCTCGATGACGCGCGGACGATCTCCGACTTCACGGCGGCCGTGCCGTCGGCAGCCTATTTCCGCGACATGCTTGCGCTGATCGATGGCGGATCTACCGCGTTTGACGAGGCAAAGGGGCTGACCGCCAGGCCAAAAGCGTCGGTCAGGCTTGCCGACGTGCGCCTGCTGGCGCCGCTGCCAGAGCCGCGCCAGATGCGGGATTTCCTCTGCTTCGAGTTGCATCTGCGGCAGGCGAGGGCGAGCCGCCACATGTTCGGCCAGGGCGAACCAGTCGATCCCGCCACGGTCGAGCTGCCGCAGGTCTGGTACGAGCAGCCGATCTATTACAAGTGCAATCGCTTCAGCGTGATCGGCACCGGGCAGGACGTGCTGTGGCCGCGCTATTGCAAGCTGCTCGACTACGAACTCGAATTCGGCGCGGTGCTGGCGCGAGGCGGCAAGAACATCCGCCGCGAAGATGCCCGATCGCATATTTTCGGCTATTGCATCTTCAACGACGTCAGCGCGCGTGATGCGCAGATCAAGGAGATGCAGGGCCAGCTCGGTCCGGCGAAGGGAAAGGACTTCGACACCGGCAACATCCTCGGCCCCTGGCTGGTCACAGCGGATGAAATTCCGGATCCAAACAACCTGACGATGGTGGCGCGGGTGAACGGTGACGAATGGTCACGGGGCAATTCAGGTTCGATGAAGCATAAATTCGAGGACGTCCTGGTTCACGTCTCTCAGGACGAGACGCTTTACCCCGGCGAATTCTTCGGCTCCGGCACCGTCGGCAATGGTTGTGGCCTCGAACTCGGCCGATTTCTCAAGCCGAACGATGTCGTCGAGCTCGAAATCGAAGGACTTGGTACCTTGCGCAACAGGGTTGTGGCGCAGGCCTGACGATCTGCACTAGGATCGTCAGATAAACAGAAAAAACAGATCACAGGGAGGGAACACCATGCGTCATCGCACCAGCGGGCTTGCCGCCGGACTCGTCGTCATCACCGCGTTGATATCGCCGGCCCGCGCCGAAAAAATCGTGATCGGCTTTTCGGCATCGACGGCCTTCTCAACCGCGTTTGTCGCCGCCAACGAAGGCCTGTTCAAGAAACACGGCGTCGACGTTGAAATGAAGCTGGTGCCGAATTCGTCGACGACGCCGGCGGCGCTGATGGCCGACAGCCTGCAGGTCGCCACGCCGACGGCGCCGGTCACCATGCAGGCCATCGAGCAGGGGCTTGACCTCGTCGTGGTGGCGGGCGGCGGATATTACGTCAAGGGCATGGAAGACGTCGCCGTCATGGTGCGCCCGGACAGCACCATCAAAACCGCGAAGGACCTGGAGGGCAAGCGGGTGGCGACCGCCGGCCTCAACGGTTTCCTTCACGTGCTGTTTCGCAAGTGGATGGCGGATAACGGCGGCGACTACAAGAAGGTGAATTTTACCGAAACCGCGTTCGCCCAGCAGATCGACGTGCTGCGTGGCGGGCAGGTCGACGCCATTCTGGCGGTGCAGCCATTCCTGTCACGCGGGCTCGAGACCAATGCCGGCAAGGTGATCTCCTATTACATCGCCGACCTCGAGGGTGAAACGCTGTCGGGCTGGTTCGTGGCGACCCGGGCGTGGGTCAAGAAGAACCCGAAGGACATCGAAGCCTTCCGCACCGCCATGAAGGAGGCCGACGAGTTGATGCAGAAGGATCCCTCCGTCGTCACCAAAGCCAACCTCGTCTACATCCCGTTCCCCGCCGAAGTTCAGGCCAAGTTCGCGCCGGGCAAATATCGCTTCGAGGTGCAGCCCCAGGCGCTCGACAAGTGGAACAAGATCTGTCTCGAACAGGGCATGCTGAAGAAGCCGCTGGACTACGACAAGGTCGTCTACAAGCCATGACCGCGGCGATCGTCAAGATGCCGCTCGGTCACGCGACGGCGACAGCAGATGCGATCCTCGCCGTCGACGACCTGTCCTATGTGGTCGGCGGCGGAGCCAGGGAACTGCTGATCCTGCAGAACATCTCGCTGGCGGTGAAGAGGCGTGAGTTCGTCTCCATCGTCGGCGCGTCGGGCTGCGGCAAGACAACCTTGCTGCGTCTGATGGCTGGATTGCTGCAGCCGACCAGGGGCAGCGTGCGTTTCAACGGCACGATCGTGACGGAGCCGGATCGGCAGCTCGCGGTGGTGTTTCAGGACTACGGTCGTGCGCTGCTGCCGTGGCGCAATGTGGCGGACAATGTGTCACTCGCGCTCGAAGCGCGCCGGGTGCCGCGAGCGGAGCGCGGCGCCATCATCGATCGGCTGCTGGCGAAGGTCGGACTCGCCGACAGGCGCGAAGCCTTTCCGCTGCAGCTGTCCGGCGGCATGCAGCAGCGGCTGCAGATTGCCCGCTGCCTGGCGCAGGAGCCGCAAATCCTCTTGATGGACGAGCCGTTCGGGGCGCTCGACGCCATGACGCGGCAGAACCTCCAGGACGAGGTGGCGCGACTTTCCGCCGAGAGCGGCACGACTGTCATCTTTGTCACCCATGATCTGGAAGAGGCGATCTATCTCGGCGACCGGGTGATCTCGATGGAAAGCCGGCCCGGCCGCATCAGCGAGGTCGTCGAGATCGACCTGCCGCGGCCGCGCCATCAGCTTCGCACCCGCGAGGATGCGCGCTTCCTGGCCTATCGGCACCGGCTGTTCGATCTGCTGCCGACCACGGGGCATTGAGATGCGGATACCCGGCAAAGGCCTGGTGTTCCCCCTCGCGGTGCTGCTGCTGTGGGAGCTTGCAGCGCGCAGCGGCTATTTCACCTCGACCAGCCTGTCCTATCCCTCCGCCATCCTCTTCGCGGGCTGGGGTCTGCTCGTGGATGGCGCGATGTGGAAGGCGACACGCGAGACTTTCGGTGCGGCGCTCGGCGGCATGGCAATCGGGGCCTTCTTTGGCATGATCGTCGGAATTGCCTTCGGGCTGTCGCGTTTGTTGGCATCGCTGATGCGGCTGTCGACGGAGTCGCTGCGGCCGGTGCCGTCGGTGGCCCTGATCCCGCTGGCGCTGCTGATCTACGGCTATGGCTATCGCATGGAAATCGTGGTGGTGGCGTTCGCGTGCTTCTGGCCGGTGATGATCGTGACCGAAGGCGCGGTGCGCGGCATCGAACCGCGCCTGATGGAGGTCGCCCGCGCACTGAAATTTCCACTGGTCGCCCGTGTCACCAAGATCATTCTGCCGGCGGCGCTGCCGCGGGTCTTCGTCGGGCTGCGGCTCGCCGCCTCGATCTCGCTGGTGGTCGCGGTTACCGTCGAGATCACCACCAATCCGATCGGGCTCGGCTACGGCTTGATCGTCGCCCAGGAAGGCGACCGTGCGGACCGGGTGTTTGCCTTTCTGATCTGGATCGGTTTTCTGGGCTGGCTCCTGAACGCGCTGCTACTCCGCGCGCAACGCCGCTGGTTCGGCAAGTTCGGCAACTGGTCGGAGGCGGCGCGATGACCCTGAGAGGACCGATGTTATGGGGCGGTAGCGTGATCGTGCTGCTGCTGCTGATCGGGTTGTGGCAACTGGGTTCGAACGCGGGCGTCATTCCGCAGGCGTTCTTTCCGGGACCCGACCGCACCTTCGAGACCCTGTCCGACCAGTTCTGGAGCGAGGAGTTCTGGCTGGCGTTTTCGGAGACGATCCGGCGGATGTTTTTCGGCTTCGTGCTGGCATCGGTGCTGGGGGTGGCGCTCGGCGCGGCGCTCGGTTCGTCGCCGACCTTGCGTGAATATCTGGAGCCGACTCTGGAACTGATCCGGCCGCTGCCGGCGTCCGCCGTGATTCCGGTGTTCGTGCTGATGCTCGGCCTCAACGAGCGGATGGTGTTGGCGGTGATCGCATTCGGCTCGATCTGGCCGGCGCTACTCGGCACGGTGCACGGCTTCAAGACGGTTGAGCCGCGGCTGTACGAGGTATCGCGGATCCTGCGGCTGTCGCGGCTGGAAATGATCTGGAAGATCGCGTTGCCGAATTCCCTGCCGGACATCTTTTCCGGCCTGCGGCTGGCCCTGACGGTATCACTGATCCTGGCGGTGGTGACCGAGATGCTGTCCGGAGCCGAAGGCCTCGGCCACAACATCATCCTCGCGGCGCGCTCGTTCCGCAGCGCGGATCTGTTCGCCGGTATTGTCGTGCTCGGCGCGATTGGCTATGTCACCAATGCAGTTCTGGAGCGTGTCGAACGCCACGTTCTGCGCTGGCGCAACAGCTGACCCGGGCGAGGGGAATCACTTTCCAGACCTGGTCAGCAGCAGGTACAGCGCCCACGGGTTAGTCTTGATGTAGCGCCAGCCAAGCCGCTTCGGTTCAAGCCAGGCCCGCCACAGCCATTCCAGGCCGACGTTCTGCATCCACAGCGGTGCGCGGGGTTTGGAGCCGGAGAGGAAGTCAAACAGACCGCCCGAGGTCTTGATCACGCCCACCGAGGTGAGGCGGCGGCGATGGCGAACGATGAATTCCTGTTCCCGCGGCACGCCCATGGAAACCCACAAGATATCAGGCGCCAGCGAGGCGATCTGATCGCAGACCACCAGTTCTTCGTCGCTGTCGGCAAAAAAGCCGTGGCGGTGCCCAATCAGCTTGAGTGTGGGATATCGGTCCCTGACCAGTTGCGCGGCGACGTTGTTGGAGGCTTCGGTGGCGCCGAGCATGAACATGGAGGCGCCCCGCGCCTGTGCTTCGCGAGCCACGTCATGAAACAGGTCGGTGGTGGCGACACGCTCCGGAAGAGGAAACTCGCATTTCAGCCGCGATACGAACACATGTGGCATGCCGTCGGCGTGAATGGCGTCGGCCTGCAGGAACAGCTCGCGCTCGGCGGCGTCGACCGCGCAGCGGTAGGTCACCTCGCCATTGGTCGAGGTGAGGTAGGCCGGGTAGCGCCACAACTTCCGCCGCTTCAGGGCTTCGTCGACCATCACCCTGGCGGAATCGCTACGGTTCACCACGGCGACCGGCAGGCCGCCCAATCGAACCGTCTGCCATTCCTCGAACTGATTACGCCGGCGGTCGCCGGACGTCCGCCGCTCGGCGATGTGCATTCGGGCACGCGTCGCCGTGGTTGCCGCGAATGTCGACATTCTGCGATCCGAATTGCGCCGTCGCAGCGGAGGCGCAAGCGCCTCCTGCTGCTGGACATCGAATGCGTTGGACATGGTGACCTCGATCTTCAGTCGTCACGACGGCAAAAAGCGGTTCTCATCAATTGGACCTTTCGACGTTAGTGATGTCGAAAGGGATTTTCCATCGCATCCGTTCAACAAGGTAAAATGGTTAAGCGCGCAACCCGACATGTGCCGGAATCGAACCGGCTGGGTATTGTAGCTGTATCGAAGTGGCGCGGGTGTCTTGTTGCGGGACCATTTCAGATGGCTTCGGTATTGCCGGGTACGCTTTCAGGCGAGTCCGCTACCGCGACAGCTTCCGCTCCCACTCCAGCGCGTGGCGCACGATCGTTTCGAGGTCGTCGTATCGTGCGTTCCAGCCGAGTGCCGTCTTCGCACGCACGTTCGATGCCACGAGATTGGCGGGATCGCCGGCGCGGCGGTCCTTCATCCGCACGTCGAAATCCACCCCCGAGACGCGCTTGACGACCTCGATGACCTCGATCACGGAGTACCCGGCGCTGTAGCCGATATTGCAAGCCATGCTCTCGCCACCGCGCCGCAGATAGGCCAGGGCATCGAGGTGCGCCTGCGCAAGGTCGCTGACATGGACATAATCGCGAATGCACGACCCGTCCGCCGTCGGGTAGTCGGTGCCCAGCACGTCGATGCCATTGCGTTTGCCGAGCGCGGCTTGCACCGCGATCTTGATCAGGTGGGTGGCATTCGGCGTCGACTGCCCGGCGCGGCCTTGCGGATCGGCGCCGGCAACGTTGAAATAGCGCAGCGCGGCATAGCTGAGCGGATAGGCCTTCGCGACATCCTCCAGCATCCACTCCACCATCAGCTTGGAGCGGCCGTAGGGATTGATCGGCGATTTCGGCTGGTCCTCGGCGACCGGCAGCGATTGCGGCTCGCCATAGACCGCCGCTGTCGAGGAAAACACGAAGTGCGGCACCCGGTGCCTCACCGCGCAGTCGATCAGCGACCGGGTGTTGACCGTGTTGTTGTTGTAATAAGCGAGGGGATCGCTGACCGATTCCGGCACCACGATGCTGGCCGCAAAATGGATGATAGCCTCGACCGGGTGGCTTTCCAAAATGCTACCGATGAAAGCTCCATCGCCGCTGTCGCCCTTGAAGAACGGCACGTCTGCCGGCACGGCGTCACTAAAACCCGTCGTCAGGTTGTCGACCACCAAAGGCCGCTCGCCCGCGGCCAGCAGCGCCAGCGTCATGTGGCTGCCGATATAACCGGCGCCGCCGGTGACGAGGATGTACTTGCCGCTATCCATACTCGACGATTCGTCTCTCATTCAGGAAGCGGCCGCTGGCCACCGCGACGCCCCAGGTCACCCCGAGCAGCAGGTAATAGTGGCGCCAGTGGTCTGTGTCGATGATAAAGCTCTCGAGCAGGGTGACGAACAGCGTGGAGAAGATCGCAATGTAGGTCCGTTGCCACGGCGTCCGCAGGAAGGCGTTGCGAAAGCCGTAGATCGCCGTGGTGAACACCAGCGCGGGATAGAGCGTGCCGCTGATCCAGCCACCGGACATGAAGGCGTTGAGGAAGGAGTTATGGGTGTCTTCCGGAAAAAAGTTCCGGAATTGCAGCGGACCGATCCCGAACGGATAGTCCAGTGCCATTGCGAATCCCAGTGCATGGCGGCCGAAGCGGCCGAAACGACCGCTGTCATAGGGCTGGTTGAAGCTGGCGCGCTCCTTGAACAGGTTGGCGATGGAGTCGAACGACAACAGGACGGCCACCGCCGCGATCGCCAGCGCGACTGCAAGCATGGTCAGGATTACAATGCGTAATCTCTTCTGCGGAGATGACGCGGTGATGAACATCAGGCCGATCATCAGCAGGGTCGAACCCGCCAGCGTGCCCCAGGCGGCGCGGGAGAAGGCGAGGAAGATGGCGAGGCTCAGGATGCCGAACACCACACCGTTGCGCATCGCGCTCCAGAACGATCCCTCGATGATCCGCTGCAGCGCATAGATCGCCGGGAAGATCAGGAAGGCGCCGAGCACGTTCGGATCCTTGAAGGTGCCGCGGGCGCGGCCGGCATAGGTCAGCAGGTCGGCGCCGCCGGGAACGAGGTTGAAGTAGCCTGCGATGGCCGCCAGCGCGGCGATTACGGCGCCGACCAGATAGCCACGGGCGAGGGCGTCGAGACGGTCGGCGGTGTCGTTCGATAGCACCAGCGCAAAGAACATCGCGGCAATCGCCATGTACCAGGACGTCAGGATCCAGGTCAGAATCACCGTGTCGTCGAACAGCTCCATGGCACCGATCGAATAGCCAAGATTGATGCCGATCAGCAGCGCGAATGGAATCAGCAGCGGCAGCGCCAGCCGCAGCCCGGTGGCGAAGAACAGCACGACCGCCATCACGATGGCGATTTCATAAGGGCTCGGTTCGATGAAGACGATGGAGCCGCAGGCGCCGACCAGCCACAACAGCTTGAGCTGGAGCGATCTGACACCGGGAGCTGTATCGGCCGGCTGCGCCGCGATGGCAAAATCGGTCATCGTTCCAGCCTGGTGATCCCGGGGAAAAAGTCGACAGCCGCAATCTATCGCGGTTCGATCTAGCCGGACTGTAAAGCCGATGATCTATGTAAAATTTTGGGAAATCGCGGTTAACGGGGCTTTAACCCTGACGATTGCCCGTCGCGCAACTTACCGCTACGCATCCCAAGCCAGCGGCAGATTCAGCAGCCCGCGGAACGCCCAGCCGCCGATCCGCACCGGCTCGGTGTCAACGATCCGCAAGCCCCGCAGCCGGGCAAAAATCGTCGGCAGCGCGACATCGGCGACCATGGCGCGGGACGCCCAGGCGCCGGCGCAGAAATGCGGCCCGGCGCCGAAGGCGATGCTCTTCGAAGTGTCGCGGGTCACGTCGAATTCACCGCCTCGTTGAAACACCCGCTCGTCGCGATTGGCCGAACCGAACATGAAGAAGATGCGGTCCTCCGGCTCGAAGTCGATACCCCGGATGGTCCAGGGTTTTGCGATGCGTCGCGGCGACATGCCGATAGGCGAGATCCAGCGGGCGTATTCCTCGAACACCTGCATCCACGAGACCTTGCCGTCGACGGCCATCGCGAGCTGTTCGGGATGGGTGAGCAAGGCCCAGACCGAGCCGGCGACGGCGTCGCGCGGCTCATTCTGTCCCCCACTGATGGCGAGTTTGATGTTGGCGCGGATGCTGTCCATCGGCATGCCGGACTCCAGCATGACGCTGAGCAGGCTCTGGTCCGGGGTTTTCGTCACGAGCGGCAGCATGTCATCGATCGCGGCATCGATGCCCGCGGTCGCGGCGTGGCATTCCGCTTCGACCTTGAGATCGCCAGTGTAGTTGGCGATGCCGTTGATCATCGCCTGCGACCAGGCATCCATGTCCTGAAACCGCATGCTGGTCAGGCCGGTGATGGATTTGAGGCACTCGGCCGAGAACGGCAGGGCGAAATCCTTGCAGAAGTCGCCTCCGCGCATCGGACCCAGATTTCTCAGAATACGGTCGGCGTGGGCCTGGAATTGGGTGTTCCAGTGGTGCTTGACCGTTTTGGGCGATATCGTCGGGAAGATCGCCTTGCGTTCCGCCATATGCGCATCGCCGTCCTTGCGCATCATGTTGTGTCCCATCAGCTTGTTCATCAGTCCCTGCGGCTGATGCGAACTGAACACGTCGATCTGCTTTTCGCAGACGAAAATGTCGTCTCGATTGGTAAAGGCGGTGCCGCCGAGCTGCGGAATAAAGGCGATCGGCGCCTCTTTCCGCAGCCGTTCCAGCATCGGGTAAGGGTCGTTCCAGAACGCGGGTATGTCGATGTCGATGCGCGGTGCGGTGCTCACAGCCGTTCTCCGGGATATCCAGTCTTCACTTCACGATCGGGCAACCGCCCTCAGCCATTGGCCGGAAAGCCTGATCCATCGGTACCGTGGAGACCAGCTTGTAATAGTCGTATGGATATTTCGACTCGTCCGGTTTCTTGACCTCGAACAGATGGATCGGATGGATGACACGTCCGTCCTGGCGGATTGCGAGTTCGCCGAACAGCTTGTCCTTGCCGTTAAATTTCTTCATTTCGGGCACCACGTCCTTGGCGTCGTCGCTGCCGGCTGCGGCGACCGCGTTGAGGTAGGCCAGGGTCGAGGCATAGACGCCGGCCTGGTTGCCGCTCGGCATCTTGCCGTTCATGCCGGGACGCGCGCCGAACCGCTTTCCGAAGGCGCGGGTGTCGTCATTCGTGTCCCAATAAAAGGCCTCGGTCAGCAGCAGGCCCTGCGCCACCTTCAGCCCCATGCCGTGCACGTCGTTGATGAACAGCAGGAACGCGACCATGGTCTGGCCGCCTTCCTTGAGGCCGAACTCGCCGGCCTGCTTGACCGCGTTGATGGTGTCGCCGCCGGCATTGGCCAAGCCGATGACCTTGGCCTTCGAGTTCTGCGCCTGCAGCAGCAGCGAGGCGAAGTCCGAAGTGTTCAGCGGATGCTTGGCCGAGCCCAGCACCTTGCCGCCGTGCTTTTCGATGTAGCTCGTCGCCTCGGCTTCGATGCCCTGGCCCAGGGCATAATTGACCGTGAGGAAATACCAGTCGTCGCCGCCGCGCTGCATCATCGCCGCCGCGGTGGTATTGCCGGTCGCCCAGGCGTCATTGACCCATTGGATGGTGTTCGGCGAGCAGGCCTTGCCGGTCAGGTCGGAACTGGCGGTGGAGGAGGCCAGAAACGTCATCCGCGAGTCGCGCAGCAGCGAATTGATGGTCAGGCCTACCGCCGAATTGGGCACGTCAACCACCGCGTCGACCTTGTCGACCTCGAGCCATTTACGCACGATCGCCGAACCGACGTCGGCCTTGTTCTGATGATCGGCGTAGACGATCTCGACCTTGATGTTCTTCGCCCCGCCATTGAAATCCTCCGCCGCCATCCGCGCGGCTTCGACCGAGCCCATGCCGTTGGTGTCCTGGAAGATGCCGGAGATGTCGTTGAGCACACCGACCCGCACCACATTGTCGGAAATCCCGGCGTGCGCCGCGCTGCAGGTGACGCAGGCCAGCGCCAGCACCAGGCAGCCTTTCAGGTTCGTCATGATTCCCCTCCCTTGGTCGTTTCTGTTTGTTCGTGGTCCGATGTCAAACCTGCCGATCCGGCAGGCGCAGCACGAGACCGTCGAGCTCCGCCGTGATCGGGATCTGGCAGGACAGTCGGCTGGTCGGCAGCCGTTCCGCGGCAGCGCCGTCGAGCAGCGCATTCTCCGCCTCGTCCATCGCCGGCAGCCTGTCTATCCATGCATCATCGATGTAGACGTGGCAGGTGGCGCACATGGCGTTGCCGCCGCATTCCGCGACGATCTCGTCGACGCCGTTGGCGATCGCAAGTTGCATCACACTGCCGCTGTCCGCTGCAAAGCTCTGCGCCCGGCCGTCGGAACGAACAAAGTTGATCGTGGCCATGAGGATCCGTTTCAGGCAGGGGTGAGCGTGATCGGCATGCGCTCGAGGCCGCGCAACGTGTTGTTGTAGCGCCGCTCGATCGGGCCGCTGATGTCCAGGGTGGCCACCTTGCGCGCCAGCGCCGCCAGCAGCACCTCGCCTTCGAGGCGAGCGACCAACTGGCCGACGCACATGTGGATGCCCCCGCCGAAACCGACATGGCCGCTGGTGCGGCGGGTGATGTCGTAGCTGTCGGGATTGTCCCAGCGGCGGGGGTCGCGATTCGCCGCGGCTAGCAGCATCAGGACCTTTTCGCCTTCATCGACATGCATGCCGCTGATCTCGACGTCCCGGGTGGTGGTGCGGAAGAAGGTCTGCACCGGGCTTTCGAGACGGACCGCCTCCTCGAACGCATTGCGAGCCAGCGACGGATCGCTGCGCAGCCGGGCCCACTGATCGGGAAAGCGCGCCAGACAGTAGATCGCAGCACCGATGCCGTTGACCGTGGTGTCGAGACCGGCGCTGAGCAACGAGCGCACCAGCAGTGGCGCCTCGGTCTCGGTGATGTCTCCAGCGTCGACGCGGGCATGAATGCAGCCGCCAAAACCTTCCGGGGCCAGATTCCGGCGCTGGCATTGCTCGGCGACATAGGCCTGATGCGGCATCGAGCGTTCGATGGCGGTTTGCCGCAACTCATTGGGCGGTCCGAAGGCGTTGAACACAACCCCGGCATAGGCCAGCAGGTGCTCGCGCCCTTCCTGCCTGAGGCCGACAGCATCGGGGAACACAGACAGCGGATAGGCTTCGGCGAGATCAGCGACAGCATCGAAGCTGCGTTTTGCCAGCAGTTCATCCACCTTGGCTTCGGCGGCGGCGGCGAAGCGGTCGCGGATCTGCTTCATCACCGCAGGCGACAGCACGCGGTTGAGTACCGCGCGGGTTCTGGTATGGGCCGGCGGATCGGCCTCGAGGATCAGGCTGGGCGGCCGCCAGGGTTTTTCCTTGGCAAAATCACTCAGGCCCACGCCACGGCTGGAGCAGAAGGTTTGCGGATCGTTCAATACCGCCCAGACTTCGGCATGACGCGCGACGGCGTAGACATTCCATTTGTGCAGATGCACCACCGGTCCGGCCTCGCGCAGAATTTCGTGGGCCGGATGCGGGTCGGACAAGAATTCCATCGAGAACGGATCGATGTCCAGGCTGGGCATATCAAGCGCATTGCGGTCGATCGGCGATGCCGTCCCGGTCGAGATCGTCGCGGTCATGAGAGCCTCCAAAACTTTACTGTTGTAAAGCGGCGCCTTGTGTTTCTAATTCAGCATTCGCATCGAATGTCGATGGGCTGAGATGAGCGGCACATGAGCAAGACCAGATCGGCCGGCGTGGTTCGAAAAGTTGTCGCCACCAAGGCCGGCGACGCGCCGATCGCCAAGGCCGGCAACGTCCCGGTCATCGATCTCGAGCGCTATGTTCCGGCGCTGATCACCTTCATTGCCAACAAGCTGTCGCGTAGCGCCACCGCGCTCTATCAGCGTCGTTTTCGCGTCAACGTCACCGAATGGCGGATCCTGGTGCTGCTGAAAATCGAACCCGGGATTCCCGCCGCGCGCATCTGCCAGGTCATCGGGTTTGACAAGGGACCGGTCAGCCGCACGCTGAGCGTGATGCAGGAGCGGGAACTGGTCACCATCAAGACCGATCCGAAAGATGGCCGCACCCATTCGATCTCGCTGGCGCCAAAGGGCCGCGAGATTCACGACCAGATCATCGGCATCGCGCTGGACCGCGAGCGCCGCCTGCTGTCCTGTCTGAGCGCGGCCGAGCAGGAGGTGCTGATCAACCTGCTCGGCCGAGTGCATGGCAACCTCGCCGCGGTGACCGAGCACCCCGAAAACCGCGAATGACATGATGCTCATGTCGCCCCCATGGCCGCGCTTGCGCGCGCCTTGAGGTCAAAGCCGGCGTCGGCGGCCTCGGTGGGCGTCAGCGGCGCGGCGGATGCCAGCAGACGCCGCGCCACCATGTGATCGCCGGCCTTGTTGACGGACTCGACGCCGGCCAGTTTGCCGCCGCGGAAACAGAACACGGAAAATGCATTGGACGACGGATCACCGCGCACGACCCAGCTGTCGTGCGGCGCCGGCATGCCGGCGATCTGCAGTTTCAGCGGACCCTGGTCGCTCCAAAACCATGGCACCGCGGTGTAGGGATGCGGGCTTCCGGTCAGCCGGGCCGCCACGCAGCGGCCCTGGTCGACCGCGTTTTGCACCGACTCCAGCCGGCAGCGCGTGCCTTCCGCAAAGACCTGCGGATAGGCCGCGCAATCGCCGATTGCGGAGATCGCCGGATCGGACGTCAGCAGGATCTCGTCGACCACGATGCCATTGTCGACGGCAAGCCCGGCGGCGGCGGCGAGTTCGTCATTGGCGACAACGCCGATGCCGATCAGGACGAGGTCTGCGGGAAATACGTCGCCATGAGCGGTTTGTACCGAAGTGGCGTGACCATTGCTGCCGTTAATGGCAGTCACCGCCGCGTTGAAGGCGAAACGCACACCGCTTGCCTGGTGCGCGGCCAGGAAGAAATCCGACATTGGGACCGAAAGCGTGCGCGACATCGGCCGCGACGTTGCCTCGAGCACCGTGACGTGGACGCCTTTGCTCGCCGCAACCGCCGCCACTTCGAGCCCGATGAACCCGGCGCCGACGATCACCAGTTTTTTCAAATCAGGCAGCCGCAGCCGCAAGGCGTCGGCATCGGCGGCAGACCGCAACTGCATCACGCCATCGAGCTCGGCGCCGGGGATCCGCAGGGCCCGGTTGCGTGAGCCGGTGGCAATCACAAGATGGCCGTAGGGCAGCGTCTCCTGATTGGCGAAGTGGACCAGCTTGCGGTCGCGGTCGATCCTGACCGCCCGCTGCCCGGCAATGACCTCGATGGCGCCCTGGGTGTAAAACGCCTCGGACCGCAGGTCGAGCGCGCGGCGATCTGATTTGCCGGTGATGTAGGCTTTCGACAGCGGTGGGCGCTGATAGGGCAGGCCGGCCTCGTCGCCGACCAGCCGGATACGGCCGGCAAATCCCTTTTCCCGCAACGACGCGGCGACCTGAAACGCGGCCTGCCCGGTGCCGATCACCAGGACATCGTCGAGCCCCGCGCCGTGAGCGCCCTCGGCCATTGCTTTCTCCCTGTGCGGCCCGGCAGATGAAACTGCTCTGATGATAGCCTTTGGGGAAGGTGTCATAATATGGTTGCCAAGGCAACGAAAAAAGCAGGCCCCAGGTCGTCCCGGCTCAACGCCGGGACGACCTGTAGAGAGACCTTACGATCCCCGCTGCTTTCGGTAACTCGTGTTCCCTACTTCACCAGCTTGAACGCGCCACCCTCGACCTTGATCAGGAACGCCGAGCGCTCGTCGTAGCCGTTGTGATTCTCCGGCGTCATGTTGGAGAGGCCGTTGTTGAGCGCGAGATCCTTGGTCTTTTCGATCTCGCTGCGGAGCGCGGCGCGGAACTCCTCGGTGCCGGGCTTGGCCACCTTCAGCGCGGCGGGGATGGCGTGTTCGACCAGCGTCATCGAATCCCACAGATGCGCGCCGAAGATCGAGGGAATGTTGCCGTTGGCGGCCTTGTAGGCATCGATGAAGTTTGCCGTCACTTTGCGGAACGGCGAGTCGGCGGGCAGGTCGTTGACCACGGTAAATGCCTCGCCGGTGAAGATCGCGCCGTCGACGTCCTTGCCGCCAAGCTTGATGAACTCCTCGGTGGCGACGCCGTGGTCTGGAAGATCGGTCCCTTGTAGCCGCGTTCGCGCAGCGCCTTTTGCGGCAGGACAGCCGGTGTTCCCGCCGAGGCGACGAATACGGCGTCGGGTTTGGTAGCCAGGATCTTGAGCACCTGGCCGGTGACGCTGGCGTCGCTGCGGGCATAAACCTCGTGCCCGGTCAGCGTGACACCGAGTTTCGGCGCGACCTCGCTCAGCACCTTATAATAGCCTTCGCCGTAGGCGTCGGAGACGCCGATATAACCCAGCGTCTTGACGCCGGTCTTGGCGATGTACTTGACGATGGCGTTGGCCATGATGTCGTCGTTCGGCACCACCTTGAACACCCATTTGCGCTTATCATCCATCGGCGAAACCAGTACGGCGGCGGCGGCCAGCGAGAGCAGCGGCGTCTTCGCCTCGGCGGCGATGTCGATCAGCGGCAGGCTGACCGGGGTGAGCGATGAGCCGAGCAGCACGTCGACCTTTTCTTCCGCAATCAGCTTGCGGGCATTCTGCGCGCCCTTGGTCGGATCGGATTCGTCGTCGAGGGCGTAATAAGTGATCTTCTGGCCGGCGATCTCCTTCGGCAGCGCCGCCACCGTCTTGGTCTGCGGCTGTCCCAGCGCCGCGCCGGGACCGGAGCCGCTCATCGTGATGCCGACCTTGATCTGCGCCTGCGCGCCGCCGGCCGTCAGCGCGACGGTGGCCAGTGCGATCATCCAACTCTTGCGTGACATGATTTTCTCCCTGTGGTTTTGATTTTGGCTCAGTCTAGTACTCGTTCCCGCCGAGACCGAGATAACTCTCGACCAGTCGTGGATTTCCGGCGATTTCGGATGGCGATCCCCGCGTGGTGATGGCGCCCAATTCCATGACATAGGCGTAGTCGGCGACCTCAAGCGCGGCGCGCGCGTTCTGCTCGACCAGCAGGATCGAGACCCCGATCTGGCGCAGTTCGGTCAGGATGTGGAACACATCGCGCACGATTCTGGGTGCAAGTCCGAGGCTCGGCTCGTCGAGCATCAGCAGCGTCGGCCGCGCCATCAGCGCGCGGCCCATCGCCAGCATCTGCCGTTCGCCACCGGACAGCGTGCCGGCCAGTTGCTCACGCCGTTCCCTGAGCCGCGGCAGCCGCGTAAAGATCTCCTCCAATGTCTCCCGGCGTTCGCTGCGCGACCGCCTGAAACCGCCGAGTTGAAGATTGTCCTCAACCGACATGTCGGCGAACAGCTCGCGTCGTTCCGGCACCAGGCACAGCCCCGCCTTCACCCGGCTTTCCAGCGGCACCGCATTGATCCCGTCGCCGCGAAAGCCGATGTGCCCGCGCGCATTCAACAGCCCCATGATGGCGTTGAGCAGCGTGGTTTTGCCGGCGCCGTTGGACCCGATCACCGTGACCAGCGCGCCCTTGGGGACCTCGATGGAGACGTCATGCACCACTTCGGCGCGGCCATAGGCGACGCAGAGATTCTGGACGTCGAGCAGCGGCGCGGTCACGACACGCCCCCAAGATAGGCTTCGAGCACCACCGGATCCTTGCGGATCTCTTCCGGTACGCCTTCGGCGATCCGGGTGCCGAAGTCGAGCACCACCAGCCGGTCGGCGAGGCTCATGACGAAATCCATGTCATGTTCGACCAGGAGAACGCTGACGCCCTCGGCGCGAACCTCGCGCAACAGTCTTGCCAGCGCTTTCTTTTCGCCGACCCGAAGTCCCGCCGCCGGCTCGTCAAGCAGCAGCAGAGAGGGATTGAGGCAGAGCGCGCGTGCCACCTCGACGAGGCGCAACTGACCCAGCGCCAGCGTGCCGGCCGGTTTGAACGCGACGTCGGCAAGGCCGACACGGTCGAGCTGGCGCTGCGCATTGGCAAACAGCAGCGCTTCCTCGGACCGGTCGAGATCGAGGATCGACCGCAGCAGTCCGGCGCTGCCGCGCAGATGGGCGCCGAGCGCGACGTTCTCGATCACGCTCATGTCCGCGACGATCTCGACGTGCTGGAAGGTGCGGCCGAGGCCGAGTGCGGCAGCGCGTTGCGGCGTCTGGGCCTGCATCGCGTGGCCTTCGAACGCAATTTCGCCGGCACTCAAAGGCAACACGCCGGTGATCAGGTTGAACGTCGTGCTCTTGCCGGCGCCATTCGGGCCGATCAAGCCGATGATACGGCCGCTGTCGACCACAAAGCTCACATCGTTGACGGCGACCAGACCGCCAAAGGTCTTGCGCACCTTGCGGGCCTGCAGCAGCGGCGTGCCTGCCGCCGGCAGCGGCCGATCGGGCAGATGTTGATGGCCGCGTGGCGCCGGCGGTTTTGGCGGTGGCGGTGGCCCGAACAGGATCGGCCACAATCCGTTCGAGGCTGTCTGCAGGATCAGCACCAGCACCGCGCCGAACGCGACCGTCTCGAAATTGCCGGTCGAGCCGACCAGCCATGGCAGCCAGTTTTGCAGTTGGTCACGCAGAAAGGTGATCCCCGCGGCGCCGAGAATGGCGCCGTAGACCCGACCGGCACCGCCGAGCACCGCCATCAACAGATATTCCGTGCCGGCGGTGATGCCGAACGGCCCCGGCGACACCGAGCGCTGGAAATGCGCATAAAGCCAGCCGGCGAGGCCGGCGAGCATCGCGGCATAGACGAACACGATCAGCTTGGCGGCGGCGGTGTTGACGCCGAAGGCCTCGGCGGCGCGAGTGCTGCGCCGGAGCGCGCGAATGGCGCGGCCGACGCGACCGCCGAGCAGATTCTGCGTGGCGATGACCGCCAGCACCACCGTCAGCCAGACCACCACGAAATAGTCCCGCGGATTGATCAACGCATAATTGCCGAGCCGCAGCGGCGGAATGCCCGGCAAGCCATCGTGGGCACCGAGCCAGTTGAGATTGCCGAACAGATAGAAGAACGCGATGCCCCAGGCGATGGTGCCGAGCGGAAGATAATGTCCGGACAGCCGCACCGTGATCGCGCCGATCAGCGCGGCGGCGATCATCGTCACCAGCAGCGCGGCGGGGAGCGCGAGCCATGGTGAGACACCGGCATAGACCGTCAGCACGCCGGTGGTGTAGGCGCCGAAGCCGACGAACGCCGCCTGTCCGAACGAGGTCATGCCGCCGACGCCGGTCAGTAGCACGAGGCCGATGGCAACCAGCGAGGAGATGCCGATATAATTGAACAGCGTGATCCAGTAATCCGGCATCAGGCCGGAAAACGGCAGGATCAGGATAGCCAGCGCGCAGACGATGGGAACAGCCGGGCCGTTGAGACGGGTCATTCCGTCTCCTCGGCATGAGGCGCCACCAGCGAGCGCCATGCCAGTACCGGAATGATCAGGGTGAACACCAGCACTTCCTTGAAGTTGCTGGCCCAGAACGAAAACAGCGCCTCGGCGAAGCCGACGCCCAGCGCCGCGAGCACTGTGAGGGGGTAGCTGCCGAGGCCGCCGAGGATGGCGGCGACAAAAGCCTTCAATCCGATCAGGAAGCCGGAATCATAGAACACCGTCATCAGCGGCCCCACCAGCACGCCGGAGATGGCACCGAGCAGCGCGGCCAGCGCAAAGGCGATCTGCCCGGCCGCCGAGGTCGGGATGCCGACCAGGCGGGCGCCGATCCGGTTCGACGAGCAGGCTCGCAAGGCCTTGCCGAGCAGGGTGCGGCCGAAGAACAGCGCGAACAGCATCAGCAGCAGCGCGGTGACGATCAGCACTGCAATGCTCTGGCCGGTGACGACGAGATCGCCGAGCGCGAACGACTGCGACGACAAAGGTGCGGTGCCGGTGCCCTCCGGCCCGAAGAACAGCAGTCCCAGCCCCATCAGCGAGAAGTGCACGCCGAACGCGGCCATCAGCAGCACCAGCACGCTGGAATGGGCCAATGGTTCGAAGGCGATGCGGTAGAGCATCGGCCCCATCGGCGTGATCAGTGCGATGGCGAGCAGGATGTTGGCGACCTGGCCGAGCTTCATCGGCGCCAGCATGCGGGTCGCGAGCAGCAGCGCGATCGGCAGCGCGAGGTCGAACAGCACGATCCGGATGACGCGGCGCGATGTCATTTCATTGAAATGCCGGATCAGTTCCGAGGCTGCGGCGAGGCCGCCAAGCGCCAGCAGCAACCACGGTGTCGAGGGCATCCGCCCGTTTTCCAGCGCGGCGATCGTCAGCGCGGTGAACGCGACGAATTCGCCCTGCGGTACCAGGATCACCCGCGTCACCGCGAATACCAGCACGGTCGCGATCGCGACCAGCGCATAGACCGAACCGTTGATGATGCCGTCCTGCAGCAGAAACAGGAAAATCGTTGCGTCCACGCGCGTTTGCTCCCTGCAAGCGTGCCGTCTTAGGGGGCTCGGCTTACGGGCGTAGAATTAACCAACCGCTCGTTTAACTCAAGACAATCCTGCGGGGACGGGATGTCACGGGCTCGCAAGACGATGTCGTCCCGGCGAATATGGGATCGATAGCCCCTGGCATCTGTCTTGGGGAGCGGACCGCGGTCTTTAAATCTCGGGTCCGGGGATAGTGGATGAGCGCCCGCTCTTC
>Ga0102590_1001356_pt1 | contig 37706 bp, 35 predicted proteins | sample AraplaMF_Col_mMF_FD_76859 | JGI IMG/M metagenome (GOLD analysis project Ga0102590, IMG submission 76859) | Arabidopsis root microbial communities from the University of North Carolina, USA - plate scrape MF_Col_mMF | ecosystem: Host-associated > Plants > Roots > Endosphere | place: USA... | reverse complement strand
CTGCCGAAGACCGTGAACGAGATGGCGGAGTTGCCGCCGAACCTGACGGCGGTCGCACCGCTGAAGCCGGTACCGGTCAGGGTGACGGTGTTCCCACCGGACATCGGCCCCTGGTTGGGGCTGATCGAGGAGACGACGGGGGCAGCCATGAGTGCACTCCTTCACACGTCACTGTGGGGTCGGATCCGTGAACAGATCCGCTCGGGCACGGACGATGGACGTGAGAGCCCGTCCGAGCGGCGTGGGACCGCCGCTCGGACGGGTGTCGAACGTCTGCCGGTGCGGAGCCGGCGGACTAGATGCCGGGACCGGCGACGTACGTGAAGCCGCCGGCCGCGGTTGCGGATCCGGCCGGGTTGGTGACCACGACGTCAGCGGCACCGGCCGTGCCGGGCGGGGTGACCACCGAGAGCGTGGTGGAGTTGACCACGGAGAACGGCCCGGCGACGCCGTCGAAGGTGACCGACTCCGTGCTGGTGAAGTTGGTACCCACGATGGTCAGCGCCGTGCCACCCGAGGTCGGCCCCGTGGTCGGGGTGATCGTGGTGATCGTGGGGTCGTCGATGTAGGTGTAGGACAGACCGTTGTTGGTACCGCCCGCGGTCGTCACGCTCACCGACACCGGCCCCGCCGCCGCCCCGGCCGGCACCGCCACCGTGATGGCAGTGTCGGAGACCACGGTCGGTGTGGCGGTGTTCCCGCCGAAGGACACGCTTGTCGCGGTCGACAGCCCCGTGCCGTTGATGGTGATCGTGTTGCCGCCGGCCAGCGGTCCCGCGCTCTCGCTCAGGGAGGACTTGAACGGGGCGCCGACATAGAAGAACGGCACCGGGTTGCTGGTCCCGCCCGGGGTCGTGACGGTCACGCCGACCGATCCGGTGCCGGACGGGGAGACCGCGGTGACCTGGGTCGGCGAGACGTTGGTGACGGCCGTGGCCGGCTTCGAGCCGAACGTCACCGCGCTGGTGTTGGAGAGGTTGGTACCCGTGATGGTCACCAGCGTGCCGCCGCCGGTGGAACCCTGGTTCGGAGAGATAGGCATGGGGACACTCCTTCTTCCTGCTGCGCTGGGATGGTGTGGGCAACCGGCGGAGCGGTCCTGGACCGGCGCCGATGGCGGGAGTCGTCAGCCTCTGCCGGGCTCTCCGGGGCGGAGCGCAACACGGCGCGGGGGCTGCCGGGCGCAGGGCGAACAAGGGGACAGTCACCCCGGCACCTACGGCTTTGTGCGCAACAGCCCGTTCCCTGCCTGTGGGCATGGAGAAAACCGGCAAGCGCTGCCTGTCTGAACGTTCCCCCGGCACGGGGATGGGCAGCCCGCCGGTTTCACATTTCCAGTGACGCACGCATCCGATCGAGTGACAAGAGCTCGTCGACCTCATCACTCGAATGGAGCAATTCGATCCCGTCTCGCCCGACTTGTGGAATGAAAAGCAAGTCCCTTTGCAAATAGGTGAATTGAGGCCGATCCATTCGGTCGCCACGGCGACGAGCATCTCGGCCTCACCCGCCGGCATGAGCGCGCCGTTTCCGCTGGCTTCGACACGCGAACCTCGGTCCGCCCTGCCGCAGCCGTGGAGGACGGATCGTGCGCTCTCTCACGGTCGACGACGGCACGTGCATCACATGCAACGTCCCCTCACCGGGCAGCAGGACTTTGCCGGAAATCCCCCGATCGCTTCTGAATCACCGTGCCGATTCCTTCGATTCACCAGGTCGGTATTCAGTTCATGGACATGGGCGACGTGACCCGACGAGGGCGGTTCAACCGCGTCAAAAACAAGGGAAACGAATCTGCTCACCTGTTCGAGTGATGCGCCCGGGAACTGCTTGCTGACGCTCAGTCAGAAGAGATTGGATGGGAACATCCAACCGGTGGGCCGCCCATCCTCTCCGGGGGACGTGGTGGTCGGCCGGTGTTGCCCATCCTGGGTAGTGCACGGGTGCCGGATTGCCGCGATGGGCACCCCCGTTGGGGAAATTGGATCCGATCAGCCGGTGCCGCCCAGGTACCGGCTGATGCGGTGGCCCGCGTGTGTCCACACGCGAACGGCCCCCGCCCACCGGGCGGCCCCGACTCACCCGCGCGCATTTCCCGCGTCGGCGCAGGCGCCCGCCGTCGGGCTTCGTCGCACCCCACCGCGTCGGCGCGGATGGTCCCTCCGCCGGACTGAACGACGTTTCCTCGCAAGGGAATCCGGAAGATCCACGGGCGAGCGGCTTGTAGCCGAACCGTTGCCGATCCGTGGGAAGCCCCCCACAGCACACGCATAGTGTGTGGTGCTGTTCAGTGGAAGCACACGCCCGTCGAAGACGTCCCGCCCCCACGGCGGGCCGCCGTCCTCTTCACACAGGTTCATTCCAGGGGGAGTTCAGACCATGCGATCCATACGCCCGCTCTTCTCAGGACGCCGAGGAGGGAGCGCGCGCCGCACGGTCGTCCCCTCGCTGGCAGCGGTCGGCCTCGCCACGGCACTGGCGCTGACCGCGACGGCGTGCGACTCGGGCGGGGACAGCACGGCGGACGCCAAGGCGAGCGCGTCCGCGACCGCGTCCTCCGCGAGCGACGGCAAGATCAAGATCCCGGACGACATCAAGCAGAGGCTGCGGGAACACGGGATCGACATCGACAAGTGGAAGAACGGCGCCTGGAAGAACTGGGACAAGGACGACTGGCTGCGCGAGGCCGACGACTACATCAACCCGGTCATCAAGGGACTGTGGAACCCGGACCGGATGCGTGAGGCCGACGACCCCGACAGGGGCGTCGACGACAACGACCTCTCGGGCGACCAGGGGGTCACGGACCCGGTCCCGGCCCCGGTGAGGGCACAGGCGGTGCCGCCCGCGTATCACGACAGCGCCCCCACGGCGGGCAAGGTGTTCTTCGACTCCCCCGAGGGCACGATGGTCTGCTCTGCGACCGTCGTCCAGGATCCGGCCCACCCGGGCAAGTCGAACCTCGTGTGGACCGCGGGCCACTGCGTGCACGCCGGCAGGAAGGGCGGCTGGTACCGCAACATCGCGTTCGTGCCCGCGTACAACAACTCCGGGAAGACGGAGGCCGAGCTCGGCAACGCCAAGCGGGAGGAGATCGCCCCCTACGGGGTCTGGTGGGGTGACTGGGCTCAGACCTCGGAGCAGTGGATCGAGCAGGGCGGCGAGACCGGTGGTCAGGGAGCGTCGTACGACTACGCCGTGATCCATGTGACCCCCGAGCAGGGCAGCGGAGGCAAGTCGCTGGAGGAGACGGTCGGTTCGGCCCTTCCCGTCGACTTCAACGCACCGGCCGTCCCGAAGGTGGACAGCATCACCGCGACCGGCTACCCGGCGGCGGCACCGTACGACGGCCAGAAGCTCTACCGGTGCCAGGACAAGCCCGGCCGGCTCTCGATCGAGAAGACGGACCCCACGATGTACCGCATCGGCTGCACCATGACCGGCGGTGCGTCCGGCGGCGGCTGGGTGGAGAACGGCCCCGACGGCAACCCGGTGCTGGTGTCGAACACCTCGATCGGTCCGGTGACCTCCGGCTGGCTGGCCGGGCCCCGGCTCGGCGACGTGGCCAAGGGGGTCTACGAGTCGGTTAGCAAGAAGTTCGCGAGCCAGTGAAGGTCCGCCCCTGACGGCTCCGGACGGCAGGCGGTCCGCGGACACGGGAAGGCCCGCCCCCTTGTGCAGGGGGCGGGCCTTCTCCATGTGAGGGACGGCTCTTCGGCCGGCTGTGGGTCAGAACGCGGGAGCCGGAGCGTACGGCGCGAGCTCGGCCGCCAGCTCCTCGTGCACCCGTGCCTTCAGCAGCGTGCCCTCCGGGGTGTGCTCCTCGGAGATCACATCGCCCTCGGAGTGGGCGCGTGCCACCAGACGACCGTGCGTGTAGGGCACGAGCGCCTCGATCTCGACCGACGGCCTCGGCAGCTCGTTGTCGAGCAGGGCGAGCAGCTCCTGGATGCCCTTGCCGGTGCGGGCCGAGACGGCGAGCGCGCGCTTCTCCGTCCGCAGCAGCCGCTGCAGGACCAGCGGATCGGCGGCGTCCGCCTTGTTGATCACCACGATCTCGGGCACATCGGTGGCACCGACGTCCCTGATCACCTCGCGTACGGCGGCCAGCTGCTCCTCGGGCACCGGGTGCGAGCCGTCCACCACGTGCAGGATCAGGTCGGAGTCGCCGACCTCCTCCATGGTGGAGCGGAACGCCTCGACCAGGTGGTGGGGCAGATGCCGCACGAAACCGACGGTGTCGACCAGGGTGTACAGCCGCCCGCTCGGGGTCTCGGCCCGGCGCACGGTGGGATCGAGGGTCGCGAACAGCGCGTTCTCGACCAGGACGCCCGCGCCGGTGAGCCGGTTGAGCAGGGAGGACTTGCCTGCGTTGGTGTAGCCCGCGATGGCGACCGACGGCACCTTGTGGCGCCTGCGCTCCTGGCGCTTGATCTCACGGCCGGTCTTCATCTCCGCGATCTCCCGGCGCATCTTCGCCATCTTCTCGCGGATCCGCCGCCGGTCGGTCTCGATCTTGGTTTCACCGGGACCACGGGTCGCCAGGCCGCCGCTGCCGCCGCCCATCTGCCGGGACAGCGACTGACCCCAGCCTCGGAGCCTCGGCAGCATGTACTGCATCTGCGCGAGTGCGACCTGCGCCTTGCCCTCCCGGGACTTGGCGTGCTGGGCGAAGATGTCCAGGATCAGGGCCGTGCGGTCGATGACCTTGACCTTGACGACGTCCTCGAGATGGATCAGCTGGCCGGGGCTGAGCTCACCGTCGCAGATGACGGTGTCCGCGCCCGTTTCGATGACGATGTCCCGCAGCTCCAGGGCCTTGCCGGAACCGATGTAGGTGGCGGCGTCGGGCTTGTCGCGGCGCTGGATCACGCCGTCGAGCACAACGGCTCCCGCGGTCTCGGCGAGGGCGGCCAGCTCGGCGAGCGAGTTCTCCGCGTCCTGCACGGTCCCCGAGGTCCACACCCCGACGAGTACGACGCGCTCCAGGCGAAGCTGTCGGTACTCGACCTCGGTGACGTCCTCGAGCTCGGTGGAGAGTCCGGCGACACGGCGTAGCGCCGCGCGCTCAGAGCGGTCGAACTGGTCGCCGTCCCGCTCTCCGTCGATCTCGTGGCTCCAGGCGACGTCCTCTTCCATCAGGGCATCGGCCCGAAGACCCTCGGGATAGGTGTGCGCAATGCGCTTGGTGTCCTGAGAAGAGGAAGAAGAGGAGGTCATTGGGTCCTTACGTCGTTGGGGATAGCGTTCGCGGTGATGTGTGCGCCACTCTCGGGCACACCTCACGGCACCAGGGACAACGCTCGAGCGGTCCGGGACATTCCCGGCCGCCCGCCGCCCCGAGGGCCGCGCCTCCGACCCGACGATGGTCGCACGGCGCGGCTCGCCGCGTCACCCGACTTATCGCGTGGCCTTGGGGGCTCGCACGGGGTCGAGCTTCCAGTCCGGGTGCCCCGGCATCGGCGGGGTCTTCTCACCGTGCAGCCAGCCCTCGAAGAACGAGGTCAGATCACGTCCGGCGACGACGGACGCCAGGTGCTCGAAATCCGCCGTGTCGGCCGTGCCGTCCCTGTGCACGGCCACCCAGGCCCGCTCCAGGCGCTCGAAGGCGCGGTTCCCGATCTTCTGGCGCAGCGCGTACAGGACCAGCGCGGAGCCGTCGTAGACGTTGGGCCGGAAGAGGCTGATCTTCTGACCGGGCTTCGCCGGCCTGGGGTCGGCGGGCGGTCCACCGGTCGCCCGCCACTGGTCGGAGCGGGCGTATGCCGCCTTCATACGGGTCTCCAGGGGCCGGTGCCCGGTCTCGTCCGCGTACAGGGCCTCGTACCAGGTGGCATGCCCCTCGTTCAGCCACAGATCGGACCAGCCGCGCGGGCTGACGCTGTCGCCGAACCACTGGTGGGACAGTTCATGCACCATGATCGACTCGACGTACCAGGCGGGATAGGCGGGCTCGGTGAACACCCCCTTCTCGAAGAGGGAGAGTGTCTGCGTCTCCAGCTCGAAGCCGGTCCGCGCCTGGGCGATCAGCAGCCCGTACGTCTCGAAGGGGAAGCGGCCGACCTTCTTCTCCATCCATGCGATCTGGTCGGAGGTCTTCTTCAGCCACGGTTCGAGGACCGCCGCGTCCTCGGCGGGTACGACGTCGCGCAGGGGCAGTCCGTGCGGTCCCCGGCGGTGCAGGACGGTGCTGCGGCCGATGGAGACCTGGGCGAGCTCCGTCGCCATCGGGTGCCGCGTGCGGTAGTTCCAGGTAGTGGCCCCGCCGGTCCGCTCGACCCCCCGGGCCACACCGTTCGCCACGGCCGTGTAGGTGTCCGGCGCGGTCACGTGGAAGGTGAACACCGCCTTGTCGGAGGGGTGATCGTTGCACGGGAAGACCAGATGGGCGGCGTCTGCCTGGTTGGCCATCACGAGTCCGTCCTCGGTCTGTACCCAGCCTCCGTCCTCGCCCTTCGTGGACACGGGGTCGCTGGTGTGCCGCACGGTGATCCGCAGTGTGCCGCCCCTGGGCAGCGGTACGGCCGGTGTGATCACCAGGTCCTCTCCCGCGCTGGTGAAGGACGCGGGCAGGCCGTTGACGTCGACGGACTGGACCGTGCCGTGCGCGAAGTCGAGGTTGACGCTCTCCAGTCGCTGGGTGGCCCGCGCCTTGATCCTGGTCACGGCGGTGAGGGGCTTGTTGTTGCTGCCGGGATAGGTGAAGGACAGGTCGTACGACTTCACGTCGTAGCCCGGGTTGCCGAGCGTCGGGAAGAGGGGGTCGCCGATGCCCAGCGGTGTCGCGGGCGAGGGCGCGCTCGCGGCGATCAGGCAGCCGGAGACGGCGCAGGCGAGGAGGGCGGCTGTGGTACGGCGGGAACGGGGGATCGCGGAACGGAGGCTGTGCGGCATGGACCACCGCTACCAGCGCATGCCCGCCGCGCGGTGACGACGCGCACCGGTCACACTCGAACGGGTTCAGCGTCGATGTTCCACCCTCAACTCACTTGTCATACAAGGTTACTGGGCGGCCGCGGGGTGCTGCGCCCGGCCGACGTCATAGACACCGGCGACGTTCCGCATCGCCCGCATCAGGGCCGGCAGGTGGGAGGCGTCCGGAAGCTGGAGCGTGTACGTGTGGCGCACCCGCTGTTGGCTCGGGGGCTCGACGGTCGCCGAGACGATCCCGACGCCTTGCAGGGCGATCGCCTCGGTGAGGTCCGCGAGGAGGTGGGGGCGGACGAAGGACTCGGCGACGAGCGTGACCCGGCACTCGGCCGTCTCGCCCCAGTGCACGCCGACCTCCGCACGGCCCGCGCCCTTCATGCGCGCGACTCCGGCGCATTCGACACGATGGACGGTCACCACACCGCCGCGCACGGCGAAGCCGGTGACCTCATCAGGAGGCACGGGCGTACAACAGCCCGCCAGGCGTACGGAGGCTCCTGGCAGATCGACGACGGCGTTGGCCTCCGATGCGCCGGAGGCCTCCGGGGTGGGGTGGGCGGGGAGCGCGGGCGGGCGGGAGGCGGGCCCGAGGGTTTCGCCGCCGTCCGCCGACGTCTCGGCCCGGTACCGCACATCGCCCGGGTCGAGCCCGTCCTCGGACGGGCCCTCCGGCCCCGGACGGGCCGCCAGCCGGCGCTGGATGGCGATGCGCGCGGACGGGGTGCGGGCGTGCTCCAGCCACTCCCGGGACGGCTCCGAGGCCGGGTCCTGCCCCATGAGGAGTTGCACGGTGTCGCCGTCCTTGAGCACCGTGCTCAGGGTCGCCAGACGGCCGTTGACGCGGGCCCCGATGCAGGCGTGGGCGTCCTCGCCGTACTGCGCGTACGCGGCGTCCACGCAGCTGGAGCCCTCCGGCAGCCCCAGCGCGCCCCCGTCCGGCCGGAACACGGTGATCTCCCGGTCCTGGGCGAGGTCCTCGCGCAGCGTCGACCAGAAGGTGTCGGTGTCCGGGGCCGCCTCCTGCCACACCAGAAGCCGGGACAGCCAGCCGGGGCGGGTGGGGTCGGCCCGCTCGCCGTCGGCCGGGTCGTCGGAGGCGGGGGCGTAGGGATTGCCGAGCGCGACCACACCCGCCTCTGCCACCTTGTGCATCTGGTGCGTGCGGATGAGGACTTCGGCCACCTCGCCGTCCTCGCGCGCGATCGCGGTGTGCAGTGACTGGTACAGGTTGAACTTGGGAACCGCGATGAAGTCCTTGAACTCCGAGACCACCGGAGTCATACAGGTGTGCAGTTCGCCGAGGACCCCGTAGCAGTCGGCGTCCTCGTTCACAAGGACGAGCAGGCGCCCGAAGTCCGCGCCACGCAGTCGGCCGCGCTTGCGCGAGATGCGATGGACCGAGACGAAGTGCCGTGGTCTGATCAGGACTTCGGCCGGGATCCCCGCCTCGCGCAGGACGGCCCGCGCCTGCTCCGCCATCTCGGCGAGCGGGTCGTCGCCGTGCGCGGCGTTCTCGACGATCAGTTCCCTGGTGTGCTCGTACTCCTCGGGGTGCAGCACCGCGAAGACGAGGTCCTCGAGTTCGGTCTTGAGTGCCTGGACACCGAGGCGTTCGGCGAGCGGGATGAGCACGTCCCGGGTGACCTTGGCGATGCGTTCCTGCTTCTCGCGGCGCATCACGCCGAGGGTGCGCATGTTGTGCAGCCGGTCGGCGAGTTTGATCGACATCACCCGGACGTCGCTCCCGGTGGCCACGAGCATCTTGCGGAAGGTCTCGGGCTCGGCGGCCGCCCCGTAGTCGACCTTCTCCAGTTTGGTGACGCCGTCGACGAGATAGCGCACCTCCTCGCCGAACTCCTCGCGCACCTGATCGAGGGTGACGTCCGTGTCCTCGACGGTGTCGTGCAGCAGTGAGGCGGTCAACGTGGTCGTCTCGGCACCCAGTTCGGCGAGGATCAGGGTCACGGCGAGGGGGTGCGTGATGTACGGCTCGCCGCTCTTTCGCATCTGCCCACGGTGCGAGGTCTCCGCCAACAGATAGGCACGGCGCAGCAGTTCGAGGTCCGCGTCGGGGTAATGGGCACGGTGCGCCTCGGCGACGTGGCCGATGGCGTCGGGCAGCCGGTCGCGGGTGGCCGGGCCCAGCAGGGCCGCCCGTCCCAGACGGCGCAGATCGATCCGGGGGCGGCTCTTCCTGCGGTGCGTCCCCGGTGTCGCGGGGGCGGGCGTGGCAGGGTTCGTGGCCTCCGCACTCATTGGGCACCTCCGGCTGCGTCGACCGGCGGACGGGTGCCCCATGGCGTACGCGGCGCAGGGGATGGTGACGATCCCCCGTCCGGGCCGGTGCTTGATGCTACCGAGCCCATCACGCGCGCCCGACCGGCTCTCGTCGAGCGTGAAACGGATCACCCATTCGAGCGAAGGTTCCGCACGTTTACGGTTTTTCGCCAAGGGCAACGGGGTGGACCGTCGATTCTCTCGTCCCCCAGGCCCCAGAACTTCGGATCACAGTGTCCCGGTCCCTCCGGACTGCGATACGGAGTCGTCCGATCAACCGAACGGCCGCGCATTCCGGCCAGTTGGCGCCATGGCGTGTCTTCGCTCGTGTGCCACACCGTGCTTCACAGCGCCGCCCGTTCACCCCCTGGGGTCGCGTCGGCCGGCAGAAGCCCGCCGGCCCTCACGCGTCAGCGGGTCACGGCGGCGAGCCATGCGGTGTCGATCTCGCCCTCGGCGACGATCACCGCGGGCCCGGTCATCTCGATCCGGCCGTCCGGGTGCTCGGTGATCACCAAGGTGCCTCCCGGGACGTCCACGGTGTAGGTCGCCGGGACACCGGTGACGGCCGGGTCGGCACCGTCACGGCGGGCGGTGGCCACGGCGACCGCGCACGCACCCGTGCCGCACGAGCGGGTCTCGCCGGAACCGCGCTCGTGGACCCGCATCGCGACGTGCCGAGGTGCCCGGTCGACCACGAATTCCACGTTCACCCCGTCCGGGTAGGCCGACGCCGGGCGGAACGGGGGCGCGTCGTACAGGTGGCCGGCGTCCGCGAGGTCGTCGACGAAGGCGACCGCGTGGGGGTTGCCCATGTTCACGTTGCGGGCCGGCCAGGTGCGCTCGCCGACGCTCACCTCGACGTCTCCCTCGGGCAGGACCGCCCTCCCCATGCCGACGGTGATGTCCCCCTCGGCCGAGTCGCCGCCGGTCCCGCTCTTCGCGATGTGCACGGTCTTCACGCCTCCGCGGGTCGCGACGGCGAGGTCCCCCTCGGCCACGTACCCCGCACGCTGGAGGTAGCGCGCGAAGACGCGCACGCCGTTGCCGCACATCTCCGCGACCGAGCCGTCCGCGTTGCGGTAGTCCATGAACCACTCCGCCTCGGCCGCCATCGCACGGGCCTCGGGGTGCGCCGCGGATCGCACGACGTGCAGCAGACCGTCGCCACCGATGCCCGCGCGGCGGTCGCACAGGGCGGCGACTGCGGCCGGGGGCAGCTCGACGGCGTTCTCGGGGTCGGGGACGATCACGAAGTCGTTCTCCGTGCCGTGACCCTTGAGGAAGGCGATCCGCGTGCTCATTCCTCGATCGTACGGGGTTGCCCCGACACGCCGCGGCGGGCGGTCCCGGCCGGCCGACCGCGACGACCGGCCCGCTCTGCGGACAGCGGCGTCAGCGCAGTCTGGCCACGCGCCACACGGCCAGCACCACGACCGCGGCGACGACCACCGCGTAGACGAGGGCCACCCGCCAGTCGGCGCTCCGCCGTGAGCCGCTCGGTGACAAACCGGGCCAGGCGTATCCGACGCGGCGCGCGGCCATCATGCCCCAGCCGGCCGCGCACGAGCAGATCAGCAGGCCGAGCATGGCGACCACGGCACCGCCGTCGCCGAACTCGAAGGCCAGGGGGAAGGCGAACATCAGGGAGCCGAGCGCGGCCAGCCCCACGATGGGGGCGAGCTGCCAGATCCGCAGCCGGCGCTGCGGCCGCAGTTCGACCTCCACCTCGGCACCCGCGGCCAGCTCGTCCGCGCCCGGTCCGTCGGCGGTCACACCACCCGGCGGCTCCTGATCGGGACCGTCGGAACTGAGCCCCTGCTCTCCGTCCTCGGCATTGTCGTACTCCGCGCCTTGCGCGGTGTCGCGAGGGCCGGCCTCCATCGCCACGCGCCCTCCCAACTCGGACTCCACTTGGTCGATCGAAGCTCGATGATGGCATGCCGCCGGAGGCCCGTATGACGGCCCGAGCGTCCCGATGCCATCACGTGATCAGGCTGTAACCGGTCGTTCGACCAACGCCAGCGCGAGGTGCGGAAGTTCCGTACGGTCCGTGGCGGCACCACTGAGCCAGTGCACACGCGGGTCCCGGCGGAACCAGGAATCCTGACGGCGCGCGAAGCGCTTGGTCGCGCGCACGGTCTCGGCGCGCGCCTCCTCCAGCGTGCACTCCCCGGCGAGCGCAGCGAGCACCTGCTGGTATCCGAGCGCGCGCGACGCCGTACGCCCCTCGCGCAGCCCCTGCTGCTCCAGGGCGCGCACCTCGTCGACGAGTCCCGCCTCCCACATCCGGTCGACCCGGAGCGCGATGCGCTCGTCGAGCTCGGGGCGCGCCACGTCGACCCCGATCTGGACCGTGTCGTAGAACGAGTCGTGACCCGGGAGGTTGGCGGTGAAGGGCCGCCCGGTGATCTCGATGACCTCGAGGGCCCTGACGATCCGGCGGCCGTTGCTCGGCAGGATCGCGTGCGCGGCCTCCGGGTCGGCGGCCGCCAGGCGCGCGTGCAGCGCCCCCGGACCACGCACCGTGAGTTCCTCCTCGAGACGGGCGCGCACGTCGGGGTCGGTCCCCGGGAACTCCAGATTGTCGACCGCACCGCGCACATACAGTCCGGACCCGCCCACGAGGACGGGCCAGCGGCCCTCGGCCAGCAGCGCGTCGATCCGGTCGCGGGCCAGGCGCTGGTACTCGGCCACGGACGCGGTCACCGTCACGTCCCAGATGTCCAGCAGATGGTGAGGCACACCGCCGCGCTCCTCGGGCGTCAGCTTGGCGGTGCCGATGTCCATCCCCCGGTAGAGCTGCATGGAGTCGGCGTTGACGACCTCGCCGCCGAGATGCTGCGCCAGGAACACGCCCAGATCGGACTTTCCGGCCGCGGTCGGTCCGACGACGGCGATGACCCGCGGTGCGGGGGGTGCACTACTCACCGCAACAGTCTCCCAAACCTGCGCACCCCGCCTCGAACGAGTTACGTGACGCCCCCGAGACGGCTTCGTTGCCCGAAGCGAGGTCCGGCCGCCGGTTCGAGGGCAAAAGACCCGGGCGACGCAATCGGACGCCCCGAGCTGCACGGGATTTCGCCCGCACGGGTAATGTATGGAGTTGATATGGGCGTTTTTGGACGGCTTTTCCGGAGGCCGAGGACGACGGAGGAGGACCGGTCCGCCGCGGTGGAGGCCATACGGCCGACGGCTCCGGCCGGGGCGGAGGCGCCCCACGAGGGCCGGGACGCGACCGCGTCCGCAGCCGGGTCGCAGGGCGCGGTGGAGGTGTTCACCTGGGCCGCCGACCAGGCCGTCGGGATCCCGAAGCAGCAGTCCGCCGAGAAGGCCGTCGACAGCGAGGCCGACGAGGGCGCCCGCAGATAACTGCCCCCGCAAGGGAAGGTGGATCATGCGTCTCGTGGACAATCTGAAAGCCAAGGTCTCGGAGTTCGCGCAGCAGCACGAGGGCAAGGTCGATCGCGGCCTCGAAAAGGCCGCAAAGGTGATCGACGAGAGGACCAAGGGCAAGTACAGCGACAAGATCCACACCGGTACGGACAAGGCGAAGGACGCGATGGAGCGCATCGCGCACCGGGAGACCGGCCCCGCGGGCGGCGACGGGACGCCACCGGACGCACCGCCGCCCACGGCCTCCTGAGCACGCCCCGGGGGCGCCCCGGCGGACGGCCGCGGGGTGAACCGCCTCACGGCCGTCCCCCCGTCGGGAGTGCGGCCGGTCGGGGCTCGCGCTACGACCAGGCCGCCACGAAGTAGCCCACTCCGTACGGCGCGTCGTCGTAGAGCAGCGCGCCGGAGAGTCCCACACCCGCGGCCGCACCCGCGAGGATCTGCCACGGGGCGCGGCCGCACGCCTTCAGCTCCCGCGCCGGCTCCACGTCCAGCGCCTGCAGGGACGCCACGTCCGCATCCCCGAGGGCGCGTGCGACCTGTGCGTCGAAACCCGCCGCGCGCTCGTCGAGGTAGCCCGGCGCCTTGAGCGAGCGGCACGCGCTGCCGTCGCCCATGACCAGCAGGGCCACCCGCCCGTCCCGCGCGGCGAGCTCGGCTCCCACCTCGGCGCACCGCCGCGGGGGAAGTGTTTCCGCGACGCTCGTCCCTTCGACGGGTGCGGCCGCCCAGCCCGTGCGCTGCAGCAGCCAGGCCGCGACGGCGAGCGAGGTCGGAAGCCCCGGCCGGGACGCCGCCGGGGCCGTCGTGCCCGCGCCCAGCCGTACGTCGATGTCGACGCCGAACCCGCCGAACGAGCCCGGGGCGCCCTCCGGGTAGGTCCCGGTGTCGCCGGGGCCGACGACCACCAGCCGGTCGGGACGGGCCGCCGCGAGCACGCCCAGTGCGTCCACGCACGCGGCGCGGGCGCCGTCCAGTTCGGGCGCGGCACCCGCGGCGACCTCGGGCACGAGCAGCGGCGGACACGGGCACACGGCGGCGGCGACAAGCATGATCCGCAGCGTAACCCCGCCGGAGCGGGACGTGTCACTCCCCCGCATGCACCGCGGAACGGGAACACGCCCGCTCGCGCCGGGCGCGGCGGCGGGGGTCGGAGGACCTACGCACGCCGGCTACGGGCGGGTCAGTCGCAGCCGCAGCCGGCGGCCACGGGCAGGGGCTGCGGAACGCCGATCTGCGGCAGCCCGAGCATCACACCGGCCGGCTTGGCGGCCTCCGCGGCGTTCCGCCTCGCCCACGCGTCGCCCGCGGGCGTACGGCGCACTCCCAGGACCGAGCCCTCGGCGAGCAGGTGGTGCGGGGCGGCGTACGTGATCTCCACCGTCACCACGTCACCGGGGCGGACCTCCTCGTCCGGCTTGGTGAAATGGACCAGGCGGTTGTCGGGGGCGCGCCCGGACAGGCGGTGCGTCGCGCCGTCCTTGCGGCCCTCGCCCTCGGCGACCATCAGCTCGAGGGTGCGGCCGACCTGCTTCTTGTTCTCGTCCCAGGAGATCTCCTCCTGGAGGGCCACGAGCCGCTCGTAGCGCGCCTGGACGACCTCCTTGGGGATCTGGTCGTCCATGGTGGCGGCGGGCGTGCCGGGCCGCTTGGAGTACTGGAAGGTGAAGGCCTGCGCGAACCGCGCCTCGCGCACCACGTGCAGCGTCTGCTCGAAGTCCTCCTCGGTCTCGCCGGGGAAGCCCACGATGATGTCGGTGGTGATCGCGGCGTGCGGGATGGCGTCCCGCACCTTCTCGATGATCCCCAGGTAGCGCTCCTGCCGGTACGAGCGGCGCATCGCCCTCAGGACCGTGTCCGACCCAGACTGCAGCGGCATGTGCAGTTGGGGCATCACGTTCGGCGTCTCGGCCATGGCCGCGATGACGTCGTCGGTGAAGTCGCGCGGGTGCGGCGAGGTGAACCGGACCCGCTCCAGGCCCTCGATCCGCCCGCAGGCGCGCAGCAGCTTGCTGAAGGCCTCGCGGTCACCGATGTCGGAGCCGTACGCGTTCACGTTCTGCCCGAGCAGCGTGATCTCGGAGACGCCCTCGGCGACCAGGGCCTCGACCTCCGCGAGGATGTCGCCGGGCCTGCGGTCCTTCTCCTTGCCGCGCAGGGCCGGGACGATGCAGAAGGTGCAGGTGTTGTTGCAGCCGACGGAGATCGACACCCATGCCGCGTACGCGCTCTCCCGGCGCGTGGGCAGCGTCGAGGGGAAGGCCTCCAGCGACTCGGCGATCTCGACCTGCGCCTCCTCCTGCACACGGGCGCGTTCGAGCAGGACGGGCAGCTTGCCGATGTTGTGCGTACCGAAGACGACGTCCACCCAGGGCGCCTTCTTCACGATGGTGTCCCGGTCCTTCTGCGCGAGGCAGCCGCCGACGGCGATCTGCATGCCGGGCCGCTGGGCCTTCCGCGGCGCGAGGCGGCCGAGGTTGCCGTAGAGGCGGTTGTCGGCGTTCTCGCGGACGGCACACGTGTTGAAGACGACGACGTCCGCGTCGCCGTCCGACCCCTCCGGCGCGCGCACATAGCCGGCCTCTTCGAGCAGCCCGGACAATCGCTCGGAATCGTGGACGTTCATCTGGCACCCGTAGGTTCGGATCTCGTACGTCATAGTGCTGGGAACGTCCACTGCCGGGCTCCGGTCGCTGCTGCTGGTCATGGCTCAAGAGTAGGTGGTTGCCGAAGTCGGCCCACCCCGGTCGGCGGCGTTCCCCGCCCGGCCTGCTGACTCTGCACCGGCGCAGGTGCCGCCGGGCGCCGATGTCCGAGCCGAGGGCCACCGATCATCACGCGCAGGCGATCTCCCTCGGTGCTCCCATCAGGGACGCAGATGCCCGGCCGGTGGGGTCCGGCCATAATCGGCCCATGGAGCTGCGACAGTTGGAGTACTTCGTCGCCGTCGCGGAGGAGTTGAGCTTCACGCGCGCGGCGGCGCGGCTGCACGTGGTCCAGTCGGCCGTCTCGGCGGCGATCCGCTCACTGGAGAGGGAGCTCGGTCCGACCCTGTTCGAACGGTCCTCCCAGCGCGTCACCCTCACCTCCGCGGGCGCCGCCCTGCTCCCCGAGGCCCGGAACACCCTGGACGCCGCACAGGCCGCACGCGAGGCGGCGCAGCTGAGCGAAGGACGGCTGCAGGGCACTTTGCACATCGGGACGTTCACCTCGCTCGTCCGTCCCGACCTCCCCGGGCTCCTGGGACGCTTCCACCGGTTGCACCCTGCGGTGACACTGAGGCTTGCGGTGTCCCCCCGTGGATCGGCGGGACTCGTGGAGCGGCTGCTCGCGGGCAGCCTGGACCTGGCCTTCGTCTCGCTGCCCGGCGATCCCCCGGCCGGACTGCGCGTGCGTGAGATCTACGCCGCGCCGATGGCGCTCCTCGTTCCGGCCGAACACCCGCTGGCCCGGTCGGACGAGCCGCGCGAGCTGACGGAACTGGTCGAGGAGCCGTTCGTCGACACCCCGCCCGGATACGGCAACCGCGAGGTGACGGATCGCGCCTTCGCCCGCGCCGGGCTGCATCGGCAAGTGGTGCTGGAGGCGACCGACGTCGGCACCGTCGCCTCCTATGTGCGGGCCGGACTGGGCGTCGCCTTCCTGCACGACAGCACGTCCGGAGTGGACAGCAGGGGGCTGGCCGTCCTGCCGCTGGCGGACCCCACTCTGCGGTGGACGCTTTCGGTCGCGGTCTCCGCGACCCGTCGCGCGAGCGCGCCGCTGCGGGCGTTGCTGGAGGTGCTCGAGACATCCGTGCCGACGGATCCGCCTCGGTCGTAGGCCGTGCGCGCCACGCGGCGAACACCACGTGGCAGAACTCACAACACTTCAAACATTCCGCAACTTTAAAGTACAGCCATGGATCTTCACGTCGCGACGAAGTGGGAGACTGCGGTCCTCGCGGGAGGGCCCGCCGACGGCCTGCACATGCAGGTCGCTGGGCGGCCCTCGGTGTTGCAGGTGACCTGTCCCTGCCGGGTCGAGGCCCCGGAGGACGGTGTCCGGGTGGAGGCGGTGTACGTCTACCGACGCCATCCCGGCGTGCACGGCGAACCGCTGGCCTACGGCTACGACTGCGCGAGCCCCTGACCGACGCGTCCCACCCGGCGGACGGTCGCTCGGCACCGGCCGCCTCCGCCGGCGCCTCGGCGGACGGGTTCTGGAAACCACCGCCACCGTGCTCCGCCTCCCACCCGGTCGTGCGGTAGGAGCCGTGACAGTCCTGGTGATCGTCGAAGGCGGGCCCGCGATCCGGAATCCGCCGCGCGGGTTCGCCTCCTACGACTCCGGGGTCGTCCAGCCCTGCTCGCGCAGGATCGCCGTGACGTCCGGAGCGCGGTAGTGGTCACCCTTGAGGACCTTGCCGTCGGCCCGGCGGGAGACAGTGCCGTTCGGGCCGATCTTGGTCATGTTGGCCCGGTGGATCTCGGCGATCACCGCGTCGAGGTCGATGCCGTGCACGAGAGCCGTGCCGTAGGCGACGTACACGAGGTCCGCCAGCTCGTGCGCCAGCCGGTCGAGGGGGCCGGTGACGGCCACCTCCGCGACCTCCGACGCCTCCTCGGCGAGCAGCTCCCCACGGTGCGCGGCCAGATCCGGGGAGACCTCTGTCGGCACAGTGCGTACGTCGAGGCCGAAGGCCAGGTGGAACTCACGGACGAGGGAGGCGGGGGAAGGGCGCATCCGGTGACCCTACCGGTCGCCCGCGCCCGAGCGCCTGCAAGGCCCCGGGCCACCGCCCTGGTCAGAGGGCCCGCGGCCTGGCAGGATCGCGCGCATGTTCCAGGCACTCCCCCGGATCGGCCGACGCCGCGCGCTGCTGGGCTCGGCGGCCGCGCTCGCGGTCTGCGGGCTGCTGCTGTGGTGGCTGCTGCCGCTCGGCGAGGAGACCCCTGGCGGCACGGTCACCTTCAGTACCGGCACCCCGACCGGCGTGTACCAGAAGTACGGCATCCTGCTGCAGCAGGCGATCGCCAAGGACATGCCGAAACTGGACGTCCGGCTGCTGGACAGCGACGGGTCGCAGGAGAACGTGCGACGGGTGGCGACGGGAGAGGCCGACTTCACGATCGCGGCGGCCGACGCGGTGGAGTCCTACAAACTGGAGAAGAAGCCCGGGGCCGACCGGCTGCGCGGCTGCGCCCGGCTCTACGACGACTACGTCCACCTCGTGGTGCCGCGCTCGTCCCCCGTGCGGTCCGTGGCGGACCTGAAGGGCCGCAAGGTCGCCGTGGGGCCGACCGGTTCGGGCGTGCGGCTGATCGCGGAGAACGTGCTCAAGGCGGCCGGACTCGACCCGGAGAAGGACATCGCGCCCCTGTCCGACGGCATCGGGACCATGCCCCGGCTGTTGCAGCAACACAAGATCGACGCGTTCTTCTGGTCGGGCGGGCTCCCCACCGGCGCGGTCACCGGGCTCTCGCAGCGCGCCGCGATCCGGCTGGTGCCGATCGGCGGTGATCTGGTCGCGAAGCTGCACGCGCAAGGCGGGGCGTCGCGCTACTACCGGGCCGCCGTGATGCCCGCCGACGCCTACCCGGACTCCGAACAGGGGTCCTCCGTGCAGACCGTGGCCGTCGCCAACCTGCTGATGACCCGCCAGGACATGGACGCGGACCTGACCGAGAAGCTCACCCGCACGGTGATCGACAGCCGGGACCGGATCGGCGCGCGGGTACACGCAGCCCAGTTGGTCGACCTGCGCACGGCCATCTACACGGACCCCCTGGATCTGCACGAGGGCGCGCGCCGGTACTACCGGTCGATCAAGCCCTGACTACGGGCCGCGGGGCCCGTCGGCGTCCCCGTTCGTGGCACTTCGACCGTCACCTTCAGCCCGTGCGGCTGGTGATGCCCGTAGGAGATCGACCCGCCCCCCGCCTCCAGCAGCGCCCGGGAGATCGACAGGCCGAGGCCGGAACCCTTGATGTTCTGGTGGGCCGGGCTGCGCCAGAAGCGGTCGCCGACACGGGCGAGTTCCTCGTCCCCGAGTCCCGGGCCCCCGTCCGTGACCACGACCGTCGCGCTGTCGCCGCCGGCCGCGACCTCCACGTCGACGCGCTCTCCCTCGGGCGTGAACTTCACCGCGTTGTCGATGACGGCGTCCAGGGCGCTGGACAGAGTGACGGGATCAGCCCAGGCGGTGGTGGGCGGGCAGCTCCCGACGAGCCGCACCCCCTTGGCCTCCGCGGCCGGGCCCCAGGCCGCGACCCGCTCGGCGGCCAGCGCGCCGATGTCGGTGAGCCGGAGATCGGCCTCGGCGTGTTCGGCGAGCGCCAGGTCGAGGAGATCGTCCAGGACTTCCGCGAGCCGTTTGCCCTCGGTGCGGACCGAGGCGATCTCCTCGTTGCCCTCGGGCAGTTCGAGAGCGAGCAACTCGATGCGCAGCAACAGCGCGGACAGCGGGTTGCGCAGCTGGTGGGAGGCGTCGGCGACGAAGGCGCGCTGCTGCTCCAGGACCTCCTCGACGTTGTCCGCCATCTCGTTGAACGACCTGGCCAGACGCCTGAGTTCGGGCGGTCCGCCGGCCGCGGCGACCCGGGACTTCAGTCGACCGGTCGCGATGTCGTGGGTGGTCGCGTCCAGGACGCGCACAGGCCTGAGGACCCAGCCGGTCAGGCGCAGCGCCGCGCCCACGGCGAGCAGCATCGCGGCCACCTCGCCCGCGCCGACGAGGAGCCAGCCGTGCAGCGTCTTCGACCGCATCTGCCCGGTCGGCGAGTCGGTGACCACGACCGCGACGACGTCGCCGTCGCGGATGACCGGCGAGGCGACCACGAGCCGGGAGCGCTGCCAGGGCCACACCTGCTCCGGATCGTGGCTGCGGCGCCCGAGGAGCGCCTCGTTGAACGCGTTGCGTCCCTCACCCCGTTGCGGCAGGTACCAGTTCCCCGGCGCGTTGGCCATGGGTACGTCGTCGCGGTAGAAGACACCGGCCCGAATGCCGTACACGCTGTAGTACTTGGCGAGTTCCTTGCGCAGCGTCTCGCCGCGCTCGTCCTTGTCGTCCACCCGGGAGCCGGTCGGCCCCGGTCTGTCGGTGACGTACTGGGCGAGGCCCGCGAAGCGCGCGGTGTCGTCGATGCGGTCGACGACGACCCTTTGCTGCTGGGCGGCCGCGAGACTCACCGCGAGGGGCACGCCCAGTGCGAGCAGCACGGCAGCCATCAGGACGATGAGCAGCGGGAGCAGTCGTGCGCCCACCCGGCCCCGCTAGGCGGCCGGGGCGACGAGCCGGTACCCGACGCCGCGCACGGTCTCGATCAGCGCGGGCATGCGCAACTTGGAGCGCAAGGAGGCCACATGCACCTCGAGGGTGCGCCCGGTCCCCTCCCAGCTGGTCTGCCACACCTCGCTGATGATCTGCTCGCGGCGGAAGACCACACCCGGGCGCTGGGCGAGCAGGGCCAGCAGGTCGAACTCCTTGCGGGTCAGCTGTATCACCGCACCGTCCACGCTGACGCGGCGCGTGGGGAGTTCGATGTGCACGGAGCCGAGACGCAGCGCGGTCTCGGTGGCGCCCGTGTCGTCCAGCAGGGGGGTGCGCCGGCTGACGGCATGGATACGTGCGAGCAGTTCCCCGGTGTCGTACGGCTTGACCACGTAGTCGTCGGCGCCCAGGTTGAGGCCGTGGATCCGGGAGCGCACGTCCGAGCGTGCGGTCACCATGATCACCGGGGTGCCGGTGCGCTTGCGGATCTTCGCGCAGACCTCGTAGCCGTCCTGGTCCGGCAGCCCGAGGTCGAGCAGGACGACACCGAACCCGGCGCCCTCGGGCACCAGTGCCTGGAGCGCCTCCTCGCCGCTGCGGGCGTGTGTGACGTCGAATCCGTGCCGGGCCAGCACCGCGGACAGGGCGGCCGCGACGTGGTTGTCGTCCTCGACAAGAAGCAGTCTCATGCCCGGCCCCCTCCGGTTACTCGGCCCTACGGTCCCGCTCCCGGCACGTACGCGTACGTGCTCACGTCTTGTACCGGAAAGCGTCGATCACGCGAACGCGGCCACCCGCGCGCGTGCACCATGGCAGTCACTCCGATGAACAAGGACGGCGTCAAGAGGCTTCGGGTTGCGGAGGGCTTCCGTTATCCAGCCGGTACGCGCTCCCGCACGGGTACTACGGATCGTGCCCGGCCGCTATCGGATTGTGATGCTCAGATCTCCCTCAGATGTAATGACGCTGGTCGTACGGCCTTACTACTGTCCTCCGAAACCGAGCGAGGACGGAGCCAGTGAGCACATGACCGAAGTATCGGTGGCCAAGGACTCGGTGGCCGCGACCGACGATCTGGTCGTCCTGAGCAGCGTGAACAAGCACTTCGGCGCGTTGCACGTGCTCCAGGACATCGACCTGACCATCGCCCGTGGCGAGGTCGTCGTGGTCATCGGCCCCTCGGGGTCGGGGAAGTCCACTCTGTGCCGCACCATCAACCGCCTGGAGGCGATCGACTCCGGCACGATCCTGATCGACGGAAAGCCGCTGCCCGACGAGGGCCGTGAGCTGGCCCGGCTGCGCGCCGACGTCGGCATGGTGTTCCAGTCCTTCAACCTCTTCGCGCACAAGACGGTGCTCGAGAACGTGATGCTGGGCCAGGTCAAGGTCCGCCGGACGGACAAGCACAAGGCCGAGGAGAAGGCGCGCGGCCTGCTCGACCGTGTGGGGGTCGGCACCCAGGCGGACAAGTACCCCGCACAGCTCTCCGGCGGCCAGCAGCAGCGTGTCGCGATCGCCCGCGCGCTGGCGATGGACCCCAAGGTCATGCTCTTCGACGAGCCGACCTCCGCCCTGGACCCCGAGATGATCAACGAGGTCCTCGAAGTCATGCAACAGCTCGCCCGGGACGGCATGACCATGGTCGTCGTCACGCACGAGATGGGCTTCGCCCGTTCCGCCGCCAACCGCGTGGTCTTCATGGCCGACGGCCGCATCGTCGAAGAGGCCACGCCGGACCAGTTCTTCAGCAACCCGCGCAGTGACCGGGCGAAGGACTTCCTGTCGAAGATCCTGCACCACTGACGGCCCACCCCATCTGCACGGCGGCCGGGGCGTCCGCCACCGGCGGTCCGCCTCGCGGGCCCCGGGCCCGCATCTGATCACCACGCAAAGGATGTTCACCATGAAGCTCCGCAAGGTCACCGCCGCCTCGGCCGCCGTCCTCGCGCTCGCCGTCGCCGCGACCGCCTGTGGCTCGGGCGACAAGGACGACAGCGGCTCGGGCGGCGGCAAGAAGATCACCGTCGGCATCAAGTTCGACCAGCCCGGTATCGGCCAGAAGACGCCGCAGGGTTACTCCGGCTTCGACGTCGACGTCGCCAAGTACGTGGCGAAGAAGCTCGGCTACAACGAGGACCAGATCGAGTGGAAGGAGTCCAAGAGCGCCGACCGCGAGACCATGCTGCAGCGCGGTGACGTGGACTTCATCACCGCGTCGTACTCGATCACCCCGGAGCGCCAGCAGAAGGTCGACTTCGCGGGCCCCTACCTGCTCGCCCACCAGGACGTTCTGATCCGCGCCGACGACAGCGCGATCAAGACGCCGGCCGACCTCAACAGCAAGAAGCTGTGCTCGGTGACCGGTTCGACCTCGGCCCAGAACGTCAAGGACAAGCTGGCGCCCAAGGCGGACCTGCAGCAGTACCCGACGTACTCGGCCTGCCTCACCGGTCTGCAGAACAAGGCCATCGACGCGCTGACCACGGACGACTCGATCCTGGCCGGCTATGCCTCCCAGGCCCAGTTCAAGGGCAAGTTCAAGCTCGGCGGCTTCAAGATGACGAACGAGAACTACGGCATCGGCGTCAAGAAGGGCAGCGACCTCAAGGACAAGATCAACAAGGCCCTCGAGGACATGGTCTCCGACGGTTCCTGGGACAAGGCCGTGCAGGCCAACTTCGGTCCCGCGAACTACAAGAACGAGCCCGCGCCGAAGATCGGCGACATCAAGAGCTGAGTCATCGCCCGGCCGGTGCGCCGCCCACGGGGGGCGGCGCACCGGGGCAACCCACACGCGGAAGCGCGGGAGATCGTGTTCGACTTTCTTGAAGGTTACGACCTGCCGGGGGCCTTCTGGGTGACGGTGCAGCTCACCCTGCTCTCGGCCGTCGGCTCCCTGATATGGGGGACGCTGCTGGCCGCCATGCGCGTCGGTCCTGTGCCCCTGATGCGCGGCTTCGGTACCGCCTACGTCAACATCGTGCGCAACATCCCGCTCACGGTGATCATTCTGTTCACCTCGCTCGGCCTCAACCAGACCCTCGGCATCAGCCTCGGTGCGCACAACTTCGACACCATCAACTTCCGGCTCTCCGTGCTCGGTCTGATCGCCTACACCTCGGCCTTCGTCTGCGAGGCGATCCGGGCCGGCATCAACACCGTGCCGGTCGGCCAGGCGGAGGCGGCCCGGGCCATCGGGCTGAGCTTCACCCAGGTCCTGACACTGATCGTGCTGCCCCAGGCGTTCCGCTCGGTCGTCGGCCCGCTGACCAACGTTCTGATCGCCCTGACCAAGAACACCACGGTCGCCGCCGCGATCGGCGTGGCCGAGGCCGCCCTGTTGATGAAGAAGATGCTCGAGAACGAGGCCCAGCTGCTGCTGATCTCCGCGGTGTTCGCGTTCGGTTTCGTGTGCCTGACGCTGCCGACCGGCCTGATCCTCGGCTGGGTGGGCAAGAAGGTGGCGGTGAAGCGATGAGCTCCGTGCTGTACGACGCCCAGGGCCCCCGGGCCAAACGGCGCAACGTCCTCTACACGATCGTGTTTCTGCTGGTCCTCGCGGCGGCCGGCTGGTGGGTGTTCAAGAGCCTCGACGACAAGGGGCAGTTGGACTGGGAGAAGTGGAAGCCGTTCTTCGCCGGCACGGAGGCGTGGACCACGTACATCCTGCCCGGCCTGAAGAACACCCTGATCGCCGCGGCGCTGTCGATGATCATCGCGCTCCCGCTGGGCGCCGTCTTCGGCATCGCGCGACTGTCCGACCACGCCTGGATCCGGGTGCCGGCCGCCGTGGTGGTCGAGTTCTTCCGGGCCATCCCCGTGCTGATTCTGATGATCTTCGGCGTGGCACTGTTCTTCAAGTACACCAGCGTCAGTTCGGACGACCGCCCGCTGTACGCCGTCGTCACCGGCCTGGTGCTCTACAACGCCTCCGTGCTCGCGGAGATCGTCCGGGCCGGCATCCTCGCCCTGCCCAAGGGCCAGACGGAGGCCGCGCACGCGATCGGTCTTCGCAAGACCCAGACCATGACGTCGATCCTGCTGCCGCAGGCGGTCACCGCGATGCTGCCCGCCATCGTCAGTCAGCTCGTTGTGATCGTGAAGGACACCGCACTCGGCGGAGCCGTCCTCACCTTCTCCGAACTGCTGGCCTCGGCCAACACGATGAGCTCGTACTACGGCGCGAACACCATCGCCAGCTTCACGGTCGTCGCACTGATCTTCGTGTTGATCAACTTCAGCCTCACGACCTTCGCGGGCTGGCTGGAGCGCCGGCTGCGGCGCGGCAAGAAGTCCACCGGCGTGGTACTGCCGCCGGCGGCGATGGCAGGTACCGAGTCGACAGGCGCCGCCGCCTGACGAGCTGTCAACCCGAAGGTACGACACCGGAGCAGCGGCCCGGCCGCCGCTGCCTCGGTAGCTTGACGCAAGCACCGGCAATAGGTTGCATACGTTCTGTGATCGTGCACCCTGCTCCAACCCCCTGTTCACAGGCGTCCCACGGGACACCGCCATGGGCAGGGGGCGCCACGCCGTGGACCCGGTGATCATCGTCGGCGCGGGGCCCGTGGGGCTCTCGCTCGCCCTTGCGCTTGCGCGCCAGGAGGTGCCGTCCGTGGTCCTCGACGAGGGGCCGGGCAAGGACGAGCAGCGGCCCGCACGCACGGTCGTACTGCCCGAGGACACCGCCGCGCTGATGGAACGGCTGACCGGGGTGCCGCTCGGCGAGTACGGACTGCGCTGGACCGGATGGCGGTCGATGCGGCGCAAGCAGGTGATCCGGGAGGTCGCCTTCGAACCGCCCGGCGCCGGGCAGGACCGCCCGGGCGGCTACGGCTCCACGGTCGAGCGGGCCGTCGAGGACCGCGAGGGCACGGCCGAAGAGCCCCGGACCGTCGAGGGTCCCCCACCGCTGCACATCGCCCAGCACGTGCTGACCGGTGCCCTGCGCGAGGCCATCGCGGGCGAACGGCTGGTCAAGGTCGCGGTGGAGAGCCGGCTGGACCTGCTGGAGCAGGAACCTTCAGGCGTGACGGCACACACCCGAGGACCCAACGCCATATGGTGGCGCGGCAGTCATCTGGTCGGCTGCGACGGACCGCGCTCGACCGTGCGCAAGCTCCTGGACATCCGCTTCCCGGGCCGTACGGCCGTGGAGCGTCACGCCGTCGCGGCGCTGCGCGCCGAACTGCCTTGGGCCGGTGAGGCGTTACTCCACCGGATGCCGCCCTGGCGGACGTCGGGGCCTTCGGGCGGCGAGGTCACCGCACGCCCCCTGCCGGACGGCGTGTGGCGCCTGGACTGGCTGCTGCCGGGCAAGGACCTGGTCACGCCCGAACTGCTGGTCGCCCGCATCCGGGAGACCCTGGCCGGCTGGAACGGGGGCACCACCCCCGCGTACGACCTGCTGGACACGGGGGTGCACATCGTCCACCACCGGCTCGCCCGCCGCTGGCGCTCCGGCCGCGTCTTCCTCGCCGGGGACTCCGCGCATCTGCTCGGCGCGCTCGGCACCCAGGGCCTGGACGAGGGCCTCCGGGACATCGACAACCTCGCCTGGAAGCTGGCACTGGCCTGGCACCACGGTCCGCACGAGGCCCTGCTCGACAGCTACCAGGGGGAGCGCCGGACCGCGGTCGCCGCCCGGCTGCGCGCCGCCGACCAGGCACTGCCCCTGCTGCGCGGCGGCGGAGGACTGCGTTCGTACGTGCCCGGTTCAGCCCGTGGGCAGGAGGCGCTGCTCGCGGACGGCCACCTCGGGCGCGGCCCGCTCGGGGCTCCGGGAGCCTACGGCGCCTCCACGCTCGCGCCCGCCCCCACCGAGGCGGCGGTACCGGTCGGCACCGAGCCCGGGGCGCCGGTCGTGGATGTGCGGGTGACCGCGGAGGACGGCTCGTTCGTACGGCTGCGGGACCGGCTCGGGCGTGGATCGCTGCTGGTGGTGCTGGTCGCTCCGGGCACGGGTGTGTGGGAGCGCAAGCACTGGGTGTCGGCCGGGATCATGCCCCGGCTGGCCGCCGCGGTGACGGCCCTGCCGCATCCCGCGGAACTGCTGGTCGCCGAGAGCTACCCGGGCGCGGCCGCCCACACGGTCCTCCTGATCCGTCCGGACGGCCATCTGGTCACGGCACTGGGCGGAGTGCGCCCGGCGGACCTGTACCAGGCGGCGGAGGCGGCACTGGGAGGTCAGTCGACGGCGAAGGCGGCCGCGAGCGCGGGGTGACGGTGCGGGAGGCGCGGCCTGCGGATGACAGGGCGTCAGACGCAGGACCCGGTGTGCCCGAACACCTGATGGCCACGGCGTCCACATGGTGACTGTCGGTTGACCGCACCGCACCGCCATGGTGTACTCCGGATCGTGAGCGACACCTGTGTGCACCTGTGGCGGAGGGTCCATATGGACCTTGTCCGCTATGCGGGCTGCGTGTGTCGCCCGTCCTGCTGATCTCGCTTCTTTCACCTGCGCGCGCCGTGTTCTGACGGATGCGCGCCTCGCGCGAACCCTCAGGACGGTACCCGATGTCTGCATCCCTTTCTGCCTCCGTTTCCGCCCCGCCGCAGGCACCCACCCAGGCCGATCTGCTCGCCTTCGTACGCCGAACGGCCGCCGATGCGGAGCTGATCACCTCTCTCCCGCTGGACCCCGAAGGTCGTACCTGGATGCGCCTGGAGGGCCCGGGCGGCAGCGAGGCCTGGCTCATCGGCTGGCCGCCGGGCACCGGTACCGGCTGGCACGATCACGCCGACTCGTGCGGCGCCTTTGTCACCGCGTCGGGCGAACTCAAGGAGAACTCGCTCGCGGCCCGGCTGCCCTCCGACGGCTGGAAGACCCTGGAACTGACCGAGGGGGTCGACCGGGAGCGACGGCTGCCCGCCGGCACCGGACGCTCCTTCGGGCAGCACCATGTGCACGAGGTGCTCAACGAGTCCCCCGACCGGCATGCGGTCTCGGTGCATGCCTACTACCCGCCCCTGCCGCAGATCCGCCGCTACAGCCGTACCGGCCAGGTGCTGCGGCTGGAGCAGGTCGAGCGACCGGAGGACTGGAGTTGAGCTCGGCATCCGAACGCCCCCTGGGCATCGACGAACTCCTGGAACGGGTCCGCGTGGACCTCGACAGGGTGGAGGCGGCGGACGCCTTCGAGGCCGCGCAGGCCGGTGAGGCCCTGCTCGTGGACATCCGGTACGCCGCGCTGCGCGACCGGGACGGGCTGATCCCCGGCGCTCTTGTCGTCGAGCGCAATGAACTTGAGTGGCGCCTCGACCCCCAGGGCAGCCACCGCGCCCCCGAGGCGACGAGCCACGACCTGCGCGTCGTCGTCATCTGCAACGAAGGCTATGCCTCCAGCCTCGCCGCCGTGTCCCTGCGCCAACTCGGCCTGCGGCGAGCCACGGACCTGGTGGGCGGCTTCCAGGCCTGGAGGGCCGCCGGGCTGCCGGTCATGACCTAGGGCCCCGCGACGCCGGCATGATCCAAACGACAGACCCTGGCCACGCATCCGGGCGGACCGGCTGCCGGGCTGCCCGCAGGCACTTCGAGCCGTGACCGACGTCCGTCGCCACTGTGCTTCGGGCAACGGGGAACCGGGGCGCCGAGCAGCGGGGTTCAGAAGCCCTCGTCCTCCAGCCCCTGTGTCTCCTCCCCCTCGGCCTCCAGTGCCTGGCGGACCACCCGCAGGGCCATGCCCTCGGAGTAGCCCTTGCGGGCGAGCATGCCCGCAAGGCGGCGCAGGCGCTTGTCGCGGTCCAGGCCTCGGGTCGCGCGCAGCTTGCGTGCGACGAGTTCACGCGCGGTGGCCTCCTCCTGTTCCACGTCGAGCCGGCCTACCGCCTCGTCGATGAGCGAGGTGTCCACGCCCTTCGTACGCAGTTCCTGCGCGAGTGCCCGGCGGGCCAGTCCCCGTCCGTGGTGCCGGGACTCCACCCAGGCGTCCGCGAAGGCGCCGTCGTCGATCAGGCCCACTTCCTCGAACCGTGACAGCACCTGGTCCGCCACGTCCTCGGGGATCTCCCGCTTGCGCAGGGCGTCCGCGAGTTGCTTTCGCGTGCGTGGGGTCCCGGTGAGCAGGCGCAGACAGATCGCCCGCGCCCGCTCGACCGGGTCCCCCGGGGGCTCCCCCTCCTCGGCCCTCGACGAGTGGAAGGAACCTCCGTCCTGTGGGCCCTCGGCCGGATCCCTGAATCCGCGCCGCCGCCCTCGCCCTCGTCGCCCGCGTGCCCGCCCGTCCCCGTACGGAGTGCCCTCGTCATGGGCGTCCGCCTCGCCGCGCACATCGTCCGACCCCGCGTCACCGCCCCCGACCGACCCCCCGTCGCCCCGGTTCCCCCTGCCCTGCGAGGCGACGGGGTGTGCGCACTCGGCCCAGTCGGTTCGTCGTGTCATGGGCTAGCTCTTGGCCGCCGGGGCCTTGGCCTTGGCACCCTTGGCCGCCGGGGCGGGCACCGACTTGGCGGCGTCCTCGCCCGCGGGTGCGGCACTTGCCGCGTCCGCGCCCGGCTCGGCGGAGGGCTCCTCGGGACGGACGCCGACGCCCAGCTTCTCCTTGATCTTCTTCTCGATCTCGTTGGCCAGATCGGGGTTGTCGCGCAGGAAGTTGCGCGCGTTCTCCTTGCCCTGGCCGAGCTGGTCGCCCTCGTACGTGTACCAGGCGCCGGCCTTGCGGACGAAGCCGTGCTCGACGCCCATGTCGATCAGACCGCCCTCGCGGCTGATGCCCTGCCCGTAGAGGATGTCGAACTCGGCCTGCTTGAAGGGCGGGGCGACCTTGTTCTTCACGACCTTGCAGCGCGTGCGGTTGCCGACCGCCTCCGTGCCGTCCTTCAGGGTCTCGATGCGGCGGATGTCGATACGCACCGAGGCGTAGAACTTCAGCGCGCGGCCACCCGTCGTGGTCTCGGGGGAGCCGAACATCACGCCGATCTTCTCGCGCAGCTGGTTGATGAAGATCGCCGTGGTCTTGGACTGGTTGAGCGCGCTGGTGATCTTCCGCAGGGCCTGGCTCATCAGCCGGGCCTGCAGACCCACGTGGCTGTCGCCCATCTCGCCCTCGATCTCCGCCCGCGGGACGAGCGCGGCGACGGAGTCGATGACGATGAGGTCGAGCGCGCCGGAGCGGACGAGCATGTCCACGATCTCCAGCGCCTGTTCGCCGTTGTCCGGCTGGGAGAGGATCAGGTTGTCGATGTCGACGCCCAGCTTGCGCGCGTACTCGGGGTCGAGGGCGTGCTCGGCGTCCACGAAGGCGACCTGTCCGCCGGCCTTCTGAGCGTTCGCCACCGCGTGCAGGGTGAGGGTCGTCTTACCGGAGGACTCCGGCCCGTAGATCTCCACCACACGGCCGCGCGGCAGTCCACCGACACCGAGGGCCACGTCGAGCGCGGTCGACCCGGTCGGGATGACCTCGATGGGCTCCCTCGACCGCTCGCCCATGCGCATGACCGCGCCCTTGCCGAATTGCCGTTCAATCTGTGCGAGCGCGGCATCGAGAGCCTTCTCGCGGTCGGTTCCTGCCATGGGTTCCACCCGGTTTGCTTGAGTCGATCGCTTCACGTCAAAGACGCTAACGCCTGCCACTGACAATGCGCCCCGACGCCCGTCCGGCCTGTGGATAACTCGGGCACTTCTCCGTGAATCCATGTCGGAATCCCCGTCGAGAACCCCGCCGGAGCTTCCATAAGAATGGATGTTCGAATTTCGTGTCAAGCGCACAACCCGGCACCACCGAGACTACGTTCGGGGTCCGACGGCGACCCGGTTTTCGCGGTACTCCCGACGGCGTACGGCGGGTGCCTCCGGCCGGCGGACGACCAGCCGGGCCGCTCTCGCCAGGCTTGGCGCATGGAGAACGACAGGATCCCCCCACACAACCGCGGGACGGGCCGTCCCGCCGCCGCGACCGCGGCACCGACCGCACCGCCCCCGCCCGCCTCGCCGGCGGGGGGCCGCATCGCCGACGGCACCGGCCGCCCCGTCGTACCCGCCCGCCTCGCCGTCCCGCTCGTGGCGGCCGACCCGCCCGACCGGACCGCGAGCCGCCCGACGGCCGGGCCCTACCCCGCCGGTCCGCCCGTCGCGGTGGGCGCGCCGGGGGGCCGGGACACCGGCGGGCGTCTCCCCTCGGAAGACGGCCTGCCCGTCGTCCCCACCGTCGTGGGGCGCGTCGCCCGTCCCGGCCTCGCCCTCGCCGGGGACACCGCACTCCTCATGAAGGGGGCCCCGGCCTGATGGCGGCATCCCTCGCACCGGAGCGGCGGGCGCTCGTGCCGTCCGGGGTGTCCGGTATGAGCCAGGCCGAGCGTCTGTGCGTCGCGACCGGCGTCTTCCTGTGTCTGTCCGGCCTGGTGCATCTGGTGGTGTTCCTCGTCGACGGCGGCCCCTGGTACGGACCCGTCTCCTGGCGCAAGCCCGTCACGTTCGGACTGTCCTTCGGACTGACCCTGATCGCGGTCACCTGGGTGACCTCGTACCTGCGGATCGGCGCGCGGCGGCGCGCCGCCCTCCTGGTGGTGTTCGCCGCCGACTGCGTCGTGGAGGTCGCCGGGATCACCCTTCAGGCGTGGCGCCGCGTGCCGTCCCACCTCAACACCGAGACGCCCTTCGACACCGCGGTCGCGATGACACTCGCGGTCGGCGGCGGCGTCCTGGTCGTCGTCCTCTCGGCGTTCGCCGCCGCGGCGTTCCGGCGTCGTCCCGGCGGCCCCCCGGGCATGGCGCTCGCACTGCGCTCCGGGTTCGCGATCCTGATGGTCGCACTGCTCTCCGGCGCCGCGATGATCGCGCGCGGGGTGGTGCTGTCCCGCACCGGACACCAGCAGGCGGCGTACGACTCCACGGCGTCGCTCAAGCCGCTGCACGGGGTGAGCCTGCACGCCGTGCTGGTGCTGCCCGCCCTGGTACCGCTGCTCGCGCGCACCTCCTGGAGCGAGGTCGCCAGGCAGCGGGTCCTGTACGCGGCGGTCGGCGCCTATGCGGCCGCGGTGCTCGTGGCGGGGATCCGGGCGGGGCTCACCTGGTGATCCCCGCCGGGCGACGACCTCGCCCCGTCAGCCGCGCAGCAGCTGCCGCAGTCGCGTGGTGAGACCGCTCGAGGCCCGTGGTGTCCGGTGCCCCTGGACCCGGGGATCGTCCGTCACGGCGTACCGCTTCACGTACGCCCCGAGGAACGCCTGCAGCGTGGCGACCGCGGGGATGGAGATCAGGGCGCCCACCGCACCGAGGAGGGCGGTGCCCGCGATGACCGACCCGAAGGCGACCGCGGGATGGATGTCCACGGACCGGGCGGTCAGCTTGGGCTGCAGCATGTAGTTCTCGAACTGCTGGTAGACCACGACGAAGATCAGCACCCACAGCGCGTACCAGGGATCCACGGTGAAGGCGATCAGCATCGGCAGGGCCCCGGCGAGATACGTGCCGATGGTGGGGATGAACTGCGAGACCAGACCGACCCAGACGGCGAGCACGGGCGCGTACGGAATGCCCAGCGCCTCCAGCAGGACGTAGTGGGCGATGCCCGAGATCAGCGCCATCAGGCCGCGTGAGTAGAGGTAACCGCCCGTCTTGTTGACGGCGATCTCCCACGCACGCAGCACCTCGGCCTGCCGGGCGGGCGGCAGCACGGAGCACAGGGCGCGCCGCAGCCGCGGTCCGTCGGCGGCGAAGTAGAACGAGAACAGCGTGATCGTCAGCAACTGGAAGAGACCGCCCAGCACCTGCGCGGAGACGTCCAGGACACCGGTGGCGCTGTTCTGGACGTACTTCCTGAGCCAGTCGGAGTGGACCAGGCTGTCCTGTACGTCCACACGTCTGAGCTCGCTGTGGAACGTGGAGTTGATCCAGTTGATGACCGAGTCGAGGTAGCCCGGGAAGCCCTCGATCATCTTGATGATCTGGCCCGCGAGAATCGAACCGAGCAGGGTGACGAACCCGGCCACCGCGATCGCAAGCCCGAGGAACACCAGGAAGGTGGCCAGCCCCCTGCGCATGCCGTGTGCGGCCATCCAGCTCACCGCGGGCTCTATGGCGAGCGCCAGGAAGAAGGCGATCAGAATGTTGATCAGCAGGCCGGTGACCTGGTGGAACGCCCAGCTGCCGAGCTGGAACGCGGCGACGAGGGCGAGCGCCAGCACCATGGCGCGCGGCAGCCAGCGCGGCATGCGGCCGCTCGGCGCGGCGCCGCCAGCCGCCGGGGGGCGGGGCGGAGTCGTACCGAGCGGTGAATCCTGCTGAGGGACCTGCGCGGTCTCGTCTGTGGGTGGCACGGGGCAAGTCTCGCCCACTCCACCGTCGATCGGGGAATCGTTACGGATCGTCGTGGCCTTTCAGCGCTTCTCGTGGGGAATTTCCACAGCCGTGCACACCGCGCGCCACACGTCCCGGGCCTCCCATCCGGCGTCCAGTGCCTGATGCACCGTGCGCCCCCCGAGCTCCGCCATGACGTGGTCGCGCGCGAAGGTGTCGGCGTAGGTCTCACCGAAGTGATCCGCCATCCGCTGCCAGAAGACCGTCAACCGCATGCACTCAGTATCCCGCTCCTGAGAGTGGGCCCGGCCGGTGACCGCTTTCCGGGACCGCTGTGCGCCCTACGGTCTGACCCATGGCCGTAACCGGAGCATCCCCACTCCCCACGACGCCCTCGGCGCGCTCACCGCTGTCCCGCGCCGAGCACTTCGTCTGGCTCACCGCTCGCGTACTGGAGCAGCGGCGCTTCGAGTACCACTTCCTCGCCGGCGGCGCCGACCCGGTGGAGTCCGCGCTGACCGCCTACCGCAACGAGGACGAGGGCTACGGTCACGCCCTCGAACCGGATCTGCGCGGACCGGTCAGTCAGCCCCTGCACACCATGCACGCGCTGCGCGTGCTCGACTCCATCGGGCGCTGCGGCGGGCAGCGTGCGGAGCGGGTGTGCCGCTATCTGACCGCGGTGGCGACGCCGGACGGCGCTCTGCCGGCGATCCACCCCGGTCAGCGGGGCTATCCGGCGGCGCCCTTCCTGCCGATCGTCGACGATCCCGCGAGCGACCTCCTGGCGACCGCTCCCGTGGTGGGCCTGCTGCACCGCAACGAGGTGTGGCACGCGTGGCTGTTCCGGGCCACCGACTTCTGCTGGCAGGCGGTCGAATCCCTGGAGAAGTCCCATCCCTACGAGATCGAGGCGGCCGTGGCCTTCCTGGACTCGGCGCCCGACCGCGTGCGCGCGCAGGCGGCGGCCGAGCGGCTGGGCCGCCTGGTGCGGGCGCAGCGGCTCGCGGTCCTGGACCCGGACCGCCTCGACGCCTACCCGGTCGCGTCCGGATACGCGCCGGGCGAGCACCACTTCCCCCACGACTTCGCGCGTACCCCCGACTCCGTGGCGCGGGCCTGGTTCACCGACGAGGAGATGGCCCGCTCACTCGACCTGCTCGCGGCCGAACAGCAGGCGGACGGCGGCTGGCCGATCCGGTGGCGCGCTTGGGCCCCGGGTACCGCGCTGGAGTGCCGCCCCATGGTGACCATCGAGGCCCTGCGCACCCTGCGGGCATACGGACGGCCCATCGGCTGACGGCGCAGGGCCCTGGCACGCGCGCCCCCGCGGGGTCCCGTGCTCCGGGTGCGTGCTGCCCCGGCGGCCGTTCAGCCCGCCATCGCCCGCACTCCCGCCGTCACCACGACGGCCGCGGCGACGACGAGCAGGAAGGGGGCGCGCAGCAGCAGGGCCACGGCCGCTGCGGCGAGCCCCGCGGCCCGGGCGTCCAGCACCGGGGAACGGCCGTCGGCGAAGGTCTGCTGGGCCGTGAGGGCGGCCAGCAGGGCCACGGGCAGCAGGGCCGCCAGCCGCCGCACGAGCGGCTTCTCCAGGAAGCCCGCCGGCACGAGAAGGCCGGTGAGCTTGACGACGTAGCAGCCGACCGCGGTGACACCGATAGCGATCCAGACGTTCAACGGTCCTCCCCCTGTTCGTACGGTACGTCGTCGGCGGCCAGGGCCACGGGTCCCGCCCCGCGCCGGCGTCCCTCCGCCCAGAGGACGGCCGGGGCCGCCAGCGCAGCCACCAGGACCGGCACGCCGGCGGGCAGCACCGGCAGCAGACCGAGCCCCAGGACCACGGCGGCACCGGCGACGGCACGCTCGGTGGTGGTCTTCAGCATCGGCGCGAGCAGCGCAAGGAACACGGCGGGACCGGCGGCGTCCAGACCCCATGCGCCTGTGTCCCCGATGGCACGTGCGCCGACGGCCCCCAGGAGCGTGGTCAGGTTCCAGAGCACGTAGAGGGTGAGCCCGGTGACGGTGAATCCGATCCGCACGCTCCGCCGGGTCGGCTGGGCGAGCGCGACGGCGGTGGTCTCGTCGATGACCCACTGAGCGGCCAGCGGGCGCACGGCCCGCGGCAGAGCGAGCAACTGCGACAGACGCAGCCCGTAGAACGCGTTCCGCACCCCCAGGAAGAAGGCGCCGGCGGCCGCAGTGAACGGGCTGCCGCCGGCCGCGAGGGCGCCCACCAGGGCGAACTGCGAGGCGCCGGTGAACACCAGCAGGCTGAGCGCACAGGTCTGCAGCAGCGTGAGGCCGCTGCCGGCCGAGGTCACTCCGAAGGCGAAGCCGGACAGCCCTACGGCGACCCCGACTCCGAGGGCGTCACGAACGACCGCCGCGTCCGGTTTTCCAACGTCTTGGCTGTGTATGTCCGATCGTGCGGTTTGTTCTGCCACGCCGCGGACGGTACGGCCGACCCGTGACGGACGTCTTGTACGTTCTTGCGCCCCGTGGCCCCTTGATCGTCACATCTGCGCTCGCGCTGGTACGACCCGGGCGGCACCCCCACGATCCGGGTGAAGTGGCGGTTGAGGTGAGGCTGGTCGGTGAATCCGACGGCGACGGCCGCTGCGGCGGGGGCGACTCCGGAGTCCAGAAGGCGCCGGGCCCGGCGGACCCGGGCGTCGGTCAGCCAGGTGTGCGGCGGCATGCCGTAGGCGTCGCGGAAGGCACGCAACAGCGCGAAGGGGCTGGTGCCGAGTTCGGCCGCCAACCGCTCCAGAGTCGGGGGCTCGGTCATCCGCTCCTCGAGCACCGCACGCGCGCGTGCCGCCGCCCGGGCACCCGCACCGCGCGGGGTGCGCTGCGGCATCGGTCCGCCGTTCAGGCGCAGCAGCCGGGTCACGGCGACCCGCAGAAGCGTGTCGGCGGCGAGTGCGTTCCCCTCGTCGGCGGCCCTGAGCACCTCGTGGACCAGACCGACCGCATAGGGGTCCTCCAGCACAGGACTGGCGAAGCCGGGCGTCCCACGGATGACCGTGGTCTCCGCGGCGATCTCGGCCACCAGCCCCGGCAAGGGGTAGACGGCTCCGTACCGCCAGCCCTCGGGGCTGCCGGCCCGGCCCGTGTGCGGGGTGTCGGGGTTGACGAGCGCCAGGGCGCCCGGGCCCGCGTACTGGTCGGAGCCGCCGTGGTGGAAGACCTCGACGCCGTCGGCGATGGCCGCGATCACGAAGTGCTCGTGCGTGTGCCGTACGAAGCTCTTGTGGATGTACCGGGCTCGCAGCAGGTCGACACCGGGCAGTTCCTCATACTGCCAGTGCCGTGCCCTCTCCCCGGAACCCGCCATGGCCCCATTCTGCGGCACGCCCGATGCGGACCGGACCGGAACGCATCCCTCACGCACCACGTTTGCGCAGGTCGGAGTGGTTGTCAGTGGACGGGTGCAGGATGGACGCATGCCCAGTCCCGCGCATCCGGCCCTCGACGGCTTCTCCCCCGCGACCCGCGACTGGTTCACGGGGGCGTTCTCCGCGCCCACCGCGGCCCAGGCCGGGGCGTGGCGCGCCATCGGCGAGGGTTCGGACGTGCTGGTGGTCGCCCCGACCGGCTCCGGCAAGACGCTGGCCGCGTTCCTCGCCGCGCTCGACCAGCTGGCCTCCGTGCCGCCGCCCGCCGACCCCCGGAAACGCTGCCGCGTGCTGTACGTGTCCCCGCTGAAGGCCCTCGCGGTCGACGTGGAGCGAAACCTGCGCAGTCCGCTCACGGGGATCCGCCAGGAGTCGGTGCGGCTCGGCCTGCCCGAGCCGGAGGTGAAGGTGGGGATCCGCTCGGGCGACACCCCGGCCGCCGACCGCCGGGCGCTGGCCACGCGCCCGCCGGACATCCTGATCACCACGCCCGAGTCGCTCTTCCTGATGCTGACGTCCGCCACGCGCGACGCGCTGACCGGCGTGGAGACGGTGATTCTGGACGAGGTGCACGCCGTGGCGGGCACCAAGCGCGGCGCCCATCTGGCGCTCTCGCTGGAGCGGCTCGACGAGTTGCTGCCCCGGCCCGCCCGCCGCATCGGCCTGTCCGCCACCGTGCGCCCGGTGGACGAGGTGGCCCGCTTCCTCTCCCCCCGCCGCAAGGTGGAGATCGTCCAGCCCGAGTCCGGCAAGGAGTTCGACCTGTCGGTCGTCGTTCCCGTCGAGGACCTGGGCGAGCTGGGCGGCTCCCCCGTCAGCGACGGCGGCGAGGGCAAGGAGCGCCCCTCCATCTGGCCGCACGTCGAGGAACGGATCGCGGACCTGGTCCAGGCCCACCGCTCCACGATCGTGTTCGCCAACTCCCGCCGTCTCGCGGAGCGGCTGTGCAACAGGCTCAACGAGATCGCGTACGAGCGGGCGACCGGAGAGCCGCTGGAGGAGCACCACTCGCCGGCACAGCTGATGGGCGGCTCGGGTGCGGCGCAGGGCGCGCCCCCGGTGCTCGCGCGCGCCCACCACGGCTCGGTCTCCAAGGAGCAGCGGGCCGTCGTCGAGGAGGACCTAAAGGCGGGCCGGCTGCCCGCCGTCGTCGCCACCTCCAGCCTCGAGCTGGGCATCGACATGGGTGCGGTGGACCTGGTCGTCCAGGTCGAGTCGCCGCCCTCCGTGGCCTCCGGTCTGCAGCGCGTGGGCCGCGCGGGACACCAGGTCGGCGCAGTGTCCACCGGTGTGGTCTTCCCCAAGTACCGCGGCGATCTCGTCCAGGCCGCCGTGGTGACCGAGCGGATGCGGTCCGGCTCCATCGAGTCGCTGAGGGTCCCGGCGAACCCGCTGGACGTGCTCGCACAGCAACTCGTCGCCATGACCTCCCTCGACTCCTGGCAGTTCGACGACCTCCTTGCGACGGTCCGGCGGGCGGCCCCCTTCGCCTCGCTGCCCGAGTCGGCGTTCACGGCGGTGCTGGACATGCTCGCGGGACGCTATCCCTCCGACGCCTTCGCGGAGCTGCGGCCGCGTGTGGTGTGGGACCGGGTCGCCGGCACGATCACCGGCCGCCCCGGCGCGCAGCGTCTCGCCGTCACCTCGGGCGGCACGATCCCGGACCGCGGTCTCTTCGGGGTCTTCCTGGCCGGGGCCGACCCGAAGAAGGGCGGCGGGCGGGTCGGCGAGCTGGACGAGGAGATGGTGTACGAGTCCCGGGTCGGGGACGTGTTCACGCTGGGCACCAGTTCCTGGCGGATCGAGGACATCACCCGCGACCGGGTCCTGGTCTCCCCCGCTCCCGGCGTCCCCGGCCGGCTGCCGTTCTGGAAGGGCGACCAGCTCGGCCGGCCGCTGGAGCTGGGCCGGGCGGTGGGCACGTTCCTGCGCGAGGTGGGCTCGCTGTCGAAGGAGGACGCGCGGCTGCGACTGGTGTCCGCGGGCCTCGACGCCTGGGCCGCGGACAATGTGCTCGCCTACCTGGACGAGCAGCGCGAGGCCTGCGGCCACATCCCGGACGACCGTACGATCGTCGTCGAGCGGTTCCGTGACGAGCTGGGCGACTGGCGGGTCGTGGTGCACTCCCCGTTCGGCGCCCAGGTCCACGCACCCTGGGCGCTCGCGCTGGGCGCCCGGCTGTCCGAGCGCTACGGCATGGACGCCCAGGTCA
>Ga0102590_1001353_pt1 | contig 37772 bp, 27 predicted proteins | sample AraplaMF_Col_mMF_FD_76859 | JGI IMG/M metagenome (GOLD analysis project Ga0102590, IMG submission 76859) | Arabidopsis root microbial communities from the University of North Carolina, USA - plate scrape MF_Col_mMF | ecosystem: Host-associated > Plants > Roots > Endosphere | place: USA... | reverse complement strand
CGCGGGCCCGGTGCCGTGTTCGGCGGTTCCTATGGCTGGTCGAGCGCGGGCCGTTTCCATCATGCGCAGAGCCAGGTGCATCGCTTCCTCAACATCGCGATGGGCGGCTATGTGCGTTCGGTGAACTCCTACTCGTCGGGCGCCTCCTCGGTGCTGTTGCCGCAGATCCTGGCGGGCTACGAGGACATCACCAAGCGCAACGTCACCTGGGAGCAGATCGCTGCCGACACCGAGATCGTGCTGGCATTCGGCGGCATGGCGTTGAAGAACTCGATGGTGGCCGGCGGTTCGATCAGCAAGCATGTCGAGCGCGGCGCCATGGCAGCCGCGCGCCGGCGCGGCTGCGAGTTCATCCTGGTCAGTCCTTTGCGTGAAGACCTGCCCGTCGAGGCTGGTGCCGAATGGATGACCTGCGTGCCCAGCACCGACACCGCGCTGATGCTGGGCATCGTTCACACGCTGGTCGCGGAGAACCTCCACGATCAGGCCTTCCTCGATCGCTATACCGAGGGCTGGCCTGTCTTCCTGCGCTATCTTACCGGGGAGAGCGATGGGCAGCCGAAGAGCGCCGAATGGGCCGCCGCGATCTCCGGTGTCGATGCAGACACGATCCGCACGCTGGCGCGCCGTCTCTCCGGAAAGCGCGCGCTTATCACCGTCTCGCATTCGCTGCAGCGCGCCGAGCATGGCGAGCAGCCGGTGTGGATGGGCATGGTGCTGGCGGCAGCGCTCGGCCAGATTGGCTTGCCGGGCGGCGGTTATGGCTATTCGCTCGGGGCGATCGGCTATTATGGCCGTCGCGTCAACGACGTGCCGGGGCCGACGCTGGGGCAGGGCCGCAACGGGGTGCGCGACTTCATTCCGGTGGCGCGCATCGCCGACATGCTGCTCAACCCCGGCAGCACCTATCGCTACAACGGCGAGACGCGCACCTATCCGGACATCCGTCTGGTCTATTGGGCCGGCGGCAATCCCTTCCATCACCACCAGGACATCAACCGCCTGCGCAAGGCGTTTGCGAAAGTGGACACGTTCGTGGTGCACGAGCTCGCCTGGACCGCGACGGCGCGGCACGCCGACATCGTGCTGCCCTCGACCATGACGCTGGAGCGCGAGGACATCGGCTATTCCAGCAACGATCCTCTCATGGTCGCGATGCACCGGATCGCCGAGCCGTTCGGGCTTGCGCGCGACGACTACGAGATATTTGCCGATCTCGCCGAACTTCTCGGTGCGCGCGAGCCGTTCACCGAGGGCCGCACGTCGAGGGAGTGGCTCGAACATCTCTACGAGCCGACCCGCGCCTCGCTCGCAGCGCGCGGCCTCGAAGCCCCAAGCTTCGAACAGTTCTGGCAGCGCGGCAGTTTGGTCGTCCCGCAACAGCCCGATGACGGCGGCCGGCTGCGCTCCTTCCGCGATGATCCGGTGAACCACGCGCTGCCGACGCCGAGCGGCCGCATCGAGATCTTTTCCGCGAAGATCGCCGGCCATGGCGATGCCGATTGTCCCGGTCATCCGGTCTGGCTCGACAAGACCGACATGCCCAAGCCCGGCGCGCCGTGCTTCCTCGTCGCCAACCAGCCGGTGACGCGCTTGCACAGCCAGCTCGATTTCGGCGGCCATTCGCTTGCCGCCAAGCATCGCGGCCGCGAGGTCGCACGCATGAATCCGGTTGATGCCGATGCGCGCGGCATCAAGGACGGCGACATCATCCGCCTGTTCAACGAGCGCGGCGCGTGCCTTGCCGCGGTTCGCGTCACGGACGGCATCGCGGCCGGCGTGGTGCAGCTTCCGACCGGCGCCTGGTACGACCCGATGGACCCCGATGACGACGCGCCACTCTGCGTCCACGGCAATCCGAACGTGCTGACCCGCGACCTCGGCACCTCGTCTTTCGCACAGGGCTGCACCGGGCAGCTGACAACGGTCGAGGTGGAGAAGTTCACCGGGAATCTGCCGCCGATCCGGGCGTTCGATCCGGTGTAGGGGAGCGTCCACTTTTCCTCCGTCGTGGCGAGCGCAGCGAAGCAATCCAGAGTCTTTCCGCGGAGGGATGCTGGATTACTTCGCTGCGCTCGCAACGACGACGTGAAGAGGGTGGTGCCGTATATTCTGCTCTCGTGCGAATTCGAAATCGCGCCGCGGATAACGAAAGAATGCTCCCGCGTGGCACTGCTAAGGCTTCGTGACCTCATCAAAGGACACCTGACATGACCAAGGCAGACCTCCAGAGCCCGACCGATCTCGGCGCCAATGCGAACCGGGACATTCCCGCCGCGCTGCGCGCACTGCTCGCCGACGTCTTCGCGCTCTATCTGAAGACCAAGAACTTCCATTGGCACATGTCCGGCAGCCATTTCCGCGACTATCATCTACTGCTGGACGAACAGGCCGACCAGATCTTCGCGATGACCGACGACATTGCCGAGCGCGCGCGCAAGATCGGCGGGACGACGCTGCGTTCGATCGGCCAAATCGCGCGCGAGCAGCGCATCCTCGACAACGATGCGGACTACGTCGACCCTCAGGACATGCTGGCGGAGCTGCGCAGCGACAACCAGCAACTGACGCGGGAGATGCGGCGCGTGCACGAGCTCTGCGACGAATATGGCGATGTCGCCACCGCAAGCCTGATCGAGAACTGGATCGACGAGTCCGAGCGCCGCATCTGGTTCCTGTACGAGTCCGGCCGCACCGGCCCGCACGCGTAACGCCTCGCGTCGCGATGAAAGAAAAAGGGGCCGTCCTGTGTGGGTGCAGGGCGGCCCCAGGAGGCTCACAGGCCCGGGAGGAGCAGGGCTCGAGCCGGCGCAAATGGGGGCACTTGCGCCTAGGCAGATGAGCTACGCGGCTGCGCCGACCATCCAGTCGTTGTCCGAAACAGGACGCCGCCGCGGCGCCACGTCCGTGGCCGGCCGTTCGTTCTTGCTGGCGAGGCGCCAGCGCGCCGGGGACTGGCCGCTGATGCGCTTGAACACGGTGGAAAAATGCGCCTGAGTGCTGAAGCCGACGGCGAGCGCGATTTCGGCCAAGGGTCGCCCGGTCGTCGCGAGCATCTGCTTGGCATGCTCGATGCGGTGATTGAGCAGGTATTCGCGCGGACGATAGCCGGTCGCGGCGCGGAATTGTGCCGCAAAGTGCATCCTGGAGAGGCCCGCGACGTTGGCGAGCTCGGACAGGCTGATGCAGCGGTCGAAATGATCTCCGATGTATTGCTCGACGCGCCGCAGCCGCCATTTCGGCAAGGCATTGACCTTGGCGCGCGGCGGCTCGAGTCGGGTGAGATGCATCGCAAGGGTCTGGCCGACGCAGCGCGCGAACTCGTGGTCCGTGGCGTCGCCATGCTCGATCAGCGCTTTCGCGAGCTCGGCGGCGAGCGGATCGCGCAGCAAGACGAGGTCATGCAATGCTTCCGCAGCAGGCGCCGCGAAATGATCCGCGGGAATGTGGACGTGCAGGAAAGCGCAGGGGCCCTGGAACTGGACACGGAGGGGCTTCGACGGTGCGCTGACATACAGCGTACCTGCCGGCATCGTGCCGTCGTAGATGATCTGGCGGTCTCGGGTGAGCTTCGCGCGCGTGGTCTTCATGGCGATGCCGACGAAATAGCGGTTTTCGGGCGTCGTCGCCTCATGCGACGAAGTGTCCCTGGACTCCTCCCATTGAGAGATCGTGATGTCCGCCTCCGGGTGGTGGTTGACCTCGCGCCATCGTCTCTCCCGCGCGATCGGGTACGTCTTGTGCGAGACCTCGCGATCCCGCCGAGCCGGAAGTTCAATCCAGGCATGCGCCGCTTGCAAGTCGTTGAACATCGCTTGTCCCCTCTCTTCGTGGCCGCTGGCGGCGACCGGCGATTGCTTTTGACCCATGCTGTCCATGGTCAGAGGATAGGCGTGAGCCGGACAAGAAGCCCGTTAGTGGTGATTAGGAGGTGTTAGATTTTGTGCGAACGCAGATGGTGTGACAGCCCGCCGCAGAGCGTTTGATTTTACGTAGCTTTTCAACTATTTGCGCTGATTGGCGCAGTGTGAGGACGCTGCGATGGATCAGGTAGCGATTGATGCGCCTGTGTGAGGACGGTCGTTCCCTTGCTGGACCGCGCATCGATGGCGACTATAGTCGCCACGCATTTGAATGAAGTGGTCATCAGGATGTGTCAGAAGTGAGCGAGCTCTCGGGACATAGCTCCCCTGGCAATGGCGCCGGAGCGAGCCCTGATCTCGATATCGTCTTGTTTGGACCGTTTTCCTTGCGGTCGCGGCTGCTCGAAAAGGACGGTGTTCCGGTCAAGCTCGGCAGCCGCGCGATGGATATCCTGCGCCTGCTCGTCAGCCGCGCCGGCGAAGTGGTGCCGAAGAACGAGATCCTCAGCTACGCGTGGTCGGGCCTCGCCGTCGAGGAGATCAGCCTTCGCGTCCATGTCGCGGAGCTGCGCAAGGTGCTGGGCGACGGCAGGGACGGAGCCCGCTACATCACCAACGTTCCGAGCCGGGGCTATTGCTTCGTCGCGCCCGTGCAACGTGGCGAGCGTAACGCGGCTCCGGCACCCGCGTCGCGTGCACCTGAAAGAACGGTCCCTTCTGCAGCCTTGCCGCACAGGCTGGACCGGATGATCGGTCGCGACGACGTGCTGCCGGAGTTGTCGGCCCGACTGCTCGCCGACCGCTTCGTCACGCTGCGCGGCCCCGGCGGAATCGGCAAGACCACCGTTGCGACCGCGCTCGCCCATGAGATGTGGGAGGCTTTCGAGGGCAACATTCATTTTCTTGAATTCGGTCCGCTGAAGGACGCTGCGCTGGTCGCGAGCACGGTTGCCGCCGCCCTCGGCCTCGTGGTGCATCACGACGATCCCTCAGGCAGCATCGTCAATTTCCTGCGCGGGCGGCGGTTGCTTCTGATCCTCGACAGTTGCGAGCACGTCATCGACGAGGTCGCGCGTCTGGCGGAGAACATCTATCGCGAGGCGCCCGCTATCGCGATCCTCGCCACCAGCCGCGAGTCGCTGCTGGTGGAGGGCGAGCAGATTTTTGAGCTGGTTCCGCTGCCGGGCCCGCCACAAGGTGCACGCCTCAGCGCCGATGAGGTGCTGGACTATCCGGCCGCACGCCTGTTCGTCGATCGCGCCGCCGCCGCGGGTCATCGCGGCGATATCACGGATGAGGATGCCGAGGTTCTCGCCGAAATCTGCGGCAAGCTCGACGGCATTGCGCTCGCGATCGAACTCGCCGCCGTCCGCGTCGGCGTCTACGGATTGCGCGAGATGGCCGCGCTGCTCGACTCCAGGCTCAAGCTCGAATGGCGCGGACGGCGGACGGCACCGCCGCGGCAGCAGACGTTGGGCGCCACGCTCGACTGGAGCTTTGGCCTGATCGGCGAGAGCGAACGCACGGTGTTTCAGCGGCTTGCCGTCTTCGCGGGCCCCTTCACGCTCAAGGGCGCGATCGCGGTTGCGACCGACGATGGCGCACCGGCTGACCGTGTCGTCGATGCTCTGGAGCAACTGGTGGCCAAATCGCTGGTGTCGGCGCAGCCGGATGGCGCCTCGCGGCGCTATCGCCTGCTGGACGCCACGCGCGCCTACGCCATGCAGAAGTTGGCCGACGGTGGCGAGGCGGACGCGATCGCACGTCGTCACGCAGCCTATGTTCAACGCACACTCGAAGCTGGCATGGACGGGCAGGGCGGTGACCCGGCCGCCCGCCTGCAGGAGCGCGCGAGCCTGCTCGCCGATGCCCGCGCGGCGCTGGAATGGAGTTATGCCGGCGAGGACGGCACCACCTTGCGTGTTCCGCTTGCCGGCAGTGCCGCAAGGCTGTTCGTCGAGCTCAACCTGCTCAACGAGGCGCGGATCTGGTCCGGCCGTGCGCTTGCCGTGCTCGATGACGCCAATCAGGGCGGCCGATGGGAGCTTGAGCTGCAATCGACGCTTGGTCACGCCTTCATGTTCACGGAGCGCAACAGCGAGCAGGCCGAGGCGGCGCTTCGGCGCGGGCTGGAGATCGCGGAAGCACTTTCCGATCACGCCAATGAGTTCAGGCTGCTGTCGCGGCTGAACATGTTCTATCGCCGCACCGGCGACTACCGGCATCTGGTGCCGACCGCGCTTCAGGCCGAGCGCATCGCGCGCCAGATCGGCGATACCGCGGGCATTGCCGGCAGCAAGGCATTGCTCGGGGTATCCTATCATCTCGCGGGGGACCAGACCGAGGCGCAGGCCCATCTTGACGAAGGCGTGCGTGACGATGCCGCGCTGCGCGGGACGCAACCCGGGCATTTCGCCTATGCGCGCACGCCGCAGATTCCACTCGCGCGCGTATTATGGCTGCGCGGACTTCCCGACCGGGCGCTCGACTGTGTCCGCCCACTGGTTGGCGCCGCCGCGCCGCGCGACGTGGTGATGCATTGCATCGCGCTGTGCTGGTCATCCTCGGTGTTCGGCTGGACGGGCGACTGGGCCGCCGTCGAGACCATGACGGGGCGCCTCGCGACGCATGCAAACGTGCATGGACTTGCGCCTTACGAGGCCGTCGCGACCGGCTTTCGCGCGCAGATCATGATTGCCCGCGGCGAGGTGGCCGGCGGCATCGACTTGCTACGGAGCGCGCTGCCGCGCCTGCACGCGGATCGCTACGAGCTCTACGCTTCAGCGTTCGCTGCGGACCTTTCGCTGGGACTGACCGCGCTGGGACGCGTGGCGGAAGGCCTCGATGTCCTGCACGAGACCATCGCGCGCGTCGAGCAGGGCGGCGGCGGTTTTGACATGCCGGAGCTGCTCCGCAGGCGCGGCGACATCGAGACGCTCACCGGCGATTTCGATGCCGCCGAATCGAGTTTTGCTTCGTCACTCGTGCTGGCGGAGAAGCAGGGCGCATTGTCCTGGCGACTGCGGACCGAGATGTCGCTTGCAGCGCTTCGACGTCAGCGCGGCGCCAGCAACCCGCTCAGGGATCTCGCCGCGACCTATGCGCGCTTCACGGAAGGATTCGAGACAGCCGACTTGAAGGCGGCGCGGCTCATGCTCGAGGAGCCGTCTGTATGAGCCGGCTCAGTCAAATCGAAAATCTGAAAGATCGATCGACACCATCAGCTCATCGCGCAGCGGCATCAGGTCGTCTCCGCGTAAATAGACACGCCGGCGCGTCGGCAGCCTGAAGCCTTCAACACTGACGGGCTCGGACACATATTGCGCCGCCGGAAAATTGCCGGCGATCTCGACCCTGTAGTCGTGCCGGCGGATCAGCATGTCGGGGCCAAAATAGAAGTCTTGCTCGCGGCCATGGCTTGCGATCATGGCCGGGAACGTCGCGCGCAATCCGCGCCAGACTTCGGTGCCCTCGCGCCACGGTTCGATCTCGCGGACCTCGAACCCGTCCAAGGCGAGCAGGAAAGGCGTCGTCACGTAGGTCCACAGTGCGTAGGCGTTGAAATAGGCGCGATGCAGCAGGTCCCAATGTGTCCGCATGTCGTGCCGCGCAAACGCGGCGCGTGGATTGTTGCGCATTGCGACGATGCGTCCGTCCGTGGCGACGATGGCAATCCGCTCGGGGCTGAACTCGGTGCGCTGGCCCGGCTTGACGAACGGCTCGATCGATGCCCACTCGCGCTGTAGCTCGATCCGCATCGTCCGCGGCGCCTGGTCCTGGTCGACGCCCTTCAGCGCCCAGAAATCGCCTCCCGTCACGATCGTGGCGGTGAGCCGCTGATGAGCATTCCACCGATCGAGGCCGCCATGGGCCTCGATCGCATTCGCCAGCAGCGGAATCATCCGGCCATTTCCTCTCGCATCGGTGGTGTTGCCCCAATGGAGATAGCGCAGCGCGCAAACGATCGCCCGTTAAGCATTGTTAAAGGCCGTTGACTCGCCTGCCGCTAGGCCTCTGCCATGACGTCGAGCACTGCGTCGGCAAAGGCCTTCGGCGCCTCCTGCGGCAGATTGTGTCCGATGCCGCCCTTGATGGTCCGGTGCGAATAGCGTCCGGTGAACTTCTTGGCGTAGGCGGACGGCTCGGGGTGCGGCGCCCCGTTGGCGTCACCCTCCATGGTGATGGTGGGCACCGTGATGACGGGCGCCTGCGCCAGCCGCGCCTCGTCATCGGCATATCTTGTTTCACCTTCGGCAAGACCGAGCCGCCAGCGATAATTATGGACCACGATCGCGACATGGTCCGGATTGTCGAACGCCCTGGCGCTGCGATCGAAAGTGGCGTCGTCGAAGTGCCATTGCGGCGAGGCGAGCTGCCAGATCAACTTCGAGAAATCATGGCGGTACTTGTCGTAGCCTTCTTGGCCGCGCTCGGTCGCGAAGTAAAACTGGTACCACCATTGCAGCTCGGCCTTCGGCGGCAGCGGCATCTTGCCGGCTTGCTGGCTACCGATCAGATAGCCGCTTACAGAGACCATCGCCTTGACCCGCTCTGGCCGCAGCGCCGCAATGACGTTGGCGGTCCTTGCGCCCCAGTCGAAGCCGGCGATCGTGGCCTTGTCAATCCTGAGTGCGTCCATCAGCGCAACGATGTCCGCGGCGATCGCCGCCGGCTGCCCGTTCCGCATCGTTGCGTCAGAGAGGAGGCGGGTGCTGCCGTAGCCGCGCAGATAGGGAATGATCACGCGATGGCCGGCCGCAGCAAGCAGCGGCGCGACATCGACGAAGGCGTAGATGTCATACGGCCAGCCGTGCAGCAGGATTACGGGTGGGCCGTCGGCGGGACCTGCCTCGGCATAGCCGACGTTGAGCAGGCCGGCGTCGATCTGCTTCAGGGACGCGAACGAAGTGTTGGCTCCCGGCTTGACGATCGCGGCGGTTTTCGCCGGCTTGGCGGCGGCCGTGGCGTTCAGCGACAGCTGGGCCGCGGCAAGTGTCATGGCGGCGCGTCCGAAGAAGCGGCGGCGTTCACGATTGACGGTGTCGGACATGTCAGTCTCCTGTGGTCGTTGCATTGCGCAGATCGTTGTTCAGTCTTTGTGCCCGTCCAGCCGCCCAAGGAAGTCGCGGACGCGCGCGGCGATTTCATCGGTCGCTTCGTCGAGCGCGAAGTGACCAGCTTCGAGAATGTGAACCTCGGCTTCCGGGACATCGTCGCGGTAGGCTGTAGCGCCTGCCACAGTGAAGGACGGGTCGTACTTGCCCCAGACCACCAGCGTCGGCGGCCGCGTGTTGCGGAGCCAGTCCTGCCACTTCGGATAGGAGGCGACGTTGGTCCGGTAGTCCAGGAACAGTGTGGTCTGAATTTCGGGCTGGCCGGGACGCGTCAGGAATGAATATTCGTCGTTCCAGGTGTCGGGGTCGTAGCGCTCCGGGCGCGGGCTTGAGCCGAGATGCCGCTGGCGCGTTGCCTCCAGGGAGGTGAAGTTGGCCTTGAGTGCTTCGAGTTCGTTTGCCGGATCCGCCCAGTATTTCCTGCGCGCGGCCCAGAGCGGGCTCAGGCCCCGCTCATGCGAGACGGCATTCTGGATCACGATGGCGCGTACGCGCTCGGGATGCGCCAGCGCCATGCGAAAGCCGAACGGCCCGCCATAGTCCTGCATGAACAGGACATAGTTGGTGAGGCCTAGCCTGTTGGTGAGTTCGCCCATCATGTCGGCGATGCTGTCGAACGTGTAGGTAAAGTCGGACGGTGGCGGCGCGCTGCTGTTGCCAAAGCCGGGATAATCAGGCGCGATCAGATGATATTTGTCGGCAAGCAGCGGCAGCAATGGCTCCCACATCCGCGACGAGGAGGGAAAGCCGTGCAGCAGCAGCACGGTCGGCGCGTCGGCAGGTCCAGCCTCGCGATAGAAGATCTTGAGGCCCTTGATATCGATGGTGTGATAGCTGATCGAGCGCCGGCTCGATCGCAGATCTTCTGCCGAAGCCTGCACGGTGGTGCAGGTCAATGCGGCGGCGAGGGCAAGGGTGGCTGGAATGTTCATGTCATCGTTCCCTTGTGGGCGTGTCGCGTCGAGAGGCGCCGCGGCGCTGGCGCCTCTCGAGATCTGGCCGCATCCGAAACTACGAAGCGCGCGCCAGCGGCTTGCCCTTGAGGGCAGCGAGCAGAGCCTCGGCGGCCGGCCCTGACGAGTGAGGGTTCTGGCCCGTGATCAACAGGCCGTCCTTGACGACGTGCACGTCCCAGTTCGCCGTTTTGGAAAAGACAGCGCCGAGCTTCAGCATCTCGTTCTCGACAAGGAAGGGCACGACCTTGGTCAGGCCCACGTCCTCTTCCTCGCCGTTGGTGAAGCCGGTCACTTCCTTGCCCTCGACCACAGGCTTGCCGTCCGGCGTCTTGACGTGGCGCAGCGCGCCGGTCGAGTGACACACCACCGCGATCGTCTTGCCGGCGGCGAGGAACGATTCGATCAGCTTGACTGAGTCCTTGTCCTCGGCGAGGTCCCACATCGGGCCATGGCCGCCAGGATAGAACACGGTGTCGAAGTCTTCCTGCTTGACGCCGTCGAGGCGAACCGTCTTGTCGAGCTGGGCTTCCGCGGCAGCGTCCGCCTCGAAGCGCAGCGTCAGGTCGGTGCGGAATTCGGGCTCGTTGCTCTTGGGATCGAGCGGCGGACGGCCGCCCTTCGGCGAAGCCAGCGTGATCGCCGCGCCCGAATCCTTGAAGACGTAGTAGGGGGCGGCAAGCTCTTCGAGCCAGAACCCGGTCTTGCGTCCAGTGTTGCCAAGCTGGTCGTGCGAGGTGATGACCATCAATACTTTCATGACTGTTCCTCCTTTGAGTACGTTCGCTGCGATAGCGCACTCCGGTGTCTGGGAGGTGCGCCGGCCTTGGCGAGCATCGAACGTGGTTCGTTGCCCGCGAGCCCAATCTGCGCTCAAGGCCGGCTGTTAGCCCGTTATGTATTGTTAGGCGTTGGGAGGGAGCGTTATCCGGCGTCCGCGCCTGCCGCGTCGTCGCTACTCGAAGACGGCGTCGAAGATCTCGACATCCATCAGCACGGGTTTTGCAATCACGGTTCCGTCAGGCCGCAGCGTTTGCGCGCGTCGAAGTGTCGGCACGACGATGCCGCCGAAATTGTCATGCGCCCAGGAGTAATGCGCGACTTTCATTCCGAAGAGATCGTGATCGGTCCGCCGTTGCAGGGCGTTTTCGTCGAAATAGAAGATCTGCTCGGGCGCGAGCGTGATCACGCTCGGCGGGAACTGCGCCCGCAGCCGTCGCCATGTTTCGGTGTTCTCACGCCACGGCGCCAGTTCCTCCACCACCACATCGGGGTGGGCGAGCAGGAATGGATTGGTCAGATAACTCCAGATCGCGACGCCACAGAAGAAGACGAGGTGCAGTTCGTCCGCCAGCGACGCAGAGCCGGCCTCGGGAAACGCAAGGCTCGGATCGCGCCAGCTCCGCAGCACTTCGCCCTCCGGGCTTTCGATGGTGATCGCGTCGGGTTGAAAGGAGCCGGAATGTTCGCCGCCCGTAATGCCGGTGAAGCGGACCGACTGCGTGCGGGTCGAACCTTCCGCGGTCACATCCTTGAATTCGCTGGCGTGCCCGGCGCTGGAGAACAGCGTTCCGGCAACGGAGAGGTGGAGCGTGAACCGGCTCAAGCTATTCCAGCGGGCGATTCCGCCGCTGGCATCAATTACGTCGTCAAGCAGCGCCATGTCCCGCCATATCCACCATGAAGTGCAACCACCATGGCGGGGCGGATGCGGCTTGGCGTGTTAGAAGTTGTTAGGAGTTGCGAGCGAGGATTCTGGCGGTATCCCGTTGAAGATACTGTCAATTCAGCGCGCCAAGCAGCTCTTTGGCGGCGACCAGATCGCGGGTCTGGAGGCCCTCCTGGTATCGCGTGACGAGCGGGGCGAGCAGGGCGCGTGCGTCGCCGGCTCTTCCGGCCTCGCGCCAGACCCGGCCGAGGCTGATGGCGCCACGCAATTCCCAGCCGAGCGCGCACTGCCGGCGTGACAGATCGAGCGATGTCTGCAAGCAGCTCTCGGCCGCCGCCGCGTTGCCCGACCGGGCCAGGATGTCGCCCCTGACCCTGAGCATCTCCGGCATGTCGAAGGATTCGCCGTGATCGGGAACCTCCGCGATGGCCTCGTCGATCGTGCGCAAGGCCTCATCGGGCTGGTTCTGCGCCGCGAGACCCTCCGCGAGCGCGGTCGCGAACACCGTCGTCATGATCCGGTGCCGCGTTGCGTACAGCGTTGCCTGACCGCGGCGAAGGTGCTCGATCCCGCCGGCGATATCGCCACGGCGAAGCAGCAGCTCGCCTTTCTGGCCGATGCCGACGGCGTGGTAGGGGCCGAGGAAGTGCCGCGCCGAATGATCGATCAGCCGCTCGATCAGGATTTCCGCGTTGGCCCAGTCGCCGACCCACAGGAACACGTAGATCGTCCAGATCAGGGAGATGCCGAGGGTGAGCGGCTGTTCGAGCAGTTCGGCCTCGCGCACCGTGTATCTCGCCGCCTCGACCGCGCGATCGGGCCGGCCGGTGAGCCAGAGACCGCGCGCCAGCGCCACCAGCGCGACGATGCGGTCGTCATAGCCGAGATGGCCGATATTCAGCCGCTGCGAGCCGGGATTATGCACCATCGCGCTCTCGCAGAACTGCACGGCCTTGTCCTGGTTGCCGATCAGATGATGCGCGACGCCCAGCATCCATTCGACGTTCAGCGCGGCGGCGGGGTCGTTCAGCTTGCGCGCGACGCTCTCGCCCTGCGTACCGGTCCCGAGCGCACCGTGAAAGTCGCCGACCCTGGTCAGGTAGATGTGCAATCCGCGCAGCAGCCAGAGCTGCCAGTGCAGATCCTCGAGCTCCTGCGCGAGCTGGAGGCTGCGCGTGAACGCAGCACGGACCGCTTCGGTATTGCCCTGCGTGAACATCACGGAGACGCCGAGCGCGGCCTGCAGCGTCATCTCCTGACGGCTGTCGATCGTGCTCGTATCGAGGGACGTCAATGCCTGCTGCGTCCAGCGATAGCATTCCGTCAGCAATGTCAGCTCGAGGAAGAACTGCGCCGCCGAGGCCGCCAGGTCCACGCCGATCGACCGGTCGCCGCCATCCGAAAAGCTCCAGGTCAGTGCGGCCCGGACATTGGGCAGGTGGTCGGCATAGGGAAGGAAGCCGCCCGCGGTCTGCATGCCCGAGGATTTCAGCGCAATGTCGCGCAGGACGTCGCGGAAGTAGTTGGCGTGCGCCCGCGCCACGCGGGGCACTTCGCCGTGCTCGACGAGCTTGTTGCCGGCGAAGGCGCGCGTGGTGTCGAGCAGGCGGTAGCGCAGCCGCCGCTCCGCTGGCGAGGTCGCGATCAGGGATTTGGAGAGCAGATTCGAGATTGCCTCGACGGCCTCGGGCTCGCTGATGCCCTGGCTGGATGCAACGGCAAGCGACGCCTCCAGCGTGAACGGCCCGACGAACACCGACAATCCGCGCAGCGTTGCGCTCTCCGCGGCCGGCAGCAGATCGTAGCTCCAGGCGAGCGCCGCGCTCAGGGTCTGGTGCCGCGGGATCGCGGTTCGCCGCCCGCGCCACAGCAGCGAGAAGCGGCTGTCGAGCAGCGAGGCGGTCCCGGCAATGCCGTAGGCGTCCACGCGGCCGGCCGCCAGCTCGATCGCGAGCGCGATCCCGTCCAGCCGCCGGCAGATCTCGCCAACGAGCGGCGCGTCCTCTTCACTCAGCTCGAATTCGCCCAAACTCTCGGCAATGCGTTCGACGAATAGCTGGCTTGCGGGATAGGCAAGGATATCGGCAATGCTGAGCCCGTCCCCCTGAGGGGGACAATCCAGCGGAAACAGCCGGTGGACGCGCTCGCCCTCGGAGCGAAAGGACTCGCGGCTGGTGGCGAGAATATGCAACTCGGGGGCCTCTTGGACGATGCGCTCGGCCAATGGCGCGAGCTCGTCGAGGATGTGCTCGCAACTGTCGAAGACGAGCAACGTTCGCCGGCCGCGCAGCACCGTCAGCAGGCCCGGCATCGGGTCGTCTGAATTGACGGTCAGCCCGAGCGTGGCTGCGATAGTGCCGGGAATCAGCCTTGTATCCGTCAGCGCGCCGAAGTCGACGAAATTCACGTGGCCCTCGAAGGCCTGGAGCTCGCCATGCGCGACGGCGAGGGCGACCGAGGTCTTGCCGATGCCGCCGGGGCCGACGATTGTGACGAAGCGATGCTGGGCCAGCTCGGCGCGAATCCTGGCAACCGCATCGTCCCGTCCGATCATCTTCGCGAGCGGCGAAGGGAGTGAACGCGGGGCCGGGACAGGCGGGCTCGTCCCTTTTCCCGCCGATTCCGTCCGAAGCAGCGGAGCCGCCAGGCAATAGCCGCGCCCGGGGACGTTGACGACGTAGCGGGAGCCTTCGCCGGCATCCCCCAAGGCCTTGCGCAGTGTCGTGATGTGGAACCGCAGGCTGCCTTCGTCGACCGTCACGTCGGCCCAGACGCGTTTGATCAACTCTCGCTTGTCGATGACCTCGCCGGCGTGCTCGGCAAGAAAAATGAGGATATCGAGCGCGCGGCCGCCGAGGTGAAGCGGAGCGCCGTCCTTCTCGAGCAGACGCGACTTTGGCAGCAGCCGGAATGGCCCGAAGGAAATGGCCGAATCCTGATCGTGAGTGTCCGGCACGCGCCAATGATTCCAGGTGGAAGGGCTAGTGTCTGTCGATTGATCTACCAGAACGAGGTCGGGAGTAAACTGGCCGAAAGTGGCGAAATCGCGCGGCAATCGGCCGGCCGCCCCGGCAATAACCGTCATAAATTTTGCTTAAACGCGAGCGGCTTACGGAGCCGATGAGACAATTTGTCAGCTTGGCTGACCGTCGAGACCACGGTCACGCCGCCAAATTGCGCTGCAGCCGATCATAACAAAATCTTGCAACGTCTAACGAGCAAAACACGCGCGGTGGATCCACTATAGCCTCCGACTTAGGTCTACGTTCAACGGGGAGGCTATCATGTCCGCCATCGGCTCCAGGCCCAACGACGACGTCGTGCGATCCCAGTATCTCGCCAGTCTCGATGAACAGTCGCGTGATTGGGAACTCGTGTTGCGGGAATCCCACCATCGGATGAAGAACACGCTGACGCTGCTGGGTGCGTCAGTCCGCCGCGATTTCACGCGGGCCGGCGCCAAGGACGTGTCGGTTGCGGTAGATCGCTTCGAGCGGCGCCTGGTCGCCTTCGGCAGGCTCTATCAGCTTTTGTCCGACAGCGACGATGTGTCCCCCGTGGATGTCGAAGCCTTCTTCGAAAACCTGTGCGCAGCGCTGTCGGAGGCGGTGCTGGAGCCGGCGGGCATTCGCTGTGAAGCTGCGATCGAAAGCGGCACGCTGTCGGCGTCGCAATGTCATCGGCTCGCGCTGATGCTGACAGAGCTGGTCACCAATGCGGCAAAGCACGCTTTCCCGACCAGGAATGGTGCACTGATCCGTATCGAGGTCGCCCATCATGACGACGCCTGGTTCTGCACGGTGGCCGACAACGGGATCGGCGCGACCGGTCCGCTTCAGGGCACTGGCAGCCGCATCCTCGAAGGGCTCGCCCGCAGCATCCACGCACGGTTGCAAGGCGAAGCCGGGCAAGGCGGCACGCGGGTGACCATCGTGATGCCGGCCGCCGCTTGAAGACCGCTTCTGCTCGCAATCGCTAACGAGCCATAACATCCCATAACGAGCAATCTTCCCCGGTCTGCACGAAGGTGATCGTGCAGACAGCGGGATCGGCCCGAGCCCGCGCTTCACATCAGGGAGTTCGACATGGCCACGACAGACATCGACCGCGACACTGCGGCTAAGCGTTCCAAACAGCATAGCGTTGATCTCAAGCTCGAAGTCGTCGTCATCCCGGTGTCGGATGTCGACCGCGCCAAGGCGTTTTATACGCGCCTCGGCTGGCGATTGGACGCCGATTTTGCCTCGGGCGACGAATGGCGTGTGATCCAGTTCACGCCGCCGGGCTCGGCCTGCTCGGTGATCTTCGGCAGGAACGTCACCGCGGCGGCGCCGGGTTCGGCACGCGGGCTGTACCTGATCGTTTCAGATCTGGAGCTGGCCCGAAAAGATCTGCTCGATCGCGGCATTGAGGTCAGCGGCCCCTTCCACGGTGGCGGTGACGTTCACGCCGGGCCTGACGAGCCGTATCTGTCCGGCAGCCTCCGGGTCAGCGGTGTTGATCCGAAGCGCGGCAGCTATGGTTCGTTTGCGTCATTCAGCGATCTCGACGGCAACGGCTGGCTGCTCCAGGAGATCACCACGCGACTGCCGGGACGCATCGAGGGCGGCAGCACGAACTTCGCGTCAACGACCGATCTGGCCGCAGCCATGCGCCGCGCGGCGGCGGCGCATGGCGAGCATGAGAAACGGATAGGCGGACACGACGAGAACTGGGCGGATTGGTACGCCGACTACATCGTTCGCGAGCAGGCGGGGCAGCCGTTGCCGTCCTGAGCGGCAGCGAACGCATCTTTCGACTTGGGCTGACATGGCGCGCAATGACATGGTCGTTGCGCGCCGTGTCGCATTGGATCGCGTGCGTTGTCACCATTGCCTGCATTGTTGCATCGCGCAGACTCGCAACGGTTAACGCACCCTAACAATGCATAACGAGCAAACCGTCGGTGCCTGCGCCAATCTCCCTGCATGAGGAAACGACGCGTTGATTTGAAATCGGTCGGCGTCACCGATCAAAGCCAGGGAGATCCAGCATGACCACGCAAGCACGTACCGACGTTCTGAACCCCGACCGCCGTCAACTGTTGAGCCAGGCCGCGATGACCGCGGTTGCCGCCGGCGTCGCGAGCCTGCTGCCGCTGCATCGGGCAGAGGCAGCAGCCAGCGGCGCGATCCGCCCGTTCCATGTCAGTGTGCCCGAGGAAGATCTGCTCGATCTGCGCCGCCGCCTCGTGGCAACGCGCTGGCCGGATCGCGAGATCGTCGCCGACCAGTCGCAGGGTATTCAGTTGAAGACGGTGCAGCAGCTCGTGCGCTATTGGCAGAACGACTATGACTGGCGCAAGATGGAAGCGCGGCTCAACGCGCTGCCGCAATTCGTCACCGACATCGACGGCATCGACATCCACTTCATTCACGTCCGTTCCAGGCACGAGAATGCGCTGCCGATGATCGTCACGCATGGCTGGCCAGGCTCGATCATCGAGCAGATGAAGATCGTCGGCCCGCTCACCGATCCGACCGCGCATGGCGCGAAGGCGGCCGACGCCTTCGATCTCGTGATCCCCTCGCTCCCCGGTCACGGTTTTTCCGGCAAGCCGACAGCGCTCGGCTGGGATCCGCAGCGCATCGCGCGCGCCTGGATCGTGCTGATGAAGCGCCTCGGCTATAGCCGCTACGTCGCGCAGGGCGGCGATTGGGGCAATGCCGTGACCGAGCAGATGGCGGTGATCGCGCCGCCGGAATTGCTCGGCATTCACACCAACATGCCCGCCACCGTCCCCGATGATATCGCCAGGGCGCTCCAGCCCGGCGGATCACGGCCGGCGAATCTGTCAGCCGACGAGCGCATTGCCTACGATCAGCTCGACGATTTCTACAAACATGGCCTTGGCTATGCGATCGAGATGTCGAACCGGCCGCAGACGCTCTACGGTCTCGTGGACTCGCCGTCCGGCCTCGCGTCCTGGATGCTCGATCACGACGCGCGCAGCGCCGCGATGATTGCGCGCGTCTTCGACGGCAAGACGGACGGACTGTCGCGGGACGATGTGATCGACAACATCACGCTTTATTGGCTCACCAACACCGCGGTGTCGTCGGCGCGGCTCTACTGGGAGAACAAGCTGGTGTTCTTCGAACCCAAGCACATCAAGATCCCGGTCGCCGTCAGTGTCTTCCCGGACGAGATCTATGCCGCGCCGCGGAGCTGGGCCGAGAAGGCTTATCCGAAGCTGATGCACTACCACCGCCTCGACAAAGGCGGCCACTTCGCGGCCTGGGAGCAGCCCGCGCTGTTCACCGCGGAAATGCGCACCGCATTCCGCCCACTGCGCCAATCGATCTGAAACCGGCAGGGATACGCGGTGCCGCGCGTCCCTTCATTTCCCCCCATATCAGGAGCCAATCATGAAGCGCCCCGAACGCGCCTTCACGACCGACGAGATTCGCCTGGACCGCTTGCTGCCGACCTACTGGCGTGTCACTTTTGACATGCCGCCGGTCAACATCATTGGTCCGAGGCAGCTTCCCCTCCTCAATGACGTCATCACCGCGATCGAGACCGATCCGCAGGTGAAGGTCGTCGTGTTCGACAGCGCCGTCGAAGGCTTCTTCATCACCCATTACGATTTCCTCGCGCCGCTGGAGGAATCGCTGAGCATTCCACCGGGACCGACCGGCCTGCAGGCGCTGCCTGACATGCTGGTGCGCCTCAGCCGCGCGCCTGTCGTCTCCATCGCCTCGATCCGGGGCCGCGCAACCGGTGTCGGCAGCGAGCTTGCGCTTGCGAGCGACATGCGATTTGCCAGCCGTGAGAAGGCGATCCTGTCGCAATGGGAGGTCGGCGCGGGACTCGTTCCGGGTGGCGGCCCGATGGCGCGGTTGCCGCGTTTGATGGGCCGCGGTCGCGCGCTCGAAGTGCTGCTCGGCGCCGACGACATCCACGGCGATCTTGCCGAGCGCTACGGCTATGTGAACCGGTCGATGCCGGATGCCGAGCTCGACGGCTTCGTCGGGGCGCTCGCGATGCGCATTGCCTCGTTCGACAAGGAGGCGATCGCCGAGACCAAGCGCCTCGTCGACGTCGCCAGCCTGCCGCCGGATGACGAGATCAAGCCCGAATGGGACGCTTTCCTGGCCGCGCTCGGCCGCCCCGCAAGCCAGACCCGCCTCAAGGCGCTGATGGCGCGCGGCTTCCACCGCGCCGGTGACGTCGAGAACCGGCTGGGCTTCCACGTCGGACAGATTGGGTCCTAAAGCCTTGGAGCGAAGTGGATGCCGGTTCGCGTGAAGAAAACGCGTCAAAGAAGACTCAAGTCCTGTTCCGATTTCATCGGAACGGGACTTGACGGAACCGCTGCGGCGTTCGGCCGGTTGGAACAGTAGCAGCCGGTCGTGCCAATGTCGTTTTCCCGCGGTACCGAGCGCCGGTGCTGAAATCAAACAAGGAGAATTGAGATGATCCGCAAGGCAACAGCAGTCTGGAAGGGTACCGGTCGCGATGGCACCGGCCATTTGTCGAGCGAATCCGGTGTGCTCGCCGGGACGCCCTATTCGTTCAAAACCCGTTTCGAGAACGAGAAGGGCACCAATCCCGAGGAGTTGATCGCGGCGGCCCATGCCGGTTGCTTTACGATGGCACTGGCCTTCGGCCTCCAGATGGCCGGTTTCACGCCGGACGAACTCTCCACCGAGGCGGCTGTGACACTCGAGCCCGAAGGCAAGGGTTTCAAGATCAGCAAATCCGCCCTGACCTTGCGTGCCAAGGTGCCGAACCTCGACGATGCGGGTTTTGCCAAGATTGCCGGCGAGGCCGAGAAGAACTGTCCGGTGTCGAAAGTGCTCAACGCCGCGATCACGCTGGACGCCAAGCTGGGCTGATCGACAAAGGGGAATGCTGCCATGCCTCGTCAAGGTTTGCCGCGCCAACATCAGCCGGATGAAGACAGGTTCAGGGCGATATTGCCCGAGGAGATCGCATGGCAGCCTTTCCCGGCATTTCCGTCGGGCGCGCGGCTGGCCGTGATGGTCGGCCATCCCGCTGAGCCCGGACCCTACGTGGTCCGGGTGAAGGTGCCCGGCGGCACCAGGCTGATGCCGCACAAGCATCCGGAAGACCGCATCTACACGGTCATGTCAGGTGTGTTTTATATCGGGCTCGGCGAGAGTTTTGACGGCGACAAGGTCAAGGCCTATCCGCCGGGTAGCGTCATTGTCCTGCCCGGCGAGACCTGGCACTTTCACTGGGCGAAATCCGGCGAATACGTCACGCAGGTTTCCGCGATCGGTCCGCTCGGCCTCGACTATCATGATGAGCATGACGATCCACGCTTGCATGCAACCGCAGAGCAGCGCTGAATATCTCGACCAAACGAATGGAGCATCAGATGACGACAGAGCGCGCAGTGTTGGCCGGAGGCTGTTTCTGGGGCATGCAGGATCTCATCCGCAGGCAGCCCGGCGTGATCTCGACGCGGGTCGGTTACACCGGCGGGCACGTGAAGAACGCCACCTATCGCAATCACGAAGGCCACGCCGAAGCGATCGAGATCATCTTCGATCCGGCCAAGACCAGCTTCCGGACCATGCTGGAGTTCTTCTTCCAGATCCATGACCCGAGCACGCTGAACCGCCAGGGCAACGATCTCGGCACGAGCTACCGCTCGGCCATCTTCTATACCAGCGACGAACAGAAGCGGATCGCGGAGGACACCATCGCCGACGTCGAGGCGTCCGGCCTGTGGCCCGGCAAGGTGGTGACTGAAGTCGCGCCCGCAGCCGAGTTCTGGGAAGCCGAGCCCGAGCATCAGGATTATCTCGAGCGTTATCCTGACGGCTACACGTGCCACTTCATCCGGCCCGACTGGAAGCTGCCGCGCCGCGCGACGGCTGCCGCAGGCGGATAGACCCCAGCGCGGGCCTGATTGAGGCAAAGGCATACTGCCGCCGGGCGCGGAGTTGCCATCGAAGCCTCCGAGATCATCGATCAACCTGCGATGCTGTCATCGTCGGGCCGACGGCGCTCGAAAGCGCCTGGGCTCGGTTCGGAGGCGTTCGTCAACTTTTCACCGGAGCGCGGGGAGCAGCATGTACGAAATGTCCTCTTCGCGTCCGGCAAGAGTTGTCCAGTCTCGAGAACGCGTGGCCGCCCGGTGAATCGCTCGTCATCCGCAGATCACATTCACCGCCTTCCGGGCGACTTCCTTCAACTCGGCGCGGGACGCGCCGGCCCTGGCGCGGATCGCGATCGTATGCATCGTGGCCGACGCCAGGATGGCGAGCGTCGCGGGATCAGCATCGCGCTTCAACTCGCCTTTGTCCTGCGCGAGCCGAAACCGCGCCTCGAAATCGGCGTCGATCGCGCGAAGCCCCGTCGCCACGCTCTTCCGGATCGCTGCATCTTCCGCAGTTTCCGTGACTGCGGTCCCGACCACGAAGCAGCCGCGCGCGTGTCCCTTGCCCGAGAAATAGATCGACAGAGCCGCGTCGTAGGCGAGCATCAGCGCCTCGTCCAGGGGACGGTCTCCCGCGAGCGCCTCGCGCGTTGCGGTCAGGCTGATCTCCCAATAGCGTGCGAGCGCTTCGAGATAGAGCGCGTGCTTGTTGCCGAAGACCGCGTAGAGGCTCGGGGGACTCATGCCGGTCGCTTCCGCCACCTTGTCGAGGGACGTTCCGGAATAACCGGTCTTCCAGAAGGTCTCGGTTGCCCGCTTGAGGGCCGTGTCCGCGTCGTAGGCGGGCGGCCGTCCCCGGCGTGCGGGGCTCGTTTCGTTCTTTTTCCGTGCCATATCGTGAGAACCCTGGTTGCCATGTTCCGCACATATATTTGTATGGATCGTTATAAAAATCAATGGGCGCCATCTTGATCACCGCATCGGAGTACAATATTTGTAACGATCGTTAGTAAATAAGATAGAGGCCTTCCGATGCGTTTCAATTTCGCGCCAATCGCCGGCTGGTGGGGCGATCGCAGAAGCTTCCGCAGGAGCGAAGCAGCCGGGCCGTTGCCCGGATCGGAACTGGGGAGACGGTTGCGACGGCCCCTAATGCTTGCGGTCCCGATGATCGTGGCTGCGGTCGGAGCCTCCATGTATCTCGCCCAGGAACAGTACGTTTCGACCGACGACGCGTTTGTCCGCGCCGCCAAGGTGACCATCAACGCCCGGGTTTCCGGTCAGGCCGTCGAAATCGCCGTTCGGGACAATCAGCGCGTTCGGCAGGGCCAGGTCCTGTTCCGGATCGATCCGGAGCCTTACCAGATCGCAGTCGATCAGGCGGAAGCGCGGCTCGGCAGCGCGCGCCTTCAGATCGACTCGCTCAAGGCGACCTACCGTCAGCAGCAGGCCGAATTGCAATCGGCCAGGGAATCGGCTGCCTTCGACGAACGTGAGTTCGACCGCAAGAAGATGTTGGTCGCGTCCGACTTCACGCCGCGCGCGGTCTATGAGCGGGCCGAGACGAACATGAAGATTGCGCGCCACCGCATCGGCTCGATCGAACAGCAGATCGCCAATACGATCGTCGCCCTCAATGGCGATGCCGATATTGATGTCGATCGCCATCCGACCGTTCGCGCGGCACGGGCTCAGCTCGACCGTGCGCGGCTCGATCTCTCCTATGCCACCGTGACAGCGCCCGAGGACGGTATCGTGACGAAGGTGGACGATCTGCAGATCGGTGGTTTCGTCAATGCTGGTACAGCGACGTTCTCACTGATGTCGAGCCGGCATATCTGGATTGAAGCTAACTTCCGCGAGACCGGTTTGACCCATATGCGCCCGGGTCAGGAAGCGATGATCGACGTCGATGCCTATCCGGATCGCAAGTTCAAGGCGCATATCGTTAGCATGAGTCCGGGCACCGGGTCGGACTTCTCGCTCTTGCCGCCCGAAAATGCGACCGGGAACTGGGTCAAGGTCGTCCAGCGCCTGCCGGTGCGCCTCGAACTGGACGATCTCGACCCAAGCCGGCCGCTATTCTCTGGCATCAGCGTCACGACGCGGGTCGATACCGGTTATCGCCGCACCTGGCCGCATCTGCTCCAGCCCGTGCTCGCGATGGAGGGCAAATGAGTACGCCGCTCCCATCTGTCGCCGCACCGCGTGGTCATCAAGCGCTCACCGTGGCTGCGCTCATGGCGACCTATATGCAGGCCGTCAACATTTCGATACCGAATGCGGCGCTGCCCCACATTCAGGCGAGCCTCTCGATGGCCAATGACGAGGTCGGCTGGGTGTTTTCCTCGTATATCGCCGCGAGCGCCGTGACCATGTCGATCACGCAATGGCTGGCGGGACGCTATGGGCGGAAGGTGGTCTATCAATACGCCGTTATGATCTTCGTGGTGGGTCTTGCCCTCAACACGGTGGCGATGACTTCGATCCAGTTCGTGCTGGCGCGCATCCTTCAGGGATTGGCGAGCGGGCCGCTTGCGCCGCTTTCGCTCGCGATTCTGCTCGAGGTGACAACGCCGCCGCGACATGCGCGCGTCAGCCTGGCGTGGACCGTCTGCTCGCTGCTCGGCATCAGCAGCGGCCCCGCGATAGGTGGCTGGCTCAGCGAGTATTATGGTTGGCCATCGATCTTCTACTTCAGCCTGCCGATGGCAGGTTTTGTCTTCCTGACGATCGCCTGGCTACTGAGCGAGAAGCGGGCGGAGCGGAGCCAGTCGTTCGACTTCTTCGGTCTGACGACGTTCTCCATCGGAATGATCGGGCTGCAAATGCTGCTCGATCGCGGCGAACGCCTCGAATGGTTCGCCTCGACGGAGATCTGGGTCGAAGCAATTGCCTCGGTCGTGGGATTCTATCTCTTCGTCGTCCATGTCATGACGAGAAAAGAACATTTCCTCCGCACGGCGTTGTTCAGGGATCGCAATCTCGTGCTGTCGACGGTGATCTCCTTCGCGCTCGGCTTCGTCCTCTTGCCGACACTCGCATTGACGTCCCCGATGCTGGAGGAATTGCTCAACTACCCGGTCGACACCACGGGCTACATGACCATTCCGCGCGGCATCGCGCTGGTGGGAGCGTTGGTGCTGACGAGCCTGGTTCCGGCGCAGGTCGACTATCGGCCATTTCTCATTGGTGGAATGACGTTGGTCGTCTACGCCAACTGGCTGATGCTGGGTTATTCACCGGCGATGGATTGGCGGCCGGTGGTGGAGGCGGGCCTCTTGCAGGGGGCCGGTATCGGCATGTTGTTGCCGGCGCTCGCCAGGGCCGCTTTCGGCACGCTCGATCCGAAGCTTCGCCCGGAAGGCAGCGCGCTGATCAACCTGTCGCGGCTCTACGGCAGCACCATCGGCATCGCGGTGGTCCAGCTGTTCTTCTACGCCAATACGCAAGCCGTGCATGTCGCACTGGCCAAGAACCTCACCCCGTACCGCGTCGCGGCCTACGTGGGAGGTTCGATCGGCAAGCCGGAGCTTGCCGCGCTCAACGGCATGGTCACGCGCCAGGCGGCCACGGTGGCGGTCATCGATCAGTTCGAGATCCTGATGTTCGCGATGCTCGTCGTGATCCCGCTCGTCTTCTTTCTCCGCAAGCCGCGTCCCGCCGGTTGAAGCCGTCGAGCCGCGACATAGCGCCGTATCGTCAAAGTTCAATCACCTCGTCCCTCGCCTGTGGGGAGCCGAGGTCAAACAAAGGAGCACCAGCATGACGACGGATTCGCTTCGCTACACCAGGATTCCCACACATGCGTCCGGGACAATCCCCGCTGTGGGATTTGGCACGCTCATTCCGGATCCGCTCGTGACCGGGCAGGCCACCAGGGCTGCATTGGAGGCGGGATTTCGCCATCTCGATTGTGCCGAGCGCTACCGCAATGAGGAGGCAGTCGGCGATGCGGTGCAGGAAGCGTTCAAGGCGGGAACACTTCAGCGCCGGGACCTGTTCGTGACGACGAAGCTATGGAACACCAATCACCGGCCGGAGCGGGTCAAGCCTGCCTTCGATGCGAGCCGCCGGCGGCTGCAAGTCGACGATATCGACTGCTACATCATCCACACCCCCTTTGCCTTTCAACCCGGAGACGAGCAGGACCCGAGAGATGAGCGCGGTCGGGTTGTCTATGATCCCGGGGTTACGCTGGCTGAGACCTGGGGCGCGATGGAGCGCCTTGTCGACGAGGGGCACTGCAAGTCGATCGGCTTGTCGGACATTACCCTGGAGAAGCTGCGCGAAATCGTTGCGGTCGCGCGGATCAGGCCTGCCATGGTGCAGGTCGAATCGCATCCGTATCTTCCCGAATGGGGGTTGGTCGACTTCTGCCGTGAGCACGGAATTGTCCTGCAGGCGTTTGCTGCGCTGGGACACGCGATGAAGCCGAACCTGCTGGCCGATCCGGTGATCACTTCCATCGCGGAACGCCTGAACAAGACGCCGGCCCAGATTGCGCTGGCATGGGCCGTTCAGCGTGGCACGGCTTTTCTGACGACTTCGACCAATCCTCGACGTATCCAGGAGAATTTCGATATCTCGACGCTGCCTGATGACGCCATGCGGGAGATGCGCGATAAGATCACGACCAACATCCGCTTTAATTCGGTCGTGGAGACGGGCGTGCCAGGATTCATTCCGCGGGTTGGATGAAACGTCGCCGGCAGATCCGTCAGGTCCGGAGCTGCTCGATCAAGGCCCGCGCGCTACGGATATCGGCGATGTCTGCGCCCTCGGTAAACGGGACGCATGTGCGTTCCAGAATCGCCAGGGCCTCTGCAGTCTGGCCAGCCCCGCTCATCAGCCGCGCGAGGCTGGTGGCGCAGCGCAGCTCCCAGAAGCGCGCGCCCTGCTGTGCAGCAATGGCCATGGCTTCGCGAAAATGCGCTTCGGCCTCGCCTGCATGCCGCGCGCCCCTCAGCATCAACTCGCCCTTGATCCGGATCAGCTCCGGAAGATACCAGAGCTCCTGCCTGTCGTTGCAGCGGGTCAGCACGTCCTCGATCACGTCGAGGCCACGGTCGATCTGATCGGCCTCTCCGGAGCATGCGGCAAGCTCGCCGAGCAGGGGGAGGAAGCGCGGCAGGAAGCGTGCATCGCCGGCGCGATTGAGCTCTTCGCGCAGCAGCGGCAGGCCGGTGGCGAGATCGCCGCGCCTGGCCATGACCGCGGCGTTGAAGGCCCGCGCCCACAGACCCCACAGCCGGATGGCGTGGCGCTCGGTGTGTTCGAGCAACTCGGCGCCGTGGCGCTCCGCAGCGTCGAAGTCGCCGGCCCAGAACGCGATCGGGCAGGCGGCCTGTCCGAGCACGCTGCTGAAAGTCAGCGCGTGGCCGTTGGCGCGGCCTTCCTCGATGTTTCTGGCGGCGAGCGCCTGGGCCTGGTCGGCCTGGCCCTGCAGCCACAGGATGCGGGCGCGGAAATATTGCGTCGATATTCTCAAGTCCAGCGGGAAGATTTTCGGCTTCTCCGCGAGCACATGCAGCGAGGCGTTCACGCGGTCAATCCGAACGCGCGCGTCGTTCTGGTCGCCGAGATAGTGCAGCGCCACGGCCATCAGCCGGTCGCTCAGCATGACGTCGGTGCTATCAGGCGAGTTCGCGGCGGCGCCGGCAAAGCGCTCGGCCAGAGCTCGTGCCTTGCCGAATTGTCCGTTGTTGAACTGGTCGATCGATAGGCCCCAGAGCGCGCGCAGGCGAAAGTCCTTGTCGTCGAGCTTTTCCGCCAGTTCAAATGTCGTCTCGAGGATCGGGCGCGCCTCACGGGCGCGGCCCTCGCCATACATCAGCGACCAGCCGAGTGCCGACAGCAGTTGCATGCGGGTCCGGTCGTCGCCGTTGTCGCCGAGCGCGGCGAGCGCCGTCCGGGTGCGCTCGCGACATTCGGCGAACAAGGAGAGGCGGACCCACAACGTCACCGCGGCAACCGTCAGCCTGATTCCAAGCGCCGTGTCGCCATCGGGCGCGAAGGCCCAGTCCAGCGCCGCGCGCACATTGTCCAGCTCCGCGCCATAGATGCCGAGCCATTCGGGCAGCGGCGTCGACGTGTCGGCGTCGGCGCGCGCGAAGAACTCCCGAAAATGCTCCGCATGGCGCCGCGCGACCTGCCTGGTTTCGCCGAGTTCGTTGAGCTTTGCGTGTGCGTAAGTGCGCGTGGTGTCGAGCAGGCGATAGCGCAGCGTCCGCGAGCCTGACGGCGCGATCAGCGATTTGGCGACGAGGCTGTCGATCCCCTCGAGCGTTTCCGCTGTGCTGAGCCCGTCGCCGGCCGCGATCGTGGCAGCCGCTTCCGGTGCGAAGGGTCCGGCGAACACCGAAAGGCGCCGCAGGGTGGCGCTCTCGGCGGGAGACAGCAGATCATAGCTCCAGTCGAGCGCTGCGGCGAGCGTCTGGTGCCGGGGCACGGCGGTGCGTCGCCCTCGCCATTGCAGCGAGAAACGGCTGTCGAGCAAGGATGCTGTTCCGGCGATGCCGTAGGCGTTGACGCGGCCTGCCGCAAGCTCGATGGCGAGCGCGATGCCGTCGAGGCGCCGGCAGATGCTGGCGACGAGCGGCGCTTCCTCCGCGCTGAGCTGGAACGGACCCGAGCTCTGTGCGATGCGTTCGACGAACAGCTGGGCCGCGGGATAGGCGAGCACCTCGGCGGCATCCAGGCCCTCGCGCTCGGGCGGGCAGTCCAGCGGGAACAGCCGGAAGATGCGCTCGCCCTCGCTCCGAAACGACTCCCGGCTGGTCGCGAGCACGCGAAGTTGCGGCGCATCGCGGACGATACGCTCGACCAGCGGCGCCAGCGCGTCCAGCACATGCTCGCAACTGTCGAAGATCACCAGGGTTGGGCCGCTCTTCAGAAATGTCAGCAGGGCCGGCGTCGGATCTTCCGCGCTGATGGTCAGTCCGAGCGCGGAGGCGATGGTGGTGGTGACGTGGCTGGCATCCCTGAGCGGACCGAAGTCGACGAAAAAGACGCGTCCGCCGAAATCCTGGGAACGGCGATGCCCGACAGTGACGGCGACGGCGGTCTTGCCGATGCCACCCGGCCCGACCACGGTCATGAAGCGATGCAGCGACAGCCCGTTCGAGATCTTTTCGACGATCTCCTCCCGTCCGACCATCTTCGAGAGCTGTGCGGGAAGGGAGCGGGGCGGCAGGATGTCGACGGTCGGCTGCGCGACGGCCGCGGCCGGCTGAGCCAACGAGGCGACAAAGCAATAACCGCGTCCGGGCACGTTGACGACATAGCGGGCCGATTTGCCGGTATCGCCAAGCACCTTGCGCAAAGCTGCGACATGAAAGCGCAGGCTGCCCTCGTCGACATTGACGTCGGCCCAGATGCGCTTGACCAGCTCGCGCTTGTCGACCACTTCGCCGGGGCGCTCGGCGAGGAAGATGAGAATGTCGAGCGCGCGGCCGCCGACATGGAGCGGCGAGCCCTCCTTCTCCAAGAGCCGGGACTTCGGAAACAGTCGAAATGGCCCAAAGGAAATGGCCGGGTCTTCGTGATGGTCTGGCACGCGCCATTGCCCCCGCAACGGGAGTCCAAAGGTATTACTTTCTGGTCTATCAGAACGAGGCGTACAGTAAACCGGCGGAAAGCAGTGGGCAGGGCTGACAGCCCTGCGCGCATCGCTTGGGTCGGCCGATCCGTCCAAATAATGCTTGAAACGGAATGGGTTAGCCTCGCGTGACCGCCTCGACAATGACCGCCGACGTCCGGAGCTCGATGATGCCTTCTCTCTCGCGCCGGCAGTTCGTCCATGCCTTATCGGGCGCAGCGGCGCTGGCAGGACTGTCGCGTAGCGCACATGGTGCCGATTATCCGTCCCGCCCCATTCGCCTTGTGCATCCGTACGGGGCCGGCGGAGCGGGGGACCAGATCGGGCGTCCCTGGGTGGACAAGATGTCGTCGCTGCTCGGGCCGACCTTCGTCGACTATATCGGCGGTGCTGGCGGCGCGATCGGGACAGCTGCGGTCGCGCGCGAGGCGCCCGACGGCTACTCGCTGCTACTCGGCAACGGCTCCACACAGGTCATCATTCCCCTGACCACGGCCAATCCCGGCTATTCCGTCGACGATTTCCGCGCCATCTACCGCTTGATCAGCACCGCGCTGGTTTTCGCCGTGCATCCGTCGCTGCCGGTCACAAACCTGCGGGAGCTGATCGCCTACGCCAAGGCCAATCCGGGGAAGCTCTCCTATGGGACGCCCGGCATCGCCACCGGAAACCATCTGGTCGGCGAAAGCTTCAAGCAGCAGGCGGGAGCGCTGGATATCGTCCATGTGCCTTATCGCGGGATGTCGCAGGCCGCCAACGACCTCGTCAGCGGCCAGATCTCGCTCATCATTGGCGTGATGTCCGTTCAATTGAAGGAGCTCGGCGAGGCTGGCAAAGTCAGGCTGCTGGCGGTCACCACCGAGAAGCGGCTCAGCGGTGCGCCAGAGATTCCGACCGCCGTCGAATCCGGCATGCCGGATCTTCGCTATGAGGGATGGTTCGGCATCTTCGCACCAAGGCGCACCGACGATGCGATCATCGACCGGATCGCGCAGGCGACGCGGCTGGCCATGTCCGATCCGACGCTTCTGGCGAGCTATCGCGCCCAGGGCCTGGAGCCCGACAGCGATTCAAGTCCCGACAAATTCCAGCGCATCGTCGAGGCGACGACGGCGAGCCTGGCGCCCGTGATCAAGTCGATCGGGCTGAGCAAATTGTGAGACGGTTCAGGCGCGTCGGCGCGTGACGATGCGGGCCGATAGCGTGACGAGACCCATCAGCGCAGCCAGCATCCAGAATGCCATCGGCAGTCCGCCGAGACGTGCGACGAAGCCGACACCGGCAGGACCGACCAGGATGCCGGCATAGCCCGCGGTCGTGATCGCCGCGACGGCGAGCCCTGTCGGCATCACCGTTTGTCTCGCGGCCCGGCGGAACAGCACCGGCACGAGGTTCGAGGCGCCGAGACCGATCAGCAGGAAGCCCGCGACGGCGACCGCGGCTACGGGCGCCGTGAGCAGCACCACGAAACCTGCGATCGCAATGAGGCTGCCCCAGATCAATGTCGCGCGGTCCCCGATGCGCGCGACGACGGCGTCGCCGCCAAGCCGCCCCACCGTCATCGCGATCGAGAACACGATGTAGCCGATCCCGCCCTGCGTCTCGGAGACGAGGCCCGCGCCGATCACGAGCAGCGCACTCCAGTCGAGCATCGCGCCTTCGACGAGGAAGGTGATGGCGCCCAGCAGCGCCAGCAGCAGCACCGAGCCATGCGGCAGCACGAACAACGGCCCGTCCTGGACCTGCACCGAGGAAAGCAGGCGCGGCCAGCTGATCAGCATCGCGATCAGCATCAGGACCGAGCAGGTCAGGGTGCTGGCGAGCGCGCCTGTTTGCAGCGACAGCAGCGCGGTCATCAGCGCCGATCCGGCGAAGCCGCCGATGCTGAACAGGGCATGGAAACCGGACATCAGCGGACGGCCCGCGTCGCGCTCCACCTCGACCGCGTGGATGTTCATGGCGACGTCGATCGAGCCGAGCGCCGCGCCGAAGGCGAACAGCGCGAGCGCCAGCGTGGCCGCCGTGCTCGCGACAGCCAGCAGCGGCAGCACCAGCGCCAGACCGAGCCCGCCCGCGATGATGATCGGCTTGCTGCCGTAGCGCGCGCTCATCACGCCGGTCATGAGCATCGCGACGACCGAGCCGATGCCGAGGCTGAGCAGCAGCAGCCCGAGCACGCCGTCGTCCACGCCGAGCCGCGTCTTCGCGAACGGCACCAGCGGCGCCCAGCACGCGATGCCGAAGCCCGCGACGAGAAAGGCGAGCCGAGTCGCAAGGCGCGTCGCCGGCCGGTCGGCGGAATGCATGGGAACTCCGGAGGAAGCAGGGGCGGGGCGTTCGACTAGCCCTGCGATTGCCGCGACTTTATGTCCGGGGCGCGCGTGGGCCGTCGCTGGTCGCGGCGAGCTGCAAGCGGACGCGCAGGCCCTTTGGCGTGTTGTCGAGCAGCACGAGCGTTCCGTCATGCGCGGTCACAATCGCCTGCGCGATTGACAGACCAAGGCCAAATCCCGCCGTCTCGTCCATGGTGCGCGCCTCTTCTCCCCGCACGAACGGCTCCAGCATCGCCGCCTTCCTGTCATCGGGAATGCCAGGTCCGTCGTCGGAGACGTCGATGACAAGCTGGTCCCCCGATATCGACAGTGAGACATCGACCCGGGTTCCGAACCGCGTTGCGTTCTGGACCAGGTTTGTCACCGCGCGGATGATCTCGTCTGGCCGCAGCACGAAGGCGGCCCTGTCGGGGCCGGTATAGGTCACGGCATATCCGGAATCCGAGAACTGCTCGCAGACCATCTGCAGCAGCGCGGCGACGTCCACCAGTGTCGGCTTGACGGGGCTCTCGTTGCGCAGCAGCGACAGCACCGATTCCAGCATCGACTGCATCTGGTCGAGGTCGCGCACGGTCTGCAGGCGCTGCGCCGGATCCTCGATATATTCGGAGCGCAGCCGCAGCCGCGTGATCGGGGTGCGCAGGTCGTGGCTGATGGCCGCGAGCATGCGCGTCCTGTCGTTCATCAGCGTGGTGATACGTTCGCGCATCCGGTTGAGCGCCCGGGCCGCGGACCTGATCTCCTCGGGGCCGTTTTCGGGCAGCGGCGCCGACGACCGGTTCAGGCTGAAGTTTTCCGCCGCCCGCGCGAAGCCCGACAAGGGCGAGGAGAGCGCGCGGCCGGCCCAGATGCCCAGCAGCGTCATGCTCGCCACCAGGAACAGCAGCGTCGAGGTCCAGAGGCCGCTGACGAAGGCCGGCATCTTCGGCGATCCGATCGTGGCCTCGAGCACGTCGTCGCCGGCGAGGTAGTACCAGACGCGATTGTCCTCCGGCGCGGATCCGCGAATGAGATCGATCTTGCCGCCGGGCGGCGTCGGGATGTTCAGAGGCGTCCGCTCCGGCAGCGGCACACTGGAGCTGGAGACGTTGTCCCGCAATTGTAGCTTCAGTTCCGGATAGGTGCGGCTGATGCTGTCCAGGACGGTGGCACGCTCCGCCTCCGGCGTATTGGCGATGATCCGCGTGATCAATTCGAACTGCTCAAGAGGTCTGTCCGCCAACAGTTGCGGCCGGTTGAGCAGGAAGTATCCGGCGATCAGCACATGGATCAGGATCAGCGAGACCAGGATCAGGGCCGCGATCTGGCCGCTGATCCGCCTGAAGCTGAACAGTGCGACGATATCCCGGGCGCGGCTCATGCTTCCTTCACCACCGGCGTGAAGATGTAGCCGCCGGTGCGGACGGTCCGGATCACGGATGTGCCTTCGGTCCGGTCGAGCTTGCGGCGCAGCCGGCTGACCAGCACGTCGATGCTGCGGCCAAAACCGCCGCCCGGACGGCCGCGCGTCATGTTGAGAAGGCTGTCGCGGGTGAGAATGCGGCCGGCCCTTTCGCAGAAGGCCTGCAGCAGGTCGAACTCGGCGCTGGTCAGCGGCACCTGCGCGCCTTCAGGGTCGCGCAATTCCCGCATCCGGAGATCGACCATCCAGCCCTGGAACGTCAGGCGCGTTGCAGCAGATCCGGCCACGAGTCCGCTCGACTGCCGGCGCAGCACGGCGTTGATTCTGGCGAGAAGCTCGCGCGGGTTGAACGGCTTTGGCAGATAGTCGTCGGCACCCATTTCGAGGCCGAGGATCCGGTCGAGGTCCTCGCCCTTCGCGGTGAGAATGATGATCGGGGTCGATGAACCTGCACGCAGCCGCCGGCACAGGCTGAGGCCGTCCTCGCCGGGCAGCATCAGGTCGAGCACGATCAGGTCGACCCGATTGTGCGACAGATAGCGGTCCATCTCCTTGCCGTTCGTGACCGCGCCAACCGAAAACGAATGCTCGCGCAGATAACGCGCGATGAGGTCGCGGGTCTGCTGGTCGTCTTCGATGACCAGGACGGTCTGTGTGCTGCTTGTCATGACTGAAATCGCATCGGGGGTGCCGATCGTTGATCCATTTGCGGGCGATTGTCTCGTCCGAAGAACTACGGTCATGGTGCAATCCTACGGTCAGTCACGGCTCAAGGCCACTACGGGGTCGAGGAAGGCGGCGCGGCGGGCGGGGAAAAAGCCGAAGGCGACCCCGATCCCGGTCGAGGTCAGGAACGCCGCGCCGATCGAGAACATGGAATAGCTGACCTGGAACCCCGGCACCGCGATGTTGATGATGACGCCGAGCAGGATCGCGATCAGGATGCCGGCGATGCCGCCGATCGACGAGATCAGGGTCGCCTCCACCAGGAACTGCTGGAGGATGTCGCTGCGCCGGGCGCCGACGGCCATGCGGACGCCGATCTCGCTGATCCGCTCGGACACGGACACCAGCATGATGTTCATCACGCCGATGCCGCCGACGACCAGCGAGATGACGGCGATCGCCGCGACGAGGAAGGCGAGCGTCTGCGTGGTGCTGGTAATGGTCCGGCGGATATCGTCGGTGTTGAGGATGACGAAGTCCCTGGTGTTGTGCCGCTGTGTCAGCAGCGTGGTGACCGCATCCTGCGCCAGCGTGGTCGAGACCTCGTCGCTGATCCGGAGCAGGACGCTGCGCAACGCGCGGTCGCCGGTGAACTGGGCCTGCACGGTGGTGTAGGGCAGGTAGACCGAGAGGTTCTGGTTCGAGCCGAATCCGCCCTGCTGCTGGGCGATGACGCCGACGATGCGGCAGGGCACCTTGCCGAGCCAGATCACGCGGCCGATCCCCGAGGTCTGGTCGTCAGCGAAGAAGGTCTTGCGGGTGTTGTCGTCGATGACGGCCTGCCGCTCGATGTTGCGGACGGCGTCGGCATCGAACAGGCGGCCCTTCGCGAGCTTGGCCCCCTTCACCTGGAAATAGCTCTCGCCGACGCCGTTGACCAGCACGTTGGATTCGTTGCCGCGATAGCGGACCGTCGTGCTGGTCGAGACCGTCGGCGTGACCCCGGCAATGAAGCTCTGCCGGTCGAGCGCGCGGGCATCGTCGACCACCAGCGTCTTGATCTTGCTGGCGCGCGCATCGCCAAAATCCTTGCCCGGAAACACCTCGATCGTGTTGGTGCCGAGGTTGGAGATATCGGACAGCACCTTGCGCTGGGAGGCGTTGCCGAGCGCGACGACGGACGACACCGCGGCGATGCCGATGATGATGCCGAGCATGGTCAGGAACGCGCGGAGCCGGTGCGCGGCCATTGCGGCCAACGCCATGCGCGATGCTTCCCTCAGGCGTCCCATCGCGCTGAACCAGCCGACACTGCTGTCCCGTGCGGATCGGGAGGCCCTGGCGGAAGGTTCCGCCGTGGCGGCAGTTTCAGTGCGGCGATCGGAGGCGATTCTGCCGTCCCGCAATTCGATGATGCGCTCGGCCCGTGCGGCGACATCGGCATCATGAGTGACGATGATGATCGTACGTCCCTCGCGATGCAGCTCCTTCAGGATCTTAAGGACCTCCTCGCCGCTGCGCCGATCGAGCGCGCCGGTCGGCTCGTCCGCCAAGATCACCTCGGCGCCGTTGATCAGGGCTCGCGCGATCGAGACGCGCTGCTGCTGGCCGCCGGAGAGCTGGTTCGGGCGATGGCCGCTTCGGGTCGCCACGCCAAGTCGTTCGAGCAGTTCGTTCGCGCGGGTTCGGCGCTCGCGCGCGTTGATGCCGGCATAGACGGCGGGAATCTCGACATTGGCGGCGGCGGAAAGGTCTCCGAGCAGATGATAGCGCTGGAAGATGAAGCCGAAATGCTCGCGGCGGAGCGCCGCCAGTGCATCGGCGTCGAGTTCCGAAACGTTCTTGCCGGCGACGCGATAGGTGCCGGATGTCGGGCGGTCGAGACAGCCGAGGATGTTGAGCAGCGTCGATTTGCCAGATCCCGACGAACCGATGATCGCGACCATCTCGCCGGGCTGGATGCTCAGCGAGACGTCGTCGAGCGCAACCACGCGTGTGTCGCCGGCCGCGAACTCCCGCCGGACATTCTCGAGTGCGATGATCGGATCGGCCAACTGAGGGATCATGTCAGGGACCTCCCCCTCCGGGCGGACCGCCGCCTTGCATGCCGCGCGATGCGGTCTGCTCGCTCGCCTCTCCGGTGACGACGCGCTCGCCCTCGTCGAGGCCGGACTTGATCTCGACGGTGGTGCGATCGTTGAGGCCGGTCTTGACCTCGCGCTCGGCGACGTCGCCGGACGCGGTGAGCGTACGCACCGTGCTGCGTCCGTCCGACTTCCGCATCACCGCCAGCGCCGGAATGACCTTCACGCGCTTGGCCTCGCCCGTGATGATGTGCACCTCGGCGGTCATGTAGGTCCGCAGCGCATAGTCCTTGTTGGGGACGTTGAAGACGCCGATGTAGTAGATCGCCGTACTGGTCGAGCTCGACGAGCTCGAGCTTGAGCTGGACGTGGTGGTCGAGGAGAAGCTGGCGTCGGTCTTAATCGATTCGGGCGCCGGCTCGATCTGGTCCAGCCGGGCCTCATAACGATGGTCCTGGTCGCCGAGGATGGTGAAGTAGAGCGATTGTCCCGGCTTGACCTTGACGATGTCGGCCTCGGAGATCTCCGCCCGCACCGTCATCGTCTCGAGCTGGCCGAGCACGACGATGGTCGGCGCGGACTGCACCGCGTTGACCGTCTGCCCCTCCTGAACCACCGTGGCGAGCACTGTCCCGTCGATCGGCGCGGTGATGCGGGTGTAGTCGAGATTGACCCTGGCGGTCTCGACGCTGGCTTCGGCGCCCACGATCAGGGCGTCCAGCGCGGCGATCTGGGCGCGGGTCTGGCGCACGGTCGAATCCGCGCTGTCGAAATCGCTGCGGGATGTCGCGTGCTGCGCCAATGTCGCCTGTTGGCGTGCCAGGTTCGCTTCGGCCAGCACCAGCGCGGCCTCCTTCTCGGTCTTCTGCGCGCGATAGTTCTTGAGCGAGGCCTCCGAGCTGCGCAGATCGTTCTGCTTGGTGATGGGGTCGATCTGGGCGATGACGTCGCCGGCCTTGACCGTGTCGCCGACGCGCACGTTGAGCGCGGTGATCCGGCCCGATACCTGCGCACCGACCGCGGTCAGCCGCGCCGGCTTGAGTGTGCCGCTGGCGAGCACTTCCTCGCGCAGATCGCTGACCGTGACAGGCGCCGTGATATAGGATTGCGACTTGCTCGACGTCCCCGTGAAACGCGTGGCCGCGACCGCGCCGATCACGACCACCGCGAGGATTGCAGCGCCGATCTTCACGCGCTTGACGGTGATGATCCCGGTCACTTCAGCGCCTCCCGCGAATGCGGTCCCGTATTGGTGTCGATGATGATCGGCGTCGAGACGTCGACCGGATCGGTCCAGCCGCCGCCGAGCGCCTTTGCCAGCGCGATGTAGTCCTTGGCCGCCGACACCTTGCTCTGGATCAGCGAATCCTCGGCCGAATAGAGCGAGCGTTCGGCGTCCAGCACGTCGATGAAGCTGGCGCTGCCGGTCTCGAACAGCGATCGCGACAGCTTTGCCGCCTCGCGGTAGTTCTTCGCCGCCTCAGTCAGCTTGGTCGCGCGCACCCGCTCCTGCGACAACGACACCAGGGCGTTCTCGACGTCCTCGAACGCGGTGAGCAGGGTCGAGTGGAACGTCGCGAACGCCTGGTCGCGTTGTGCCTCCGCGATCCTGACCGTCGCAAGGCGCTTGCCGGCGTCGAACACGGGCACAGTGACCGATGGGCCGACCGACCAGCTCACGCTGGAATATTTGGCGAGGTCGCCGGCACGTAGCGCCGAGGTGCCGACCGAGCCGGTCAACGACACCGCCGGATAGCGATCCGCCTCGGCCGCGCCTATCTTGGCGGTCGCCTGGGCCAGCTTGCGTTCGGCGCTGGCGACATCAGGACGGCTCATCAGGAGATCGGCAGGCAGTCCCGTCGGCAGCGGCATGCGCGGAGCGGGCACGGGCGCGGACCGCGCCATCGATGAGGCGACGCCGTCGGGGGGGCGGCCGAGCAGGATGCCGAGTCGATGAATGTCGGCGGCGAGCGCGGCCTGATAGGTTGGAACATTCGCCTCGGTGCTGGCGGCTTGCGCCGTCGCCTTGGCGAGATCGACGGCGTTGCCGCTGCCGGCGTCGTATTTGCTGCGGGTCAGCTTTTCGGTGTCGCGCTGCGAGACCGACGTCCGCTGCGCCAGCGCGATCCGGGCCTGATAGCCGCGCGCGTCCACGTAATAGGCCGCGACGTCGCCGATCAGCGTGACCAGGCTGTCGCGCAAGTCCTCCTCGGCCGATTGCGCGCCGCGCACCGCTGCCTCGATGTTCCGCTGCGTGCCGCCGAACAGGTCGAGCTCCCAGCTGGAATCGAAACTTCCCTGGTGCAGCGTGTAGGGCGCGCTGTCGACCACGGCCGAGGCAGATCCCGAACTGGCCTTGTTGTCGGTCACTGATGCGGTGCCGCTGACGGAGGGGAACAGGCCCGCGCTGGTCTGCTGGACCGTTGCTCGCGCCTCGCGCACGGCCGCCTTGGCTTTGGCAACATCAGGGTTGGCCTCGATGGCCTGTTCGATCAGCCGGTTGAGCAGGGGATCGCGCAGGCGCAGCCACCAGCGATCAAGCGTGCCGGTCTGCCGCCGGGACGCCGATTTGGCGCTCCAGTGCGCAGGCATATCGAGCCTGGGCGGCCCGGCGTAATCCGGACCAACCGCGCAGCCGGCCAGCATCAGCGCGAGGCAGGCCGCTCCGACGCGCGGCAGGGCGTTGCGCAACAGGACTGGCGTTGGACGATGGTTCTCCTTTGCGGATGGCACGGGATTAACGAACGAGTGTGACGGCATCAAATCGGCTGAAATCCATTGGCCTCGCCCGCAGGGGGAGCGGCGTTCTCGGCCACCGAGAGGCGGGGCGAGGCATGGATTAGCCCAGCGATCGTGGCCTTTCAGCAGGTGAAATGTTGCTGGATGTAAACAGATGTTGCCGGGCGTCTCGACGTCGGCGCCAAGCTGCGTGCCGGGCAGGACATCGGCCCTGTTTCGCCGGCCTGTCAAGCCTTTCCGGCGAAAATATTCCACTTTACCGAAATTCGGAAATATCGTATCTCTCGCCCATCCCGGCTCATCCTTGAGGGGCGATCGTACGTCGTCACGCGTTGCGAGCCGGGCCTGCGGTGGACGCGGCAGCGTCGGCATGAGAGGTGCGGGCAGGGCGGGTAGTCCCTGTGAGCTCGCGGCCGCGTGCGGACGAGCGGCGCTGTCAGGTTCGTCTCGTCCGTA
>Ga0102590_1001352_pt1 | contig 37798 bp, 27 predicted proteins | sample AraplaMF_Col_mMF_FD_76859 | JGI IMG/M metagenome (GOLD analysis project Ga0102590, IMG submission 76859) | Arabidopsis root microbial communities from the University of North Carolina, USA - plate scrape MF_Col_mMF | ecosystem: Host-associated > Plants > Roots > Endosphere | place: USA... | reverse complement strand
GCGCGACAAGAAGGACAATTGCATCATCGTCTGCTCGATCGAGAATTTCGATCCGATGGGGGTGCACACCGGCGACTCCATCACGGTGGCTCCGGCACTGACGCTGACGGACAAGGAATACCAGATCATGCGCGACGCCTCGCTGGCGGTGCTGCGCGAGATCGGCGTCGAGACCGGCGGCTCCAACGTGCAGTTCGGCGTCAATCCCGAAGACGGCCGCATGGTCGTGATCGAGATGAACCCGCGCGTGTCGCGCTCGTCCGCGCTGGCCTCGAAGGCGACGGGCTTCCCGATCGCCAAGGTCGCGGCAAAACTCGCGATCGGTTACACGCTCGACGAAATCGCCAACGACATCACGGGCGGCGCGACGCCGGCCTCGTTCGAGCCAACGATCGACTACGTGGTGACCAAGATCCCGCGTTTCGCCTTCGAGAAATTCCCCGGCGCCTCCACCACGCTGACAACATCGATGAAGTCGGTCGGCGAGGTCATGGCGATCGGACGCACCTTCCAGGAAAGCCTGCAGAAAGCGCTGCGCGGGCTCGAGACGGGCTTGACCGGCCTCGATGAGATCGAGATCGACGGCCTCGGCCAGGGCGACGACAAGAACGCGATCCGCGCCGCACTCGGCACGCCGACGCCGAACCGGCTGCTCCAGGTCGCGCAGGCGATGCGGCTCGGCTGGTCCAACGAGGAGATCTTCAATTCCTGCAAGATCGACCCGTGGTTCCTTGGCGAGATGCGCGGCATCGTCGACATGGAAGAGAAGATCAAGAAGAGCGGCCTTCCCTCCAATGCCTTCGGCATGCGCACGCTGAAGGCCATGGGCTTTTCGGACGCGCGTCTCGCGGTGCTGGCGCAGATCGCGGATGCCGACGTCACGGCCAAGCGTCACGCGCTGGGCGTTCGCCCGGCGTTCAAGCGCATCGACACCTGCGCGGCCGAGTTCGCCTCGCCCACGGCCTACATGTACTCGACCTACGAGTCGCCGTTCGCCGGCACCGTCGCCGACGAGAGCCAGCCGTCCGACCGGAAGAAGGTCATCATCCTCGGCGGCGGACCGAACCGCATCGGCCAGGGCATCGAGTTCGACTATTGCTGCTGTCACGCCTGCTTCGCGCTCGCGGATGCCGGATACGAGACCATCATGGTCAACTGCAACCCGGAAACGGTGTCGACCGACTACGACACCGCGGACCGGCTCTATTTCGAGCCGCTCACGGCCGAAGACGTGCTGGAGATCATCGCGACCGAGCGCACCAACGGCACGCTGCATGGCGTGATCGTGCAATTCGGCGGCCAGACGCCGCTGAAGCTGGCGCGCGCGCTGGAAGCTGCCGACGTGCCGATTCTCGGCACCTCGCCTGACGCCATCGACCTTGCCGAAGATCGCGACCGCTTCAAGCGCGTGCTCGACAAGCTCCGCCTCAAGCAGCCGAAAAACGGCATCGCCTATTCGGTCGAGCAGGCCCGCCTGGTCGCGACCGATCTCGGCCTGCCGCTGGTGGTGCGCCCGTCCTACGTGCTCGGCGGCCGCGCGATGCAGATCATCCGCGAGGAGAACCAGCTGAGCGACTATCTGCTCGGCACGCTGCCCGAGCTGGTGCCAGCCGACGTCAAGGCCCGCTATCCGAATGACAAGACCGGGCAGATCAACACGGTGCTCGGCAAGAACCCGCTGCTGTTCGACCGCTATCTCTCGGACGCCACCGAAGTCGATGTCGATTGCCTCTCCGACGGCAAGGACACCTTCATCGTCGGCATCATGGAGCACATCGAGGAAGCCGGCATTCACTCCGGCGACAGCGCCTGCTCGCTGCCGCCCTATTCGCTCGACGCCAGGATGATCGAGGAGCTGGAGCGCCAGACCCGCGAGCTCGCGCTCGGCCTCGACGTCGTCGGCCTGATGAACGTGCAATACGCCATCAAGGACGGCGATATCTACGTGCTCGAGGTCAATCCGCGCGCCTCGCGCACGGTGCCTTTCGTCGCCAAGGTGGTCGGCACGCCGGTCGCGAAGATCGCTGCGCGCATCATGGCCGGCGAGAAGCTCGCCGACTTCAAGCTGAAGAAGGCGCAGCTCAAGCATGTCGGCGTCAAGGAATCGGTCTTCCCGTTCGCGCGCTTCCCCGGCGTCGACACGGTGCTCGGTCCGGAAATGCGCTCGACCGGCGAGGTCATGGGCATCGACCGCAATTTCGAGGTCGCCTTTGCCAAGAGCCAGCTCGGCGGCGGGACGAGGGTGCCGCGCAAGGGAACGGTGTTCGTCTCGGTGCGCGAGAGCGACAAGACGCGCATCGCCGAGGCCGTTCGCGAATTGCATTCGCTCGGCTTCAAGGTGCTGGCGACATCGGGCACGGCGCGCTTCCTGACCGACCAGGGCATCCCGACCGAGAAGGTGAACAAGGTGCTGGAAGGCCGGCCCCACATCGTCGATGCCATCACCAATGGCGACGTCCAGCTGGTCTTCAACACCACCGAGGGCCCGCAGGCGCTCGCCGACAGCCGTTCGCTGCGGCGCGCGGCCCTCTTGCATAAAGTGCCGTATTACACCACTCTTTCCGGGGCCGTGGCGGCCGCGCAGGGCATCCGCGCCTATCTGGGCGGGGACCTTGAGGTTCGGACCCTGCAGAGCTACTTTTCGGAAACCTGATCGCTAGCGGCGGCGAAGCTTCCGCTAAGTGACTGGCAATGAAGCTACAATGGCCGGAGGAACTGTCCGGCCATGTGGTTGTTCTGTTCCGGCGCCAGCCCCACATAACGGTTCCGGCGGGCATGTATTCAGTCCCCGGAAGCACTGACGAATCAGGGTTGCCGCGCCCACTGTCTGGTCGGGCGCGCGGCCGAAGGACGAGAGAAGAGATGGAAAAGGTTCCGATGACTGCGGGCGGCTTTGCCGCGCTCGGGGAAGAATTGAAGAAGCGCCAGTCCGAGGACCGTCCGCGCATCATCGAGCACATTGCGGAGGCCCGCTCGCACGGCGACCTCTCGGAGAACGCGGAATATCATGCCGCGAAGGAAGAGCAGTCCCACAATGAGGGCCGCATCGCCGAGCTCGAGGACAAGCTCGCGCGCGCCGACATCATCGATATCTCGAAGCTCTCCGGCGATACCATCAAGTTCGGCGCCACTGTGACGCTGATCGACGAGGACACCGAGAAGAAGGCGGTCTGGCAGATCGTCGGCGAGGTCGAAGCCGACGCCAAGAAAGGCCGGATCTCCATCACCTCGCCGCTCGCGCGCGCGCTGATCGGCAAGAAGAAGGGTTCGACCGTCGAGGTCAATGCACCCGGCGGCTCCAAGGCGTATGAGATCACCAAGGTGGAGTGGCGGTAAGGATTTGCCGCTGCGGTGATGAGGTTTCGAAAAGGCCGCGCGATGCGCGGCCTTTTTGTTTCGGCGTGTTGCTGTCGCTCCGCGTCATTGCGAGCACAGCTCTTTTACCGTCACCCTGAGGTGCTCGCCTCTTCGGCGAGCCTCGAAGGGCGACGGCCGGCTGTTGCCGCACGTGGATGTACGCGGGCCGAGCATCCTTCGAGGCTCCCGACGGGACGATCCGCGCCCATCACTCGCGCATCAGGATGACGGAATTGATAGGCCGCGTCGGCGCCCTACCTCCGTCCCTTCACTTCCAGCGGCACGGCGGCCTCGTACTTCGAATTATGCAGCACCAGCGAGGTCCGGACGTTGCGCACATGGGGCGCGGCGGTCAGGTGCGTCACGAAATCCTGGAATGTGGCCATGTCGGGCGCGACGCATTTGAGGATGAAATCGACTTCGCCCGACAGCATCCAGCATTCCCGCACCAGGGGCTCGGCGCGGACGAACTCCTCGAAGGCGCGCAAATCCGCCTCGGCCTGGCTGGACAGGTGCACAGCGGCGAACACGGTGACGTCAAAGCCCAGTTTTCGCGCGTCCAGCAGCCCACGATAGCCGTGGATGTAGCCCTCCTCCTCCAGTGCCCGGACGCGGCGCAGGCACGGCGGGGGCGAAATACCGACCCGCTTGGCTAGCTCGACATTGGTGATTCGACCGTCGGCCTGGATTTCAGTGAGAATCTTCAGGTCGATCTCGTCTAGGTTCCGCGACACGTGACTGGAACTCCTGGCCTTTAGGGCGGTATCGGATGGATTTGGTGCAATCCTCATACCCAGTCGCGCCTGCCAGCGCAATTTTATTGCGCGTTCACTTCGGACGACTTTTGTTCCCCGTTGGAAAAATCCGCCGAATGGGAATGCAATTCTTGCATAGCTCACCAGAAGGCTTAGATTAGCTCTGATATTTCAGCGCCACCGCGAGGCCTCCTGGCTCTTTCCGCAACCCGCGCTGCAGTTCCCCGTGACGAAGGCGTCCGTCGAAATGTCCGCTCCTGTTCATGCAAAGGTCGTCATTATTGGCTCCGGGCCCGCTGGCTATACCGCCGCGATCTACGCTGCGCGCGCCATGCTCGAACCGATCCTGATCCAGGGCATGCAGGCCGGCGGCCAGCTCACCATCACCACAGACGTCGAGAACTATCCGGGCTTCGCCGACGTGATCCAGGGCCCTTGGCTGATGGAGCAGATGGAGAAGCAGGCGGTCCATGTCGGCACCAAGATCGTCTCCGACCTGGTCATCAAGCTGGACACGACGCAGCGGCCGTTCCGCCTCACCTGTGACAGCGGCGACGTCTATCTCGCCGACACCGTCATCCTCGCCACCGGCGCGCAAGCGCGCTGGCTCGGACTGCCGTCCGAAGCGAAATTCCAGGGCGGCGGCGTTTCGGCCTGCGCCACCTGCGACGGCTTCTTCTATCGCAACAAGGAGGTCGTGGTGGTCGGCGGCGGCAATACCGCGGTCGAGGAAGCCCTGTATCTCACCAATCATGCCTCGCAGGTCACGATCGTGCATCGTCGCGATCACTTCCGCGCTGAACGCATCCTGCAGGAGCGCCTGTTCAAGCACCCGAAGATCAAGGTGGTCTGGGACGCCGCCGTCGACGAGATCTGCGGCACCGAGAACCCAAACAAGGTCACCCATGTGCGCCTGAAGAACGTCAAGACCGGCGCGCTCACCGACCTGAAGACCGACGGCGTCTTCATCGCCATCGGCCATGCGCCGGCGACCGAGCTGGTGAAGGACCAGATCAAGCTCAAACCCTCCGGCTATGTCGAGGTTGCCCCGAATTCGACCGCGACCTCCGTGCCCGGCCTGTTCGCCGCCGGCGACGTCGCCGACGAAACCTATCGCCAGGCCGTCACGGCCGCCGGCCTCGGCTGCATGGCAGCCCTCGAGGCCGAACGATTCTTGGCCCTGCGCGCCAGCGAGCGCGCGGCAGCGGAATAAAGATCATGCCTCGAACACGCGACGGATTTACGGATATGGATTGGGACAAGCTGAAGGTGTTTCACGCGGCGGCGGAAGCGGGCAGCTTCACGCATGCGGGCGAGCAGCTCGGCCTGTCGCAATCGGCGGTGTCACGCCAGGTCTCGGCGCTGGAGCAGGAGCTTTCGGTCTCGCTGTTCCACCGCCACGCCCGCGGCCTCATCCTCACCGAGCAGGGCGACCTGCTGTTCCGCACCGCGCATGATGTTTTCATGCAGCTGCAGGCGGCGCGCGCCAAGCTGACCGACAGCCGCGAGCGGCCGAGCGGCGACCTCAAAATCACCACCACGCCCGGCGTCGGCATCAACTGGCTGATCCCGCGGCTCGGCGAATTCACCGCGCTCTATCCCGAGATCCGGATCTCGCTGATCGTCACCGACGAGGAGCTGGACCTGTCGATGCGCGAGGCCGATGTCGCGATCCGCACCCGCAAGCCGACCCAGCCGGATCTCATCCAGCGCAAGCTGTTCGCGATGGGCTTCCACGCCTATTGCTCGCCGGACTACATCAAGCGCTTCGGCACGCCGCGCACGCTGGAAGAGCTCGACGCTCACCGCATCATCACGCTCTCGGACGGCAGCTTCGCGCCGCATCTGCAGAACCGCAACTGGCTGGTCGAAGCCGGCCGCAACGGCTCGGGTCCGCGCGAAGCCTATTTCAAGGTCAACAACATCCTCGGTCTCGTACGCGCCTGCCAGCAGGGCCTCGGCATCGCGGCGCTGCCGGACTATCTGATCGAAGAACAGAGCCGGCTCGTACAACTGTTCGGCGAATCGGATTCGATCCAGCTCGACACGTACTTCGTCTATCCCGAGGAGCTGAAGACGGTTGCGCGCGTGCAGGTGTTCCGCGACTTCGTGGTGAGCAAGGCGCAGCGCTGGCCTTCCTGATTTCCGCATGTCTGACATGCGGCCTGGACGCTTGCTGCATGGCGCTCGTCAAGCCCATACTGCTTGCACGCTGAGCCTTCGCGTTGCGCATTTGTCCCCCTCCTCCAGTGGCGCGGGAGTTCAGTAATCCCTCTTGGAAGGTGATTGTGTCGGCCTCACGTGGCCAATACCTCAAGCCGGGCCCTTTGGGTCCGGCTTTTTTTCCGTTCAATCCGGCTTTCGCTTTCCGCGTGTATTGACAGTTCTGGACCAAGCCAGCATCATTTACAAATGATCACGAAGTCGTGCGCAATCGTTTCGAAAAAAGGCCCCCATCCCGGGGCCTCGGATTTTTGCGCGCGCTAGTATCGACTTCGTCATCGCGAGCCAAATCCCGAAAACCCCGCCACCTGGACGGGGTTTTTTCATGTGCCCTCCGTCTCAGGTTTTTACGAGAAGGAGAACAAACATGACCGGCCTGGAAGATCATTTGCACGGACTGTGGCTGCCGCTGGTGACGCCGTTTCGCGACGGACGTCTCGACGAGACGTCGCTGCGGCGGCTGACGCGGCACTACAGCGCACACGCCGTCGACGGTTTTGTCCTCGGGGCGACCTCCGGGGAAGGCATGACGCTACGCGATGCCGAGCTCGAACGGCTGGTTGCAGTGGTGCGCGACGAGATGGCGGCCGGCCGCCGCTCCGTTCCTGTTTGCCTCGGACTATCAGGCGCCGACACCGCGCGGCTGAAGGAGCGGCTGGATGAAACCGCGGACTGGCCGATCGATGGATATCTGATCGCGAGCCCCTATTACGTGCGGCCGTCGCAGCGCGGCCTGCTGGCGCATTTCGAGGCGCTGGCCGATCATGCCGCCTGGCCGCTGGCGCTCTACAACATCCCCTACCGGACTTCGGTCAACATCACCAACCAGACCTTGCTGCGGCTTGCCGAGCATCCGAACATCGTCGGGCTGAAGGATTGCGGCGCCAGCCGCGAGCAGTCCATCGCGCTGCTGCGCGACCGCCCGAAGGGATTCCGCGTGCTGACCGGCGAGGATGCGAATTACTTCGAGGCGCTCGTCGACGGCGCCGACGGCGGCATCGTGCTGTCGGCCCATGTCGAGACCGCGACGTTCGCGGCCGTGCAGGCCGAGCTGACGCGCGGCAACCATGATGCGGCGCTGGCGCGCTGGCACGAGGTATCCGAGCTGACGCGCCTGTTGTTCACCGAACCGAGCCCGGCGCCTGCGAAGTATTGGCTGTGGCGCAGCGGCCTGATCGACAGCCCCGAAGTGCGCCTGCCGATGGTGGAGATCAGCAGCGAGCTTGCCGCCACGATCGATCGCGAGATCGAGCGGCGGATGAAGATCGCGGCGTAGTCGCGCTTACCCTCCCCTAAAGGGGGAGGGTCGCTCCTCATGAAGCGAAGCGGAATGTGGAGCGGGGTGGGGTGACGGTCAATCCGCATTGAACACAGCCCGCGTTGAGAGATCACCCCACCCCGTCACGCAATCTCGCTTTGCTCGATCGCGTGCCGACCCTCCCCCTCCAGGGGAGGGTCAGAGCCGCCCTTGGTTAACCGCGCCCCAACGGCCTTCGCAGCCGCCGCATGGCGCGTCCACGTCTCGTTTACGCGACCGCGCCTATCGTTCCCGTTCAAAGTCTTTCAGAGGGGGAATGACCATGGGGCATCGCACCCGGCCTACGGCCGCGAGCCAGTTCGCGCCCGCCGATCTCTTGCAGGGAATTCTGGTCGTGTCGTCGTTCGGGTTCTGGGCGGTGATGCTCGGTCTGATCCCGGTGCTGCTGGTCCGGGTCTGGCTGGTCGGCTGACCACATCCCGCGCGATGGTTAAACGGAGGTCACGAATGCGCTCCAAATACGCAGGGGATTGCGACCTGGAATTTTAAAACATCGTGCGTATCGTCCACGCTCATAAGCGAAGAAATCGCGGGGGCGTTTAGTGAATAGTCGGAACGAAGTGGCGTCGCATTACGGCGCCGGACAGCAGGCCTATCCCACCGAAGAGAGCTTCACCACCGCGGACATCCTCTGGGCCGTCGGCATCTGGTCGGTGATCCTGACGCTGTCGCCGGTGATCGTGTTCTACATGCTGATGGTGGCTTGACTTCATAGCCCCCCTGAAACGCAAAACGCGCGGAGCGCCGCGCGTTCTCGCCCGGGGATTGTTGGTTGAAGTTAAGCGGCCTGCTTGTGCATCGCTCCGGATGTCGACGCCGTGCCGCGAATGGCCTTCACCGAACGCTCGATCGCCGCCCACAGCCTTGCGATTTCCTGAGCCGCACGGCTCTCGGCCTGATATTCCCGCGCGCCTTCGCCATGGCTCAGCGCCATCAGCAGGTCAGTACGGTTGGTGATCTGGCCGCCCCACACCGGTGCACGGAATTTGGCAAGCGCCTCGCGGGCGATGGTGACGATCGGGCTTTCGGATTCGTCGCGGCGCGCCGGCGCACCGTTGAGCACGACCGCGTAGGGCTTGCGCGCCGCGCGGCACATCTGAATCGTTTCCTGCACCGCGTTGACGTCGAACACGCCGGGACGGGCGGGGATCACCACCATGGTGGCGTTGCGGATGGCGTCGTCGACCACGGCCGACAGGTTCGGCGGCGTGTCGATCAGCACCCATTCATAACCGTCGCGCTTGGCAGCGGAGACGATGCCGCTGACCGAGTTCACGGCAGCCTTGATCGGCGGCTCGTTGGTGCCACGCAGCTTGTGCCACAGCGTGAGCGAGCCCTGCGGATCCGCGTCCACGAGCATCACCTGCTTGCTCGCCTTGATCTGCGCGGCGAGATGTGCGGCGAGGGTACTCTTGCCCGAGCCGCCTTTACGCGATGCGAAAACAATAACGTTCATACCCTTGGCCTCCAGATTGACCCCAGGCCGCGAAAATGAATCACCTCTCTGATTCGTGAAAGAAAAATTTGTCGGGAGTTGCGTTACGGCCACGAAATAACAAGACGTGTTGGCTTTTGAGTCACACTGCCGACCGCGACGGAGATACAAACTGCAACGAAGTGCCCTACATGCGGGCATTCCTACGTTTGCCGGGCCGTCATGCAGGAAAAACCGCGACGCAACCTCCCCGCGCAAAACCTGCCCGCGGGCTCCCTTCCATCGCACGCGTCTGGAATTGTCGCAGGCGTCCGCATGCGGAGGCGAACAAAAGGAGTCCAGTGGCTGGCGCGGGGCTGATACCGGGACATTTCGACGCGCGGCGGCCGACACGCAAATGCCCGGGCGGGCCCGGGCATGAATGAGTTTCAGGGAAGGAACGCGGGTGAAGCGGGCTCAGCCCTCGGTCTTCTTTTTCTTGGTCGCCTTCGGCGGCTTGGCGCTCGTCTTCGCGGCCTTGGGAGCAATGTTGGTCGGCTTGCCGGCGCGGGCTTCGGATGGCTCCGGGCCCTGGCGGAAGAACACCTTGCACTGCGGCGAGAGCTGCGCCTTCTTCCTGATCATGCAGGCAGTGATGGCATCGACGTTCGGCACGAACTCGCTGCACAGCCGCATCGCATCGGGCGAGCAGGCCTGCTGCTCCTCCTGCGTGTAGGCAAAGCCGGCGCCGGGCTGGACCAGAACGGCCAGGGCAAGCCCGAAGACGGCCGCAAGAACGGATTTCTGAAAACGGAACGCCGGCATCGATACCCCCTTGCATGTCGAGTCGGGGCGGAGTGTGGGTGAACGGCGGTTCGTTGGCAACGCGCGGGAATGCGAAAGGCGCAACGTGTGCGCTCTCGGCAACAGGCGGGGGCCCTCCAAAACAAAACCGCGAAAACAACCCCATGCACAGTAGCCAAGCCAAGGCGAAGGCTGCGAATTCCCGGCCCCTTGCGGATTTTACGAATTTCGCTTTGACACGTCGGGCAAAACACCTGCATAATGCGATCATCGGAAGTGTGAGGGGTGGCCTGTCCAAGTCCCCGTGAAGCGAGGGGCGCATGGCCACCGTTCTGATCGTCGCGCCGGTGTTCGCCCTGATCGCGGCCGGCTATGCGGCGGTGCTGTTCCGCTTCGTCTCGGAGACCGCGCACAAGGGCATCTCCGAATTCGCCTTCAGCATCGCGATCCCGGCGCTGCTGTTCCGCACCATCGTCGTGTCGGAATTCCCCGACGTCAGCCCCTGGCGAATGTGGGGCGCCTATTACGGCGCGCTTGCGATCATCTGGATCGCGGCGCTGGCGATCTCGACGCTGCTGCGCGCGCGCCGCGAAGACAACGAGGACGGCGTCGTGTTCGCGATCGGCTCGGTCTACGGCAACATCGTGATGCTCGGCATTCCGCTGGTGCTCTCGGCGCTGGGCAACGAGGCGGCGGGACCGATGGCGCTGATCCTGTCGGTGAACACGCCGCTGCTCTGGCTCTGCGGCATCCTGCAGATGGAACTCGTCAGCCGCAAAGGAAGCGGCTCGCCCTTGTCGGTGATCCGGCCCGTGCTCGCAGATCTCGCGCGCAATCCGCTGATGCTGGGGATCGGCTTCGGCGTGCTCTGGCGCTTCACCGGCCTCGGCCTCAATCCCGTCGTCGACAGGACGATCGAGCTGCTGGCGCAGGCGGGATCGCCTGCGGCGCTGATCGCGCTCGGCATCAATCTGTTTCGGTTCGAGGTGAAGGGCGAGATGTTGAGCGTCGTCGTGCTGTGCGCGCTCAAGCTGCTGGCGATGCCGGCGGCCGCGTTCGTGCTGGCAAAACTGCTCGGCCTGCCGCCGGTCGCGGCCGGCGTGATCGTACTGTTCGCGGCGATGCCGACCGGCGCCAACGCCTACATCTTCGCGGTTCAATACAAGCGGCTGGTGAACCCGGTGTCGGGCGCGGTGGCGCTGGGCACGCTGCTGGCGGCGGTGACGTTGCCGGTGGTCGTGATGGTGGTGGCACGTCTCAACTAGGCCGCCAGGCGCGTCCTCGCTGGAATCAACGCAATCCCAGGAACGACAGAATGACGCCAACCACGACGACGAGACCGACGATATAGATAATTCCGTTCATTGCTCAGCTCCTCAGCGTTGTCTGTCCCTGCCGTATTGCCAAACCCCTTGGATACCGAAAAGGTCCGCCGCGCAAATTGCCGATTTTTCCCGAATGAAGGAACGAATGGCCGCTCTGCCGCTTTTTGAATCCGGAACTATTCGGCGGGAGAGAAATCGATGCGGGCCTGGCACCAGATCGCGAGTGCGACGACGACGATTGCATTTTCGATTTGTCTCTTCATGGCTTCGCAGATGTACGTGACCTCGCGCGCATCCGCGGCCGAATCCGCAACCCTGCAAGTGATGAAGCTGCGAAACGCGGGATATCGCGCGCTGCACGCGCATTGAGCCGGCTGAGCGCTCAGCGCGAGCAGCAGGACCTCGCACTCGCGCCGCTCAGGCCGCCCAATCCATGATCGCGTCGATGAAAGTGCGGGCCTGGCGGATCGCGTCCGCCCTCGTCGCACAGACGCCGACCGACACGGTTCGGCCCTTGCCGACGGTCCACTGCCAGCCGGACAGATAACGCATCTCAACGATCGAGAAGCTGACGCCGCGATGTTCCACGGAGGACCTCCGCCGACATGTTGCTGTGCGGGAAGACTACGCGAAACGACGATTGCGGTCTAGCGGGGACGGCCCGCGCGCCAGGCCATCTCCCAGAAATCCGCCTCGAGCCGGGTGGCCTCCTTGAAGATCGCAATCAGTTCCGCCTCGCGGGCCGGCGTGGCGTAGCGATCGGCGAGCTGCTCCATGTGCGCCTGCGCCTTGGCAGCAACCTCCTGGTACGGCGCGCCGGCATACTCGGCGATCCAGACGCGATAGGCATTCGTCGCGGCGTCCGCGCGAGGGAGCGCGGCGAGCCGCGTTGCGATCTCCGCATACCCGATCACGCAAGGGGCAAGCGCCACCTTGAGCGCCAGCAGGTCGCCGCGCATTCCCGCATCCAGCACGTAGCGCGTATAAGCCAGCATTTCGGCCGCCGGAGCGGCCTGCTCAAGATCGGTCGGGGACAGCCCCCATTCGCCACAGAGCTTCACATGCAGGTTCATCTCGACATCGAGGATGGCCGACAGGCCGGCCGCGGCCTCACGCATGTCGGAAAGCCGGGGCGACTTGTAGACCGCGAGCGCGTAGGCGCGCGCAAACTCGATGAGGAACAGATAGTCCTGAACGAGATAGTGACGAAACGCAGCTTCAGGGAGCGAGCCGTCCGCCAATCCGTTCGTGAAGGGATGCTCGGTGTAGGCCTGCCACTCAACGGATGCCGCTGTCTTGAGACGCTCGAAGAAGGTCACGAAGGGTTGGGCCCGGGTTGATTGTCGATGAAAGTCTTTTGCAAGCTACCGATAGCGCATTGCAGATCGAGGAGCTACGGCGACGGCGCGCAAGACTGGCTTTGAGCGGCGTTGCGGATGGGCGCTCCCCGCGTCGAGAGTTTTATGCTTTGTCATCGTAATCCCAAGTGGCACCCTCTACAGGACGGGAGTTTCGTACGCTGTCACCGTAGTGCTAGACTAAGCGCTTCAGCCAGTTTCCAAGACCATGATTCTTTGCGTTCTACATGGACTTCAAATGATCCTATTCAGCCGACGGAAGATCAGGAAGATCCAAACCAGCGCGAGTCGATGCGAGCCCTAAGTCTGAAGGTTGTGACCCGGCTATGCGAGCAAGCAGCTGCACTGGAGTTCTGATGAAGGATCTTCGAGACAGTCGCTGGGGTGTGAAAGCGAAAGAGCAAGCGGCCCTTAGGAGCATAGGATAGCGGGGGTGATCAGCCACACTTGAGAGATGTATGGTGCCGTCCAGCCGATCTTTGATATCTCGCAAAATCGTATCGATGTGCTCGACGCGCCAGTTTCCCGAATGCAATCTCAGACGTGCAACTGACTGCCGGACCGTCTCATTGTCTTCGGTATGCGGTGAAAACGCGCTGTCATCAAGTTTCAGGAGGAGCTCGCGGGGGTGCCTGCGCGCTCGCCCCCCGAGAAAGCTCAGCAAGCCTCGTCGCGAAGGATCCGAATTGAATGCCAATATCGTCGGCTCCGCTCTACGCACGGTAGCAACTCTCGAATGAGCGCCCGCTTCGTTTGCAAGATCCAAGAACTCGGGAAGCTCCCAGCAGACTTCCATCGCCGCCAAATAGTTAATGAGTCGGACGTTCCGGGGAGATCCTACCTCGTTTGCGGCTTCGATGGCGGGGCGACAAAGCTCGTCGAGCAAGCGAGGACGTTGCAATACGTTCCGTCCCGGCTGGTCCACTGAGTTGCTCAATATCTCGAAGTACCTCAACCTCTTACCTGTCGCCTTTATTGCGGACGAAACCGCCAAGAGATCAGTTAGATCTCCTCTGTCAGATGGGGAGCGAACAATAGGTTGAGGATATGAAATGCCGAGTTCGCCGATGTTGGCCTGCAAGTATCGGCCGCTCGACCACTGTTCAAAGTCGTGCGGGCGCACTCCATACTCGAACCAACGAGCTTCAGCTCGACTCCAGTCTCGTTCATCCCCAAACAAACCCGCATCCGCCTCGCGCGCCAAGGTTTCGAGGCCCGTCCCTTCATCGTGCTCTCTGAGAACTGAGATGCAGACCCATGGAAGTCCTTGCTTAGGAAGCCCTTCGCATCCGTCGCTAGCTAGCCGGCGCAACATCTCCGCCAAAGCTCGTTTGGATGGATTCGACAGAAACGAGGCAAGCGCTGCGTGGCTCGCCCAATTCGGACGTCTCTGCAAATCGTCGTCGACGATAAACGATGAACACTCGTCTAGACGTATAAGCCCTACCTCTATGATCTGCTTGCCCGAATTGTCGCGGACGGAGAATTGCGCTCGTGCGAAGGCTGCTCTGCTGCGCATGCCATCTGGCAGGACGAGGAAAGGATCGATCTGATTCGCCTCATCATCGTTAGGACCGCCGTAATGATCGTCAGCGAACTCAGCTGCGGCACGTGGACCAGCAGCCGCCTGAGCTTCCTTGACCTTGTGGATCAGATTCGATGGCCACTTTCCATGTAGAATATCCACTAAAGAAAGAACGCTTTGAGGTGACTTCGGCCAATTGGCCAGCATGACCGATTCGGCGAACTCACGATCGGTCTCCAATAGTCTCGATAATAGAATCCATGCAGATCGAGCAGCAAGGGTCTCCCCTTGAACAATTCTGGAAACCAATTCTTCCTCGAACACTTTCCGCGTGTCCGCTCCGCAGTGCGATGCGAGCCTCACGTCCAATATCTCTGGTCCGACATCCAACTGCGCTAAAGCCCGCCTAATCAAATTCCTACGAAATGCGGGTGCAGTGTGGGCGATTCCATCCTCAAGCAATTCCAGCGCTAACTTTGCTCCAGCGCGAACTAGCCGACCGTCCTCTCCTAAGTCTCCGTTATCCACAGCGTGACAAATTCCAATCACTTCGGAACGCAGCGGACCAAGCTCCGCCACTGAAAATATCTTGCTGGCCGCAATCCGAAAGACATGCTGCCAATGCGTACTTAACGCAATGGTCCTCAGTCGCTGGATCACAATTGCAGAGGAAAATGCTGCGATCTGAGCAGCGGCCATGAACTCTTGCAGTGATCTAACGTCAAATGCGATTTGTCCTTCTACGCGACAGTTTAGCAGGACCAGTCTTTCAGTTGCGATACGCACAAGTTCAGAGGAAATCTTGGTTACGTCCTCGTCGCTATGCCCCTCTTCGACAAGAAGGCGAGAAATCATACTGCAAAACTGAAGGAGACTGAGGTGTGCATTCGCTCCGCCAGCGCTTTCCGAAATGACGTGCAGAATAAAACCAGCTTGATAATGGATAGCATCAATCTGGCGCTTGAAATCACGAATTACTTTAGCGTCTGCTCCTGTTTTCTGAGCCTCTCGATCTCGTAGCAGCGTGTAGTACCGCTCGAACAACTCCCATCGGTCTTGAGGGATTGCTCCCTTTAGCAGAGATATGCCGAACATGATTGTGACTTGCAGGGGACTGCCCAGGAGCAACATAGTCGAAGCATCGGCGGCCGCTCGATTTAGCTCCGAGAGCACCACGTTACGCCGATCCAAGTCCGACAAACGAACTTGCGCAAGGCGTTCTGCAAACCTCATAGCGTCGTCCGAAGTTAGCGGCGAAAGCTCCCAGTGCTGCCAATACCTTGCGCTCAAGTCGTCGTTGTAGCCTTGGGGACGGGTGGTCACCACAGCCAGCACATCCGCTTGAACGAGCGAGAGATCATCCCATAGCGCATCAATACTCTTGATAAGCTCGATACGATTACCGCTAGGTGGCACTTCATCAAGACCATCCAAAATGATTAAAGCGGGGCATGAACCAAACCAAATTCGCAATTCTGCGGGAGATATTGATTGATCAACATTTCGCGAAAGTCGTTCCGCCGCAAAGGCGATAAGACTTAGACCTGCCGGGCCCGCTTTCTGAAGAGCGTCAGCATAGATTGGCAAATCGATACGGATGGGAAATCGTGCGGGGCCATGAAGCGGCAGCCCTTCTAAGCGGGCACGCTCTAAGATCGGAGCGATAAGATCGGCGGTTTGAGGGTTCAAAGCTGAATTTGCGTGCTGCGCGAGCAACCTCGCGCGTGAAACCTGCGCCAAAAATTGGCCTAGCGTCGATTTACCTTGTCCAGGTCCGCCGAGAATGACCAATCTGTTAGGCTGGGGCTCGCCCAGCCTTCCCTTTCGCAATCGCGCATGGCATGCGATGGACTCACTGTCCATCTTGTCGGCCGAACGACGCAACAACTGTGCAACGACGTGAGTAGAGTGCTCTTCGACCTCGATCTCACCACGAGGATTAACATCGTCGTCGCGTTCGTCGTTCTCTTCTCCGCTGGTCTCTTCGGGAGCCTCATCCGTGATGGTTGGCGTAGTGAAGGGCAGATCGACGAATAGATCGTCCAAGTAAATTGGTTTCTCGGTCTCCTGTCCTGCCTCGCGAAGACGGACATCCCTCTCTTGTCTCAAATCTCGCGCCAACGCGAGCGGCAATATCTGTTTGAGGTGAGGCTTGGCGATGTGGTCTAAAAGACCGGCCAAAATATCGCTTGGAGTGAGCCAAGCCGCGTATGTAAGTCGGATGTCCCGAGCATTTTCGAGATGAACTCGCAGTTCATCTGCAGAAAGCAGCGCGACTTCCTTAATCTTTAGTCGCTTCTTGTACTGATTTATTGTTTTTTCGACTTTTGCTCGACCGCCATTCGTCGGTTCCGGCGATAGAGTGACGTTCGTCGCTAGGATGTAATATTCAGGTCGGCGCAGATTTCTATTTTTGACAAATTTCTCAAACTCCTGCTTCAGCTGAACATTCAGCCAAGCTGCATCACGGGCATCGCCCTTTATCGCTTCTCGGCACTTAGCCTGAACTACGATGTAACCTCCCCATTTGTTCTCCGTGCTTGGGAAAGGAACGGTTCCCTCAAAGGTCGCCTCACGCGCTCCATCTGGTCCAGCACCAAAAACGACCAGTCCGGGACCCAATATGCGCGTGCTGAGCGCCTGAACTAACCTTTCAAACGATTGGGGCGAGAAATTATTAAAAGAGATCATTTTCTTACAACCCTAATACTCGAGCGAATCGTCGAACCCGCGAATGTTACACGGGCACAACTTTTGGTCGCTAGAGACTTTCAGGTCACAGAATGCTTGGAGCTCGGTGATGTCGGGTCCGGCCATCGGGAATGGTACAGTTGGGTGGGCTCGAACCACCGACCTCCTGTTCCACAGACAGGCGCTCTAACCAACTGAGCTACAACTGCATCCTTGCGAGCCGCGCCGCAGGCGCGCCCTGACGGGCCGGCGACCTAAGGGGGCTGGACGGGGCGGAAACTAGGTGCAACGGGCGTTTTTGGCAAGGCCGCAGAACCCGTTATTTGCCTCTCTTGAGAGCGATAAATTCCTGGATTCCATCGGCTGTCCGCGACCGGCCGAGGAGACCTGATCCTCTCACCCGGATCGCACCCGGACGATGCTGCGCATCGCCGGAGCGCTCCGACCTCTCCCTGTGGGAGAGGTGAAGAAAAAACCCGGGCGCTGGGCCCGGGTTTCTCAACTCATTCAGACCCGATCCGCTCAGGCGGCGGGCGGATAGTACTTCGCGGCGCTGGCCTTGATCGGCTCGGCGGCGGCGGTGGCCGCGCGCTGGGCGATCTCGGCGAGCTCCTTGGCCTGGGCCTGGAAGGTCTCGAGCTGCGTCTTGGAGTGGCCGGTCCACAGCGCGAACGCGTCGGACGGCGACTTCACGCTGAACAGCTGCTGGGTGAACTCCAGCTGCGCCGTGGTGTTGGCCTTCATGAACTCCATCACCTTGGCGGCGTATTCGCTCGCGCCCTTGTGGGCGGAGGAAAACACGGCCTCGACGGTGCCGTTATGGGTTTCGGCGGCGTCCTTGAACTTGGCGTAGTTTTCGCGCGCCTGCGAAACGCCCTTTTCGGCGAACGCACGCACCTGCTCCGGAACCTCGAACGGAATGACGGAGGCAGAGAATGGATCAGTCGCACCTGTCATGGTTGTCCCTCACGCTAATTGAAAAATGTGGTGAGCCATCTGGCGCGCCCGCCGGGCCCCAATCTGGGCCTGCATTCAGCGGTGCGGAAACCGGATACGCGAAACAAAACGGCTCGCCCAACGCCGGGTAGTATCGCTGCCTAACATGTCAACATTGTGCAGCGCAACGCGATGCGGGGGTGCGGCGCAAAATTTAATCCCGGGGAGGGTGAGGTTCCGGGCTGGGGGGAACCGGGGGTTGAGGTGCTGACCCTCCCCTGGAGGGGGCGAGACGAGCGTAGCTCGCTCGGGGGTCGATCGCGCGCAGCGCGAGCGGGGTAGGGTGATCCCTCCACTCGGGCACCGCTTCGCTGGAGAGACTGTCACCCCACCTCGGTTCGCATGTCGCTTCGCTCCGTGCGAACCGATCCTCCCCCTCCAGGGGAGGATGGGCACCTGTGACTGGCATCGACCCCAGCCGAATCCTGCGGATGCCGCCTGGCTGCGGCTTGCGGGGGCGGAGGGATTAAGGTTATCGCGGCTTTAGGAGCTTCCCTGTAGACCGGGGCCGTGGACCTGCCCGCGGGGGCGGGCGATACTAACCCTTTCTTAAGGCTGTCATTCCCGGCAGCCTGGCACCCAGATGCGTGACAGCGAGACTAAGCCGGTCGGATGACAAGTTCGGATTTCCAGTTGCGAGGCGTCGGCGATCCGCGGCTGGCCGTGCACGCGACCTCATCCCTGCCCGCCTGGCTCTGGTCGATCGACGGCACGCGCGTGCTCTGGGCCAATCCGGTCGGCGCAAAACTGTTCGGCGCAGCCAATGCGACTGCGCTGGCGTCCAGGACCTTCGGCCCCGCCGACAGCCATCGCCGCCAGATCGTCCGGCTCGCGCTGCAGCTGCCCGCGAACGGTGCGATGAGACTGGAACGGCTGCGCGGCTTCGGCGCGCGGCTCGGCACGCTGATGACCTGCGGCTGCGCGCGGCTGGAGTTTGCCGATGGCAGCCGTGCCGTGCTGGTCACCGCGATGGACCCCACCTTGCGCACCATGCCGCTGATCGAGCGGCTGCATCGCCTGGTCGACGGCGCCACCGTGCCGATGGCGGCGTTCGGGCCCGACGGCATGTTCGCCGGCGCCAGCGAAGCCGCGCGCGCCCTGCTCGGCTTTCGCGATCTCGGCGAGGCCGGGCTCGAACAGGCACGCAGCGATGCGCTGCGCGAAGGCCGCGTCGAGACGCCGATCGGCATCGGCCAGATGGTGCTGCAACGGGTCGGCACCGGCGCCGATGTCGGACTGATCGCGCTGATCGAGCCTGCGGCCGCGCACGCCGCGCCGGCCGCGGAAGCTTCCGAGAGCCCGGCGGAGACCGCGCCCGAGGCGCAGGTTCACCACGCGCCTGACAGCGTCGAGGCGCCGTCCTCGGACGAGGCTGACGGCGGGATCGCGCTGTTCGACCCGTTCGCCGAGCCGGTCGAAACGCCTGCTCCCGCCGAGGCGATCGCACCCGAGCCGGAGCCGCCGGTGCGGGAGACGACGCCTGAGACCGCAGAGGCTGTCGAGGCGAGCGAGGCCGCGCCAGATTCTCCGGTTGAAAACTTGGCCGAAGCCATTGTGCCGCCGCAGGCCGCGCCGATCACATCCGCCATGGTCGAACCGCCCTCAGCGGAGCCGCCTGCACCGCGCCAGCATCCGCTGCGCTTCCTGTGGCAGATGGATGCGGACGGCCGCTTCGTGCTCGGCTCGGACGAGTTCATCCGCCTGATGGGCGCGCACACGGCGGCCGGCTTCGGCCGCCCGTGGCACGAGATCGCCGATGAATTTTCGCTCGATCCCGAGGGCCGCGTCGCGCAGGCGCTCGATAGCCACGACACCTGGGCCGGGATCACCGTGAACTGGCCGGCCGACGGCGGCGAGCATCTGCCGGTCGAGCTCGCCGGCCTGCCGGTCTACGACATGAATCGCAATTTTGCGGGCTTCAGGGGCTTTGGCGTCTGCCGCGATCTCGACGGCCTCAACCGGCTCGAAGCGCTGCGCCGCTATGAGCTGCTGGTCGAACCGCCGGCGCCGCAGAGTCTCTCCGCCGGCATCGTCGAACCTGAGCCTGCAGAGAAGCCTGAACCCGAGCCTGTCGCGGAGGCGCCGCCTCCGCCGGCCGAGCCGCCTGCGCCTGAGCCGACACCTGAGCCTGAACTGCCCGACGAGCCCATCCTAGAAGCGAATTCACACCCAACCGAACCGGAAACGCCAGTGGAAACGCCTCCCAACGTCGTGCCGTTCCGCCCGCCCGGTGATCCCCGATCGTCGCCGACGCTGACGCCCGTCGAGAACAGCGCGTTCAACGAGCTCGCCCGGCAATTGTCCGAACGGCTCGAACGCGATCGCGAGACGATTGCGGCGGTTACCGTCGAGCCGCCTGCTGCCGAGATCACACCCGAACCGCTGCCGCCGGAACCCGAGCCGCCGCACGCGCCGGCCGAGTGGCTGACCGAACCCGCGCCGCCCGCGCACGGCCACAGCGCGCGCGACCGCGCGCTGCTCGACCTGGTGCCGACGGGCATGCTGATCTACCGGCTCGACCGCCTGCTCTACGCCAATCCCGCCTTCCTCGCGCGCATGGGCTACGCTAGCATCAGCGCGCTGGAGGATGCCGGCGGGCTCGATGCGCTCTATGTCGAGCCGGGCGTGTCCCCGGTCAGCAGCACGTCGCAGGCCGGCACGCCGGTGACAATCAGCGCGACACTTGCCAACGGCGACGCGCCGCTGGCGACCACCGAAGCACATCTGCACACGATCGACTGGGACGGCGAGAGCGCGCATGCGCTGATCTGCGCGCTGCCGCAACCCGTGCCTGTCGCGGCCGCGCCTGTTCTCGCGCCGCCGGTTGCCGCCGAGCTCGTCGTCGCGGAGTCCTTCCCTTACGCGCCCGAGCTCGAGCCGGAGACGGAGGCCGGCGATGCCGATGCGGAAGATCTCGCCGCGATCCTCGACACCACGGCCGAGGGCATCGTGATGTTCGATGCCGAAGGCAACATCCACGCCTGCAACCGCAGCGCGGAAGCGCTGTTCGGCTATGACGGCGAGACGCTGATGCAGCACAATCTGGTGACGCTGTTCGCGCCGGAGAGCCAGCATGTCGTCATCGACTATCTCGAAAGCGTCAAGAGCCAGGACATCGCGAGCCTGCTCGACCACGGCCGCGAGGTGCTGGGACGCGAGAAGAAGGGCGGCGTGATTCCGCTCGCCATGATCCTGGGCCGCACGCGGCCCGACGGCCCGAACTTCTTCGCCGTGTTCCGCGACCTGTCGCAGAGCAAGAAGGGCGAGAGCGAGCTGAAGAGCGCGCGGCGCCTCGCCGACGGCGCCGCCAACGCCAAGGCCGACATGCTGGCGCGGATCAGCCACGAGATCCGCACGCCGCTCAACGCCATCATCGGCTTTGCCGAGGTGATGATCTCCGAACGCTTCGGCACGCTCGGCAACGAGCGCTACGGCGAATACATGAAGGACATCCGCGCCTCCGGCGAGCGCGTCATCACCATCATCGACGATCTGCTGGAGCTGTCGCGGATCGAGACCGGCCAGCTCGACCTCAACTTCGCCAACCTCAACCTCAACGATCTGGTCGAGGCCTGTGTCACGGTGATGCAGCCGCAGGCCAATCGCGAGCGCATCATCATCCGCAGCTCGCTCGCACATGCGCTGCCGCAGGTGACAGTGGACGCGCGCGCGATGCGGCAGATCACCATGAACCTGATCTCGAACTCGATCCGGCTCGCCAGCGCCGGCGGCCAGGTCATCGTCTCGACCGCGCTGTCCGACCGCGGCGAGATCGCACTGCGCATCCGCGACACCGGCCATGGCCTCACCGAGCGCGAGGTCGCAGCCGCAATGGAGCCGTTCCGCACGCCGCCGCCCGGGGACGCCTCGGACAGCTCGGCGCTGAGCCTGTCGCTGACCAAGGCGCTGGTCGAAGCCAACCGCGCCCGGTTCAACATCAAGACCACGGCCAACACCGGCACGCTGATAGAAGTGGTGTTTTCGCCGGTGGTCGCGGGAGCGTAAGCGGCCGGCCCGCCTTGCCGGGCCGCGCCGCCACCAGATTGCAGCTTATTCCCGATTCGGAACCGAAGGCGTCGTTGCGGCTTAAGCTGGGCGTAGCTTGCTATTCCTGCACGCCAATTCGCTGCCGCAGCACTCGCACTGGTGTGATCCCAAATGTCCGAACGACTGAAATCCACGGCAGCGAAGAAGGCTCCGACCAAGCGGAACGACGCGGTGCCGACCGCCGCCGAACGAAAGCCGTTGCCCACGGGCGCGGGTGCCCGCATGAACGCACGGGTCGTGCTCGCCCTCGTCCTCGTCGCACTCGCGCTATGGACGGCGGCGGGCTTTCTGCCGGCGTTGATCTGGGCCGCCATTCTCGCAACGACGTTGTGGCCGCTCTACGTCAAGTTTTCGACTCGCATCAGCTCCAGCCCGTCCAGCCTGTCGGCGTTCGTCTTCACTCTGATCGTGGCGCTCATCCTGTTCACGCCCATGTCGCTCGCGATCTACCAGATCGCGCAGCAGGGCGACCTGCTTGTCGGCTGGTTGAAGAAGGCCGGGGAGAGCGGGATCGAGGTCCCCGAATGGCTCGCCCGCCTGCCGATCGCGGCAGAGAGCGTGCAGCAGTGGTGGCGCAACAACCTGTCGGATCCCAAGGCCGCGACCGAATGGCTAAAGTCCGTCAACGCGGACAACGCATCGGAGCTGTTTCGCACCTTCGGCGGACAGTTGCTTCACCGTCTCTTTCTTCTGCTGTTTTCGCTGCTGGCCCTGTTCGTCCTGCTGCGCAACGGCCGGTCGATCGCGGATCGCATCCTGGAGACGTGCGATCGACTGTTTGGCGAGGCCGGAGAAGGTCTCGCCGAGAAGATGGTCGATGCGACCCGCGGCACCGTGAACGGCACGGTGCTGGTTGCGGCAGGCGAAGGCTTGTTGATCGGCGTCGGCTATCTCGTCGCGGGCGTGCCGAATGCCATCGTCTTCACCATCCTCACCACCGCCTTCGCGATGCTGCCGTTCGGCGCCTGGCTGGCTTTCACGGTTGCGGCGCTGGTCCTGATCTCGGGCGGAGGCAGCGGCATAGCAGCGGCCGGGGTCTTCTTCTGGGGCGCGATCGTCATGTTCGCCGGCGATCATTTCGTATGGCCGACCCTGGTCGGCGACTCGGCGCGGCTGCCGTTTCTCTTCGCCTTCGTCGGAATCTTCGGCGGCCTTGCTGCCTTTGGTCTGCTTGGCCTGTTCCTCGGGCCGGTGATCATGGCCGCCCTGCTGGTGGTCTGGCGCGAATGGATCTTCAGGCCGGTCCCAGAGAAGGCCGTGGTTCGAGAGGCGCCGTAACGCGGCGCCCCGGCCTCACGCCGCGCGTACCGTGTCCAGGAACCTGCTGACCTCGATCTTCAGCCGGTTGCTGTCGTTCGACAGCGACTGCGCCGCGGAGAGCACCTGCGAGGAGGCCGAACCGGTCTCGGTCGCGCCCTGGCGCACGCTGCTGATGTTGGCGCTCACCTGCGTGGTGCCGGCCGCCGCGTTCTGGACGTTGCGCGAGATCTCGCTGGTCGCCGCGCCCTGCTCTTCCACCGCCGCTGCGATGGTGGACGAGATTTCGGACAGGCGCTCGATCGTGCCGCTGATGGTTTTGATCGCGCCGACCGACTCGGTGGTTGCGCCCTGGATGCTCGAGATCTGCTGGCCGATGTCGCCGGTCGCCTTCGCGGTCTGTTCGGCCAGCGCCTTCACCTCGGAGGCCACCACGGCAAAGCCGCGCCCGGCTTCGCCCGCGCGCGCGGCCTCGATGGTGGCGTTCAGCGCCAGAAGGTTGGTCTGGCCCGCAATCGCGTTGATGAGCTCGACCACGTCGCCGATGCGCGATGCGGCCTGCGACAATTCGCTGACGCGGTCGTTGGTCTGTCCGGCCTGGCTGACGGCTTCGCCGGCCATGCGCGCGGAAGCCTGCACCTGGCGGCTGATCTCGTTGACGGACGCGGTCAGCTCCTCCGCGGCGGAGGCCACCGACTGCACGTTGGTCGCCGCCTCTTCGGAGGCCGCCTCGACCAGCGTCGCCAGCTCGGTCGAGCGGCCGGCGGTCGTGGTGAGCGACGTCGCGGACGCCTCGAGCTCGGTCGCCGCCGACGACACCGCATCGACGATCTGGCCGACCGCACGCTCGAAATTGTCGGCCATCCGGATCATGTCGGCGCGGCGGAGTTCCGCGGCGAGCTTGTCCTGCCGGATCTTCTCTTCCGCCTCGTCGCGCGCCTTCTGCTCGGCATTGATCTTGAACGTCTCGACGGCCTGCGCGATCTCGCCGATCTCGTCGGGACGGCCGAGCCCGGGCAGCACGATGGCGAAATTGCCGTTGGCGAGCTCGATCATCGCGATACGCATCGCGGAGAGCGGCTTCGAGACCGAACGGCCGATGAAGATGCCGAGGCCAAGCACGCCGGATGCGATCAACGCGATCGCGACCGCGATCCAGAACTGGATGCCGTCGCGCTCGGCGTCGTTGAGACGATCGGCCTCGACGCGGATCTGGTCGACCGATTTCGAGACCTGATCGATGACGGGCTCGACCGCGGAGAAGGCATCCGACATGGCCTTCAGCTCGGCCGCCAGCTTCAGCGCGGTCTCCATCCATGCGGAGAAGTCGCGCTGATAATCGGCGAGCTTCTGCTTCAGCTCGGCCTTCGCGTTGTCGGGGATGGAAGCGGCGCTGAGCGTGCCGGCGAATTCGGCCGCGCGTTTCTTCATGTCGTCGCCATATCTGGCGTCGCGGCGCAGCATGAAATCCTTCTCGTGCCGGCGCATCATCAGCATGATGACCTTGAGAGAGGAGTCCTGCAGCTGGTCGACCTGGCTCTCGATGCCGTGGACCGAAGCACGCAGGCGGCCTTCGAGGCCCGACTTCTCGTCGAGGCCAAGACGTTGTCTCTCCTCGACCACCGCGGCGAAACGCGCCTGATAGGTCTGCAGCGACGCGTTCATCGCCTCGATCTGCCGGGCCAGCTCCGGCTTGCCGAGCGCTGCGACCTTGCCGCGCAGCGTCTCGATATCGGGGGCCACCTGCCTGCTGATCTCGGCCTGCCGCTGCGCCTTGGCCGGATCACTGCGCAGGAGGAAATCCTTTTCGGCGCGACGCGCCTCGAGCAGCTCGACCGCGATCCTGCCGTTCAGCTCGAACACGGCGCGCGCGTCTTCGGCGGCGTTGCGATAGACGCCCATCGTTCGCTCGCCGTAGAGATGAATGCCGCCGATCAGGACGACGCCGATGACGCCAATGACGCCGATCGCGGTGATCTTGTGCGTGAGCCTGAGAGAGAAAAGCCGCATCATGATGCCGGAGCTGGTTGTGGCCGATACGGTTGATGAAGCGCTAACGCACCAAATCTTCCGTTAATTTCCGGGCACGTAGGATTACGTGTATTTTGCCACAATGCACGCGCTGTGCACGCCGGCGTGCACAACGCTGCTCAAAAAGCGCTCAATCGGACCGGGGCGCACCGAACCATCGCGACGCGGCCTGAGCCGCCCCCTCCTCATCGGCCGTGCCGTCACTGGCCCAGGCGACGATGCCATCGGGGCGCAGCAACACCGCGTTGAGGCCCAACCGGTTCTTCACGTCAACGTCGACATAGTCGATGCGATCGTCCCAGCTTCCGGCAAGCGCCTGAAGCGGCGCACGCGCATCGAAGTCCAGCAATATCCCCTTCGCACGCCTGAGGCGCTCTCCGACCGTCGTCCCATCGCGCAATTCGAAATCGGGAGCGCTGCGGCCGACGAGCGGATGACCGCCGCCGAGATCGTAGCGGAGCGACACGCCGCGCACGCGCTCCGCAAAGTACGTCGCGCCGTCACGCGTCTCGATGAGATCGCTCATGATGGCTTTGAGCGCGCGACTGCCTGGCGCTGGCCGCATGATCGCGACCTGCGCGCGCGACCAGTCGAGGATTTGGGCGCCGACAGGATGCCGCTCGCGCGAATAGCTATCGAGCAGATCGGCGGGTGCTGACCTGCGGATGGTCGACGCCAGCTTCCAGCCGAGGTTCATCGCATCGCCGAGACCGAGATTGAGACCCTGCCCACCCAGCGGCGAATGGATGTGGGCGGCATCGCCCGCGAGCAGCACGCGCCCTTTGCGATAGGTCGTTGCCTGATGCGCGCGGTCCGTCCACGTCGCGGCAAGGCGGAGAGCCGTGACGGTGACGCCGGTGCAGGAGACACGGCGCAGGACGCTCTGCACATGCTCGCGCGTGAGCGGCGCGGCCCGGTGGACCGCGCCGCCGTCGAAGTCGACCATCGCGATGGTCCCTGATGGCGTATAGGTGTACATGCCCGCTTGCGTGTAATTGCGGCCCGCATGGAGTTTTGTGGGATCGGCAAGCTCGACCTCGACGGAATAGCCCGTGAACTCGGGCTCGGTGCCGACGAAGTCAAAGCCGGCGGCTTTGCGCACCGTGCTGCGGCCGCCGTCGCAGCCGACCAGCCAGTGTCCTCGGAAGGTCTCGCTGCCCGCTTGCACGGTCACGTCGTCGCCGGCAGCGACAATGGTCGTGAGGCCAACTCCGCGCCGGATCTCGACGCCGAGACTGCAGGCGCGTGCGGTTAGGACGGTTTCGAGCGTTTGCATATCGACGGCGACAGCAGCATCGGCCGGCGTCGGCAGGCGCCAGGGCCACTTCGCGACATCGACGTCGTCCTGAAAGAACTGGATGCCGGCGAAATGACCTGCGGGCCGTCGTGCCTGCTGCATCCAATGGGCCGCGGACTTGATCGCACCTGAACTCGCGCGCTGTGCGGCCGCGATATCTTCCAGCAAACCGCGCCGGTGAAAGGCCTCGCATGTCGGGACCGAAAGACCGCGCAGGCCGAACGGGAGTTGTTTCAGCGGCGAACGCGGGTCTTGTGCCTGCTCCAGCACCAGCACCGAGAGACCCGCGAGCCGCAGCTCGCAGGCGAGAAACAGGCCGACGGGGCCGGCACCGGCAATGACGACGTCGTATAGATCAGGGGATTGATTTTGCATGAGACGCTCCTGTGGTCGATGTTCGACCGGAGCGTTCCCAGAGATGCGAGAATCACACGGACGAACGATGGGACGCCTGAGCGTCCGATGTTCGTCGCGGGGATCTCGACCACAAGGCCAAAGACCAGAGCTTTCGTTACCGAAAGGATTTGGGCTTACCAGACCAAATCTGCCTTTTCCGACACGGGGCTTATAGTTTCGCGCCGGTCCGTCCGCAACGAAAAAGGCACGGCGCTTGCGGCGCCGTGCCTTTCACATTCACGTGGCCTCGATCAGCTGTAGATCTCGAACAGGCCAGCGCCGCCCTGGCCGCCGCCGATGCACATGGTCACCACGCCCCACTTCGCCTTGCGGCGCGCACCTTCCTGGAGGAGGTGGCCGGTGAGACGCGCGCCGGTCATGCCGAAGGGATGGCCGATCGCGATCGAGCCGCCGTTGACGTTGTACTTGGCGGGATCGATGCCGAGCTTGTCGCGCGAGTAGAGGCACTGGCTGGCGAAGGCCTCGTTGAGCTCCCACAGATCGATGTCGTCTATCTTGAGGCCGTGACGCTTGAGCAGCTTCGGCACGGCGAAGATCGGGCCGATGCCCATCTCGTCGGGTTCGCAGCCCGCCGCCGCCCAGGCGACGAAGCGGCCGAGCGGCTTGAGGCCGCGCTTCTCGGCATCCTTGGCTTCCATCAGCACCACGGCGGCAGCGCCGTCGGAGAGCTGGCTGGCGTTGCCGGCGGTGACGTACTTGCCGGGGCCCCGTACCGGCTCGAGCTTGGCAAGGCCCTCCAGCGTGGTCTCGGGACGATTGCACTCATCGCGGTCGACGACGTAGTCGACGATGCTCTCCGCCTTGGTCGCCTTGTCGACCACCTTCATCTTGGTCTTCATCGGGACGATCTCGTCCTTGAACTTGCCCGCCTGCTGGGCGGAGGCCATCCGGCGCTGCGACTCCAGCGAATACTCGTCCTGGTATTCACGGCTGAGCTTGTAGCGCTCGGCGACAATGTCGGCGGTGTCGATCATCGCCATGAAGATATCGGGCGCGACCTTGAGCAGTTCCGGATCGACCGTCTCCTTCGCCGTCGTGCCGGCGGGCATCGAAATGCTCTCGACGCCACCGGCGACGATGCACTCGGCGCCGTCCGAACGGATCGAATTGGCGGCCATCGCGATGGTCTGCAGGCCCGACGAGCAGAAGCGGTTCACCGAGACGCCGCCGGTCGACTTGGGAAGACCCGCCAGCAGCGCGGCCTGACGGCCGATGTTCGGCGCACCATGGGCGCAATTGCCGAGGTAGCAATCCTCGACATAGTCCTTCTCGACGCCGGCGCGGTCCACCGCGTGGTGGATGGCGTGGGCGGCCAGCGACATCGGCGGCGTGATGTTGAACCCGCCGCGGCCGGACTTGGCGAGGCCCGTGCGCGCGTAGGATACGATGACGGCTTCACGCATTGTTTTCTCCCTTTCGAACAGTGGTACGGAGGCGTTGGAACGAAGGTGTTCTCGGCGCCATTGGTACACAAAGTTGGGCGGCCACGGGAAGAATAAAGCGCGGCACTGCATCAACAAAAATGCCGCCCTCGAGGGAGGGCGGCGCCGTTGTTCCGCAGGTCGGAATTTATGATATGATGCCCGTCATTCCCAAGCCGGACTCCCCGTCGTGCCCGGGCTTGTCCCGGGCATCACGTTCTTGCTGCCGAGTGGCAAGGCGTGGATGGCCGGGTCAAGCCCGGCCATGACGGCAAGCAGAGAAAGCGCAATCAGAACGTCAGCGCCTTGACCTGCTTGACCTGCGGCAGGGCCTGCACCTTGGTCAGCAGGTCCGCCGGCACCGCACCGTCGACCTCGATCAGCGCGATGGCATCGGAGCCCGGCGCGACGCGGCCGAGGTGGAAGGTCGCGATGTTGATCTTGGCGTCGCCCAGAAGGCTCGCGAACTTGCCGATGAAGCCCGGCTTGTCCTCGTTGGTGACGTAGATCATCGACTTGCCGAATTCGGCATCGACGCGGATGCCCTTGATGTCGACGAGGCGCGGCTTGCCGTCGGCATAGACGGTGCCCGAGACCGACCGTTCCTGCCGCTCGGTGGTGACGGTGACGGTGATCAGGCTTTCATAGTCGCTTTGGGCGGCGCGCACGATCTCGTCGATCTCCATGCCGCGCTCCTTGGCGACGACCGGCGCCGAGACCACGTTGATCTCGCCCAGCATCGGCCGCAGCAGGCCCGACAGCACGGCGGAGGTGATCGCCTTGATCTTCATCTCGGCGACGTGGCCCTCATAGGTGATCTGCACCTTGAGAATGCCGCTCTCGGTGAGCTGGCCGGCGAACGAGCCGAGCTTCTCGGCGAGCGCGATGAACGGCTTCAGCTTCGGCGCCTCCTCCGCCGTGATCGAGGGGAAGTTGACCGCGTTCGAGATCGCGCCGGTAAGCAGATAATCCGACATTTGTTCTGCGACCTGGAGCGCGACGTTCTCCTGCGCTTCGGTGGTGGAGGCGCCGAGATGCGGCGTGCAGATCACGTTGGGATGGCCGAACAGCACGTTCGACGTGGCAGGCTCCTCGACGAAGACGTCGAAGGCTGCGCCCGCAATGTGCTTGGAGTTCAGCGCATCGACCACCGCCTGCTCGTCGACGAGGCCGCCGCGGGCGCAGTTGATCAGGCGCACGCCCTTCTTCATCTTGGCGATGGCGGCTGCGTCGATGATGTTCCTGGTCTTGTCGGTGAGCGGGGTGTGCAGGGTGATGAAATCGGCGCGCTTGAGCAGGTCATCGAGCTCGACCTTCTCGACGCCGATATCCTTGGCGCGCTCCGGCGACAGGAACGGATCGAACGCGATCACCTTCATGCGCAGGCCGAGCCCGCGATCGGCGACGATCGAGCCGATGTTGCCGCAACCGACCACGCCGAGCACCTTGCCGGTGATCTCGACGCCCATGAAGCGGTTCTTCTCCCACTTGCCGGCCTGGGTCGAGGCGTCGGCCTGCGGGATCTCGCGGGCCAGCGCCAGCATCAGGGTGATGGCGTGCTCGGCGGTCGTGATCGAATTGCCGAACGGCGTGTTCATCACGATGATGCCCTTGGCCGTGGCGGCAGGAATCTCGACATTGTCGACGCCGATGCCGGCGCGGCCGATCACCTTCAGTTTCGCCGCCTTCTCCAGGATCTTGGCGGTCGCCTTGGTCGCGGAGCGGATCGCAAGGCCGTCGTAATTGCCGATGATCTCGGCGAGCTTGTCCTTGTCCTTGCCGAGGTTGGGCTGGAAGTCGACCTCGATGCCGCGATCCCTGAAGATCTGCACGGCGGCGGGAGAGAGCGCGTCGGAGATGAGAACTTTGGGTTTGGTCATGGGAATGTGTCCTTCACACCTCCCCTTGAGAGGGAGGGTCGGCGCGCAGCGCCGGGGTGGGGTGAAGCTGCAAAAACAAGCAAAACGCCGGTGCGCCGTGTGGAGAGATCACCCCACCCCGCCGCACCTCGCGGTGCGTCGACCCTCCCCCTCCAGGGGAGGGTCAGAAATCAGGCCGCCTTGGCCAGCGCTGCCTTGGTCTCGGCAAAAGCCCAGTCGATCCACTGTGTCAGCAGCTCGACGTCCTTCGCCTCGACGGTCGCGCCGCACCAGATGCGCAGGCCGGCCGGCGCGTCGCGGTAATACGCGAAGTCGTAGCCGGCGCCTTCCTTCTCGACCAGCGCGACCAGCTTCTTGGAGAAGTCGGCCTGCGCGTCGTCCGAGAGCGAGGTGAGTGCGGGGTCGGTGAACTTCAGGCACACCGAGGTGTTGGAGCGGATCGCTGCGTCCTTGGCCAGGAAGTCGATCCAGGGCGTCTTCGCCTTCCAGTCGGCCAACACCTTGGTGTTGGCGTCGGCGCGCGCGATCAAAGCCTTGAGGCCACCGATCGACTTGGCCCAGTTCAGCGCGTCGAGATAATCCTCGACGCAGAGCATCGACGGCGTGTTGATGGTCTCGCCGACGAAGATACCTTCGTTGATCTTGCCGCCCTTGGTCATGCGGAAGATCTTGGGCAGCGGCCAGGCCGGCTTGTAGGTCTCGAGCCGCTCCACCGCGCGGGGAGAGAGGATCAGCATGCCGTGCGCGGCTTCGCCGCCGAGTGCCTTCTGCCAGGAGAAGGTGACGACATCGAGCTTGGGCCAGTCCAGCGGCTGCGCGAACGCGGCGGACGTCGCGTCGCAAATGGTCAGGCCTTCGCGGGCAGAGCTGATCCAGTCGGCGTTCGGCACGCGGACGCCGGAGGTGGTGCCGTTCCAGGTGAAGACCACGTCGGACTTCGGATCGACCTTCGACAGATCGGGAATCTCACCGTAAGCAGCGTTGAGCTTGGTGACGTCCTTGAGCTTCAATTCCTTGACGATGTCGCTGACCCAGCCCTCGCCGAAAGATTCCCACGCGAGCGTGGTGACGGGGCGCGCACCGAGCAGCGACCACAGCGCCATCTCGACCGCGCCGGTATCCGACGCCGGCACGATGCCGATGCGATAATCGGCGGGCACTTCAAGCACTTCGCGCGTCAGATCGATCGCGAGCTTGAGCTTGGTCTTGCCGACCTTCGCGCGATGCGAACGGCCGAGCGCTGCGTCCTTGAGATTTTGGGCGTTCCATCCGGGGCGCTTGGCGCAGGGGCCGGAGGAAAAATGCGGCACGTTGGGCCGCGAAGCGGGCTTCGCTACAGTCATATTCTACCCTTCCAGATAGTAAGCCTCCCGTTGGGGGGAGGTGTCCCGCCGCGGCTGATACGGGAAACAGGAAGAGTCGTCAAGGAAGTTCCGGGGCCTCACGCGCGAGTGATGGCTCATCCGGTGCGATATCAGGGGATTCGACCACGGCAAGCGCGTTCAGCAAGTCCGTGGCATCACTGATCAATTGCGCGGCTCGGCGACGGCTGCCGACTTTCAAAATGCATTTGTCATTGGCCTGCACAACGTAGTCGTTGCCGACCTTGATCATGGAATAGCTTGTCATCGAAATCCCCGAACCGACCGAGCTCGGCTTTCAGACGCTGACGTAGCACCGTTCGTTCCTGGTTCCACGTGAACGACGGCTGGGTAGTTTACCCACTCTTAATATGAACGAACGCGCGATCCGTTTTCGCTGATCGCGCAACGGCCGCTGGATGCTGCCTCAAAAGCGGGCAGTCATGCCGACATGACTCGATGTGAATCCGAGCCGCTTGTAGAAGCGCTGCGCGTCGACGCGGCTCGCATGCGTGAGCAGTTCGACCAGGATGCAGCCGCGCGCTTTTGCTTCAGTCACCGCCCATTGCACCAATTGCTCGCCGATGCCGCGGCTGCGACAATCGGAAGCAACGCGGACATCTTCGAGCAGGCCGCGGATGCCGCCTTGCGAGCTGATGCCCGGCAGCACTGCGAGTTGCAGGCAGCCGACTACCCTGCCCTCGCTCTCGGCAACCACGAGCGTGAGATTTGGATCGCGCTCGACCCGCGCGAATGCCTCGTAATAGGACGCCGGCAGCGGATCCTCCACGCGCTCGCGCGCGCGCCCGAGATGATCGTCGGCGAGCATTGCGATCATCGCAGGGACGTCCTCGCGCCGCGCGGGACGGATGGAAACGGACTTATCGTTCATACGGGAAACTCCAGGCTCGGCGCAGGGACTCAGCGCGCTGGCGGCAGGCCGAGAGAGGCCTCGGCCTCGCCGATCCAGCGGCGAACGGCCGGATAACGGCCGAGATCGAAGCCGCCTTCATGCCCGAGGCGCGTATAAGCGAGCAGCGAGACGTCAGCGAGCGAAACCTCTTCGCCGGCGAAGAAGCGGTTTGCGGCCAAGTGCTGCTCCATCCGGTCGAGCGCCGCATAACCGCGCTTGACCTTCTCGGGATCGAGCTCGGATGCATCCTTGCCGAGATAGACAAGCTGGAAGCGGCACACCGCGATGTAGGGCTCGTGGCTGTACTGCTCCCAGAACAGCCATTCGTCCATCTTGGCCGCAGCGAAGGCATCGCGCGGGATCAGCGCGCTGTCGCGGGCGAGATAACGGATGATGGCATTGGACTGCGCCAGCGTGCGGCCGTCGTCGAATGCGACGGTCGGCACCTGGCCGGCGCCGTTCATCTTCAGGAATTGCGGCGTGCGCGTCTCGCCCATGCGGGTGTCGATCTCGATCCACTGGTAAGGCAGCGCGAGCTTGTCGCAGACCCACTTCACCTTGAGACAATTGCCGGAATTGCTATCGCCGTAGATCTGCATCGCTGCCGCCCCATTTACGGGCGACAGAGCATCAGGCCGGAAGGAACCTGTCAACAGGCAGCGGGCGGCTCAGAACTTGTAGCCGGCGCCCAAGCGGAAGTTGTTCAGGTTGACGGAGATATCCTTGGCGTTCGAGAACCCGACGTGCTCCCACTCGCCGCGAAGGATCACACAGTCGAGCAACGCGTATTCGATTCCGATGCCCCCCGTCCATCCGTAGATGAAGCTGTTCGCGCGCCGCTCGGACTGCGTCATCGTGCCGGTGCCGGCAACCGTGGTAGACGTCGCGCCACTGTTGGGATCCGTGAAGATGTCGTTTTTCACGTACGACACGGTCGCAAACCTCGACACCTCGGCGCGCCCGATCGCAAGGCCGCCAAACGCGTAAGGCATGAAGTCCCCACCGGCCCATCCGATCCGACCTCGGAAAGTCGCATAGTCCTTGAGCTGCAACGAGGCACCGCCGCCGAGCGTCGTATCGTAAATATAGGCGTGATTCGTGGGGGCTGTTTCGCCGGGGATCAATCTCGCCATGGAATCGCTTGCACTGCTCGCGAGATTGTTCATGTAGCTGTAGTTGGCCTCAACGCCCATCACGGCATCATAGAGCTGCCAGTTGCGGCCCACATAGGCGCCGAACCCGGTCGCCTGGACGTGATTTTTCGGCAGCAGCGACCAGCCGCCGACCGGCGCCTGAAGGATGCTGTCGCGAAGCATGAAATCGGTCATCGATTTCGGGGCGTGGCTGAAATCGATTTCCGACGTGGCAAAGCCGAACTGGCCGCCGACATAGAAGCCGTCCCAATTATGGGATGACTTCGACAGACCGTCGGTGAAGCTGCCGCGCAGGATGGGCAGATCGGAAAGGTCGGCCGCGTGTGCGGCAGACACCGTCCCAAACATCACCGCAGCCAATAAAAGCCTACGCATCGCAACGCTCCATCGAACTCGAACTTTCACTCGTGATCATGGCTCGTTAACCTTAACCAATGGTTGCGCCGGACGCTTTCGTCGCCGTCGCGCCATGAAAAATACGCAAAGCAAAACGGCGCGGGATGATCCCGCGCCGTTAAGAAATCCTAAGCGATCAGTTGACGATCAGCCCTTGGTGACGAGCGGCGGCATATAGGCCGGCTGCGGGCTGTTGAGCTCCCAGCGCACGCCAAGCTTCACGTCGTGCGAGGTGATGTCCTTGATCTTGATCGAGGTCGGGCCGGAGGCGCTGTTGTCGAACAGGCGGTAGTTGCCTGGCGCGCCATCGCCGAGGTTCATGTAGCTGTAGGCCAGTTCGACGGTGAACCCGGGATTGACCTTGTAGGCAAGACCGGCGTGGGCGGCCCAGGCGAGGTTCCACTTTCCGTTGTCGGCGAAGTAGGCGACGCTGTTGTTGAGCCCCGGGCTGTACGACACGCCGTCGTCGCGGAAGCCGCTGATCTTGTTGTAGGAGCCGCCGACACCGGCGCCGATGAACGGGGTGATGCACCACCAGGTGCCGAGGTCGACGTAGGCGTTGGCCATCACGACCCACTCGGACTTACTGCCGGTGTAGTTGTTGACGCCGACGAAGCCGGGTCCAAAGACGTTGTCGCTGCCGTGCAGATTGGCTTTGCCACGGTACTGGCCGATCACGTCCGCGCGGAACCAGTTGTTGAAGCGATAGCCGACGCCGAGATCGAACAGCGACGCTGAGTCGAAACCGAGGCCTTCCGTCGACTTCGAGTAACCAGCCGGCAAAGCGCTGTCGATGCTCTTGGCGCGCTGGTTGGTCATGCCGACATCGCCGCGGAGGTACCAGCCGCCGAAATCGGCGGGCGGAGCCGCCGGCGCGTACATCGGAGGGGGCGCCGCGATCGGCATATCGGCGGCAAACGCCATCGACGAGATCAGGGTTGCCGCACCCGCGGCAAGGAGAGACTTAACGCTACGCATTGGCTTCGTCCTTATGGCCGGTGAGGCAAAATGCAGATGCCTCACGTTCTGGAAACTCACAGGAGGGACGATCGCACCAAATGTTTAAGCGCCACTTAACCCTAATTTTTAAGGTTGATTTTTTCTCTACGCTCGCGCGCGTGGGGCGCGAGCGTTGCAAAATTGCGGCGTCGTGGCGCCGCAATTGCTAACGATTGATGAAGCCGCAATGCGGCGAAAGAAGATTTGTTAACGAACGTGCCGCGGCAGTCTGGGCAGGAACACCGCGAGCAGGCCGATCGCCGGCAGATAGGCGCAGACCTGATAGACGAACTCGATCGAGGTGTGGTCGGCAAGCTTGCCGAGCACGGCGGCGCCCAGTCCCCCGATGCCGAAGGCGACGCCGAAGAACACACCGGAGATCATGCCGAAGCGGTGCGGCACCAGTTCCTGCGCGAACACGATGATCGACGACGTCGTCGAGGAAATGATGATGCCGATGATCACGCTCAGCACCGCGCTCGCATAGAGCCCGGCATAGGGCAGCGCAAGCGTGAACGGCAGCGCGCCCAGGATCGAGATCCAGATCACGATCTTGCGGCCGAAGCGATCGCCCAAGGGACCGCCGAAGAACGCTCCGATCGCGTTCGCCGCGAGGAAGATGAAGAGATATATCTGGGCGGTCTGTGTCGACACGCCGAAACGGTCGATCAAATAGAAGATGTAGTAGCTGGACAGGCTGGAGACGTAGAGCTGCTTCGAGAACAGCAGCGCCACCAGCACGAGCAGCGCGACCACGACGCGGCGCGAGCTCGGCGCGTCGGGATGGACCTGAACCGCGGCCGTCTTCTTCGCCTTGATCTGCGGCTCATACCAGCGGCCGATGCGCCAGAGGATAACGATGGCGAGGAACGCGATCGAGGAGAACCATGCGATGCTGCCCTGCCCGAACGGCACCACGATCAGCGCGGCCAGCACCGGTCCCATCGAGGTGCCGAAACTGCCGCCGAGCTGAAACACCGATTGCGCAAAGCCGTAGCGGCCACCGGACGCAAGCCGCGCGATGCGCGCGGACTCCGGATGAAACACCGCCGAGCCGAGGCCGACCAGCGCGGCAGCCGCGAGGATGACGAGATACTGATGCGCGGCGCTGAGCAGCAGCAGGCCGAAGAAGGTCGAGGCCATGCCGATCGCCAGCGAGTAAGGCTGCGCCTTCTTGTCGGTGTAGTGCCCGACCACTGGCTGGAGCAGCGAAGCCGTGAACTGGAACGCCAGCGTGATCATGCCGATCTGCGCGAAGTCGAGCGCGTAGGTGTCTTTCAGGATCGGATACACCGATGCGATCAGCGACTGCATGGTGTCGTTGAGGAAGTGCGAGAAGCTGATGCCGGCGAGGACGACATAGGCCGGCCCCGCGGCCTTGGCGACGGGAGCGACGTCGCTGACGACGACGGGCTCGGTCAGCGTTTCCTCTGAGACGACGACAGGCTTGTTCACTGGAGCATCCCGGCAGGCGCGGCGAACGGTCGCGACCTGCTGGGTACAATGATAGCGGCGGCCGAACCACCGCCAATCGTCGATGGCTGGAATGCGCGTATCTTCGGCCGCTCAGGATCGCTTCACCCTCCCCTGGAGGGGGAGGGTCGGCTCACATGGAGCGCAGCGAAATGTGAGACGGGGTGGGGTGACGGTCTCTCCACCTCGTACAGTGCCCGTGGGGAGAGATCACCCCACCCCGCTCGCGCTTCGCGCGATCGACCCTCCCCCTCCAGGGGAGGGTAAGAGAGGCTCAGGCCGCGGCCTGTCCGAGCGCGGAGACGATGGTGTCGACGACGTCCTCGACGAGGATACGGTCCTCGCCCTCGCCCATGACGCGGATCACGGGCTCGGTGCCCGAGGAGCGGATCAGCAGGCGACCGTGGCCGTTGAGGCGCTTCTCGCCGTCCGAGATCGCCGACTTGACGTCGGAATCATCGAGCGGCTTGCCGCCCTTGTGGCGGACGTTCTTGAGGATCTGCGGCAGCGGATCGAAACGGTGGCAGACTTCCGACACCGGGCGGCGCAGCTTCTGCACCACGGCCAGCACCTGCAAGGCGGCAACGAAACCGTCGCCGGTGGTGGCGTAGTCGGACAGGATGATGTGGCCCGACTGCTCGCCGCCGAGATTGTAGCCGCCGTTCAGCATCTGCTCGAGCACGTAGCGGTCGCCGACCGGCGTCCGCACGAGATCGAGCCCGTGGCCCTTCAGGAAACGTTCGAGCCCGAGATTGGACATCACGGTGGCGACGATGCCGGGACGCGAGAGGCGTCCGTCCTCTTTCCAGCTCTGCGCGATCACCGCGAGCAGCTGGTCGCCGTCGACGACATGGCCGCGCTCGTCGACCAGGATGACGCGATCGGCGTCGCCGTCCAGCGCAATGCCGATGTCGGCGCGCATCTCGCGCACCTTCCGCGACAGCGCTTCCGGCGAGGTCGAGCCGCAATCCTTGTTGATGTTGAAGCCGTCGGGCTCGACGCCGATCGGCACCACGTCGGCGCCCAATTCCCACAACGCCTCCGGCACCACCTTGTAGGCGGCGCCATTGGCGCAATCGATCACGACGCGCAGGCCGTCGAGCGACAGATCGCGCGGCAGCGTGCGCTTGGCGAATTCGATGTAGCGGTCGTGCACGCCGTCGATACGGCGGGCGCGGCCGAGGCTCGCACTCTGTGCGAGCCGCTTCTCGATCGGCTCGTCGAGCAGCAGCTCGATCTGCTTCTCGACGTCGTCGGACAGCTTGAAGCCCTGCGGGCCGAACAGCTTGATGCCGTTGTCCTCGAACAGATTGTGCGAGGCCGAGATCATCACGCCGAGATCGGCGCGCATCGACTTGGTCAGCATCGCGACCGCCGGCGTCGGCA
>Ga0102590_1001350_pt1 | contig 37848 bp, 42 predicted proteins | sample AraplaMF_Col_mMF_FD_76859 | JGI IMG/M metagenome (GOLD analysis project Ga0102590, IMG submission 76859) | Arabidopsis root microbial communities from the University of North Carolina, USA - plate scrape MF_Col_mMF | ecosystem: Host-associated > Plants > Roots > Endosphere | place: USA... | reverse complement strand
GACTTCGAGCAGACCACGGCGCAGCGCGCTCGCGAGCATGAAGCCCGCGCGAAGGCGAAGCTCGAACCCGAAATCCTCGCGCCGTCCGGCATGGGCTCGCAAGTCAAGGAAGACGTGAGCGAGCAGCCGACCGACGAACCGACGCAGCCGAAGAAGCCCGAGAAGAAGCAATGACCGTCAACGTTCGCAACCCGCTGATCTTCGACGCCGCTCTCACGGCCAATTGGGCCATGGATGAAGGTGCTCTGCGCCAGATCATGGAGATCGCCGCGCGCGAAAACCAGATCACGCCGCAGATGCTCGAAGCCTATCGAGGCCAAGAGCTTGAGCGTTCCGAGCGCGCGACCCGTCGCGGCAACGTGGCGATCATCGACGTGGCTGGCCCCTTGTTCAAGCGCGCCAACCTCATGACCACGTTCTGCGGCGCGACCGCGTATGAGACCGTGCGTCGCGATCTTCAGGCTGCGATGGACAATGCGTCCATCAGCGCGATCCTGCTCAACATCCACTCGCCTGGGGGCGAGGCCGCTGGCGTTGCGGAGCTTGCCACGGCGATCAACGAAGTGCGCGGCCGTAAGCGCATCGTCTCCTATGCAGGCGATCAGGCGGCTTCCGCTGCGTTCTGGTTGGGCGCCGCATCTGACGAGTTCATTATCGGCCCGACCGCTGCGCTGGGCTCCATGGGCGTCGTGGCGGGCTACCGAGACACGTCCGCGCAGGACGCGGCGCGCGGCATCAAGACCATCGAATTTGTGTCTTCGCAGTCGCCCTACAAGCGCGTGGACATCAACACCCAGGAAGGCCGTGACCGCGTTCAAGCGCGCGTTGACTCAATGGCCGCCGTGTTCGTCGAGACGGTCGCGAAGTATCGCGGCGTGAGCGTCGAACATGCCCTCGAACGTTTCGGCCAGGGCGATGTCCTGATCGGCAAGGCGGCAGTCGATGCCGGAATGGCCGATGGCGTCGCGACGTTCGAACAGGTTCTCGCGAGCTTGGCTCGCGGCGAAAGTCCGAAGGCTTCCTTCGGTTTTAACCCGGCCGCGCACGGCCAAAGTGGAGAAGTCGAGATGAACGAACAAGAGAAGGCTGCGTTCGCAGCGCAGGTTCGCGCCGAAATGCAGGCCGAGATCGATGCCAAGGCGAAGGCCGATGCCGAAGCCAAGGCGAAGGCCGAAGCGGAAGCTGCCGCAGCCGCCGCGAAGGACCCCGTCGCGGTCGAGCGCAAGCGCGTCACCGAGATCATGGGCCTGACCCTGCCGGGTTACGAAGCCGCTGCGCAGAAGGCTATCGAAACGGGCTCTTCGGCCCATGAGTTCTCGGCCATGATCGTGGCTGCTGAAAAGGCCAAGCGCACCGAGCGCGCTGCTGACGTCAAGTCGGACACCGAAGCCAACGCTGGCGTCGCTCCGTCGCAGGGTCAGGAAAATGCGCAGGGCGACGAAGCCGCAGTCAACGCAATTCTCGGCGCGATGAAGCTCGCGTCCGGCAACTAAGGAGCCGCAACGGTGGCGAAGTTTGAGAACGAAGGCGCATACGTCCCGAGCATGCTCATGCTCGGCCACCATCGCGCCCGCAAGGTGACGATCAAGTCGGGCGCTGGAAAGCTCGACCGTGGCACGGTGCTCGGCCAGGTCTCGGCCGACAAGAAGTACCTCAAGTCCATCGCGGCGGCGAACGATGGTTCGCAGACGCCCGACGCGATCCTCAGTGAGGGGGTCGATGCGACCTCCGCTGACGTGGAGGCCATCGTCTACATCGCTGGCGAAGTCGATCAGGACAAGCTGATCCTCGGCGCCGGACACACCCTCGGATCGGTGGATGCGGTCTTCCGCACGAAGTCGATCTGGCTCGTTAAGCCGATGGGCTAACCGAGACAACCTCGAAGAAAGCAACGGGAAGCCCTGACTATGGACCTCTTTTCGACCACCGCCCTCAACCGTGTTGTCGAGGAACTGCCGCTCAACCCGGCGTTCTTCCTCAACACGTTCTTCACGACCGCAGAGACCTCCAACACCGAAGACATCAAGTTCGACTCGGTGAAGGGCCGTCGCCTGATCTCGCCTCTCGTCTCGCCCATCGTTGCGGGCAAGGTGATCCGCGAGAAGGGCTACAAGACTCAGTCGCTCGCCCCGGCCTACATCAAGGACAAGCGCGTCTTCAAGCCGAGCGGCCAGTTCAAGCGCCGCGCTGGCGAGAAGATCGGCGGCTCCCTGTCGCCCGAGCAGCGGCTTGCCGCGTCCATCGGCTTCGCCGTGAGCGAGCAGTTGGATATGTGGACCCGCCGCCTGGAAGTCATGTCGGCCGAAGTTCTGCGCACCGGCAAGCTCGTCCTGAAGGGCGACGACTATCCCGAGCAGCTTGTCGATTTCGGCCGCGATGCCGAACTGAGCATCGTCCTGACCGGCACCGACAAGTGGGACAACGCCGCCGTCAACCCGCTCGACGACATCGAAGATTGGGGTCAGACGATCTTCGATCATTCGTCGCTGACCTGCCGTGACGTGATCATGGCGAGCGACGTGTGGAAGACCATCCGCGCCAAGCTGGCCGGTCCCGACACCGATGCGGTCGCCAAGGCGATGCGTCTTCAGATCGACATGACCAAGGCGACGCTGGAATCGGCTCGCGCCTCGCTCGGCCCGATCCTGATCACCCCCGGCATCCGTCTGGTCGCTCAGTTCGGCGACTACCGTCTGTGGGTCCACGCCGACAAGTACGTCGATCCGCTCGACGGCGTCGAGAAGGACGTGCTCCCGGCCGGTGAAGTCGTCATGGCTTCGCGCGAGATCGAGGGCGTCCGTCACTTCGGCGCGATCATGGACCTCAAGGCCGGTATCCAGCCCCGCGACTTCTTCGTGAAGTCCTGGGAGGAAGAGGACCCGTCCGTGCGGTACATCCTCGGCCAGTCCGCCCCGCTGATCGCGCCCTACCGCGTGAACGGCACCCTGGGCGCGAAGGTGAAGTAATGCCGATCTATCGCGGCCTCGTAACGATCAAGCGTGACGGGCGGTATCTGCCGCCCGGCACTGCTATCGAGATGGACGAGAATGAAGCGAAGGCCCTCGGGCCTTCTCGCGTCAAGCTCGCTCCCGATCAGGTCTCGGCCGTCGCCGAGATCGCACTGGATTCGGCCAGCACGCTCGCTGGCACCGAGTCCGCCGGTGATGCCCCCGGCGACGCGCCGTCCGCTGATGAAGTCCCTCCCGCCTCGCATCAGACGGACGGCGCGAGCAATTCCAAGGTCGTGGACATCGCGTCCGCAATCGACCTGCTCGACGAGAAGAAGGACTTCTTCAAGTCCGGTCATCGCGTCGGCAAGCCGAAGCAGAAGCCGATTGAAGAGATCGTCGGGTTCGACATCACCGACGCCGATATCGACGCTGCTCTGGCGCTTCGCGCATCGGGCGTCTGATGCCTGTCGAGACCGACAACGATCTGTTGATCTTCCTCAACCCCGACGAGTTCGGGGTTGAGGCGCGTTATGTGAGCCGCGATCCAGCCGTCGAGCCGAAGGACATCCCCGGCCAGTTCGACGACGAAGGCAGCAATTGGAATCCGAACCGTTGGAACGGGACGCAATTCCAGATGCAAATGGGCGCGAGCGTCACGTCCACCGGCCCGACGTTTCTCTGCCGCACGTCCGACCTGAACAAGGGCGGTCGCAAGGGCGAGAAGCTGACGATCAAGGGCGAAGAATATCGGATCGAGGACAAGCGCCCGGATGGCACCGGCCTGACCTTGCTCCTGCTCATGGCGAACGACTGACATGGCGCATCCTCGTAAGCGTATCCGCGAAGCGTTTCGAGCCCGGCTTGCTGATAGTGTTGACGGCGAGTACCGCACGGCCGCGCAAAGCCGCGTGTATGCGAGCCGCATGGCTCCCGTGAACGAGGAAGAGTTGAAAGAGGATGGCCCCGCCATTCTCGTCTATGCGCGCATGGAGAAGTACAACCCCGAGAAGGACTACGGGATCGAGGGCGACGCGACCTATATCGAGCGCGAGTTGACGATTGTCACGGAGGCGATGCTGCTCGGCACGGAGACCGTTGACGACAAGCTCGACGACATCGCGGAGCAGATGGAAGCCGCGTTCGAGGGCTTCGTGATCCCCGGCTTTGAGTCTGCTCGCATGCGGCTGCTCGAGTCCGACATCGACGTGATCACTGAGCAGGTCAAGCGGCCTATTGGCGCTATCGGCCTCGTTTGGCAGGTCATCTATCGCACCGCTTGGCGTCCGCGCGTCACGGCCGACAATCTCGACGCCGACATGGCGGACTTCCTGGCGGGCAAGTAGCATGGTAAAGTTTCTTCGCGATCCTGCGAGCACCGGCGGCGTGGCCGACCCGGAAGCGACCGACATCGATCGGCGCGCGCAGGATGTCGTCAAGTTCGGCAAGATCAAGGAAGTGGACTACAAGCGCCAGCCCCCGGCGTACCGCGTTCTGATCGGTGACGAGAACGACGAAGACAACCACAACATCACGGATTGGCTCCCGGCTGGCGGCATGCGCGCGAAGGGCGACCGCGAGACGCACTTCCTTGAGAAGGACGAGAAGGTCGTTCTGCTCGCGGAAGGCGGCGAGCTTGCGACCGCGCAGGTCTATCCGGCGGGCACTTACACGCCTGAGAACGAAGACGAGAAGGAAACGACCGACAAGGCTGGCGTCTGGCGCAAAATCTTCAATAAGCCGAAGAGCAAGAACGGTCAGGGCGGCGAGGATGGCGGCGGCGACGAAGGTGGCGAGGAAGTCGGCGAGGACGGCGAGGAAGGCGAGGACAAAGTCCTGGGCGAGATCAGCTATGATCGCAATACCGGCGATTGGCTGATTAAGGGCCTCAAGAACAAGGGCTCGATCACGCTCGAAGGCTCGGGCTGCAAGATGGTCATGAAGGACGGCACGATCACGTTCACGGCGAAGAACTTCAAGGTCGAGATGGAGGAGAACGTCGAGATCGAGGCGGGCGAAGACTTCAAGTCCACGGCGGGCGGCGAGTCGACCCACGAAGCCGAAGCGTTCACGACCGTCGCCGAGACGTTCCTGGGCGTCGATAGCGCAGGTGAGAAGCCGCCGATCAAGGTCTACACCGAAGCTGGCCCGGCGAAGAAGACCTTCTCGAAGCCCGGATAGGCGACCGGAACAGGCTGTAAGCGACCGTGCCGACGCGGCACGGTGCGCCTTATGGCGACCATTGACCTCAACACCGGCAAGCCTCTCGAAGGCATCGACGATGTCTGGCAGTCGATTGCGACCATTCTGAGCACTTCGCTGAAGTCGCTCGTTATGGCCCGCGATTTCGGCTCGAAGATGCCGCGCCTTGTTGACCATGCCGTGTCGCCGGTGACGCTGATCGATTTCTACGCGGCCGTGCCGGAAGCGATCAATCGCAAGAACCCCGAGTCCCTGATGGCGGAAGAGCCTCGCTTCCGCATCATTCAGATGGAGCTTGCCGACATGACCGATCAGGGCAACGCCCAATTTGATATCGAGGGCATCTATTACCCGCGCGGCCATCTCGGCGACTATTCGGAAGCCCGAGACGCGCGCGGCCGCGTGATCCTTTCTGACAACATGGTCGTCGGGAGCTACGTCTAATGGACGCGCCGCTGCCGAACCTGCCGCTGCCTGTCATCGAGCGCGAGCCCGCGTTCCAGGCATTGTTCGACGCCCGCCTGACGCAGATGCGTGGCCTGCTTGAGACCGCCGGTCTCGATTGGGACACGTACATGCTGCGCTCGGACCCGATCAACAACTTCTGCCGCCACGCCGCCTATGGCGATCTGCTCTACGTCACGTCGCTGAACGACACGTTCCGCGCGACGCTGCTCGACTTCGGGCAGGGCGCGGACCTGATCGCGCAGGCGTCCGATTGGGACCTGACCCAGGCCGATGGCGAGTCCATCGACGACCTGCGACGCCGTCTGCGCGAGCGTAAGAAGGGGCAGGGCGGCTTCACCGAGAATTGGTACAAAAGGCACGCCTTCCTCGCCGACCCGCTCCGCGTGGCCGACGTGGGCGTTGTGGGCGATGCCATGGGCGGGGTCAAGGTCTCGATCCTGTCCACCGAAGGCAACGGCGTGCCGAGCGACGATCTGCTCGCGGTCGTCACCGCAGCGCTCAACGATCCGCTTGTGCGCGGCGACAACGATCATATCGAGGTCGTCCCGGCCGTGATCCGCGTCGTCAACGTGGAGGCCGACATCTGGCTTCTGCCGGAAGCACCGATCACCGAAATGCAGGCCGCCGAAGATCGGCTCAAGACCGAGTTTGCCGCTGCCCGTCGCCTGGGCTGGGACTTCACCGCCGACTTCGTCATCGCCTCGCTGCGCACGTCGGGCGTCCGCCGGATCGTCATGATCACGCCGGAAGCCGACGACTACACGCGCGCGGAGCCCAATGAAGCCGTCGCCCTGGGCAGTGTCGGCCTCAACTTCAAGGGTCGGTCCTACTGATGACCGACCTGATCGACATCGTCCCGCGCAACACGACGCCGCTTCAGCGATCCGTCGTCAAGACGATTGACTCGCGCTCGCGCTATGCCGCGTTGGTGCAGTCGATCATCGACGTGCGCTATCTCGATGTGATCCCCGAAGACGTGCTGCCGTGGCTGTTGCGCCATTGGGGGCTCGAAGACGCGGCCGAGTTCGTCAAAGACCATCAGATGCTCTACAAGCAGGGCAAGCGATGGCAGACGCTCCGTGGCCGCGTGGAAGCCTATGAGATCATCTTCGATTGGCTGGGCCTCGACGGCTTCTATGAGCGCGGAGACCACGGCGCTGTGCGCTGGGGGCTGTTCCAGATCGGCCTCACGGAGCGGCCTGATCAAGACACGCTGCTCAACCTGATCGGGCTGGCGAACCTCTCGAAGAAGGCGTCGAGCGTCCTGGGCCGTATCTATGGCGGCTATGACATCCGGCCGATGCGGCTCGACATGATGCCGCTCGACGGTGCGCTGCTCGACGATTGGTCCGGCGTCTATCTGCCGGGCATCAAGCCGAAGGTTTCGTTCGGCAAGCAGCACGGCGAGGAAGTCGATTTCGATTCCGAGATGGACGGCGGCGGCTTCCTGTCCGTCGAGGGCATCGCGCGCTTCGAGGAAGGCTTCGTGCTCGACCGCTCGATGCTCGATGGCGAGGTCGTCGAGCCTTCCGTGGTCTCCATTCAGGCTTCGCTCTCGGGCGAGCAGATCGACTTCGCAAAGGACGTTTTGATGCCTTGGCCGCGCACGCCTTGGCCGGGCGTCTCCTACACCAACATGGAACAGTTCACGATTTACGGAGGACCCGATGGCACTTCTGGTTAATAGCGGGCGCGAAGGTCTCGCCGCCGCGCTGAAGTCTCGCACGATGTTTTTCGCCTGGGGGCGAGGGGACTCGTGGTGGGGCCAGACCGAGATCAAGAACGCGACGTTCTCGGGCTCGCCCGAGCGCTTCACGCTCGACCATACGCCGATCTCGACGCTGGCCCTGAAGGATGTCGGCAACGCGCTCACCTATGAGACGCCGCGCGACTACACGTTCAACGCCAACACCGGCGCTGTGACGCGCGTCAATGGCGGCCAGATTGCGCCGGGCGCAACCGTCCAGGCGCAGGTTCAGTACGGCACGCCCGCCCTGGGTTCGGGCGAGACCGCGTTGGTCAACGAAGTGGGCCGCCGCATCGCGTCGTCGGTCGAGTTCGTCGTGCCCGACGACAACGGCAACATCAGCACGCCCGGCGGCGCGCGTTGGACGATCTCCACGACCGCGACGCGCTACCTCTATTGCAGCGTGCTCTTCGACTACCTCGAAGCATCCGACCAGACGATCCGCGAAGTCGGCATCTTCGTCGATGGCACGCGCAAGGCGGGAGTGCCTGAAGGGCAACTGTACTTGACTCCCGATCAGGTCGCCGAACCGGGATACTTGCTCCTGCTCGACCGCTTCGCGGGCAAGGTTCGCTCCCCGAGCGAGCGGCAGGGATTCTCTTACGTTCTGGTGATCTGAAAATGGCAGACGCTCGCGACCAACTTCCGGCATACATCAACACCTTCGATAAGACGAAGGGCTACCAGCGTCTCGCTGCGCACTATGACCGCTTCCTGACCAGCAACGAACTGAACGTCATTCAGGACATCGAAGCGAACCGCCTGAAGGGCGTCGCCGATGCCTTCTGGCGCGACGGTTCGTTGGTCAGCGGCGGTGCCATCGTGCTCGGGCCGATCATCAACGCGACCGTTGAGGCGCAGTTGGCGGCGGCCAAGGTCTACATTCGCGGCGCGGTGCATGACATCGAAGCCCGCAACATCGTCATCTCGGCTGTCGGCATCGTCGTGATCGGCATCCGCCTGCGCACGTTCACCGTGACCTATGAGCAGGACCCGACCCTGAAGGGGCAGGCCCCCGGCACGCGCGCACAGGGCGAGCCCGGCGCGTCGGCGCTGGCGATGCTCGGTCGCTGGGGCTATGAAGGCGACGGCGAGGAAGGCGACTTCTTCCCGATCTATACGATCAAGGACGGCACTATCGAGACGCCGAATGAGCCCGGCATGGACGACGCCTGGGCGAACCTGCTCGCGCGCTATGACCGCGAGGCGCATGGCGGCTACGTCGTCGAGGGCTTCAACGTCAAGGCGCTCGGCCTCGACGAGACCGGCAAGCAGACCTTCACCATCTCGGAAGGCACGATCAACGTTTGGGGCTACAAGCGAACCCGGCCTGCTTCGGCACGTCTGCGCGTGACCGAAGAGCCCGAGATCATGCTGCTCGACGACGAACCGCACGCGGTCAATTCCGGCACGCAGACGATCAAGGTGCGCTTCGCGCCCATCGCCTCGATCAAGGAAATCACGATCATCGCCGAGAAGACCGTGACCTTGACGCACGGCACCTATACCGGCGTCTCCGACACGCTGCCCGATCCGACCGTGCTCTCGATCCGTCAGGTCAAGCAGGGCGCGACCGTCTACGCGCCGACCGCCGACTACAAGCTGACCGGCGCGGCCGTGGATTGGTCGCCGAGCGGTGCGGAAGTCGCGCCGGGCTCGACCTATCAGGTCACGTATCGCTACCTGACCAGCGCCGAGCCGACCAACATCACGCGCGATGGCTTCGACATCACCGGCGCGGCCGACGACACGACCGCCTTCATCAAGTATGAGACCAAGCTGCCGCGCTATGACGCCATCGTGGTCGATCAGCAAGGCGTGATCTCGTACCTGAAGGGCATTAGCTCCCTGTACGCGCCGCAGCCGACCACGGTCGCGCCGACGCTGCACAAGCTCGCCGATGTCTACAACAATTGGGGTCTCGTCCCGACCATCAAGCAGGTCGCGACCGTCCGCATGCCGTTCGCCGATCTGCGCAGCCTCGAAACGATGGTCAGCGATCTCTACGCGCTGGTTGCCGAAGAGCGGCTTCAGCGCGACGTGGACCGCAAGGAAGTCTCTTCGAAGCGTGGCGTGTTCGTCGATCCGCTGCTCGACGACGACATGCGAGATCAGGGTCTCACGCAGAACGGCGCGATCTTCGGCGGCCTGCTGTGGCTGCCGATCATCCCGACCGTCACGACGATGCCCGCCGACACGACGCTGACCTATACGTTCGAGAACGTGTTCGAGCAGCGCCAGATCACCGGCGAGTCGAAGATCAACCCCTATGCTTCGTTCGGTCCCCCGGCGACCGACGTTGCGCTCAACCCGTCCGTCGATCTTTGGACCGACACGCAGGATGTTTGGACCTCGGTCTTCACGTCGCGCGTCGCGTGGCAGCGCACCAACTTCGCCGCTGGCCCGCTGATCGGCACGTCCACCGAGACCACGGATCGCATCGTCAACAGCGCCACGGTTGCGGAAGAGACCATCCGCCAGCGCTCGGTTGGCTTCACGATCCACAAGTGGGGCTACAACGAAGTCCTGAAGAAGGTGACGTTCGACGACATCGACGTGACCCCGGCTGGCACGATCCGCGCGGACGGCAACGGCACCCTGACTTCGTCGTTCCAGATTCCGGCGAACGTCCCGGTCGGCGTGAAGCACGTCGCCTTCGAAGGCGTCGGCGGCTCGACCGCGAACGCGCTCTACACCGCCTACGGCTGGCTGACCACGATCACCAACGAACGCACCATCGTCACCACCTATTGGTACAGCGCCGATCCGCTGGCACAGACCTTCCGTCTGAGCGAGCCCCGGCAGGCGCTCGGCGTGGACGTGAAGTTCACCAAGGTCGGCGACATGAGCAAGCCGGTGCGCGTGCAAATCCGCGAGGTCGAGCTTGGCCTTCCGACCGAGCGCGTCGTCGCGGAGTCGATCCTCGACATGAACACCGTCAAGGTCATCGACCCGCTCTCGGTCGCTCCCCGCGTTGAGTCCGATTGGACTTTCGCCGCGTTCGAGCGCCCCGTCACCCTGCGCGAGGATCGCAGCTACGCGATTACGCTTCTGACCGAAGACTCCAACCACTCGGTTGCCATCGCTGACCTGGGCGGCTTCGACCAGATCAACGGCTGGGTGACTTCCAACGCCTTCCCGCTGGGCACCTTCCTCGACGGTTCGGACTCCCGTACCTGGCTGCCGAAGCCCGGCCGCTCGCTCGGCTTCCGCCTGCGCTGCGCCAAGTTCGCCCAAGCTTCGAAGACCATCGAAGTCGGCGATTTGGATGTCGTGAACTGCTCGGACCTCATGCCGCTGCTCGCGGCTGAGCGCCCCGAAGGCACGGCTATTGAGGTCGAGTTCGAGGCCCCGAACGGCGCGAAGTACGTGACGGCCCCGGCGGTCAACGTCTCGCTCCCGCAGGCCGTCACCGGCAAGCTGAAGGTCCGTCTGCGCGTGACCGGCTCGGCGAACCTCTGGCCGATCATGCTGCCCTACGTTCAGGTTGTGGCGGGCGCGATCCAGGCGACCGGTGACTACATCACGCGCGCCTTCGAGGCGGGCACCGACTCGAAGGTCAGGCTGATCCTCGACGTGTACCTGCCGAACACCGCGACCTTCGAGGCGAAGATTCAGACCGGCGTCAACGCGGGCCTGCCGGTGTGGTCGTCAACGAATGCGCTGACGCTCGAAAAGGCCACGCCGCTCGGCGACGGCTGGGAAGAGCGCCAGTACATGCTCGACCACGTCAACCTCGCGGTGTCGCGCGCCTACGTGAAGATCGGCGGCGGCCCCGGCGCTCGGTCGAACGCTCGCAACATCCGCGCCGTCGCAGTCAAGTCCACCACGGGTTAATAGGCCATGCCGAACGATAGCACGACGCGCGGTTATCCGCTCCCGCATCCCGACAACGTTGCGCGTGAAGACGCGCAACGCATTCGTGACGCCATTCAGGCGATCAGCGAAGACATGGAAGCGATGGGCATCGACCCGGCGACCGAGACTGAGGTCGGCGGCGTGCGCCTCGCTACGGCCGCTGAAGCCACGGCAGGCACGGCTACCGACGCTGTGCCCGTCGTGAAGCGCGTGAAGGACATGATCACGTCGGCAACCACGGCACTGCACACGACCGTGGCCGGGGAGTATGCCACCGCGATCTCGAACGCCGTCACTTCGGCCATCGACGCCCTGAAGGCTGGCGTCGATCCCGCCTATGACACGCTTGTCGAGATCGCTGCGAAGCTTACCGACATGACGCAGATCAACGCGATCCTCGACTCGCTGGCGAAGCGTCTCCGCGTTGATACGGCAACGCAGGGTTTGGATGCCACGTCGCAGGCCAATGGGCGCGCCAACCTGGGGCTCGGCAACATTGCGATTGCCAATGGCGTTGTGCTCGCCGACCTCCGCTCCGGCACGGGGCAGGGCGTCATCACCACCGATAAGGCTTGGGCGGCTGCGGGGTTCGTTGACCTTGGAAATAGCGGCTCTGGCAATCTCAACATCGATTGCTCCACGGGCGTTCGGTTCAGGGTCATCTTGACCGGCAACGTCACGGTAAACTTCCTCAACCCGAAAGACGGGCAGGGAGTCGACGTTACCTTCGTGCAGGACGCAACTGGCGGTCGCTCGATCAGTTGGAACGGCAATGTCCGTTTTCCGAACGGGATCGTTCCGGCGGTCGCTACGGGGGCGAACGGCTGGGCTCTTGTCTATACGGGCGTTTACTCTGCCAATAACGCTCAGTGGCTCGGCGCAGCTTGGAAGAACAGCTAATGTTGCTCCCTTTCCTGCGTCGCATCCGCATCGGATCGCTCAAGCCGCCGGTGACGCCCGGTAGCGCAAGCTGGGGCTATGGCACCTATAGCCCCGTGATCCCTGAGTACAACACGATCACGATGGAGATTTGGGGCGCTGGCGGCGGATCGGCCTGCGCTTCGAACGGCGGCACGGCTCCGGGGGCGGGCGGGACTAGCTACTTCTCGGCCCCATCAGGCGTGATCTACGCATACGGCGGGCAAGGTGGATCGCCCGGCGACGGCGAGACCGCCGGTGCTCCCGGTGCTGACGGTCCCGCCAGTGGAGGCGACCAAAACATCACGGGCGGCGGCGCGGCCGGTGGTGCCTGGGTCTACTGGAACAGCTACGTCGGCGGTAAGGGCGGCAATGGCGGCTATGTGAGGAAGACGTGGATTTGGGGGCAGGCCGGGTCGCCGGTTGTTGGCTCTGCCTACACCCTTGTGTGCAACAGCGGCGGTGCCGGTGGTTACTATCAGTTCAACAACGCACTTAGCGGCTACGCCGGATCGAACGCTTCGGCGAGACTTACTTGGAGCTAAAGATGGAAACGATCCTTGTCAGCGAAAAGTCCCCCAACGTGTTCGTCGAGCTTGCATGGGGGCAGACCATTGCGTTCGATGACGTTCTGCATCCGTGGCAGATCACGGAGCTTTGGACCGACGAAGAACTGGCGGCAGTCGGCCTCTATCGGGTCACGCGCCTCCCGGTGCCTGCCGACAAGGTGCTGAACGGTTATTCGGTCGAGCGCGTTGACGGCAAGGTGCAGATGGTGCTCGACCTGGGCGACGCGGTTCTGAAGGCGAGCGCGCGCCAACTGCGGCTCGCAATGAATGCTATGGGGCTTCGCGACGACATCGAAGAGTATGTCGCGTCGCAAGATCGCGACGTGCAAGATAGCTGGCAATGGACCTCTGAGTTCGAAAGCACGCATCCGTTCGTTGTCGGCGCAGCCGAGCAACTGAACAAGAGCCCTGATGATTTGAAGGCTCTCTTCCTGCTCGCGATGACGCTCTGAAGGGATACTGAAACGGTCCCGACGCCCGGCAGGGTGATCGCTAGGGTACGCTCAATCCCAATACTGAGGATTGAGAGAACAGATGTCCCTTACCGATTTCCTTCACGGCGTCGAGACTGTCGTCGTTGATAGCGGCCCCCGGCCGATCCAGACCGTCCGTTCGTCCGTCATTGGATTGATCGGCACCGCTCCCGCCGCGAATGAAGTGGCGTTCCCGCTCGACACCCCCGTGCTCGTCAACCGTCGTCAGGCTGCCGCCATGATCGGCGCGACCGGCACGCTGCCGCAGGCCATCGACTCGATTTACGATCAGGGCGGTGCGCTCATCGTCGTGGTCCGCGTTGAGGCCGACGAAGACGAGAACGAACAGCTTTCGAAGATCATCGGCGGCGTCGATGCCGACACCGGCGCGTTCACCGGCATTCACTGTTTCCGCGCGGCTGAAGCCGAGTGCGGCGTGTCCCCGATGATCCTGATCGCCCCCGGCTTCACGCATCAGCGTCCGCTCGGCGTCTCCGGTCACACGGTCACGGCGCAGGGCGCCGGCTACACCCAGGCGACCGTGGCCTTCACCGGCGGCGGTGCGGGCGCAGTGCTTCCGACTGCGAAGCCGATCATCACCGGCGGCAAGATCACCGGCCTTGAGTTCGACTCGCTCGGCTACGGCATCGTCTCGCCGTTGACCGCGACCATCGACGGCGACGGCACCGGCGCGACCATCACGATCCAGATCGGCGCTTCGGCGAACCCGGTCGTCAACGAACTGAAGTCGCTGGCCGATGGCTTCAAGGCGCACATCATCGCCGATGGTCCCTCGACCACCGATGCCGCTGCGTTCGCCTATCGTCAGGACCACGGCACGCGCCGCGTCTTCATCGTCGATCCGACCGTGTCCGGCTGGTCGGTGAAGTCCAACACGTACTCGCTCGAACGGTCGTCGGCCCGAGTGGCTGGCCTGATCTCGCGCGTGGACAACGAGAAGGGCTTTTGGGAGTCGCCGTCGAACAAGGAAGTCTATGGCATCGGCGGCCTCGGCCGTCCCATCGACTACGCCTACGGAGACAAGAACAGCCGCGCGAACATTCTCAACGAGAATGAGATCGCGACGTTCATCCGCGACGAAGGTTGGTATCTGTGGGGCAACCGCACCTGCTCGGCCGATCCGAAGTTCGCCTTCCTGTCCGTCTCGCGTACCGGCGATATGATCGACATCTCCATCGCGAAGGCCCATCGCTGGGCGGTGGATCGCTCGATCACCAAGCAGTATTTCGAGGACGTGACCGCGTCGGTGAAGGCGTACATGCGCCAGCTTCGCGTGCGCGGTGCGATCCTCGGTGGTGACTGCTGGGTCGATCCCGAGTTCAACACCGAAGCCGACATCTCGCAGGGTCATGTGACGTTCTCGTATGACTTCACCCCGCCGTACCCGGCCGAACGTGTGACCTTCCGGTCGCATCTCGTCTCGGACTACATCCGCAACCTCTTCGCATAACGGGGACGAAAGATGATCCCGCGCGTACTTCGCAACTTCAACAGCTTCGTGAACGGCGTCGGCTATGCCGGACGCATTTCCGAAGTCGAACTGCCCGAGCTTTCGGTGAAGACCGAAGAATATCGCGGCGGCGGTATGGACGGCAATGTCGAGTTGGACATGGGGTTGGAGACTCTGACCGCCAAGTTCACCTTCGGCGAATACGCCAACCAGATTCTCGGCCTTTGGGGCAACATGGACGGCAACGCCGCCCGTATCCAGCTTCGCGGCGCGCTTCAGCGTGACGGCGAAACTGCGGTCCCGATGACCGTCGATCTGCACGGCGGCTTCAAAAAGAACACGCTGGGCACCTGGAAAGCAGGCGACCTGACGCAGAACGAAGCCGAGATGTCCATCCGGTATCTGAAGATTCAGATTCAGGACACCGTCGTCGTCGAGATCGACATCGACAACATGATCCGCATCGTCAACGGCGTGGATCAGCTTGCCTCGATCCGCACTGCGATGGGCATGTAATCAACCACCAACGGCCGACCTCGCTACGGCGGGTCGGCCACAACCAAGCGGGAGAACTAGACTGTGACTGACGAAGTGAAGAAGGACATGCGGCTGTCGGCGGAAATCACGCTCGACTTCCCGTTCGATGTCGATGGCAAGAACTACAAGGCGCTGACGATGCGCCGTCCGAAGACGAAGGACTCGCTGAAGGCCGCGAAGTTCAAGGGCCACGACGCCGACAAGGGCATCCTGCTTCTGGCTGACCTGTGCAACGTCTCGCCGGACGTGATCGCAGAGCTCGACGAAATCGACGCGATGAAGCTGAGCACGCAACTCGATGCTTTTCGTGGGGGTCAGTCGAGCTAAGCGATCTCCGCAAGGGGATTCTGACGCTGATCCGGCTGACCAAAGGCGGCTTCTCGATCTCGGAAGTCGAGGAAATGTCCCTCGACGACTTCTACGGCTGGCTTGAAGACGCAACGAAGCTACAGGCCGAAATCAACAAGGCGATGAAGGCAAAGTAAGATGGCGACCGGCTTCTCCGTATTCGTCAATATCGGGGGCAAGGTCAGTCCCAGCCTCAACGCCGCAGTCAACGCAGCGAAGACCCAGGTCAATAGCCTGGGCGCTTCGCTCGCTGGCATGGCTGCGAAAATGAACGCGCCGTTCGCGGCCGTGAACCAACATCTCGCCAACACTTCGAAGCGCATGGCCGCGATGCAGCGCCATGGCCGCAACGCCACGCTTGGCGTGACCGCGCCCGCCGCGTGGTTCGGCGCGAGCATGATCAAGGATGCCGCCGAGTTCGCCAAGGCTGGCAACATGGTCGAGGCGTTGGGCGAAGCGACGAAAGAGCAGCGCGTCGAGCTTTCGAAGATGGCGCAGGACTTGGCAGGCCGGTATGACGCTGGCGGTGCGACCGGCATCATGAAGTCGGCGACCGAGCTTCTGAAGGCGGGCTTCACGTTCGAGCAGGCCAAGGGCGCGCTCGAACAGGTCTTGGCTGCGTCCGCACTGGCGGGCGACATGACGCCTGCCGATGTCGGCGCGTCGCTGAGCAAGACCATCACCCAATTCCGCATGCCCATGAAGACCTATGAGCAGGCGATGCAGTCTTCGGCGACCGTTACTGACCGCATGGTCTACGCCGCCGTGTCAACGGTCGCGTCCATGAAGGACATCTCGGAGTCGTTCAAGTACGCAGGCGGCATCGCCTCGACGACCGGCAACTCGCTCGACGCCGTCACCGCGACGGTCATGGCGTTCGCTAAGGCCGGTGTGCTCGGCTCCGAAGCGGGCGTCGCGCTGCGCTCGGCAATCGTGCGTCTCGTCAAGATGCCGAAGGGCGGCATGAAGGCGCTGAGCCGGATCGGCATGAACCTGTCCGATTACACCCAGGCGCGCCCTGTCACTGCCGACACGGTGCTTGAGAACCTGAAGGGTGACGGCATCGACGCGAGCAGCGTGAAGGGCCAGATCGCGAGCGCAATCAAGAACCACAAGGGCGATCACGCCGGGTTGTCGGCCGCGATCACGAAGGCCGTGCAAGGTGCCATCGGAAGTTCGTCGGCGGTCGATAGCGACAAGATCGCGGAGTCGGTGAACGATGCCGTGACCGCTGCGGGCTCGAAGGTCGATGTCACCAAGTTCTTCACCGACCTGAAGAAGAAATTGGACGACGGAACGGCGACGACGGGCGACATCGCACAGATCCTCGAAGCCCGCCATATCTCGCGTTACATGGCGTTGCTGCGGGCCGATCTGCCCGCGATGATCAAAGAGGTCGAAGAGAAGTCGGAAGGCTATTCGCAGAAGCAATACAAGATCGCCAACCAAGGCTTGCCTGCGGTCCTGCTCAAGCTCGGCGCTGCCTGGGAGAAGTTCCGCAACACGATTGTGGAGACGGTTGGCAACGACATCGCCAACGCCTTCACGAAGATCGCGGACACCCTGCAAACGTTGTCGGCTACCAGCCCGGCGCTGTTGAAGACCGGCGTCTACTTCGCCGCTGCGGCTGCCGCAGCCGGTCCGCTGCTGTTCGTCCTGGGCGCGCTCGGCCGCGTAGCTCTGCTCGCGATGCGCGGCATGAACTTCGCCGTGCTCGGCATGCTGTTGCCGTTCCGTATGCTCGCCGGTGTGATCGCTGGCGTCGGGGCAGCCGCTGTAGGCCGTCTGGCGGCGATGGCGGTGGGCTTCCGAATGCTGACCGCTCTTGGGGCAGGGGCGACGCTGTCGGCTCTCGGCGGCTCTCTGCTCGCCTTGGGGCGCTCGATCCTGCTCTTCCCTGTCACGGCGCTCCGGGCCATCGGCCTCGCCATGTACGCGCTGGTCGCCAACCCGGTCGGATTGATCATCACGGCGCTTGTCGTCGCTCTGACGGCGCTTGGCGTGTGGGTCTACAACAATTGGGCGGGCATCAAGGAGTTCTTCGCCGGGTTCGGTGCGGGCTTCATGGCGGGTCTTGGCCCGGCTGGCCCGGCCGTGAAGGCGCTCGCCGATGGATTGTCGTCCGTCTACAACTGGCTTTCGCAGTTGCTCGGTCCGCTCGACGCGACCGGATCGAAGTGGCGCGAGTGGGGCGAGACCGTTGGCGGTGTCGCTGCGGCGGGCGTGCAGAAGGTCATCTCGGCGATCCAGAGCCTGATTGGCTTCTTCGGTGCGGCCATCGACAAGGCGATGTCCCTGGGCAGCGCTATCAAGGGCATCTTTAGCAGCGGCGGCGGCAAGGCAGCCCCGGCGGGCGGCGCGGCCCCTGCGCCCATCGCTGGCGCGCGCGCCATGGGCGGCCCCGTGAGCTTCGGCAAGCCGTACCTTGTCGGCGAGAACGGCCCCGAGCTTTTCGTGCCCGGCATGTCCGGCCGCATCGAGACCAACGACACGCTGCGCAGCTTGACTGCGGACGGCGCGGCGGCGGTTGCCGGTTCGTCCGAGAACAACACGACGGTGTCCCGAACCAACACGGCGCAGATCACCGTCCAAGTCAACGGCGGCAACCCCAACGACGTTCGTCGGGCGGCCGAAGACGCGGTTTACGCGGCCTTCGCGCGGCTCGAGTCCGAGCAGCGTGGACTCTTGAGCGATTGATATGCAGAGCACCGTTCTTCTCGCGCTTGGCGCATACCGCTTCTCGATCAACACGGCCGCCTACCAGAAGTTCGACCGGACTTCTGCATGGCGCTGGCCGTCCACGGAACGCATCGGCATGGCCCCGGCTCCGCAATACGTCGGCCCCGGCGAGGACACGATCACGCTCGACGGCGTGATCTATCCGCACTATCGCGGCGGGCTGCGGCAGGTCGATATGATGCGCGCGCAAGCCGGGCTCGGGCAGCCGCTCCCTCTCGTCACGGGCTTCGGCCGCTATCTCGGGAACTACGTGATCGAGAAGATCAGGGAGGGGCAAGAGACCCTGATGTCTGACGGCGCTCCCCGTAAGATCGAGTTCACGATTGAACTGAAGGCTTACGTCTGATGGAGCAATACCTGACCATCGAAGGCGATACGGTTGACCTGATCGCCTACAACCGCTTCGGCGTCACGCATGGCGCGACGGAGGCGATCCTGCGCGCCAACCCCGGCCTCGCGGCGGCAGGGACGAAGCTACCCCAGGGCATGACCATCAACATTCCCGCCTTCACCGTGAAGAGGGCGAACACGGCCGCGAGGATTTGGTCGTGACGCCCGCTGCCCGCATCCTGCTCGACGGCCGCGACATCACGGCCAATCTGATCCCGGCACCCTTCGGCCTGCCCTTGGAGGGCGGCGGCCATGTCATCCCCGGCGGCGTCCTGGGCGGCGGCCCGCTGCTCTCGCTGACCGTTCAGGACAACGAAGGCAAGAAGTCCGATAGCTGCGAGCTTGAGATCGACAATCGCGAGTACATCCCCGCGCCGGGCAAGGGCTCAAAGCTTCAGGTCTCGCTCGGCTTCATCGAGACGGGCGTCAACTACATGGGCACGTTCCTCATCGACTCGTGGACGAAGAAGGGGCGGCCGAAGATCATGACCGTGACGGCAAAGGCTGCGGGTCTCACGACCGAGATCAAGTCGCCGAAGTCGCGCTCGTATCATGAGAAGAGCGTTGACGACATCGTGCAGTACATCGCCGGGCGCAACGGTCTGTCGGCCATCGTCAACGGCCAGGTCGGCGGGATCAAGATCGACCACATCGATCAGTCGAGTGAGTCCGATCTGAACTTCCTGACGCGCTTGGCGGGCCGCGTGGGCGCGAATTTCAAGCTCGCCGATGAAAAGGTCATCTTCAACAAAGCGGGTTCTGGCGTGCTTCCTAGCGGCGGCGCGGCCCCTGTCTTCATGCTGACCGAGATCGGCGTCACGGATTGGGATTGCACCGGCTCGACGCGCGGCGACTACAAGTCGGTCGAGGCGGCGTGGCACAACATCAAGAAGGGCGAGCGCGAGTGGGTGAAAGAGGGCGATGGCAAGCCGGTCTTTCGCAGCCGCAAGCTCTTCAAGACCAAGGAGGAAGCGGAGGCGCAGGCCAAGGCGACGAAGGGTGCGCTCGCTCGCGGCAAGAAGGTCTTCGCCGCCAACTTCCTCGGGCGCACTGAGATGTTCGCCGGGGCTGGGATCACGGCCGTGGGCTTCGATCCCGACTGCGACGGCAGCTATACCATCAAGTCGGCGACGCATCGGCTGAACGATCAGGGCCTCACGACGCGCATCTCTTGCGAGACTTCCGGCGAAGGCAGCGACGACTTTTGGGGCGGCGGTAGCGGCGGCGAGGGCGGCGAGTAGGGTTACTCGAACGGTCCTGCGCGACATGCATAGGTCGGCAATCATGCTCTCAACAACGGAGAGACGTGATGTCGATCACCATCAAGAACGGAATGGGCTTCCGGAATGGCGCGGCAATGCCGTTCGTCAAGAGCCCGAACCACGGCGGCGCGCTGAAGCCGCGCTTCATCGTTATCCACGATACCGCGTCGGGCCTCAAGGACGACGGCGACATTGCGTGGCTGACCAACCCGGCCGCGAAGGTCTCGGCGCACGTCGTCGTGAGCCGCCAGGGCAAGATCACCCAGCTTGTGCCGTTCAACGTCGTCGCGTGGCACGCCGGTCAGTCCCAATGGAAGGGGCTGAAGTTCATGAACAGCTACGCCGTGGGCATCGAGATCGACAACCCCGGCAAGCTTCAGAAGGTGTCGGACGGCGTCTACAAGAACGAAATCTGCACCATCGACACGAACAAGGACCCGTCCCTGAAGGTCGAGTATGCGAAGACCACCGCGCACGGTGCGGGCTACTGGCTGCACTACAGCCCCGAGCAGATCGCGGCCGTCACCGACCTCTGCGCCGCGCTCGCGGAGACCTTCAAGATCGAGGACATCATCACGCATTGGATGATCTCGCCCGGTCGGAAGATCGATACCAATCCGCTGTATCCGCTGGATCAGTTGAAGGCATCGGCGCTGCCGTATCATCCGGTTGGCCTTCTCTCGCCCCCGGAAGACGGCGAGCGCCACGACACCGACGAAGCCGGTGAAGAGCACGTCGATCTCGGCGAGCACAGCGATGTCCGCGACGAAAGCGCTACCGCGCCCGGCAAGCTCAAGGCGTTCATCAAGAGCAAGCTGACGGCCGCCTCCGGCCTGTTCGGCGGCCTGTCGATCACTTCCTTCCTGGGCGTGCTTCAGGATTGGAAGGTCATCGTCGCCCTGGGCACCTTCATCCTGATCGGTCTGGCCCTCTGGATTTGGTTGGAGAAGGAATGATCAAGCAGTGGTTCATGGACGCCTTCGCGTCCACGGTGATCAGCGACTTCCTTTGGGCAGCGGCGACCTCTGAGATCGCCTTGTCCGCCCTCGGGCTCTTGATCGTCGTGGCGGGAGTCGTCGGATACCTCCCCATCGTGAGCACGCTGCTCGGCGGCTACGCCAAGACCGCGAAGCTCGTTTTCATCATCGGCCTCGCGGCTCTCGTCTTCCTGCTCGGCTTCAGAACTGCCGACAATCGCGCTGAGGCGAAGATCCTTCGCGATCAAGTCGCGGCGCGAGACGACGTGATCGCGCGGCAGAAGTCGAGCCTGAATCAGGCGCTCGAAGCAGCCGAGACGGCGAGCAAGCAGCGAGATGAAGCGGCGCAGCGCGCCAAGGACGCACAGGACGAAATCGATGACTATGAACAACGCCTCAAGTCTCGCCCGAACGGCGCTTGCCTGCTCACTCCTGACGATTTCGCTGGCGGCGTGTCAAACCACGGCAAGCGTTAGTCCGCAGCCCGAGTTCTCGGTGCCGCACGAGTCGACGCTTGTCCACGACCCGGCTCCGAAGAGCAGGCAGATCAAGCCCGGTATCGATGCGCGTGTCGCGTGGAAGCTCGAAGAAGCGCGAGCAGACGAGAACGCGCGTCGCCTTGTTGACTCCAAATCGAACGTGCGCCGCGTGCGCCTGAAGGCCCAAGTCAAATGATCACGATCCCCGAATGGCTCATGGGCCTGCTCGGCACCGGCGCTGGCGCGATCATCGCGCTTCTGATCCGCAACGCCGTCGCGCACACGAAGAACGAAGCATCTGCGAAGGCGGGGCAGGCCATTGCCAATGAGGCGAAGGCCGCAGCCGCCGAAGCGCAGCGGCTCGCCGCCGCAACCGAACGAGACCTCGCACAGTTCCGCGAGAAGGTCGCCCAAGAATACGCGACCGTCCAACTGATCGATCGGATCGAAGAGCGGTTGGTCGGCGCGTTGGATCGCATCGGCGCTCGCTTCGATCAGTTTCTCTTGACGCAAGGCAAAGCAAAGTGACCACGGACAAACAGAAGAAGGAAGCCATCGAGACCTGTCTGCGCGAGGGCTTCGTGCCGTATCGGTCCGAGCATCGCGGCAAGGGCTCGGCCGTTCTCGAAGCGACGCGCCGCCTGAAGCTGAACAAGAACGCGCTGACCGATTGGGTGCGAGCGCAGGACTCGCTTGCCAATCGCGGCGAGAAGAACTTCCTGCCCAACTGGTCGCTGTACGTCGCGCCGGGAGATAAGCAGTTGCCGACGCGGCGCGAGGTTCACGATAGCGCGTACTGGCGCACGCGCTTCAACGCCGCCGAGAAAGAACTGGCGCTTATCGAAAAGCTTCTGGAAGAAGTCGGCGGCATCCGCTCGCTCGACATCCCGCAGCCGGAATGGTTGCTGAAGGCCAGCACGTCCAGCCGCGCCCGTTCGGTCATGTCGATGCTCTTCACCGATCTGCACATGGGCGAGGTCGTTGATCCCGACGAAATTCTCGGGCTTAACGCCTTCAACCCGCACATCGCCGAGCAGCGTGCCAAGAAGTTCTTTCAAGCCGCGTGCGAGATCGGGCCGCGCTGGGCGTCCGACACCAAGCTCGAAGGGTTGCTGCTCAACCTGGGCGGCGATCTGGTTTCCGGCGACATCCACGAAGAGCTTCGGATCACCAACGCGCTGACCTCGCATGAGCAGGTCCGCTTGGTCGTGAAGATTTTGGTTGCTGGCATCAAGCTTCTGCTCAAGGTCTATCGCCGAATCCACGTTACCTCGGTGCCGGGCAACCACGCGCGGACCACGTTCAAGCCGACCGCGAAGCTGTACTCGAAGCTGTCCTATGACACTCTGATCGCTCAGATGGTCGCAGACGCCTTTGCGGGCGATCCTCGCGTGACTTTCCAGATCACGGTGGCAACCGACGCCGTGATCCCCGTCCTGGGCCGCACGGCCTTCCTGACGCACGGCGACAAGATGGGCACCGGCGGCGGCCAGGGCTTCGCCGGGCCGATGCTGCCCATCGTGCGCGGCACGAAGAAGGTCGAGGCGCAGCAAGCTCGCGCCGGGCGACGCCCCGACATCATCATGCACGGCCACTATCACCACTCGGGCAACCCCGGCAACGTGTTCTCGAACGGCGCGTTCCCCGGCTACAGCGAGTACGGCAACGGCCTGCGCGCTGCTCTTGAACCGCCGCAGCAATGGCTCTTCCTCATTCATGAGACGTGGGGCGTGCGCGAGCGGTGCGAGATCAAGCTGGAAACCCCCGCTGCGTTCCCGCGCCTGACGAGTGCGATGCCGAAGGAAATGGCAGCATGAAGGTCGCCTGGGACTACGTTTGGAACATCCTGATCGCCATCGACCAACTCGGCAACGCGCTGCTCGGCGGCTGGCATGACGAGACGATTTCGAGCCGCATCGGTAAGTCGATGCTGAAGGGCGGCTGGGCCTCCACGGTGCCGTGGCCCGTCTGGCTTTACGATCACTTCATCGAGTCCGTTGAGCCCGACGAAGGCTGGGGTAAGGGCTACTGAACCGATCTCGCGCTGCGCCGAAGGGCGGGCTCTTCTGTCTGTGAACTTCACAGGAAGAGCCCGTGTCCCGCGAGAATCCTTACGCCGTCCCCTTCGATGGTCCCGCCCTCGATTGGGTGCCGATTGTGCCGAGCGCCGCTGCGCTCGCGACGCCCATCCGCGCGATCCGCGCGAACACCGATGGCACCGTTACCGTCACGATGAAGCGCACCGGCGCGAGCCGCACGCTCAGCTTCATCGCCGGTGAAACGCGCACGCTTTGGGCGACGCACGTCACCGCCGCGACCGCAGCCGGATTGGAGGGCGCGATCTGATGCGCCTCGGTCTCGGACTCGGGATTGCTCGGGCCACGGGGCAGTTGCTCGCCGCGCCGTCCGGCTTCGTCTTCGTCGTCGATGAAGACGGCTTCATTCTCGTCGATGACGACGGGGCCTTCCTTATCGACTTCGCCTAACAGAACGGTCCGACCATGCAGACCCGGCTTGCCTCCAACGCCAAGAACCTTCGTCGGCGTTTTCAGAACACGATCTTCTACGTCGGCGATAGCCGCAACGCGATGAAGTATCTCGACCCGATCAAGTACAATCGCGCTGCGAACGGTTGGACGAATTGGATGGAGGCTTACTGCCGTTCGCAGGGTCGTCCGCTGATCTCGCTCGGTGTCGCTGCCGTCTCGGGCAGCTACCCGTCGCAGTGGCAAGGCCAGATCGATACAGCGATTGCGTCGGGCGCTCGCTTCATTTGCTTCACCGGCATCATCAACGCCATCGCGCAACAGACCCCGGCGGGCAACGTCGTGCAGGGCAACCTCGACTTGATGAAGAAGTACATCAAGCAGGCCAACGATGCTGGCGCGACCGCAGTCCTTTGGTGGGAGCGCGGCGCAGACAACTTCAACGCCACGCATATCGCGAACATGAACGACTACAATCGTCTCATGGTCGATTTCATTCAGTACGGCGACGACGATGGCAAGGGGCCGCCGGACGTGTTGGTGCTCGATCAGACGCCGTTCTCCAACGTCACGTCGAACAACGGCACCATCAAGCTTAAGAACACCTATGATGGCACGCACGATGACACGGCCGCAGGCCAGATCATCGGCCTCGGGATGGGTCCGATCATCCTCCCGCATCTTCGTCCGCTGCCGGGCCATCGCCTGGGCTCAGTCAATCAAGCGAAGTCCGGCTATGGCACGCGCTCGATGTTCTCGAACGCGGGCTTGCCCGGCTCCGTGGCGGCAACTGGCACCGGCAACAGCGGCAACGTGCCGACCGGCCTGATCCCGAAGTCCTGCACCGGCGGCGTGACCTGCGTCTACTCGGTGCAGCCGACCGTAGCGGACGCGAACGGCAACACGTTCGGTCAAGAGATCAAGATGGTCCTGACCGCGACGGCCGCCGGTTCGTTCGGCATCTATGCCGCGCTCGACCGCAGTCAGGTCAAGCAGGGCGTCGTGGTGCGTGGTGGCGGTGAAGTCGATCTCGCGCCCGGTGCTACTGGCTTTGCGTCGGTGTTCTGCGATCTCGAATGGTTTCCGTCAACCGGCGGTTACGGCCCGGTCTATGACATGCTCGCGGCTTCCAACTTGGGCAACGATCCGGGCAGAGGCTTCACGGGCATTGCCTATGAGCCGGACGGCATGGTGATCCCGGCGTTCACCGGCACGCCGTACACGAACCTCGCGTTCGGCGGCAACTTCAACGGCCCCGGTCAGGCGACGGTCTATCTGCGCAAGTGGTGGGCAGAAGTCGCCAGCAAGTAAGGAGAACGACCATGATGATTCCGATGATCACAAACACGGGCGAGAACGAAGGCCGTGCCGTGGTTCACGAAGACGGCAGCAAGGGCAAGCTCGGCAAGACCTTCGCCGATGAAAGCTTTGAGGTGATCTTCGACGACGGCGAGACGATCACCTTCGCCGAGCCCGACCGTGAGTTCTTCGGCTACGCCGACGAACACTGATCAGTCGATAGCGTAAACACGATCCTGCGTCGTCCAGACGCAGGACTTCTCGCCCTTCGGCCGAATGCAGGCCACGTAAGCGTTGGGCACTTCGACAACGAAGACATCCATCCCCTTGCCGTAGGACTTGCATCCTTCGGCCGCGCCGCGTGCGAGACCCGCATCAAAGTCCGCCTTCGCCGTCTTCAACACGGCCTGCAAACCTTCGAGTGAGGGGCAGGCCAGGGCGGTCGTGTGCAGCACACCGGATTGCCCGACCTCCAATCGCTTTGCCGCGTGCGCGGAGGCGATGGTGGCGATGACGGCGGCGGTTGCAAGGGCTACTCGAATGTGCATGTCACGCGCCTCCTAATCGATACTGTAAGCACATCGCCGTTGAGGCGTAGCGCTATCGCAACTGACTTGGTGCACAGTCATGAAGAAGTAAACCCCTTCTCATGTCGCAACCTTTCGAGAGACCTAAATCCGAGACCCAATCTCGTCCTATCGGCGGCTTTCGTACCCGCCCGGCAACGCAACAGAGTCGTTCTCGTTCGACGACCGAACCCGCACTGAAGCCTAGAGGATGATGATCAGGGAGCCGTGGGCGACACGGCTTTGAGAGACCCGCCGGGGAGACCCGCGCGGGTCTCCTGTATTTATGGCCGTTGACCGGCCTTATTCGTCACCATTCACTGAGTTCTGCAATTCCTTTAGCACTCGCTCTCGGCTCTTTAGTGTGACCGGATCGGCCGGGTCGCCCTTGAGCCGGTAAGCAACGAAATTGTGCTTCTTGCCTGCACTTGGGTTAGGCGCAAGCTTGGTTGTTAGATTGTTCTTTTGAAGGTCGAACTCGTAAGCGATGACAAGCTGATCCACTTCCTGCCGAACCAACTTACCGACCTCGAAAAAGTCACCCCCAGGCTTCTCGCTCTCAGGGACGATCAGAGTGCACCGGTGGGCTGTGCCCTCGGCAAGAGCAAATGGCGTGGGTGCGACGTACATCTTCCTATCTCTGACCAAGATGTCACCATAACTGCCAAAGCCTCGAAAGCTCTTGTTCTTATGAACATATGAATTGTCGGCGTTCAAGAAGGAGCCATGGCACACGACCAAGTCAGTGACGGGGTATGTATTGCCGTCCGGGTCTTTCGGATATCTTCCGAAGACGTAGTAGACAACTCGTCCGTTGTGCTCGCCACAAGGAACCTGACTGTTGCTATCGTAGTCCGCCTCCCGCCCAGGGTACGCTAACGCCTTTAGCTCGTAGCCTTCTGCTGTATGAACGAGTCTAAAATCGGGATAAGTATTGCGCCCCGGCTTGTCGTATTGAAGCCCCATCGAGTTGAGACGCTTTTCGAACCAATTTTGGAAGTGAAACTCCTTGTCTCCGGCCCCCGCACGCTCGATGAGTTCTCCCGCGCGGATGGCTTCAACGCACTTCTGAAACACCAGGTGACTTGGCATGTCCGGCTTCCACTTAAGGTTTCGAATGAAGCGAACCTATAGATGATTCGATCTTCGTCGCGTCATCGTCGAGCAAACCTAACGCGGCAGTGGCATCTGGAGCCCGCGAAAGGGCTTTCAGCAAATTCGCCATGAGGACAATACGCACGTCGTTTCGGCTGAGCTTCCGTCCGCTGTTTGCTAGCCTGTCTATTTGCTTCTTTGCTTCTCCAATAACTTCGCTCAGTGGTTCGGAAGGCAGGCTTAATTGCAATGACGCCCGCTTTCGGCAAACCACAATGATATCCAGATCAATCGGCTCGGCCGCTTGGTGCTTTGGCATTGCCACGGACATCTCGGCCTTGACGGGATGAACGGCTACAATGCCGAAATCTGCATCCATAATCGCCTTCAGAACGGCCCACCACCCTTCCGTCCGGGAATGGTGGTACGAGAAGATGAGCAGTCCCTCATTTTTCAATACGCGGCCCGACTCTCGCAAAACTGAACTTAAACGCTCGCAGAATACCTCTCGGTCGCCATGCTGGACCTCTTCAGTTGCCCGCGTCGTTTCAGATACTCGGCTGTGGCTGGTCCCCAAAATATGGCGCTGCCACACGTGGAAAAAGTCCGCGAGTTGCGAATAGTGCACGTTATCAAAAAATGGCGGATCGGTTAGAACTACGTCAACAGACTGATCAGGAATGTCCGTTGCACCTGAATTGCCGCACGACAAGTATACCTGCTTCCCTTGCTGAAACTCACTTGCCGTCGAGGCGCATTCAAAACCTATAGGGTCAGAGTACCCATATATTTTTTCTGTCTTCGTCCCTTGAGGCGCAACCAGTTTGAGCTCAAACGGATTCTCTGCATAGTCGAGCGCGCGAAGGATACGCGTTTCGAACATCGTTGAGAACGCGCCAGAACTTTTCGGTGTGCCCCACAAATTGGCCTCAAGCGGCGTCCGCTCAGGCTTCAAAATATGATGCGAGAACATGTGGCGCACCGCGCCCGTGCCTTCGCCCTTATAAGAGGCGAATATGTTGTTGAACTCCAAGGAGCCCGAGAAAAGACAAGTGAAAAGCTCTCTTAGCTCCGGCTCGGCTATCCGCCTAATTTCGTCGCATAGCAACGCCAGACAAAGCAGTTGACGCTCGTTGAAAAATTGATGCCAGTATTTGTAGTTGTAATTGAGCGCTTGGTTGGTGTTGTGGCCAGGTTCGATTCCTGCAACCGGATAGGCGTTGTTGCGCTGAGATAGTTCATGAACCGCGGCGGCAAACAAACTGTCGTCAAACTCGTTGGCGGCCAGATACTCCTTTTGTCCGTTCGGCAGCAAGACAAGCTTCGCGTAAAGGCGGTGCGCCGGCGGCCTTTGTAGTTCGCGGACAGTCTTTGAGATGCTGAAGCGATGGCTACAGTGAGGACAGGTCGCGTGCTGGCCGTGCGCTGCGCCCTCCGAAGGATCATAGGTCTCGTGACACGTGGCGCATTCAGCTTCATGTGCATCGAAGCGGACTTGGTCGATAGAGGAGCAATGAGGGCACACAGCGCGGCATTCAGGATATCGCTTAGGATAAGCGTGCCGTGCAAAAATTCGCGACGAAAACAGATCGACTTGCCCCTTGCACTCTGGGCAGCCAACTTGCTTCACCCAGAAGAAATAGAGCACCGGGACCTCGGTGCCATCAGGCAATCGCGTCCGGTAATAAGCTTGGATCTTAGAGGCGATATTCTTCTCAATGCGTTTGAACGCTTCGATAACCCCCTCTCGCTTGTGAATTGCGACGGCATTTCTCACCAGAAAGTAAGCGACGGGATTGATATCCCGACCGATCGCTCGCGCTCCGAGTTTTAATGCTTCAATGACAGTAGTGCCGGAGCCCATGAAGGGATCGAACACAACCGCCTCTGGAAAGCGAACGCGGCTGTAAAAGAGTTTCATTACATCCGAGCCTGCGGGCGCGAGTGCGCCAATAGCAATAGCTCGGAACACCGAACCGAGACGCTGCGCCCACCACTTATGGATATGAGATAGAGGGCGATTGATTTCCTTACGCCACGATTCGCTTTCGGCAATCGCCGAAATCGTTTCGAACGGGAAGTCATCTGCCTCGATCGCTCGTTGCTCGGATGCCTTCGGCAAGACCCGCACGGTCGTTTCTACGTCCAACTTCAGCGGTAGCTGCGTTGCTGCGTTAGTCTCCGCTGCCTCAGCTGCAAGTTTTTTTCTAGTCTTTCGCTGCACGTTTGCTTCCTTAGAGCCGGTGAGTCGCGTAGCCGTCCTATAGCTCAAATAGAACCCTGCACCGCGCATTTAATGAGCTACTATGCTCTGGGGTTTGGTCAAAGGTATCGAGGTCAGACTTGGAAATCATCGAATTTGAAAACCAAGAACAGAGCTACCTTAGATGGTTGTCCGATCATCCTTCCGGCTATGTCCTCAACACCTATAAGAAGTTCCGGCCGCAATACGCTCGCTTGCATTCCGCTAGCTGTGTGATCATGCGGCTATACATGCGGCATATGGTGCCAGACGCGTTTACGTGCAGCGAGTTCAAGAAGGTCTGCTCCGGCAGTCGGGCCGACTTGGAACTCTGGGCCACGGCTCGGGGCTACTCAGCACCACAAGTATGCCGCCGGTGCCTTGCCGCTGGCCAGCACTGAACCGCGCCATACCGGGATAATCCACAATCCCTGGGGGAGTCCCGAGCCGGTCTTATTGTGTTTAGGCGGTCCCCACACCACGAAAGCTAGCGGCTGGGACTCAACGGCACGCAACGGTAGGATTGGCGGATGGCTCGCATCATCCGCATGATGCCGCTCTCTGGCGGCGACCGTAAGCACTACGCCCGCGAGCTTGCGCGCACAGAGCAACTGCACGCGGATTTGGAGAAGAAGATGGTCGCGGCCTATGATGTCGCGCACCGGCTTGCCTGCGAAGAGTGGAACGCGCGCCGCTTCCTGGGCGGCGACGCTGATCCTTCTCCGACCATCGCGGCGGCGATCCAAGCTGGCTTCACCCTGCTCGAAGTCAAATGCCCGGCCTGCCGCCACTCCGAGCGCGTGCCGCTGCCCGATCTGGTTTGGTCTCGCGAGCGCCCGATCCACTCGCTGGGCAGCGTGCTCTTCTGCCGACCGTGCCGCGTTGAAAGCGGCGCGACCCGGCGGCCGACGCTGATCTGCCTGTGCGTGCCCAACACCGGCTCAGAGCCGCCTAGAAGACCCGCGAGAAAGCAGGGTGGGCGCGGTTCTTGATCTTGCGCCAATCGCATGTGTGCGGCCGGTAGCGGGTCTCACGGTGCTTCGAGACGATGCCTTCGAGCCCGGCCTTGCACGCTGCCTTGAACAGGCCGGGGCCTAGCTCGCCGGGCTGAAACGGGGCAGCGAAGATTGCCGCATTCGGATCAGTGAGCAGCCGCCCCAGGCGATCCTTGCGCTCGAACAGCGGCAGTGCCCGAAGGTCGTCACCGCCGAGTGCCAAGAGGTCGAAAGCGTAGAGTTGGGCTTCCGAGTTCCGCCGGTTGCCGTGGAGGGCGTCGAAGTCCGCGTCGCCGGTCTCGGTCAGGATCACGATCTCGCCGTCGAGGGCGAAGCGCTTCGTGCGGAGCTTCAGGGCGGCCTCGACGATCAGGGGGTATCGCCAAGTCCAATCGAGCCCGGCCCTGGACCGGAGCCGCACGGTGTCGCCGTCGCGTTCCAGAAGACCGCGATAGCCGTCCATCTTGATTTCGTGTATCCACTCGGGACCGGCCGGGGCAGCCTTCACCGCCTTCGGCACGCAATACTCGATACGCTTTTGCATGAGCCGGATGTAGGCACCGGCGGGCAGAAATGGAGTCCAAAGGACCCGGAATCACGGTGCGTTACTGTGATACAAATCGGGATCAATTTGGGATACAAACGGCGGTCTTCAGGCGAAATTACCCAATAAAATCAAAGGGTAGCAACGCCACTTGGTTCCCTCCGAGCGCACCAAAATCCACATTTCTAATTGAAATGATTAAGTTTTTTCTGGGTGTTGCCCGGGAATGTTACCACTCCGTTCTGGCTAGCCGTTCCCGTGCCGTTCGCCCGTGGCGCTGCAAGCCACTCAATGGCTGGGTGGTTCTTGCCATAACCAAGCGCAGCAAAGGCTTCGGAGATGGAGCGAGTATCGATTCAGGTCTCGCTTGCCTGACACTGCTACTTCGATTCCAAGACGTTCCGATCGATCCAGATCAGGTGCGACATCAATTGGGCGGCAGAATAGTCGGAACTGCCGACATCATCCGATCGCTTCGTGAGTATGGCCTCAAGGCGAGGCTTGCCAGTGCACGATGGCGCGCCTTCCGGCGACCGCGTTGCTCGTCTGTTACCCTGGAATCCCGTCGACTAAACTAGCGCAGAAGATCAAAAATCTCGACCAGATTGCTCTGAACTAGATTGTAGCAGTCGTAGAAATTCAGTCTGTCCGCGCGCTTCTCATAAAGGCTCGTTTCGATGCCACCGACGAGCATTCTGTCCATAGCGGCTCTGCTGTCCTCGCTCAACATCCAGCCCAAAGCCGGTGAGGGCACGATCCCCCTGCAAAGAGGAATCATGAAGTAGTGACTTCCGCAGAGCGATCGGGAGTATCTTGCCAAAGTTTTCGACGAATGGACTGCTCTAGCTGCTCGGCTCGACTCGAGCCCATTTACGGCAACAATCAGTGGATTAAATGGTACCTCTGGTGCGAGAATTGAAAGCTCGCGCACTCGGCTGGCAAGGCTACTATCGTTGTCGAGATTGTCCCTATCGCTATCAAGGTCAGTCATTGAGGTATCATTCAGAATCTCCAGGAAGATCGACTTTCGGAAGCCCGGCGCGCACGCGTTCTCAAATTTGGCTATTCCAAGAGGATTCATCGTTGCGGCTGCAACTTCTTGAGATGAGACGGTGCCATTATTGTCGAAGTAGCCACCATCGATGACATGACCGACGTGCTTGGTGATCGTTCCGGCCGCGTCTCCGATCTTGTCATGCACGATGCTTCGGCGGAGGCCGGCCTGTTCGTCCATGCACGCCGATCCTCCGATGATATGGGCGCCGACCCCGCCTATGCCGCGATCCTTCATTTTGGGCGTCGTATCCGGAGTCGCGATGGCTTTCGAGGCCGCAGCCTATTTTGGCCTGACCTCCCGACGCTGGCAGTCCGGCTCACAAGCCGTACCAGCATGTGCATCCCCGGGAACTGAGTCTGTCAGCTGCCGCCAAGCCTCGATTAAGAACTCATCCGGATAATCAGATGGGCCGTTGTTGCTGCCGCGTTTGCGATCCTTCTGGCCATCCCATGACTTGCACCCCGAAGGGAAGAGGCGAGGAACCGCTGTTAGCAGCGCGTGTTGAAAGCAAAACCGGCTGATCTCATGAGTTGCTCGGTGCGCAAAACGAGGAACGTTCGATGTCCAATGCCTAGGCACCAAACGAAATACGCGTTCATCGAGGCAGACGCGAGTGCAGGCACGACTTCGTCATACCACAGCAAAGCTGCGGACCTCACGGATGAGCGAGCGGTAGGAAGGGAAGTGACTACTGTAGAAAGAAGCTGATCCGGAAAATGATGTGACGGGATTGGCGAAAGAAGAAAGAAGCCTCTTTATTTATGCAAGGTCCTTCCGTCTCTCATTTTCGGATCCTTCTGTGAGCGTACTCGACCTTATTTTCGGCAGACGGTTAGCCAATCGCGAGTTCAACGAGCGGAAGATCGGGGCCCTGGAAGGGCTGCCGGCGATGGGACTGGATGGGCTCGGCTCGTCTGCATATGGACCCGAAGCCGCGCTCTCGATCCTGATCCCTCTCGGAGCAGGCGCGTCATCCTACCTCGGCTGGGTCATGGTGCCGATCGTGGCCCTGTTGGCGGTTCTTTTCGTTTCATACTGGCAGACCATCCGCGCCTATCCCAGCAATGGGGGTGCATACATCGTCGCGAGAGACAATCTGGGTACGAACACCAGTCTCCTGGCGGCCGCCGCGCTGATGGTGGATTATGTCCTCAATGTCTCGGTCGGGATCGCAGCGGGCATAGGTGCGCTGGTATCAGCCGCGCCTGCGCTGCATCCATACATCGTGCCCCTTTGTCTGGCCATCCTTGCCATACTCACAATAGTGAACCTGCGCGGCACCCTTGATGCCGGTCGCGTGTTCGCGCTCCCAACCTACCTCTTCGTCGTAAGCTTCGGCCTTGTTCTTGGCCTGGGAGTCTATCAGGCGCTCTCGTCCGGCGGTCATCCACAAGCCGTCGTGCCGCCGCCACCAACAGGGGAGGCTACGGAGGCGGCGAGCCTCTGGCTTCTCTTGCGCGCGTTCGCCAGCGGTTGCACCGCCATGACGGGTGTCGAAGCGGTCTCCAATGGCATGACCGCCTTTCGGGAGCCCACAGTGAAATACGGGCATCGAACGCTGACTGCCATCGTCGTTATTCTCTGCGTGTTGTTGCTTGGGATCGCGTTCCTCGCCCGTAACTACGGGATCGGTGCGATGTCCCAGGAGCAGGACGGGTATCGCAGCGTGTTGTCCCAGATTTCAGCGGCGGTGGTGGGGGAAGGCGTGCTCTACTACACGACGATCGGGTCGCTGCTCTGCGTCCTGGCCTTTTCGGCCAATACCAGTTTCGTGGATTTCCCTCGCCTGTGCCGGGTTGTCGCCGAAGATGGTTTTCTGCCGAAATCATTCGCCATCGCGGGCCGCCGCCTGGTCTTCGATGTCGGGATCCTCTATCTGGCCCTAACGTCCGGCGTTCTGCTGATTGCATTCGGAGGGATTACCGACAGGTTGATCCCGCTCTTCGCGATCGGTGCTTTCCTGACGTTCACGATCTCGCAGGCCGGAATGGTTCTGCATTGGCGCAGGACCATAGCAGCCGGACATTCAAATCGGGAAAACAAGACCCATCTTGCCGTGAACACGGCGGGCGCGCTCACGACCGGACTCGCTCTGATCGTGATCGTGGCTGCGAAATTTCTTGAAGGGGCCTGGATCACAATTCTAGTGCTTCCGATCGTCATGGTTTTGCTCAAGGGCATACGTAGCTATTACGATCAGCTTTTCGATGAGCTTCGCGCTGCAGCGCCCATCGACATCGGCGCGTTGAGCGCACCGATCGCCGTGGTCGCATTCGAGAGCTGGACCAAGCTGAGCGAAAACGCGCTGACATTTGCGATGAGCATCTCGCCGAACGTGACTGCGATCCATCTTCTGAAGCTATCTGGGCCGGATCAGGAAGAAGAGCGGCGGAGGCTGGAGGAGCGCTGGCGGACCCAACTGGAAGAGCCTTTGAGCCGAGCAGGGAAGTCGCCGCCCCGTCTCGTCATTCTGCAATCCCAGTATCGAAATCTGCAGATCCCCATGGTCGAGTTGATCAACGAGATAAAGACCCGGCATCCGCACAAGCGTATTGCAGTCTTGATTCCCGATGTGGTGAAGGATCGATGGTACCAGCACCTTCTGCATACACATCGGGCGGCCCGTCTGCGTTCACGGCTGCTCCGCCTCGGGGACGAAGACCTGACAGTGATCAACGTGCCTCTTCGCATAAAGCATGGGGCGACACATGGCCAGGCGGCGTAATGCGCCACGATGCGATCTGTGTGATGCAACGGCTTGGCGGGACGGAGCCCGTGGAGTGAAGGCTGAAAGAGGTTGCTGCGGCCACCATCCTGACGTGGGCGTCCCGCCGGTCCTCATTGCAAACGAGCATTACAGGCTTGGGTCGACAACCTTCATTTGATTTCGTGCCGTGCGGTCCGTCCGGCGCCGCGCAATGGTCGGCACCAACGAGGGCGTCTCGCCCGCGATCTGCAGCGCGAAATAGGCGATCGTAGCCTGAAGTCCATCGTTCAGCGCCACACGCGGGCGCCATCCCAGCAGTCGCACGGCGGTATCGATGCCCGGCTTGCGGCGCTTTGGATCGTCCTTCGGCAGTGCCTCGAAGCGGAGCGCAGAAGCCGAACCCGTGTACGTCAGGACCTTGCGGGCGATGGCCTCGATGGTGACCTCATGCGGGTTGCCGAGGTTGCAGGGTCCGGTCACCGATGGGGGGCTTTCCATCAGCAACTGGAGGCCCCGCACCAGATCGTCAACGAAACAGAAACTTCTCGTCTGCGTGCCGCCGCCATAGATCGTGATCGGCTCGCCGCGGAGCGCCTGTACGATGAAATTGGAGACGACGCGGCCGTCGTTCTCCAGCATGCGCGGGCCATAGGTATTGAAGATGCGCGCAACCTTGATCTCGGTGCCATGCGTGCGGTGATAGTCGAACATCAGCGTCTCGGCAGCGCGCTTACCCTCGTCGTAGCAGGCGCGCGGCCCGATCGGGTTGACGTTGCCAAGATAAGATTCCGGCTGCGGATGCACTTCCGGATCGCCGTAGACCTCGCTCGTGGAGGCCTGCAGAACCCGCGCGCCTTTCAGTCGCGCGAGCTCGAGCAGGTTGATGGTGCCGAGCACGCACGTCTTCATCGTCCCGATGGGGTCCTTTTGATAATGGCGGGGCGAGGCAGGGCATGCGAGGCTGTAGATCCGGTCGATCTCGCCGCCGAGCTCGATCGGCTCGCGCACATCGTGCTCGATGAAGCGGAAGTTCGGATGGTTCAGCAGCGGCCTGATATTGTCGATGCTGCCTGTGAACAGATTGTCGAGGCAAATCACCCTGTTGCCGCGTTGCAGGAGAGAATCGCAGAGATGAGAGCCGATGAAGCCCGCGCCGCCGGTGATGAGCACAGTCGGCGAGCGACGGAATGTGGGGATGCGGGTCTGGAGTGTCATGGCAAGCTCTCTTAGAGTTCAGCGACCTGGATCGGACGCCCGGCGGATAGCCTCGTGGATTTGCGGCGTCGCGCCGTTGCCTCGCCGTAATAACTTTCCAGCTGAAGAGCGCGATGGTCCGCGGTGTGATCGGCGAGAACACGTCGGCGCGCGTTCTCCGCGATAGTGCGCCGGCGTTCCTCGGGCATGTCGCGCAGGATCTCGATGACGTCACGTGGGCTTGAGGCCAGCAGGATTTCCCGCGACGGCTCGAAAATGGTCTCGATGCCCGGCCATCGATCGGAGATCACCGGCGTGCCGCAGGCGGCCGCTTCGAACAGTCGGACGCTTGGCGAGAAGCCCAGCGCGCGCATGTCGGCGCGCGTCGCGTTCAGGGTGAACCGCTGCTCCGCGTAGAACGCCGGGTGCTGTTTCGGCGGGAGGTGCTCGATCCGCATGACATTGTCGGGCCAGGCGATATCAGATGGATATTGCGCGCCCGCGACCGCGAATTGCACCGACGGCAGCGTACGTGCTGGCGATAGCAGTAACTGGTCAAGAACGGGCTGCCGATCTTCGCTATAGGTCCCGAGATAGCCAAGGGCCCATTTCGCCTGCGCCCGTCGCGGCGCGTAAGTTTCGGTATCGGCACTGCAATAGAGAACGCGCGCCATCGGGCTGCCGTACCGCTGTTCGATCATCCCGGGCACCGGACCGCCGGCAAATGACAGATAGAGGTCGAAGCGCGGGATCATCGCGGGCGACAGGTAGTCGAGGCCGTGGTCGAGCTTTGCCAGCGTCACGGGCGTGTCGATGTCGTAGAACGCGGTGATTCCGCGCGCTTGACTCGTGATCCATTCGGAAATGGCGATGCCGTCGGGCACGTAAGACCCGATCATGACGAGGTCGGCGTCCCGGATCAGCTTGCCGAAGCGGCGAGGCACGTCATTCGGCGACTGATAGAGCTCGACGGTCCAGGACGACGGCTTCGTGAGATCGCGATGCTCGCGATACCAGGCGACGTCGCGTTCAAGGAACGTGATGCGGTGGCCTCGTCGCCCGAGGGCCTCGATCAGGGCACGGTAGGTCGTGGCATGACCATTGCCCCATGACGATGTGACCGAGAGACCGACGACGACGATATTGAGGTTCATTCTGCTGCCTCGATGCGCGAGCTGCTTCCGACAAAGAGATCGTTGAATTGACGAGCGCGGTGCCGATAGGTGTGCTGACCCAGGATGCGCCGGCGGGCCCGGCCGGCGATCGCAGCGGCGCGATCGGGATCGAGTGCGTCGAGATGGGCTGCAACCTCGGCCCCACTCGCCGCTACCAGCACTTCGCGATCCGGCTCGAGGAAATGGTCGATGCCGTCCCACTGATCGGTGATCAGGCAGGCGCCGGCGCCGATCGCCTCGAATACCCGCGTTGGGGGCGAGAAACCGTAACGCGCCATGCTGTCGCGATTGATGTTGAGCGTAGCAAGACCGGAGCCGAAGAACACGTTGTGCTCGCCGGTGCCGACATGCCCGACCTTGCGGACGTTGCCGGGCGTGTCTTTCGTCTCCCACCCGGAGCCGCCGAGAACGAACGTCTGGTTCGGCATCTGGCGCGCGGCGTCGAGGAAGAAATGTTCGACCCGCTGCTCGCGATCGGGCAGGCGATTTGCCAGCAGGCTGAGATCGCAGGCGAAGTCCGGTTTGGACGGGGACGGAAAATGCGTCTCGGGATCGAGCGCGTTGTAAATAGGCACGCAATCCCGCGCGCCCATGTCGCGGTACGCCGTTACAACGCCGTCGCCACCGCCGTAGGTCAGGACCATGTCGTAGGATGGAATCGCGCGCCGCAGATGGTGCGCGGGATCGTTTGCCATCGCTCCGAGCGTAGCGGGGGCGTCGACGTCCCAGTAGATCCGCATGGTTCGCGAGGGCAGGGCCGCAACCGCGATCTCCAGTTCCTGATCGAACACACCGACGCCGCTGGCCTTGATCAGCATGTCGGTCGAACGCGCTGCTGCGTCGAGCGAGCTGCGCCAGCCGTCGGCTGTTGCGGGATAGACGACGACCTTGGCCCAGTCGGGATCGGCGATGTCGCGATGGGCCTGCCGTTCGAAGGCGTCGGGCTCGAAGAAAGTGATGTCATGTCCGAGCGCCGCAATCTGCTTGAGCATGCCGCGGTAATAGGTGGCGGCGCCGTTCCAATACGACGAGACAAGGCTGGATCCGAAGAAGCAGATCTTCATGCGGAAGCTCCGATGTAATGCACGGGCCGTGACGAAGT
>Ga0102590_1001139_pt1 | contig 37916 bp, 33 predicted proteins | sample AraplaMF_Col_mMF_FD_76859 | JGI IMG/M metagenome (GOLD analysis project Ga0102590, IMG submission 76859) | Arabidopsis root microbial communities from the University of North Carolina, USA - plate scrape MF_Col_mMF | ecosystem: Host-associated > Plants > Roots > Endosphere | place: USA... | reverse complement strand
CGGCCGCTCCTTCTTCATTTGAGGCTCCCTCTCGCTGAATCGCGCCTCCGACGACTTCAGCAGGGCAATGATGTCGTCGGCCGTCACCTTCGCCGTGGTCAACGTTTCAGGAGCGGCATCGACCTTCTGAAACAGCCCCTGTACCACGTCGTTTCCTCTGGCGAGGCGGTAGCCGAACGGACTGACCAAGCGCTCCAGCGTGTAGAGGCAGTAGTGGAACATATGGCCGTATTGCAGGTAGGCGATGAAGTTGTGATCGTATCCCTTCGGGAAGTTCAGGATACCGGGCACGCCGATATAGAGCCAGCTGCCGGGTTTCTGGCTGGCGGAGATCGTGGCCAGAAGGCCTCCGGGGGAGGAAACATGCTCAAGGACCTGCTCCAGCATGATCAGGTCATAGGGACCATCGGACGGACTGAACTCGACGGCCCTGACGTCGACGCCCCTGGCGCGTCCATATTCGGCCGCAGCCGCGTTCAGCTCGAAGCCGATGTATTCTCCGGCCTTGCCGTTCTTGGCAAACCAGTCGACCAGGCCACCCTCTCCGCAACCGATATCGGCGATCCTGGCGTCGCGATCGAAGGCGGCGCCGGCCGCCTGCAGAAACTCCCAGACATAGGGTCCTTTCGACGCCTGAAGGTTGTACATGAACTCGTGGAGATCATCCCGCGATCCGCGCTCGATGTCGCGATAGTCGCGAACATAGTGATCCTGCAGGAACCCGTCGCTGAGGCGGGGATTGGTGAAGACGGTCGTGCAATTCATGCAAAGACTGACGGACGTCGGCAGGCCGCTGCGCTCCTGAGTCGCCAGCAGTTCGAAATGCTGCTCACCGCAATGCGGGCAGGCCGTCAGCCTTTCGGTTGCGCCCCGCGCCCGGATCTTGTGAAGAAACCGCACCTTTGCCGAAGTGTGTCCGCTGTTGCAGAACCAGGTCGGATATTGCGGCAGGAAGTCGAATGCCAGCGGCCGGTGCACGAGCGGCTTGGGCCCGAAGTAGTGCCGGGCCACGATTTCGGCAAGAACCGCGGTGGAGACCAATGAGCGGCGAAGTGACAGCAAGGTCGTTTACCTTTCAGCACGCATTCTGACGGATTCACGGAATCGGTCGAACGAAATCCGAACGTTTGTCACGTGCAGCCGCACAGAGAAACAGCGCGTCGTTTGGAAGCATCTGGGCCCCGGTCGCAACGTCCGGCGTAAATTCCATCGACACAAAATCCGCCCGCTTTAGGAACAATGCGTCCTTTCCAACCGGGACATAACCTCCGGTGGGAAGGCCTCTCCATTCCCATATCTTTCGCTGCAACACGGCCAGGCGGGACATCTGCTTGTGGACCCTTACCTCTGTTGCGAGCATCCTGAAACCGTTCTGCTCATAAAAGTCCCTGAACATCTTCGGATGGATATTGTAATAGCCTCGCCCGAAATGCCCGGTCAGGGCACAAACGTGAACGATCGTTCCAGCGTCCCCGAGCGCGGCAAGACAGTTTTCGAGAACGGCGGCGATGTCGAAGCACCAGAACAGGGTGCCGGCATCGATGATCATGTCGAACTGACTTTCCAATTCCGCGGGAAATCGCTTCTGCAGATCGAGGCGCAGCGAAGGATCTCCCGCCAGATCGACCGTTTCGACGCGACTCAATCCGAACTGCTCCTTGAAGCGCAGCAGATCCCCGCGATTGTCGCCCCCGGACCATGGCGTATAGAACTTGCAGTCGCCCAGAATCAGAACCGAGCCACCCGGAAATATCCCCTGGCGCCGCCCAATTTCCGCGATCCGATCGAGAAATCCGCTGTCAATTCCCATGGCAGGCCGTCAGCTCAAGCGGCCGTCAGACGGGGTTACGATTGACGGACGCGTCGATCCAGCGCCCTTGACAGATCACTTTGCCCGACCGATCCCGCCGATAGCTCTTTTCCACCATGTTGATGTTACGCGACACCACCGAGAAATTCAGGGCCCGGTCGTAGAGATCGAAGGCATGCCGCGGCACGCCGCACTCCAAGGTTATCGAGTAGTCTCCTTCCTTCAAGAACATCGGGTTGATCTTCAACACCTTCTCGAAGGTTCCGACTTCATGCATGCCGATGACCTCGTTTTCGTCGGTCATGTAGCTAACGACGATGTCTTCGAAATGCGTGTGGATGCGCAAGCCGAGCACGAACGAATTCAACGGAGTTTTCACGGCATAGCGGACCCGAACATTGATGCCCTCGGTGAGGTCGAACTGCTCGGTCAAATCGCCATCGTCGTTCTCGAGCGACGTCGCGAGGATACAGCCGGGATGATGCGACCCTTCGCCGAAAGTGACCTTGGCGACGCCGTCGAGAACCGGCTTGGGAATATAGCTCTCCATCACCTCGCCGACTTCACCGATGCTGATTACCTTCCCTTCCTTCAGCAGCATGGCCCGCTTGCATATCCCGGCGACGCTGCTGAGGCTGTGGCTCACGAACAGGATCGTAATGCCGCTCTTGCGGAGTTCGGTCATGCGGTCCATCGACTTTTCCTGGAACATCAGGTCTCCGACGGATAGAACCTCATCGAGGATCAGCACTTCCGGCCGCAGGTTGACGGCAACGGCGAAGCCGAGCCGGGCCTGCATCCCGCTGGAGTAATGCTTGAACTGCGTATCGATGAACTTTTCGACTTCGGCGAAGGCAACGATCTCGTCGAACTTCGATTTGATGAAATCCCGGTCGAGACCGAGCAACGTACCGTTGAAATAAACATTTTCACGCCCGGTCAGATCCGGATGAAAGCCGGTGCCGACCTCGAGCAGGGCCCCGATCCGGCCGCGTACGGCCGCGCGTCCGCTGGTGGGGCGGACGATACCGGTCAAGACCTTGAGAAGGGTACTCTTGCCGGAACCGTTGCGGCCGATGATGCCGAACACTTCCCCCTCATCCACCGTGAAGCTGACATCCCGGAGTGCCCAGATATCTTCGTGGATGGCCCGCTTGTCGCGCGACAGGAAATGCCGCATGCGGCCGCTCAACGTATTGGCGGTTTCGCCGACATTGATGCGATATCGTTTGGAGATGCCTTCGGAAACAACTGCGAGCATTTGACTGAAAGAACCTCTTGGCAGGTTAGATGCGATCGATCACGACCGCTTCGAGCTTCTGGTAAACGAACAGCGAGACAACGAGCGCCACCAGAACCGTCGCGATGTTGATCAGCAGATATTGCGGATCGGGCGCGGGACTCTCCGGAAGCATCGACCAGCGCACCCCTTCGACCAGGCTGACCATCGGGTTGAGGTGATAGAGGAACTGGTATTTTTCAGGAATGAACCGTGTCGCGTAGTACACCGGCGTCGCATACATCGCGAACTGCAGGACGAACGGCACCAGCAGCCCGACGTCGCGATACAACGCATGCAGCGGCGCCAATCCGAGGCCGACGCTCAGCGACGTCAGCGAAATCAGGGTGAGGAATACCGGGAGCCACAGCAAGCGAGGCGTCAGCGCGATTCCGAAGAGGCTGCAAGTCACCAGCAACGTCGCGATCAGGATAAGCGTATCGAACCAGGTCGCGACCACGGACGCCAAAGGCAGCATGATCTTCGGCAGGTAAATCCTGGTCAGGATCCCAGAATGGGTTTGCAGACTGCCGGTCGAGTCGTTCAATCCGCGTGCGAAGAACTGCCAGGCCAGGATGCCGGAAAACAGAAAGATGCCCTGATGCGATCCATCCGCCGTGTTGACCCGGATGAGATTGAACATGAAGAACACCACAAAGGTCGACGCGATCGGCTGCGCGATGACCCACAGCACGCCGAGGAAGCTTTGCGTATAGCGCAATGATATCGAGCGCCAGATCAGAACCTTGAATAAGGGCATGAAGTCCGGCAGGAGCGCCAGATTGCGCCACAGATCGCTCAGTCGCGGCGCACCGACGGTGTGAAGGCTGTGATCGACGATGTCGCCGAGCGCCGTGACCGTCCGCACTGCGGGATCCGCTCCGGATTTTGTTACGAAGCGTGCCTGCATCTCGTCTTCGAGATTTGTCTCGGTCATCGTTCTTTCCGAATGGTTTCGTGGCAAACCAACGCCCGGACCGGGCATCCGCCGTCAGCGAAAATGTGAGTCGGACATGCTACCGCACTTCGGGTGAATCGCTTCACCGAAGTCGCCATGTCAGATCGGCGCGAGGCGCTCTATGCCGCCTCGATCGCCTCGGCGTCAAGCACCACCCTGACCTTGCGGCCAAGCAGATCCAGCAGAATTGCAACGCGCTCGCCGTCGGTCATCTTCTCGAAGAAACCGAGGTAGCTAGAGAACACGCCGTCCAGCACGCGTATCTTCTCGCCGAGCCTGAACGGCGATTTTCGCTCGACCAGCACGAAGCCGCGCTGATCCTGCTCGCGCTTCAGGCCGTCGATGACGGCCTCCGGTACCTCGGCGGGATCGTCGCCGTGGCACACCAACCGCGCCACGCCTATCGTGGACTGGACCGCGCGCCAGCGCTGAACTGCCATGTCGATCGCGACAAATACATAGCGCGGGAACAACGGCGCTGCGACAGTCTCCACCCGGCGCGCGTGCCGCCGGGATTTGAGATAGCGCGGGAAATAGATTTCGAAACCCTGCCGTTCCAGATGCGTCGCGGCCTTGGCCTCCGAACAGGGACGGGTCTGCACCACGTACCAACGCTTGCCGGAATGCGCGCTCATCGCGAGGCCTCCGGCTTCAGGGCATGATCAGAGAGTCCGAGCAGCGGCGGCACGATGACCCGCTCACGCCCGTAACGCCGGCAGGCATCGCGAAAGACGTCGCCGGCATCGCGAAGAGCCGTGATCACGACGGCGTCGAAGGATTCCGGCACGGCCTCGAACGAGGCGAACACGGGAATGCCGACGAACACCTGCTTTTCCGAAGAGGCGTCGATCACGGCGACCACTTTCGTCCCGCTTTCCAGCGCGCATATCGTGGCGATCTCGGCGAGATCCGACACGCCCGCCAGGGCAACCCGGTTGAAGCCACGGCCAGAGGCCGAACTGATCGCCACGCCATATTCGGACCGCGCCTTGCGGAACAAGGAGAACGAATAGGCCAGATATTCGACGGTCAGACGTGCCTTCTCAGAGAAACCCTGGGGCGTCAGGTAGTAGCCGTAGCGCCGCGTCGGCGCCTCTCCGGCCTTCAGCAGCCCCTTCTTGACGCAACGCTTGATGTAGGCGTTGACCAGCCCCAGTGCGACGCCCAGTTCGGAAGCGAGGCGGCGCTGGGTGAGCCCGCCATCGCGCTCCACGGACTCCAGAAGGCCGAGCATGATGCGCGCCTCCTGCATGCCCTGATGTTCGCTACTGCCGGTCATCCCCCGGACGCCCCCCGTTCAAGATATGAACAGCCTTAGCAAGTTCACGCAATGAACGTCAAGCACAGCGGGTAAATATCGGAATTTTATTATATCTATCAATGTTATAACAGCATCCACTGAAGCTGCCGGCGAAAACGCCTCAGCCCATCCGTCGAATATGCCCTTCAGATACCCATCAGGTTGCGATCGGAACAGCGCACTGTCCCCGGTGAGGAAAACCGGTTCAATCCGCCTCGAAGGCGGCTGTGTAGTCGAGCTTCAGCGCGGGGTCCTGGTGCTCCTTTCGGAGGTAGCAATTCCCGACGATGAGCACCTCGATCTCACTGCCCATGAAGCAACGGAAGGCATCCTCGGGCGTGTTGACGATGGGCTCTCCGCGGACATTGAAGCTGGTGTTGACCACGATCGGACATCCGGTCAACGCGTTGAAACGCGAAATCAAGTCGTAAAACCGTGCATTGGTGTCGCGATGGACCGTCTGTATCCGCGCGGAATGATCGACATGCGTGACGGCGGGTATCGTCGATCGCGGCACGTTCAACTTGTCGATGCCGAACAGATTCTGTTCGTCAGCGGTCATTGCACGTCGATGCGCGGCCGAAACGGGCGCGACCAGCAGCATATAGGGACTGTCGGCATCCAGTTCGAACCACTCGGCCAGATGCTCGCGCAGGACGGCCGGCGCGAATGGCCGGAAACTCTCGCGGTACTTCACCCTCAGGTTCAACGTCTTCTGCATCGAGGCCGAGCGCGGATTGGCGATGATCGAGCGTGCCCCCAGCGCGCGGGGGCCGAACTCCATGCGTCCCTGCATCCAGCCGATTGCCTTGTCGTCCTTCAAGGCTTCGGCCGCGGTGCGGAGAAGCTGATCCTCTTCCATGACTTCGAAACACGCTCCGGCGCCGGCAAGCCTCGTTTCGATGTCCGCCTGCGCGTAGGAGGGCCCGAGATAGGAGCCCGACATCATGTCGGAACCAGCGCTTACAGTGCGGGGCTGATCCTTGAAAATGTAATAGGCCGCGAGCGCGGCGCCGAGCGCCCCGCCCGCGTCGCCGGCCGCAGGCTGAATCCAGATTTTCTCGAAACAGCCATCCTGCAAGATCTTTCCGTTGGCGACGCAATTGAGGGCAACCCCCCCCGCCAGGCACAGGTGGCGCGCCCCGGTTTCCGCAGCGAGCGACCGGCACAGGCGCAACACGATCTCTTCGGTGACGGCCTGAATGGACGCCGCAACATCCATGTGAAACTGGGTGATGAGCTGTTCGGGCGCGCGTACCGGCTGGCCGAACAAAGCATCGAACTTCGCGTTCGTCATCGTCAGGCCGGTGCAGTAATCGAAATAGCTCTGGTCCAGGCGAAACGAACCGTCCATCTTCAGGTCGATAAGATGGTCAAGAATGGTCTGCGTGTAGCGCGGCTCGCCGTACGGCGCCAGGCCCATCATCTTGTACTCGCCGGAATTGACCTTGAAGCCGACATAGTAGGTGAATGCCGAATAAAGCAGTCCCAGCGAATGCGGGAACTGCATCTCCTTCTGGGTGGTCAGCCGGTTGCCCTGTCCGAACGCCGTCGATGTCGTGGTCCACTCGCCGACACCATCCATCGTCAGAATGGCGGCCTCCTCGAACGGCGAGGGAAAGAAAGCGGAAGCCGCATGGCTCAGATGGTGCTCAGAAAACAGCAGCAGATTCTTCCAATCGAAGCCCGGGTCGAATTTCCGCAGTTCGCGCCGCAGCAGATCTTTTTGAAAGAGCTTTTCCTTCAGCCAAAGCGGCATCGCCATCCGGAACGAGCGAAAGCCACGCGGCGCAAAGGCGAGATAGGTCTCGATCAGACGCTCGAACTTGATGAACGGCTTCTCGTAAAACACGACATGATCGACGTCGCCCAAAGTCAGTTCGCCGGCTTCCAAGCAGTACGCGATGGCGTTGGCCGGGAACGACGGGTCGTGTTTCTTGCGGGTGAAACGCTCTTCCTGCGCGGCCGCGACGATCGCTCCGTCGACGACCAGCGCGGCGGCGCTGTCGTGATAGAACGCCGAGATTCCCAGGATGCGCATCTGTCTCAGAAAAGCGTATAGATGAAAGGCGCCACGGCAGATCCCTTCACGAGCACAAGCAATCCGCCAAAAACCAGCATCATAAGAAAAATCGGCAGCAGCCAATACTTCTTGCGCGCGCGCATGAACATCCAAAGTTCGCTTAACATATACATTTGTCTGCCGCGCTCATCTAGAACTGTTGCCGCATCGACTCCGGTGCCGGACCAGGCGGATTCCGCTCGCTCCAGTATGTCGGCAGATCACGGTCGAATTTCAGCAGCAAGGGGTCCCTGCCGAGAAGCCTGTAGACGAGGGCGATCGGCAGGATCGTTCCATAAAACAGAAGCCCGAGAATGATCGGAGACGTGACATGGTGCAACAGCAGACCGACGCGAAACCAAACGACGTTCAACGGCCGGAGCACAGCCGGCGCGATCAGGCTCAGGGCCAGGAACAGCGCGGACAGACCGAGCGCCCACGCATGAACACCCTGCGATCTGACAAGTGGAAACAGGCCCAGGATCAGAAACGCACCGGCAAACACCAATCCGAATGACCGCTCCGAGCCGACTTTGAGGTCGTCTTTGCGGGACAGATCCTCGTGCAAAGCAAATCTCCCTAGGGAAGCGGACGTATACCATCCCGGCCGCCGAATGCAAGCAAGGGGCATTGTTGCGCCGCGAGTCCGCGCGAGACTGCAGCCCCCACTGCAACGTGACGAGCGGCGGCATCAACGCGGGCAGAGTCGCAGGTCCGGTCCGCATACCCGCTCGATGAATCGCAACGTCGCATCGGCGAGCCGGGCGTAACCCGCCACGTTTTCATGGCCGTAGTAGCGATGCAGATCCGCGAGATAGGAATTCGGATCGCGATCGAGATGAAAGTCCTCATTCAGATCGTGATAGCGGATGCCGAGATCATCGTATATCCGCGCCAGCCTGTCCCGATAAGCCCGTGCGGGCGGATATGAATGTGGATCGAGAAATCCCGCCCCGCTCTGGAATGGAATGATCATGACGACGAACCGGCCGCCCCAGCCTTCCACGCGAAGCTTCGCCTCTTTCAGGACGCGCGCGTAAAGATCCCAATCGAGATCTTGGAGGTCCTCGTCGCCGGATCCGAGTATCTGGTCATGGGTGCCGAAGCGCGGATACAGAAGCTGCTGGCGGACAGTCCGGAACGTCAGGCTGTCGAAGATTCCCTTCCAGCTCAGTTCTGATCGAAGCACGACCGTTCTGGTTTTCTGCTGGACCGCAGCCTGCTCCGCCAATTGCGTTTCGAGATAGGCACGCACGATGCGGTCGATTTCGGCGGTGCGACCGGCAAGGTTTCGCATGCCATCCGAGGACAGATAACTCATCAGGATCGACGACAGTTTTTCCGTGCGAAGATCGCGGAGGTCGTTATCGACATGGAACCAGACCACCAGACGCGGTCGCGCCACAGCGGCGTATTCCGTGAGAATGGCCAGCTCCGACAACGGGCCGTTGCCGCCGCGCCCGAGATTGATGGTCTGCGGAATCTTCTTGCGCACCAGCGAGGTCAGGTCGGAGCCGCTCGGGACGCACGCCCCGTGAATGTAGGAATCTCCGACGAAGGCGATACCGACTTTCTGCGACCAGATCCCCGCGGGATTATGAAACCCCTTCTCATCGCTGCGATAGACCAGGTAATCTCCGGTTTCCTTGCAATAGACCGACCGGGTGTTCGAAACGTCCGCCAGTGGCAGAAATCGCCCGCCGCTGTCGTCCGGCAATGAAAACGTACCCGGCGGATCGGTGATCGTAAGAAAGCCTTGCGGCACGACCGCGGTCAGGGTGGATGGATCGTTCACGCGCTCGCGCATGATGCGATCGATCTTGGTTTCCTGCGACAGGGTTGTTGCCTCGAGGTAGAAGTCGAAGGCCGCGATTGTCGGCAGCACGGTCCAGATGATGATGGCCGTCGTTACCCGAACCTCCGGTGAAGCGAATAGCCGGATGGCCGAGCAGGCCATGATCAACGCAAGCGGCGCCACCACGAGGATGATCAGCGCGAGGCGCGACCGCTCATAATCCACCTCGAAATAGGCCGGGATGAGAACCCCGGCCAGTACGACAAGGTAGACGACGTGGACCGGCGGGATCCACTTCACGAGCCGTGCCGACACCTCGCGGCCGCGAACGTAGCCCGCGCCGAACGCGGTTTTGCCCGAGATATACAGACGTGCAAGATGGCCGCTTCTGAATGCCACCGCGACCGCCACGACCAGAACAAAGACGCCGGCAGCGACGGCAATCCGGGCGACAAGCCAGGCGTCGATCCCGGTCGTCAGCTCAAACCAAATTCTAAGATCGTGACGTCGGGCGGCCAGCGCATCAAGGAGATCGGAGAGAACCGTCATAACTGGCTTACCACCCATCCTGGCAGGGCCGCGGAATCAGAGGCGCTCCCTGGCCGGAGGCAGGCACGTATTCCACGCGGCGACACGCCCTGCCCGAAGCCTCGTTGGCTCCAAACCCTGGCGGTCGTGTTGCAGCGTCCGAATGCAATGCCGGAATCCCAGGCTTTTCGGCCTTGACGCAGACCACGTCCGTATTTCACCGGTACTCATAGGGGGTCGTGCTATTTCAGGCAACCTCGCGACCGCGCAGCATCAGCGGCCGGAGAGCCCTCGCCCGATCAATGTCAGCGCCGAAGCCGGCGCGATCCGCCGAACGCAACGGGGCGCCGGTTAAACGACGTGGAAATCGGCAAGGTGACGCTGAACGTCCGCCAGTGTCACATGGAGCAGGGTCAGACTGTCGTGGGCGTCCGTGGTGATGATCGTGTTGCCATGGCCATCATCCGCGGCGCCTGGCAGAATGCCGGAGACGTTCGCAAACAGGGAATGATCGAACTCGATAGTATCCTTGCCGGGCTGAAAATCGGCAATGGTTGCGTTACCGAAGCCCGACTTGAAGACAAACGTGTCGGCTTCCGCGCTGCCCACGATGCCGCCAATGGCTTCGTTCAAGGTGGCGCCCTGACTGCCGAGGATGGCGCTGCTGGTCGGACTGTTTAGGCCAATCACGCCGTCGCTGTTGAGGTCCTGGTGAAACGCGGACTCGCGAGATTCCAGCGCGTAGCTCGTGCCCGACACGGCGCCGATATTGGAGAGAAAGTTGCCGTTGCTGTCGGTGCTCCACACGGTGTATTGGCTGGTTCCGGCGAGCTTCCAGGCCACTTCATAGCCACCGGCCGTCTTCTCTGCCCCGATCGGTGTCCAGCCGCCAGGGTTGGCGACGAAATCCACGCCGGCGAATTTCAACGAGGGCCCGGTCCCGCCGGTATAAAGGTAGAAATTGGCGCCGCTGGCCACCAGACTGGTCGAGCCGCTCGCCTCGAGGGTGGTCGACGCGGAACCGATCGTGCCATCGCCATTGAGATCCTGATGGAAACTTGCTTCGAGCGACATCAGCGCGTTGCTGCTTCCCGACACGGCGCCGATGTTCGAGATGAAGTTGCCGCTGCTGTCGGTCGACCAGACCGTATACGAAGAAGTCCCCGCAAGCTTCCAGGCGACTTCATAACCGCCGGCTGTCTGCTCGGCCCCGATCGGCACCCAGCCGGCTGGATTGGCCACGACGTCGACGCCAGCGAATTTCAGCGAGGGACCATCTCCGCCGGTATACATATAAAAACCGGTGCCGGCCTGCACGAGGCTGGTCGATCCATTGGCCTCGATGGTCGTTGCCGAGGCGCCGATCGTGCCGTCACCGTTCAGATCCTGATGAAAGCCGGTCTCCAGCGACATCAGCGCGGTGCTGGTTTCGGACACGGCGCCGATGTTCGAGATGAAATTGCCATTACCGTCGGTGTACCAGACCGTGTAGGAGGTCGTGCCAGCAAGCTTCCAGGCCACCTCGTAGCCGCCCGCGATCTGCTCCGCGCCAATCGGCATCCAGCCGCCGGGGGTGGCCACGGCGTCCGAGCCGGCATATTTCAGCGAAAGGCTCAACCCGCCGGTATTGAGGAAAAAGTTGCTGCCGGCCTGCGTCAGGGTGGTCGAGCCGTAAGATTCGATCGTCGTCGAAGCGGCTCCGATCGAGCCGTCGCCGTTCAGATCCTGATGAAAGCTCGATTCCAGCAGCATCAGCGCGATGCTGTTGCCGGACACGCCGCCGATGTTCGAAATGAAATTGCCGTTACTGTCGGTATTCCATACAGTATAGAGATCGGAACCGGTCAACTTGAAAGCGACTTCGTAGCCGCTCGCGGTCCGCTCGGCGCTGAACGGAGTCCAGTTTCCGCTCTGCCCAATGACGAAGTTCACGCCGGCATATTTCAGCGACGGCCCAACCCCGCTTTGATAGAGATAATATTCATTGCCGACCGAGGTGAAGCTGACCGAACCGTTTGTTTCGATCACCGTCGTGACAGGCGGAATGATGCCGAGCAGACCCGAGGCGGCCAGATAGAGATTGCCGACCAGATCGATGGCGAAGTCCGCAATTCTGTCGCCGTTCGTGTCGCCCTGCAGCACGGTCATGCCGCGCACGCCATCGTAGAAATAGTCGAGCGCGCCGGCTGCACCGTCAAATACCGCGGCACCCAGAAAACGGAATGCGTCCACCCCTGCATTGCCGGCAATTGCGTCAATGCCGGTGAGGTCGATGCGATCGACTCCCACGCTAAAGTCGGCGATCCGGTCGTGCTGACCGGCAGAAGCCGAACTGTCACCGGACGCAAACACGAAATTGTCCGCGCCGCCACCACCGGTGAGGATGTCAACGCCGAGCCCGCCGATCAGGACATCGCTGCCGTTGCCGCCTAACAGGATGTCGCTGCCGCCACCACCCTGCAGCGTGCATCCGTAGTCGCTGGCGATCAGCGTATCATCGCCGCTGCCGCCGACGGCGATTTCGATCGTCGCATTGAGGGCAATGCCAATGTTGTGGACCAGGCCGCCCACCGAGGAGAAGCTTCCCGGGTGAAGGTCGATGACCTGCGCGGACGAATAGCCCGAGCAATCCAGCGTATCGGTCCCGCCGCTGTCGTAGATGGTCAGCGCCGGCGCCTGGGCATAGGCGGTGAAATCGAAGATCGAGCCGGCCGTGTTGTGGAATCCGTAGACCGTGTTGCCGGTCCGCGTGGTGGCCACGCCATAGATGGAATCTGCCGCATAGATATCCGCCATCTGCGGCGTGACGACGTAGCGGTAGGAGCTGCCGTTGTAGTTCGGCTCGGAGAAATACGACATGACCGAGTATTGCCACGTGTCGTTGGCAAAAACGGCATTGGTCGAATAACTGGCGCTGCCGTTATATGGCCCCTGGTGGCCGAGACCCAGAGCATGACCGGTTTCATGGATGTAGGTCTGGTAGCCGTAGCTGTCGATGCCGGTTTTGCCGTCCATCGCGCCGCCGTCGCTGGTGATCCAGTCGGCGCTGATGTCGATGGTCGCCGAACTGATGATGCCCGAGCTGTTATAGGAGTCGGTCTCGTAGGCGGTCATCGAACCGTTATGATTATAGGTGATGTTCGCCGCACCGGTGGTCTGCACGAAAGTGACGTTAGTAACCTCGTGCCACGCATTGAGCGCCGATTGCGCCAAAAATTTCTCGGCGGCGTTCAGGGCGTTGATGTTGTAGGTGATGGCGGTGCTGCCCCAGTAATGGGCAATGGTATTATTGTATTGCCAGAAGCCCTTGACGAGATAGTTGGCTAGCGTCGCAATCGACGCAGCGGCGCCGACGTTGCTGGCCGACGACGAGCCGGCGTATGACGCCGCAGAAGCACTGGCCTGCGGGAACGAGTCGGCCGTATCAGGGGCCGGTCCACTTGCAACCGGTCCGTCGGTCAGTTGACGGGTCTCTGAATAGTGCACGAGCACGACTGGTTGTGACAGATGAGGCTGCAATGTCACAAACGATAGGTCCAATCCGTCGTCGTCCACCTGCCAAGCGAAATCCTTGCCAGTCTTGGTCCTATTGAACATCAATCACCATGCGAAGGGTTGGCCCGCCCGTCCCCTTTGGTCGACGCGCGAATCGCGAGTGTTCGCACACGCTGTCAGCGACTAGTAAACAGCCTTTTAAGATTAACTCATGGAGCTTCTTGACAGGCAAAGCGCTGGATCGATGGCGCGGTTCCTCGGCGGAACCGGACGGTGAAAATACCAGGTCTCGGTTCTTGCCGGCAACCGTTGCTCACGAAGCCTGTCCGAATCCGAGATTGCCTCGCGTCGCTTCACTGCCAAGCACTTGAATTCTTGAGCAAGAGCGGGGCGAAGATTGGCTTAAGGACCGTGCTCGCCGGCACATTCATGTGGCCCGCATCGACGTAAAGAAAGCCGAGCCCTTCGAAGATTGAACCTTGCCTTCCAAAAGTTGAACATACCCCGCCATTGCAAAATAAAGGCTGCAAATCCACCAAGCTACTGCCGGTCTTCTTGGCTGCCCGTGTGAGCCATTTCCGAGCGTTCTTTTGGAGAAAATCAACATGCTCGACAGGCAAAGTTAGATTCGCTGGACATTTATCACGCAATACACCCAACATCGTGCATCTGGAGTTTGTAAACAGAACCTGATTGTCAAAGTCGACAAATTTCGGCATCGGCAGAACGACGATGGTCCTATGGTGCGCCGTCTGAAGACGTTCGATCTTGGACACAAGATCACTCTCGAGATAGGGAAAAGCAACGTTCGGATCGGCTGATACAGTTTCCTTGTTTGGTCCCGTCGCCTCCTGGGAGAAAAAGTAAGAATCCGTAAGGCCGATGATAACGGTGCCTGGGGCCGATCTCGAAATTATAGAAATGACGCCGTCGGCAAAGGCCGCGCAACTAAAATTGTGCGTCTCCGGCACGACACCGGTCCACCAGCGGCCTATAAACGAGCAGCCACCTCTTGTAAGGACATGCACGGGACTGTCATTTTCAATAGCCGCACTGATCACCCCCTCACTCAAGTGAAATGCATTTGAATCACCTATCAAATACACGGGAGGAGCACTGCCAGATGCATTCCACTGACATTTCGGATCAGACATGGACTCCGGTATCCAACCGTCGCCACACCATTGCGCGGGCCCGCCAGCATGCAGCGTGTTGATGGTGAACTGGTAAGCGGCGATTTTTTCTGACCAATAGCCGTTGGCATTAATGGTAATTAGTACAAGGCTGAGCATGACAGGTGGCAATACGGTCACTGGAAAGAATCGCCAAAGAAAAGCCTTGCTTTTCGCCAGGGGAAGCCTGCGAAGAGGATCTTCGACAAAGAGATATGACCCGCGGGCCAGCAAAATCGAGAGGACCACAGCAGCCATCATTGCAACGGCTCCCTGCCCGGCCGCCGTGGTAAAAAAGACGATGAGAGGCCAATGCCATAAATACCACGAGTACGACATGTCCCCCAGATACTGCCCCGGTGGTGCGCTGAGGAGGCGGAAGACGAGAGGTCGATAACCGTTGATACTGCCGGAGTAGATTGTGAGCATGGCACCGACGACAGGCAGCAATGTTGCTGGTCCAGGAAATGGAGTCTTGGCATTGATGACGAAGAACGAAAGCATAACGAGCAGCAATCCGGTGGCGCCAGTGATTTCGGCAATGCAAGGCCTGTAAATCGCGAACCTTGACCCCATCAAAGCCAGCACGCTGCCTGCAGCGAATTCCCAGGCGCGCGCAACTGGACTGTAGAAGCCAATACTGATCCCCACACGATCTGAAAATTGCAGCAGCTTCGGGAATGCCTGCAGGCATACCGCCAACGAAAGGATTCCCACCGCTGCAATCACGACGAAAGCCGCCAGCCTCCAATATCTTTTTCCAAGCACTAAGGCGGCCAAGAACGTGGCGGGAAATACCAGATAGAATTGCTCTTCGACAGACAGACTCCACGTGTTTAAAAGAGGGTTTACGTCAACGGCCGGCTCGAAATAGCCGCCGCTTAGCTTCGCGATAACAACATTAGCGCAAAAAAATATTGCTCCGATCCCAGTCAGTCCAGCGACTCTGACGTCCGAACCGATTGGAGACATAAGAAATAGCCCCGCAATCATCGTAGTCGACACGACCAGGGAAAGCGCGGGAGCGAGGCGTTTAAAGCGACGAATGTAGAACGCGAGCAGATCGATGGTCCCGTGCTGTTCCCATTCGCGGCTCAACATCAACGTGATCACAAAGCCGGAGATCACAAAGAACACGTCTACCCCGGTGAACCCGCCAGAAATCGGAGCACCAGCATGGAAAGCAACTACCGCTGAAACGGCAACCGCCCGTAGCCCTTGGACGTCCGATCTCCTAGATTGCGCTTGTTCGTCAACGACGTGTTCAGAAACTGCTACCGCATACCCTGAGTGCATTGAAATCTCCCAACGCATAATTTAACGGCGCTCTTGGGACTCGTAAAGCTCACGTCAACTGAAAGCGCACGCTTAGGCGCCTCCGAGCGGACTTTGCCGACTGGCGACCGAGTGTCTAGACAGAGACATCCAGCTTCGACTGAGACAAAGCCGTCCAACCATCACCACGACCATCCTTGACCTTGGCGTCGTCTCGCGCCGCGATTGCGCTGGACAGTTTCCTTTTATTTTCTCATGAATGCCACTCATGACATCGATCTACCTCGTCAATCCAATTTCAGGACGCGGCCACCTGGATTCCTATGCCCGGTTGTATTCCCGCGCCCTGGTCGAGCTCGGATACGAGGTGACGCTGGTGGCCGAGACCGATGGCGAGACCGGCGCGTACCTGGCCCGCACCAGTCCCGCGTCGCAGGCGGCGTTCTCGTTCATCTCCTTCGAAAAGGCGCGCCGTCCGGCCCAGGGAAGCGGCGGCAGCGGGGCTTCGCAGCGCGCCAGCATGACCGCCGTCCAACGGGCGCACCTGGTCTGGCGCGAGGAAGGCGCGATCGGCCTGTCGAGGCGTTGCGCGCGCGTCCCCCGCCGCGTGCTCCTGCTTTATATTCCCCGCAGCCTGCTGCGCCGGCTGAGGCGGCTGGAACAGGACGCGGTCCGTCGTCTGCTGCGCAGCCGGCTGGCGCGGACGCTCAACCTGGCGTTCTATCTCGATGCCGGCCGGATTCTGTTTCAGACGCTGCTGGGATATGTCCACAATGCCGCCACTCTGCCCGGCAGGTCGCCTCCCGACATGGTGTTCTTTCTGTATCTGGACCTGATGGCCGAGCGAGGACGCAATATCGCGGCACTCGATCGCGCCGGCGCCTGGCCATGGATCGGAATCCTGTTCCATCCGCGGCTGGCGGCCCAGCGCAACGCGAAAATCGAGGGCTATTTCAAGTCGGCCAACGCCAGGGGCGGCGTGTTTCTGGTTCCCGCCGCGATTCCGATCTATGCGGACGCCGCTCCCAGTCTCAGTTTCGCGCTGGCGCCTGACGTCGCAGATCTCGAACTGCCGGTCGAGCAGCCCGAACTCGCCCGCGACATCCGGCGCCGCGCCGGCGGCCGGACCGTGGTGCTGCAGATCGGCTCGATCGCCCCGCACAAGGGCATTGCCACCTTGCTCGACGTGATCGCGCTGGCCGACCCGACGCGATTTTTCTTCGCATTCGTCGGCGAAGTGCATTGGGCGAGCTTCGCCGACGACGAAAAGCGGGTCCGCCGCGCGCTGACGGAGCCGCCGGAAAACGTCTTCGTCTACGAAGGCTATGTGGCGAGCGAGATCGACTACAACAGCCTGATCGACGCGTCCGACATCGTCTACGCCGTCTATCAGAACTTCAACAGTTCCTCGAACTCGCTGACCAAGGCCGCCGGATTCCGCCGGCCGATCCTGGTCAGCGCCAATTCCCTGATGGGACAGCGCGTGCTCGCCTCCGGGACGGGCTCGGTCGCGCCCGAGAACGAGCCCGCGGCGATCCTGGCCGAACTCGGCCGGCTGGCCACACGGCCCAAGGAGAGCTTCAGCTTCGATATCTACCACCAGGCGCATTCGCTGGAAGCGCTCAAAGCGGTCCTGGCCGATGCCATGCCCCGATGGCTGGCCGCGCCTCCCGGGGCCTGATCGCGGATCCGGGGGCGCTGCGGCAGCCGGTCGCCGGGCAGCCACGGCAGTTGCCGACGGGGGGCCAGGATGCTTTAAGGCGGTGCCGCCGAGGCCCCATTTCACCCCGAATGCGCGATTGAGGCATGAAGTCCGAGACCTACGACGTCGAAGCCGCCATCGAGGAAGGCCACTGGTGGTTCGTGGTCCGGCGTGAGCTGTTTTCCCGGCTGCTGAGGGAATTCGGACCCGCGCCATCGGCGCCGGTGCTGGACGTCGGAACCGGGACCGGCGCGAACTTGCGGCTGCTGCAATTGCAGGGGCACCGCAACGTCGTCGGCCTCGACGCCAGCGACGCCGCGATTGCCTATTGCGCCGACAAGGGATTGGGCACGGTCAGGAAGGGCGATATCTGCGACCTGCCGTTTTCGAGCGATTCTTTTCCCTTCGTCTTCGCCACCGACGTCATCGAGCATGTGGCGGACGATCAAAAGGCATTGAGCGAAATCCATCGGGTGCTGGTCCCCGGCGGCAAGGTCCTGATATCGGTTCCAGCCTTTCCGTCGATCTGGGGGCTGCAGGACGAAGTCTCGCATCATCATCGCCGCTACCGGATGAACCTGCTGCTCGATCGCATCGAGCGCGCCAATCTCGTTCCCGTGCTCTCGTTCCATTTCAACTTCCTGCTGTTCGGCCCGATCTGGGCCGCGAGGCAGTTCCTGAAAATTGCAAAGCCGCGAATCGACAGCGAGGCAGAGGTCAATTCGCCGCTGTTAAACAGGATTCTGACGTGTATATTTCGCTGGGACGTCAGTCTGGCGCGGTGGCTCAAGCCGCCCTTCGGGGTCTCGATCCTGGTGATCGCGGAACGTCCCCTCCCCTGAAACGCCTCACTTGAAACACCTCCCCTGAAACCCCGCCCACGGCGACCGAGACAACGATGAAATCTTTCATGGCCCCCGCATACTGGCTGCTCGAGCATGCGCACGGCTATGCGCTGTCGCAACGGCTCGCCAAGCCGACGACGGACCGGTTTCGCGCCCTGATCCGGAAATACGTGTCGCCGGCGCGCGACTCCAAGCTATTGGACGTCGGCTGCGGCACCGGAGGCTACCGGAGCAGCTTCCAGTGCGACTACTGGGGCGTCGACAACAATCCGGATTACATCGAAAAGGCCAATGCCAATCTCGATGGCCATTTCGCCGTCATGGATGCGACGCGCCTCGACTTTCCCGATGCGTCATTCGACCACATCATCACGATCGCGACACTGCATCATCTCGATGACGCGCAGGTGATTCAAATGGTGCGCGATGCCGCGCGGGTCTGCCGCCCGACCGGCCGCGTCCATCTGCTCGACGCGATCCTGCCGGTGTCGCCGGTGTTCGCTTTCAAGCGGCTCTGGTTCCATCTGGACCGGGGCGGTCATCCCCGCACCATCGAGCACCTGCGCGGCCTCGTCGAAAAAGCGGCGCGGATCGCGACCGTCGATATCGTCCATGGCCCGCTGCACGATGTGGCTTACATCGCCGTCGAGCCCGCCGCGTGACCCGGCGCGACACCATCGAGTCGCCCGCCGTCGACCCGGCCGCGGGCTCGCCGGAGCGCTTCGGGTTCGAGTGGCAGACCTATGCCGAGTTGCGCCAGGAATATGAGGATCAGTTTCGCCGCTGGACGTCGCCGCTCGACGTCTCGGAATGGCGCGGCTGCAGGTTTCTCGACGTCGGCTGCGGCATGGGCCGCAACAGCTATTGGCCGATGACCTATGGCGCCGCATCCGGCGTGGCCATCGACGTGAATGACGGCTCACTGGCGTCAGCACGGCAAACCCTGGCGCCATTCCCGGTGATGACGGTTCGCCATCTCAGTGCCTACGACATCGATTACCGCGACGAGTTCGACATCGCGTTTTCGATCGGCGTCATCCATCATCTGGAGCACCCGCAACGGGCGCTGGAAGCGATGGTGCGCGCCGCCAAGCCCGGGGGACGCGTGCTGATCTGGGTCTACGGCCTGGAAAACAACGAGTGGATCGTCCGCATCGTCGATCCGGTGCGCAAGGTTGCATTGAGCCGCCTGCCGATCGGGCTGCTGCACTGGTTGTCGTGGTTTCCCGCGGCGGGGCTGTGGCTGGCGCTGCGGCTGGGTTTCGGGCGAACGGCATACGCGCGTCAGATCCGCACGTTCACCTTCCGCCATCTGCGTTCGATCGTATTCGATCAACTGCTGCCGAAGATCGCGCACTATTGGCCGCGGTCCACGGTTGCAGCTATGATGTCAGAGGCCGGCCTTACCGACATCAAGCTCGTTGCAGTGAACGAGATCTCGTGGGCGGCCATGGGGACCAAGCCGATGAATTCCAGCGACGCGCGCAACGACGGACAGCCGAAGGGCGGGATCGGTTCATGATTTCGATCGTCATTCCAGTCTACAACGAGGAAGGCAATGTGGATCCGGTCTATCAGCGGATCCAGCCGGTGCTGGCGGGCCTGCCCCAGGGCGGCGAGATCATCTTCGTCAACGACGGCAGCAGCGACGGCACCGAAGCCGCGCTGGAGCGGATCGCCACCGCCGACCCGAACGTCAAGGTGATCAACTTCCGGCGCAACCACGGCCAGACCGCGGCACTAGTGGCCGGATTCGATCACGCCTCCGGCGATATCATCATCCCGATGGACGGCGATCTGCAGAACGATCCGCAGGACATCCCCCGCCTGATCGCCAAGCTCGACGAAGGATACTCGGTGGTCTCCGGCTGGCGCAAGGACCGCCAGGATTCGTTCATCCGCCGGCTGCCGAGCCGGGTCGCGAACTGGCTGATCTCGCGCATCTTTGACCTGCATCTGCACGATTACGGCTGCACCCTGAAGGCCTATCGCCGCGAGATGCTGCAGGACGTCAAGCTGTATGGCGAAATGCACCGTTTCATTCCGATCTATGCCAGCTGGCACGGCGCCAAAGTGACCGAGATTCCGGTCAATCATTTCGCGCGCACCCGCGGCGTCTCGAAATACGGCATGATGCGCATCGCCAAAGTCATGCTCGACATCATGGTGGTGAAGTTCCTCGAGGACTACAACACCAAGCCGATCTACGTGTTCGGCCTGTCCGGCTTCGCCCTGTTCGTGGTTTCGATCCTGTCCGGGCTGCTCGCGCTCTACCTTCGCGTCGTCGAGGACATTGCCTTCATCTCGACGCCGCTGCCGCTCCTGGTCGCGATGACCGCGATCATCGGCATTCTGGTGATCCTGCTCGGCCTGATCGCCGAACTCCTGATCCGGGTCTATTACGAGACCCAGGACAAGCGGATCTATTTCATCCGCAGCACCACCAATCTCGGAAAATAGCGCGGATGTGCGGGATCGCGGGCTTTGCGGGCTCCGGCACCCGGCAAATTCTGGAACGGATGACGGACGCCATGGTCCATCGGGGCCCCGATGGCGCCGGCTATTTCTGCGACGACGAGGCAAAGGTCTATCTCGGCCACAGACGGCTGAGCATCATCGACGTGGCCGGCGGCGCCCAGCCGATGTGGAACGAGGACCGCTCGGTCGTCATCATCTTCAACGGCGAAATCTACAATCACCGCGAGCTGCGCGAAATCCTGCGGGCCAAGGGACACCGGTTCGCGACCGACCATTCCGACACCGAGGTGCTGGTCCACGGCTACGAGGAATGGGGCGCCGGGCTGCTGGACCGGCTCAGCGGCATGTTCGCCTTCGCCATCTACGACCTCGGCAAGCGCCGACTGTTCCTGGCGCGGGATCGCTTCGGCAAGAAGCCGCTGTTCTATGCCAGGACCGCCGATCTGTTCGGCTTTGCGTCGGAGCTTCCGGCGCTGCTGTGTCACCCGTCGGTGCCGACGGCCGTCGACGTCGGCGCGGTCCGGAAGTTCTTTGCCTACAACTTCTTCCCTTCGCCGCTCACCCCGTATCTGGCGATCAAAAGCCTGCCGCCCGGGCACTACGCCGAATACGACCTACAGTCCGGCACCTTGCAGACGCGACGCTACTGGAAGTTTCGCATCGAGCCCGAGGAGCCGACCCGTTCCGAGGATGAACTCGCCGAACAATTGCGGGAGCTGCTCGCGGCGGCCGTCAAGCGCCGGCTGGAAAGCGACGTCCCGCTCGGCATCCTGCTCAGCGGCGGCGTGGATTCCAGCGCGGTTCTCGCCCTCGCCGCCCGCGACGTTCCGGGCGAACGCCTGAACACCTTTGCGCTCGGCTTCAACGAGGCGAGCTTCGACGAGTCGGACTTTGCCCGGATGATGGCCGACCACGCCGGCAGCCGCCATCACACCGTCAAGATGAGCATCGAGGACGTCAAGCACAGTATTGGCACTTTGCTGCCGCGCCTCGCCGAGCCGATCGGCGACAGTTCGGTGCTTCCGACCTATCTTGTCAGCGAGTTTGCGCGCCAGCAGGTCACGGTCGCGCTCGGCGGCGATGGCGGCGATGAGCTGTTTGCCGGCTATGATCCGATCCGGGCGCTCGGTCCGTCGCGGCTCTACCAGGGGCTGGTTCCGAAGGCGTTGCATCCCGCCGTCAGGGCGATCGCGGCACGGCTGCCGATGTCCGATGACAACATGAGCTTCGATTTCAAGGTCAACCGCTGGCTGCGCGGGCTCGGATCGCGGCCCGCGCTGTGGAATCCGCTATGGATGAGTCCACTCGAGCCGGGCGAGATTTCCGAGCTGTTCCGGCAGCCGGCCAGCGCGGAGGAGCTCTACAGCGAAGCGATTTCGCTGTGGGACGATTCAGGTTCGACCAACGACATCGATCGCACGCTGGAATTCTTCACGACGATGTATCTGAGCGACGATATCCTGGTGAAGATCGATCGCGCCGCGATGCTGACGTCGTTGGAGGTGCGATCCCCCTTCCTCGATAACGACGTGGTGGAATTCGCCCGCCGGCTCCCCCACCGCTTCAAGTTTCGCGACGGCAAGAGCAAATACATCCTCAAGCGCGCCCTGGAAGGCATCGTTCCACCGCAGATTCTGCACCGTTCGAAGAAAGGCTTCGGCATCCCGCTGGCCAAGTGGCTTCGCGAACTGCCGCCGCCGTCCGGCGAGATGGATTTCCTCGACGCCAAATGGCTGTCGTCCCGCTGGGAGCGCCACGCCGCGCGCCGCCAGGATTGCCGGCTCGGCCTTTGGTGCTGGCTTACGCTCGATCGGTTTCTGGACGGCAGCCGGGCCGCCGCCTGACAGTCTGTAGCCTTTACGGTTCTGATCGAATCAGAACGGGGCTCTAGATTCTTGTTTCGACGCGTCTTCTTTACGCGAACCGGGATCCACTTCGCTCGAAACCGCCATAGCTGTACGACGGCGTAAGCCTCAGGGGTGCAGACATTTGGGCCCGCGCGCGGCGACAGCCTTGGCCAGCTCCGGCGTCAGATAGACGCGATTTCCTTCGAACTGCGGACCGGTCACGAAGGCATCCGACCGCGTCACAATCCGGTAGAACTGCGCGGTGTCTTCCGCCACCCCCAGCACCGCGGCGGACGTCAGTTCGGGCGCTTCCAGAAATGTCTTGGCGTCGCGCAGGCTGACCATGACCAGGTTCGGATTGAACTGCATGAACGCCTGATAGCCCTGCGTCCGGAACCAGACGGCCTCGATCGCCGGAGGAACATAGCTGTAGGGCGCGGGAAACACCCGCGCGTCGACGGGAACGCATTCCGTGTACCATCGCCCGATGACCTGGTTTTCAGGTGAGAGCGACGTCGTCAGGCTTGAATTGCCGAGGTAGGTGTACAGCCAGATATTCTGAAAACCCTGCAAGGCGAGCGCGGCAACGATGATGGCCGCGACCGCCGCGTAGGCACGCCGCGCTCCGGCTCTGGAAGCTACCCGCGTCCTGACGATCATCAGGCCGAACGCGGCAATGATAATGAATGCCGGAATGACCGGCATCGCATATTGCTCGTGGACCAGGTTGACGCGACTGAACAGATAGATCTCGAAAAACATCACCCAGGCGAACACGAACAGCAGGGGCAGAAATTTCCGGTCCTTTGCCACGGCCAGCAGATAAACCAGTGCGACCGCGCCCACCATGAACAGCGCAAAGCCGATGGACCCGACCTCCTGGGTGAACATCCTGAACCAATACGGGCCGCCCCACGGCGCCTGCGCGCCGTGCCCGAAATTGACATACATGCTCATGGTGTAGACGTCCGGAAAGAACCGCAAGTGATAAGCGGCCCAGGGCGACGTCACCACGAAGATCGCAGCGAACAGAACGCCCATCGCGACGAGAAGAATGCCTTTGGTGAACCAGGCGGTGTACTTCTGAAATCCGTATCCCGCGGTCACCGCAACCGCGATCACGAGACAGAACACGCCCACCAGCCGTGCCACCCAGCGGAACAGCCTGGCGATGTTCATCAGCGCCTTCTCAGGCAGGGCTCGCCATTCCGGAAGATACTGCAGCACGAGATCGGAACTGAGCTGCCAGCTGAAGATGATCAACGGCAACGCCAGCAACGCCATCGCAAATCCAAGCCAGCGCAGCAAAATTCCGAAACGGCGAGGTTCGACGGTCATTGGCGGCAAAGACATTGCCAGCAGCGCAAGCAGCGGCAGCAGCATGACGCCGACGTATTTCGTGCTGAATGCCGCGCCGGCCGCCGCGGTTGCCTTCAGAACGAAAGCCGCATCCGCGCGCAATCCCAATGTGCTGGATTGCGCTTCGACCCCCTTCTGGGCTTCCTCGATCGCGCGTGCGGAATAGTAAAGCGACAGCGTCATGAAGAACATCTGCCACGTGTCCGGATGCGGATCGATCGACATAAAGAGGACGACCGGAAAGACGATCAGCGTCGCAACGGCAAAAATCGCCTCGATCCGTCCGATATACCTCCTGACAAACACGTAGGTCACGGCCAGCGAAAGCATTCCGCCGGTCCAGGTCACCAGACGGATGATGAAGAAGAGCTGATGATCCCCGAGGTGAGCAACACGGGAGTAGAGATAACCGAGACCGATGCAGATGTTATAAAACAGCTGGCCGTAGGTCGTGAAATTCAGCTGGAATCCCGGCGCATTGATGGCTTCCCGGATGTCGCGCAGGATGCTGGCGGAATCCAGATTGTAGGTCACGATCTCGCGAAAATCATCGAGAGCGTAGAAGAAATAGGGGTATGAGAACGTCAGGATTCCCAAGGCCAGAACGACGAAAGACACAGCTTCGGCCGTGCTGATCGAAGACGATTTCGTCATTCCGCTGGGTCCCTCGACACTTCGGCCGTGCGCGCGCATCGCTTGCCGGCCATGTTGGTTAGAAATACCGCTTGAGTTATTTCCGGCATGCCCCCGTGCGGTCAGATGCAAAGGCCATCGCAGACGATGTCCTGAGAGATGCAGACCGGCACACGCGCAGCCAAGTACAGTAGCATTCGCCAAACCTCATCGTCTACCGGGCCCGTCGTCCGCGACGGCGGCGTTGAGAACGGCATGGCAGAGAGCAAGGTGCGAAACTTCGACGAAGCCATAGTCACGATTGTCGACGTAAAGGTTGATATCTCCGGTGCGGCGCAGCGGATTTTCCGGCTTGAAGCCGCTGAGCGTCAGGATGCCAAATCCGTTGGCCCGGGCCACGGCAACCGCATTGAGGATGTTGGCGGACTGCCCCGAGCTGCTGATAGCGATGAGAAAATCCCCCGGCCGGCCATAGGCCGCAAGCTGGCGCGAGAAGACCTGGCCATAGCCGTGATCCGCTCCGATCCCGGTCAGCGCGGACGGGTCGTTCAGGCACAGCGCCGGCACGGCCCTGAAGTGGGTGAATGCGTAAGTCACCTGGCTGGCTATTCCGGCGCTGCCGCCGTTGCCGACCACGAACAGCGTCCTGCCGGCAGCGGACGCCTGGCGGATAGCTCTGGCCGCGCCGGCCAGTCCGGCCTGCTGGTCGATTGGCTCCCCGGCTCCGGTGCTGACCTCGACGGTGCTAAATGCGCGATCGAGGGTCACAAAGTAATCGTGGACGGCCGCCGTGGAAACGCGGGCGCCGATCATCATGCCGCGCGCCGATGGCAGGCCACGCCCAGCAGATAGTGCGCCATGGGAAAAAAGCCGGTATGCACCACTTCGTCATTCATCGAGAACATGAACACGGTGCGAAACTGCTGCTCGAGCGTCTTCCTGAACGCATCGCCCGACTTGCAGTTGATGTGACCGGCCTTGCTTTGCGACGAGGCGTAGCTCTGCGATTCCAGCGACGGCATGCCGAGTATCATGACGCCATCGTCGGAAAGCGACGCGGCGATGTTGCCGATGAATTTCTGTTCGTCCGCCTCGGGGATGTGCTCAAGCACATCGAGCGCATAGGCCGCGTCGAAGGTGCCTTTCACCGGCCCGGACAGCATGTCGTGGACGAAGGCTTCGAACGCCCAGTGCGGATTCATCCGCTCCTTGACGTCTGCAATGAAAAGCGGATCGAAATCCGTCGCGGTGACCTTGCCGACGGCTTGCTGCACGACGCGGGTGCCGAACGCATCGGCACAACCGACCTCCAGCACGTTCTTGCGGCCGCTCAGCATCTTGGCGACGAATTTGTAGCGCGCCAGCGTAAACAGCGTCCGCTTGGGGTCCTCGTTCCAGACCTGGTTGACCATGATACCGAGGCGCGAGATGCCATGCTTGTCACGGGCGTCGAGGACCTCGGAGTACTGTGGTTCCTTCGTTTGCTCGCTCATCGGCCGATTTCCCCGGTTTAAAGCCTGTTCTATGGAGCGGAAGTGCTTTATTGGCAAGCATGGACGGGCCGTTTTCCGTTGCTGGCGGGGTGGCCGCCTCCTAGAATACTCCGTGGGACAAAGGATCATGACGTTGAGTTCGAAACAGCCCTCTCAGCAGCATCTGGGCAAGCCCGAGGAATACTGGAACCGGGCCGGCGAGCTCAGCTACGGCGAGGCGATGTACGGCAGCGCCGATGTCGAACGCCATGTCAGGCAGCGGCTTTGGGACGTCGCCGCGCGGATCGGCGACGAGATCGGCATCCCGCAGAGCGGCCGCGTCCTGGATTACGGCTGCGGCGACGGAGCCTTCGCCAACGAAGTGCTGGCCTCCAAATACCATGAGGTCCACGGCTACGACCTCGCGCCTGCGGCGATCGAGCGCGCCAGATCGGCCGCGCCGGGACCGCACATAACATTCGTCGCCGCCGACCTGGTCACGCTCGATTACGATAAAATGCCGCGTTTCGACGGCGCCTTCCTGATCGGCATCCTTCACCACATCAAGGCCCAGACGCCGCAGGTGCTGCGGTCCCTTGCCGGCCTCACGGACAAGATGGTGGTGCTGGAGCCGAACGGCGACCACCTGGTGCGCAAGCTGCTCGAATTCACGCCGAGCTATCGCGCCGCCGGCGAAGACAGCTTCCGGACCCGCGAGATGCTGGAGACCTTTGCGGCAAACGGCTGGCAGATGGTGTCCTATCGGCGACTCAATCTGTTTCCGAATTTCACGCCGGGCCCGATTTATCGCCTGCTGGCGCCCCTCGAGCCGTATGTGGAGCAGAGCTCGTTCTGGAACAAGCTGTGCACCGTCAACATGCTGGGGCTCGTTCGCAAGCCCGGGGGACAAGACCGCCGGTAGCCTTGGCGGTGTGGCATCCCCGACGTTATTGCCATATACCCGAGACCATTGCAGGGGCTGCCCCAGCCCGTGGCCGTCAGTTCAGGAATTCCATGACGTTGCTCCCCCGAAGCGAGAGCCCGGACTACGCCGAACGGCTTCCCGTCCCGAGGCGGAAACCGTGGGTCCTGACCGCAATGAAGGTCGCCCTGTCGGTGGCGATCATCGTTGCGATCGGCCGGAATGTCGACCTCGCCGCGGCTTGGCAGCGCTTCGCCCGCCAAAACCTGTGGTTTCCGGTTGCGGCGGTGGCGATCATGAGCCTGCAGATCGGCCTGTCCGGGGTGCGATGGCATATCATCCTGCGCAGCCTCGGCGCTCCGGCGCGGCTGACGGAATCAGTGCGGTTGAGCTATGTCGCGGTATTTTTCAACACGTGGCTTTGGGGGGCGGGAGGCGACGTGGTTCGCGCCTGGCTTTCGCACAATTCGCTGCTGCGTCTTCGTCAGTCCATCAATTCTGTCATCCTCGATCGCGTCGCCGCGGTCGCCGCGGTCAGCATTCTCGTTCTGATGACAGCGCCGATGTTCATCCGTGACACCTATCAGACGACGTTGGGACTCGTGCTTTGCGGCTTCGCCGCATGTCTATTGAGCGGCATCGTCGTCGCGGCGCTGCTGCATCGCCTGCCGATCAACTGGACGCGCTTCAAGGTTCTGCGCGGCCTGCACATGCTCAGCATGGCGACCGAGACCATTTTCCTAAGGCCCGCCGCGGCCCTGCCGGTGCTGGGCGTCGCCGTAATCGGGCAGATCGTCGTCGCTTTGGCGGTCTACATGATGGCGCTGGGATTGAATGTCGGCCTGTCGCTGCTCGACTGCATGATCCTGATGCAGCCGGTGGCCCTTGTCACCGCGCTGCCGATCTCGATCGGAGGCTGGGGCGTCCGCGAGACTGCCATGATCGGACTGCTCAGCTTTGTCGGCGTGCCGAGCAGCGCTGCCCTGTCGTTGTCCGTGCAGATGGGGCTTCTGACCATCGTGGCCACCTTACCCGGCGCCGCATTCTGGCTGCTCCATCGAGAAACCCATTCCTAGAGACCATTGCCATGCTCGTCACCAATTTCGGACTCAAATACTACCTCTATAAGGTCGTGCTCGGCATCTATCAGCTCGCCGACGTCGGCCGCATTCATCCGATGCGCGAGCGTGCAATCCGCGCGCTCAACAGAACGGTCGAATACATCGAGCGAGAAATGCCGAATGCGCTCGGTTTCGAGAACCAGCGCGAATTGATCGAGCACTCGCTGCGCGAGACCAAGGTCGACGGGCATTATCTCGAGTTCGGCGTATTCACCGGCGGCACCATCAGTTTCATGGCCAAGCGGATCGGATCGCGCGTCATCCACGGCTTCGACAGCTTCGAGGGACTGCCGGAATCCTGGCACGGCTTCAGCCTCGGCCAGGAAGCGTTCAGCCTGAAAGGCAAATTGCCGAAAGTGCCCGGCAACGTCCGCCTGCATCGCGGCTGGTTCGACCAGTCGCTGCCGCCATGGCTCGCGGAAAACCCCGGCCCGGTGGCGTTCATCCACGTCGACTGCGACCTGTACAGCTCGACCAAGACGATCTTCGATCTTCTGGCGGATCGCATGATCCCGGGCACCATCATCCTGTTCGACGAATATTTCAACTATCCGAACTGGGAAGCGCACGAATACAAGGCGCTGCAGGAATTCGTGAAGGCGCGCGGCATCACCTACACCTACCTGGCTTTCGCCCGCCAGCAGGTCGCCATTCGCATCGACGCGATCGGCGGGGCGGCGTGATGTTCGTCCCCGCCGATCTGTTCATGACGCCCGCAGCCGAACAGTTGCATGGCCGCGATGAATTTCTGAATCCGGGCCAGAGCGCGCCGCTCGATCTCACGATCATGGTCTCGTGTTACAACGAACGGGATTACATCGTCGGCACGTTGAATTCGCTGACCTCGGCGCTTGCCGAAGCCGGCATCGACAAATACGAGATCATCGTGATCGACGACACGTCCAAGGACGGTTCGCCCGAACTGGTGCGCGACTTCATTCGGGCTCATCCGGAACAGCGTATCCTGCTGCGGCAGAACAAGACCAATCGCGGCCTCGCACAGAATTATTTCGACGGCGCGTTTCTCGGCAAGGGCAAATACTACCGCCTGCTCTGCGGCGACGACGCCGAGCCGCGCGAAACCATGGTCACGGTATTCCGTGAACTCGGCAAGGCCGACATCCTGATTCCCTACTACATCACCAGCGAAGGCAAGAGCCTCTACCGGCGCATGCTCTCCAACGCATTTTCCGAGCTGGTCAATTTGATCAGCGGCCACCGCCTGCATTATTACAACGGCCTCGCGGTACATCTGCGCTACAACATCATGCGCTGGCATCCGAACACGCGGGGGTTCGGTTTCCAGGCCGACATCATGTGCATGCTGCTGGACCAGGGTTTTACCTACAAGGAAATCCCGGTGCGCACCGTCGAGCGCAAGGGCGCGGCCAATTCGCGCGCCCTCACCTTCAAGAATCAGCTTTCAGTGGCTCACACATTGATCGACCTGATGTTCAGGCGCCTTTCGCACTGGATCTACAAGCGCCCGCCGGCAGCCACGATCGACAACACCTGACGCTGAAGGAGCATCGCATGGACCGGGCAAATACCGATCTCGTCACCGGCGGCGCCGGCTTCATCGGCAGCCACCTGGTCGATCGGCTGATCGCCGACGGCCGGCGGGTCCGCGTGCTCGACAACCTGGCGATCGGGCGCCGCGCCAACCTCGCCCAGCACGACGGCAACCCGGACCTGACCTTCTTCGAGGGCGACGTGGCCGACCCGGCGGCGGTCGCCGCCGCCGTCGAAGGGGTCGACCGGATCTTCCATCTCGCGGCCCGCGCCGATATCGTGCCGTCGATACAGGAGCCGGAAGCCTATTTCCGCAGCAATGTCGACGGCACCTTCGTGATGCTGGAGGCGGCGCGCCGCCATGCCGTGAAGCGATTCGTCTATGTCGCCTCGTCGTCCTGCTACGGCATTCCGGAGACCTATCCCACCCCTGAAACCGCGCCGATCGACACCCGGTATCCCTACGCGCTGACCAAATATCTCGGCGAGCAGATGGTGCTGCACTGGGCCCAGGTTTACGGCCTGCCGGCCCTGACACTGCGATTCTTCAACGTCTACGGGCCCCGCGCCCGCACCAGTGGAACCTATGGAGCGGTTTTCGGCGTGTTCCTGGCCCAATTGCTGGCCGGAAAGCCGCTGACGGTGGTCGGGGACGGCGAGCAAACCCGGGATTTCACTTTCGTCAGCGATGTTGTAGATGCTCTGGTCACGGCCGCCGGGAGCGACCGCGCGGGCCAGATCTACAACGTCGGCAGCGGCGGGCCGGTCAGCGTCAACGAGCTGATCCGGCAATTGGGGTCGCCGCCGACCGTGCGCATTCCGAAGCGCCCGGGCGAGCCGGATTGTACCTGGGCGGACATCGGCAAGATCGGCCGGGAATTGAACTGGTCGCCGAAGGTCAAGTTTGCCGACGGCGTTGCGGTGATGCGTGATAATATCGGTTATTGGCGCGACGCGCCGGTCTGGACGACATCGGCAATTGCGGAAGCGACCAACGACTGGTTCCGCTACCTGGGTAAGGACGGCGAGGAAAGCAAGACGGAATGGAACGAAGCGTCTCGAAAAAGCTGACCGCCTCGGCTCCGTCCGCCGCTGCAACGCCGCGCGACAAGATCAAGAGCGTCGAAGAGATCGCCGCAATCGCAGCGCAAAGCCGCTCTGCCGGACGCGTCGTTGTACATGCGCATGGCACGTTCGACCTCCTGCACCTCGGCCATGTCCGGCACCTCGAAGCCGCCCGCAAGCTCGGTGACATGCTGATCGTCACGGTGACCGCCGACCGCTTCGTCAACAAGGGCCCTGGCCGCCCCGTTTTCAACGGACCGTTGCGCGCTGAAATGCTGGCGACCCTCGAATATGTCGACTGGGTCGCCGTCAATGAATCGCCGGATGCCGTCACCGCCATCGATCGTATCGCGCCGAGCATCTACATCAAGGGACAGGACTACCAGAATCCGCAAGGCGACGTGACCGGCAAGATCATGCTGGAGCGCGATGCGGTCGAACGACACGGCGGTCGCATCCACTTCACCGACGAGGTGACGTTCAGTTCGACTGAACTGATCAACCGCCATCTCAACATCTTCGAACCGCACGTCCGCGATCATCTCGATACGCTGCGCGAGGATGGTGGCCTCGCCGGCATGCTCGACCTCATCGAGCGCATCCGGGACTATAAGGTGCTGATCGTCGGCGACGCCATCATCGACGAATATCAATATGTGCTGCCGATGGGGAAAACCCCGAAGGAGAACATGATCGCGACCCGTTACCAGGATCGCGAACTGTTCGCCGGCGGCGTGTTCGCGGCAGCCAATCATGTCGCGTCGTTCTGCAAGCAGGTCGACATCATCACCTGCCTCGGCGACCACGACAGCCACCGGGATCTGGTCCGCCAGACCCTGCTCGACAACGTCGGGCTCACCGTGTTCGAACGCGCCGGCGCGCCGACCACCTTGAAGCGCCGTTTCGTCGATCCCTCCAACGTGCGCAAGCTGTTCGAAGTTTATTTCATGAACGACGAGCCGCTGGTCGACGACGTGCAGCGCAGCCTCGACGCGAAGATCGCCGCGGTCGCCGGCGACTACGACGTGGTCATTGCCGCCGATTTCGGCCACGGCCTGATCTCGCGCTCGACCATCGACACGCTGACCACCAAGTCGAAATTCCTAGCGGTCAACACCCAGAGCAACAGCGCCAATCTCGGCTACAACCTGATCACCAAATATCCGCGCGCCGATTACATATGCATCGACGGCCCGGAAGCGCGCCTCGCGCTCAGCGACCGGGTCTCGTCGGCCGGCGACATTGCCCGCGCCATCGCCGAACGGAACGTCGACTGCCAGAAGATCATCATCACGCAGGGCAAGCACGGCTGCGTCACCTATGAGCGCGGCGAACTGGTGCACACCATTCCCGCCTTCGCCAAGAACGTGGTCGACACCGTCGGCGCCGGCGATGCGTTTCTTGCGATCACTTCGCCGCTGGTCGCCGCCGGCGGCCCGATGCACCAGATCGGCTTCATCGGCAACGTCGTCGGCGCCCTGAAGGTCGAAATCGTCGGCCACCGACGCTCGATCGATAAAGCTTCGCTGATCAAGGGAATTACCGGCCTGTTGAAATAACCCGCGTACCGCATCGCGGATGCCGGCCGACCTGTCGGCCGCATCCCGCCCTCAGACCGGCCAACGCCGGCCGCCACACCAGCAATATGGACCGAGAAATGGCTCACCGATTCAAACGCGTCATGGTTACCGGCGGAGCCGGCTACGTCGGCTCGAACCTGGTGCCGAAGCTACTCAACGCCGGTTACGAAGTGTCGGTTCTCGACCTCTACATCTACGGCGACGTCTTCGCCGACCTGAAGTCGAATCCGAGGCTCCGCGAGGTCAAGGGCGACCTGCGCGACCCCGCCGACGTCGCCAAGGCGCTGCAGGGCTGCGACGCCGTCATCCATCTCGCCTGCATCTCCAACGATCCGTCGTTCGATCTCAATCCGGATCTCGGCAAGTCGATCAATTACGATTGTTTCCGCCCGCTGGTGAAGGCCTCCAAGGATACCGGCGTGCGCCGCTTCATCTATGCGTCGTCGTCGTCGGTCTACGGCATCAAGAACGACGTGGAAGTCACCGAGGAGCTGGCGCTGGAGCCGCTTACGGACTATTCGAAATACAAGGCGATGTGCGAGGACGTGCTCGAGGAGGAACGCGAGCCCGGCTTCACCGTGGTCACGCTGCGGCCGGCGACGGTCTGCGGTTACGCCCCGCGCCTGCGCCTCGATCTCACCGTCAACATCCTGACCAGCCTCGCCGTCAACAACGGCCGCATCACGGTGTTCGGCGGCGAGCAGTTGCGACCCAACCTGCATGTCGACGACATGACGGACCTTTACCTGCTGCTGCTCGACGCGCCCGATGACACCATCAGCGGCAAGATCTGGAACGCCGGCTACCACAACCTCAAGGTCCGCGCGATCGCCGACATGGTCCGTGACCAGGTCGGCAAGACCGTCGAGATCGTGGTGACGCCGTCCGACGACCACCGCTCCTATCACGTCTCCTCGGACAAGATCCGGCGTGAATTCGGCTTCAGCGCCAAGCGCACTGTCTCCGACGCCATCATCGACCTGAAATCGGCGTTCGACGCCGGCCGGGTGCCCAACGCCATGACCGACGACCGCTACTACAACATCAAACGCATGCAGTCGGTGAAGCTGCGCTGAGGCGCCGGGCCGCGCCCGGCTGGACCATGACAACGCAGATGCGGATCGGCATCGACTTCGACAACACCATCGTCACCTATGACGAGGTATTCGCCAGTGCCGCCGCTTCGTTCGCCGACATCAGGCCTGATGTCGGGCGGCAGAAGCGCGACATTCGCGACTATCTGCGCGGCCTTCCCGACGGCGAACTGACCTGGCAGCGGCTGCAGGGATACGTCTATGGCAAGGGAATGCCGGCGGCGAAGCTGTTCGACGGCGTCGCCCGCTTCCTGCGCCGCTGCCGCGCCGAACACGCCGACATCGTCATCGTCAGCCACAAGACCGAATTCGGCCATCACGACCCCGACCGCGTCAACCTGCGCGATGCCGCGCGCGGCTGGATGACGGCGCAGGGCTTCTTCGCCGATGACGGCTACGGCATTCCGGCGCGGAATCTCTTCTTCGAGACCACGCGAACGGAGAAGCTCCGGCGCATCGCGTCGCTAGACTGCAGTTGCTTCATCGACGACCTGGAGGAAGTCCTCGACGATCCGGATTTCCCGTCCGGCGTGACGCGCATCCTGTTTTCGCAAGCCGCCCTGCCCGGACACCGGCCCCCCTATGCGGTGTGCCGGAGCTGGCAGGAGATCGAAAAACTGGTGTTCCGTGACTGAGGCCGAACCGATTTCATCGGAGGCTTACGCCGTCGCACAACAGCTGGCCGGCCGGGGCGCCGAGATTCGCCGGTTGCGGTCGGGCGGTCGGAACAGCCGGATCTACCGGGTGGACCGCGACGGCGCGAGCTACGCGCTCAAACAATATCCTTCAAAGCAGTTCGATCCACGCGACCGGCTGGCCACCGAGGTCGGCGCGTTGCGGCTGATGGAAGAGGCGCAATTGCCGAGCGTGCCGCGGGTCATCGCGATCGATCCGGAACGCGGCTACGCCCTGCTGAGCTGGCTCGAGGGCGCTGTTCCCGACGTGATCGCCGACGGCGACATCGATGCAGCGGTCGGCTTTCTCGGCGCCATCCACCGCCTGCGCGACACGCCGTGGGCCACCAGCCAGCCCGCCGCGGCGGAGGCGTGCCTGTCCGGCCAGGAGGTGGAGCGCCAGCTGACGGCACGACGCGCGCGGCTCCAGACCGTCGCTGCGGACAACAAGGAACTTGCTGATTTTCTTGATAAAATTTTCGATCCGGCGCTTCGCCGGTCGCTCGCCGAAGCACGCACGGGGCTGGCGGCCGGGCGGCTTGATTTTGCCGCTGAACTCCCGCAAGAACGACGCAGCCTCGTTCCGTCGGATTTCGGGTTTCACAACAGCCTTCGCCGCCCGGATGGTTCACTGGCCTTTGTCGACTTCGAATATTTTGGCTGGGATGATCCTGTGAAGATGACCGCCGACATCCTGCTGCATCCCGGTTTTCAGTTGTCCGGCGCACAGCGGCGCCGGTTCCGGCAGTCTGCTGTTGCGCTGTACGGCGCGGACAATGATTTCGCCGCCCGGCTCGGCGCGTTGCTGCCGTTGTTCGGCCTGCGCTGGACGCTGATCCTGCTCAACGAATTCATCCCGGAGCGCTGGCAGAACCGCCTGCTCGCCGGCGCGACCGAGAGCTGGGATACCGCGAAGGCGCGGCAGCTCGATCGCGCGCGCAATTTTCTGTCGTCTCTCGCCGACAAACTGGGGACCTAGCCGATGGCTGCACCTGCCGAGATGACATCCGCGCTGCGGCCCGCCAGCCCGCCGCTCGACGAGCGTTCGAAATATCTGCGCAAGCTGGTGGTGCGGGCGCTAGCCGGCGGCGAGCGGGGCCATGTCGGCTCCTCGATGTCGCTGATCGAGATCATGCGGGTGCTTTACGACGACGTGCTGCGCTACCGGCCGCAGGAGCCGAAATGGGCCGGCCGCGACCGCATGATCCTGAGCAAGGGCCACGGCTGCATCGCGCTCTACGTCATGCTGGCCGACAAGGGGTTCTTCCCCCTGGAGACGCTGGACACCTTCTGCCGGCGGGACTCGATCCTCGGCGGCCATCCGGAGGCCGGCAAGATTCCCGGCGTCGAAGCGTCGACCGGCGCACTGGGGCACGGCCTTTCGATCGGCGTCGGCATGGCGCTGGCCGCCCGCATGGAGAGCCGCGACAGCCGCGTCGTCGTGGTGATGGGCGACGGCGAGATCAACGAAGGCTCGGTGTGGGAGGCTGCACTGTGCGCCGGCAAACACAAGCTGTCGAACCTGACGGCGATCGTCGATTACAACAAGATCCAGTCCGCCGGGCCGACCCGCGAGATCCAGGATCTTGAGCCGCTGGTCGACAAGTGGCGCGCGTTCAATTTCGAGACCATCGACGTCGACGGCCATGACGTCGGAGCCCTCGGCAAGCTGTTCGCGCGGCTGCCGCTGGCGCAGGACAAGCCCACGGCCATCATCTGCCATACCGTCAAGGGCAAGGGCATTTCCTTTGCCGAACACGACCCCGGCTGGCATCACAAGTCGAAAATCGCCAAGGACGTGGTGGCGAAGCTTCAAGCGGCTCTGGACTGAACATGCGCCAAACCTGTCTCAACATGGTCCACGAACTGGCCAAGCGCGACAAGCGCCCGCTGTTCATCGGCTCCGACCTCAGCCCCGGCCTGCTCAAGGGCATGAGGGAGGAGATGCCGCAGCGCTGGTACATGGAAGGCATCACCGAGCAGAACGTCATTGGCATGGCCGCGGGTCTCGCGATGGAAGGCTATATGCCTTACGTCAATACCATCGCCACCTTCATCACCCGGCGCTGTTACGAGCAGGTCGCCGTCGATCTCTGCCTGCATGATCTGCCGGTACGGCTGATCGCCAATGGCGGCGGTCTGGTTTACGCGCCGCTTGGTCCAACCCATCTGGCCATCGAGGATATCGCCATCATGCGGGCGCTACCGAACATGACGGTGACAGCGGTGTGCGACGCCAAGGAGATGGTGCGGCTGATGGACTGTACCCTCGACTGGCCGCATCCGATCTACATCCGTCTCGCCAAGGGCGGCGACAAGGTGATGAGCCGCGACGAAAACGGCTTTGCCATCGGCAAGGCGATCCCGATGCGCCGGGCCAACGCCAAGCGCGCCATCGTGCTGATGACCACGGGCGTGATGACGACCAACGCGCTCGATGCGGCCGAGATCCTGGCGCAGGACGGCATCGACGTCTCGGTGGTCCACTTCCACACCATCAAGCCGCTCGACGAAGCCATGGTGCTGGAATTCGCCCATGGCTCGCCGCTGGTCGTCACCATTGAGGAAGGCACCAAAATCGGCGGCTTCGGCAGCGCGGTGGCGGATCTCCTGATCGAACGGATGGGCGCGGCGCTGCCGCCGATGCTGCGGATCGGCCTTCCCGATTCATTCCCACACAAATACGGGCTGCAGGAAGACCTGTTCGACGAATACGGCCTGATGCCGGCGCAGATCGCTGCGTCCGTTGCCAACATGGTCAAAACTCGAAAATCGGCCTGATCGCCGTGCTGCTCCTGATCGGCGGCGACTCCGAGATCGGCGCGGCCACCACCCGTACGCTGCATGAGCGGCAAATCGCCGGGGTGGCCACCACGCGCCGGCCCGGCGAAGCCACTCCACAGCGCCCGTTTCTTGACCTGGCAGCGCCGCTGGGCGACTGGCAGCCGCCGGAGGGCACCAGCAGCGCCTGTGTGTTCGTGGCTGTGGCCCGGATGGCCGCCTGCGCGACCGATCCGGCCGGTTCCACGCATATCAATGTCACCCAGACCCTAGGGGTGGTCGACCGGCTGCTGGCACGCGACAGCCATGTGCTGTTCCTGTCCACCAACCAGGTGTTCGATGGAAGCCGGGCCGATCTGACGCCGGAGACGCCGCACTCGCCAATCAGCGAATACGGCCGTCAGAAAGCCCGGACCGAGGCCGCCCTGATGGAACGCATGGCAGGTGGCGCCCCGGTCGCAATCCTGCGGCTGGCCAAGGTGGTCTCGCCGACCATGCCGCTGGTCCGCGACTGGATCGGCGCGCTCAGGGCACGAAAGCCGATCCGGGCCTTCCATGACATGATGATGGCGCCGACGCCGACGGCGCTGGTCAGCGAAGCGATTCTCGCACTGATGAAGAATCGGGCAACGGGCATCTTTCAGCTGACCGGCCCGCGCGACGTCAGCTACGCCGATACCGGGCGCTACCTCGCGGCGCGCCTCGGTGCCGATGCGGCGCTGGTGGAAGAAACCGGGGCTTTGGACAACGGCCTGCCGGTCGGCGCAATACCGCGCAACACCACGCTCGACTCGTCTGCGCTGCGCGCGCGATTCGCCCTGCAGTGCCCCGACCCCTGGACGGTGATCGATACCGTGACCGGCTGAGCGTCAGGCCACCTTGAGCAGCACGCGGCCGGCGGTGCCGCTGCGGACGACATCCAGCGCTTCATTGATGTTGTCGAGCGGAAACTCGTGCGTGATGATCCCATCGAGCGAAAAGCGCCCGGCCCTCGCCAGCGTGATCAGCCTGGGAATGTCGATATGCGGCCGCGCGTCGCCGCCGTGCGACCCGGTCAGTACCTTGTTGAAATGGATCGGCAAGGTGTAGATCGAAACCTTCTCGCTCGGCACGCCGACCAGCACGCAGGTCCCGTCGGCGTGGGTCAGATTGTAGGC
>Ga0102590_1001343_pt1 | contig 38020 bp, 37 predicted proteins | sample AraplaMF_Col_mMF_FD_76859 | JGI IMG/M metagenome (GOLD analysis project Ga0102590, IMG submission 76859) | Arabidopsis root microbial communities from the University of North Carolina, USA - plate scrape MF_Col_mMF | ecosystem: Host-associated > Plants > Roots > Endosphere | place: USA... | reverse complement strand
CCTGGAAGGCGCGCTGAAGCTGAAGGAGATCAGCTACATCCACGCCGAGGGCTACGCCGCCGGCGAGCTGAAGCACGGCCCGATCGCCCTGGTCGACGACAAGACCCCGATCATCATCCTGGCCCCCTTCGACAGCTATTTCGAGAAGTCGGCCTCGAACATGAGCGAGGTCATGGCGCGCGGCGGCCAGGTGGTGTTCATCACCGACCCCGAGGGCGCCAAGCACGCCCCGGCCGGCGCCCGCGTCGTCGTCACCGCCCCGGCCAGCGACCCGCTGGTCTCGACCCTGGTGATGTCGGCCCCGATCCAGCTTCTGGCCTACCACGTGGCCGTGGTGAAGGGGGCGGATGTGGATCAGCCGCGGAACCTGGCGAAGTCGGTGACGGTGGAGTAGGGTTCTTCCAGTCATCCTGAGGCGGGCCAGGACTGGCTTGCGCTTGATGGTGACGATCTGCCTTTGGGGGATGGCCACATGAGCTTGCGGGCAGGGCGCGTCGTGGGGGCGTGGGTTATCCTGCCCTTGGTTCTGGCGTCGTTCTTGAGTTTCCAACCGGCCTATTCCGGCGATCGCCCCGGCGTGTCTGAGATAACGCTAGCCTTGCGGCGCATAGAGGCTCAGGAGCCCGGTCGGTCTCGGTCCGACAGTCTGGTCCAGTTGGCGATGAGCTTGCACTCGACGGGAAACGCCGGCGTCACCCAGGACGATATCGAGTCGTTGGCCCGCATGATGCGCGACGATGACGATTCCCTGCGGTTTTGGGCCGCCGCCATGCTGGGCAATATCGGCGCTCCCGCGCAGAGCGCCACGCCGGCGCTCAAGGCGGCCCTGGCTGACAGGCCATGCGAGAACAAGACCCTGACCTCGGCTGTCGCCATCCGTCTCGCGCTTGAAAAACTTGGCGAGCAGACGAGCCGGATGGCGTGCCCATCGCCGGGTGATGTACCCGCCGGCGCACGGCCGTGATGACTTTGGATCTCAACCGGTTCTATCCGGCCGCAAGCTTCGACTTGCGCACCGAATAGCCGAAATAGACCACGCAGGCCGCGGCCGCCCAGGCCGCGAACAGCAGCCAGGTGTCCAGCGGCAGGCCGGAGATCAGGTAGGCGCAGGCGGCGACGCTGACCACCGGCACGAGCGGATAGAACGGCACGCGATAGCCGCGCGGCAGGTTCGGCTGGGTGCGGCGCAGGATGATCACCCCCAGCGAGACGATGGCGAAGGCGATCAGCGTGCCCATGCTGGTCAGGTTCACCAGGGTGTCCAGCGGCACGAACGCGGCCAGCAGGGCGATGAAGGCCGCGACGATCCAGGTGTTGAGGTCGGGGCTCTGGGTCTTGCGGTTCACCCGCTGGAACACGGATGGCAGCAGGCCGTCGCGGCTCATGGCGTAGAGGATGCGGGTCTGGCCGTACATGACGACCAGGGTGATCGAGAAGATCGAGACGATGGCCCCCACGCAGAGGATCAGCGAGGTCCAGGCCTGGCCGGTGAGGTTGCGCAGGATCACCGCCAGCCCGGCTTCCTGTCCCGCGAACGCGGTCCAGGGCTGGGCCCCGACGGCGGCCAGGGCCACCAGGATGTAGACGCCGGTGACGATCAGCAGCGACAGGATGATGCCCAGCGGCAGGGTGCGGCGCGGGTCCTTGACCTCGTCGCCGGCGGTCGAGACCGCGTCGATGCCGATATAGGAGAAGAAGATCGACGAGGCCGCCGCCCCGATCCCGGCCACGCCCATCGGGGCGAACGGCGTCAGGTTGCCGGCGTGGAAGCCGCTGAAGGCGATGACCACGAAGAACAGCAGCACCAGCAGCTTCAGCACCACCAGGATCGCGTTGACGGTCACCGACTCCTTCACGCCGCGCAGCAGCAGGACCAGGCAGGCGCCGACCAGGACCACGGCTGGCAGGTTGAACACCCCGCCCGCGCCGGGCGCCTTGGCGATGGCGTCGGGCATGCGCCAGCCGATCAGGTCGGAGAACATCTCGTTCAGGTACTGCCCCCAGCCCACGGCGATGGCCGAGGCCGAGACGGCGTACTCCAGCAGCAGGCACGCCCCGACCAGGAAGGCGGTGAACTCGCCCAGGGTGGCGTAGGCGTAGCTGTAGGACGAGCCCGACACGGGGATGGTCGAGGCCAGCTCGGCGTAGCACAGGGCCGTCAGGGCCGCGGTGATCCCGGCGATCACGAACGAGACGATCACGGCGGGACCGGCGGCCGGCACGGCCGTGGTCAGGGCCACGAAGATGCCGGTGCCGATGGTGGCCCCGACGCCGAGCATGGTCAGCTGGAACAGGCCGATCGAGCGGTCCAGGCTCTCCTCGGGCAGATGCTCGCCGCCTTCGGCGATGACCCGGCCCACGGGCTTGCGGCGAAGAAGGTCGGCCGCGCGAAACTGGCCCATGGAGTCCCTCGAAGTCTTTGGGGGGGTCTGGAAAACGGCGGCAAACTAGCCTCGCCGGGCCCGCGACATCAACTTGCCTTCACGGGATTCGCCGCCGAAGCTGGGCCGAAGGCGGAGGAAGCCATGTCCATCACCATGACGCCGATCGGCGTGGTCCGCGGCGGTCGCGACGTTCCCGAGGACGACGACTGGGGCCAGAGTCGGGCGCGCATCGACCTGGACCCGGCCCGCTTCGACGCCGAGGCCCTGGCCGGGCTGGACGCCTTCAGTCACGTCGAGGTGGTCTATGTGTTCGACCGCGTGACCGACGACCAGATCGTCACCGGCGCCCGCCATCCGCGCGGCAACACCGCCTGGCCCAGGGTCGGCATCTTCGCCCAGCGCGGCAAGAACCGGCCCAACCGCATCGGGGTGACGGTCTGCGACATCGTTTCGGTGGACGGCCTGTCGCTGGAGGTGCAGGGCCTGGACGCCATCGACGGCACGCCGGTCCTGGACCTCAAGCCGGTGATGGCCGGCTTCGCCCCGCGCGGCGAGCACCGCGAGCCCGATTGGGCGCGGGAGATCATGAAGGACTACTGGTAGGCCAGCTTCATTCGTACACGAGGTTTTGGGCGAAGAACGGCAACATGTCGGTATAGACCCGCCCCGTCGGGCCCCAGGTGCGATCGCCCCAGCCGCCGACATACTCCTCGGCCTCGTGCGGCACGCCGAACTCGACCAGGGCCCGCGAGAAGGCCTGGTTGGAGACCACGTGGTCGGGATTGGGGTCGTTGCGGCCCCAATCGAACTTGAAGCCGCGCAGGGTCTTCAGGTTGTCGGCGTAGCGCGACAGGTTCTGGCCCAGCAGGAAGCTGTTTTGAAGCTTGGCGGTCAGGGCCATGTCGACCGCGATGCGCCCGTCCGGACCCTTGCGCGCCGGCAGGTCGGCATAGAGCGGCGGCTTGTCGGGATTGGGCAGGTGGGCCTGGTAGATCGCCACGAACAGCTGCGAGAAGCCGTCGGCCTTCAGATCGTCCAGCGACTTGGCGTTCTGGATCAGGTCCCAGTTGGGCCGCGAGGACATGGTCTGCAGGCCCAGGCCCGTGCCCACCGGGTGGAGGGCGTAAACCGAACCGAACACGTCGGCGTGGCGCATGCCGAAGGCGATCGCGCCGTAGCCGCCCATGCGGTCGCCGGCCAGGCCGCGCGAGTCCCGGGTCGCCAGGGTCCTGAACTGCTTGTCCGTCCACGGAACAAGGTCACGGACCATGAAGTCGTCCCAGCGGCCGGTCACCGGCGAGCTGGTGTAGATCGAGCTGCCCAGCGGGGTGCTGAAGTCGGCGGCGACCACGATCACCGGCGGGATCGCCCTGGCGGCGATCGCCTTGTCGAGCAGGGCGGCGAAGCCGTCGCGGTCGAAGGCCGCGCGCTCGTCCTCGAACAGGTTGTGCAGGTAGTAGACGACCGGATAGCGCCGGCCCGAGGCGTCGTAGCCGTCGGGCAGATAGACCCGCACCCGCCGCTGCGGACTGACGCCGATCTTGTTGCCGTCGAAGGCCTTGGACGCGACGACGAAGTCGCGCACCTGGCTCTGGGCCAGGGCCGGCGGTGCCGCCAGCAGGGTCATGAAGGCTGCCAGCAGCAGGCCGAGCCGGATCATCGGGACTCTCCGTGTCACACCCAGGGAGAACGCCACTCAACTGAAGGTCATCAGCGCCTCGCAATCAGGCGCATTTGCGGCGCCGCTAGCGCCGCTCGCCCTCGAACATGTAGTCGCGGGTGATCGGCAGCGCCCCGACCTTCTTGGCCACCTGGATCTGGAAGACCATGTGGCCGCCGTAGCGGAAGCCCAGCTCGGCCCCGCACAGGTAGAATTCCCACATCCGCCGGAACCGCTCGTCGAACATCGCCGGGATGTCCGGATCGGCCAGGAACCGCATCCGCCAGTGCTTGCAGGTCTCGGCGTAGTGCAGGCGCAGGATCTCGATGTCGGTGATCCACAGGCCCGCCGCCTCGACGGCTTTGACGATCTCCGACAGGCCCGGGATGTAGCCGCCCGGGAAGATGTACTTGGCCGTGAAGGCGTTGGTCGCGCCGGGGCCGCTCATGCGGCCGATGGCGTGGATCACCGCGCTGCCATCGTCGGCCAGCAGGCGTTTCACGGTCTCGAAATAGGTCTGGAAGTTGGGCGCGCCGACGTGCTCCAGCATGCCCACCGAGACGATGCGATCGAAGGTCTCGTCCAGGTCGCGGTAGTCGGTCAGGCGGAACTCGACCTGGTCGGACAGCCCCGCCTTCTCGGCCCGTTCCTTGGCCAGGGCCAGCTGCTCGGTCGACAGGGTGACGCCGGTCATCCGGGCCCCGTGGTCGGCCGCCAGGGTCAGGGACATGCCGCCCCAGCCCGAGCCGATGTCCAGCACCTTCATGCCGGGCGTGATGTTCAGCTTGGCGCCGATATGGGCCTTCTTGGCGGCCTGGGCCTCTTCCAGCGTCATGTCCGGCCGCGCGAAATAGGCGCAGCTGTACTGCATGTCGGTGTCGAGGAAGCGCTTATAGAGCTCGTTGCCCACGTCGTAGTGGTGGGCGACGTTGCGGCGCGAGGCGATGCGGTCGTTGACCGACTGCACGGTGCGCTTGATCGCCTTCTTGGCCCGGGTGACCGGCGTGCCGCGCTTGGGCGTGCGCCCGCCGCTCCTGCCGACGATCTCCAAGAGGTCCCACAGGGTCCCCTGCTCGATCTTCAGGTCGCCTTCCATGTAGGCCTCGCCCAGGCCCAGGCTGGGATTGGCCACCAGGCGGCGCAGGCCGCGGGCGTTGACCCGCATCGTCACGGGCGGGCCCGAGCCGTCGCCGGCCTTGGTGGTCGAACCGTTCGGAAGGTGGATGGTCAGGTCGCCGACCTTGACCATCTTTTTCAGCAGAGCTTCGATCATGGCCGCGAAGCTAAACCCAGCTTCGCGGCCGAGAACAGGCCGAAATTTTCATCCGCCCACCCTTGAAAATCGAGCCCCCGAGGACCACGGAGGCGACCCCGGTCAGCGCTCGCTGTCCAGGTGCGCCATCTGGGCTTCGGCGTAGCGCGTGCCCGCCGCGGCGTCGCGGGGCACCGCCCGCTCGATGGCGGCCAGCTCGTCGGCCGACAGGGTCACATCCAGCGCGCCCAGCGACTCGGCGAGACGCGCGCGGGTGCGGGCCCCGACCAGCGGCACGATGTCGTCGCCTTGCGCCGCCACCCAGGCGATGGCGATCTGGGCGACGCTGACGCCCTTGGCCGCCGCGATGGCGCGCAGGGCCTCCACCAGGGCCAGGTTCTTGTCGACATTGTCGCCCTGGAAGCGCGGGGAATAGGCGCGGAAGTCGCCCTGGGCCTTGCCCTGGCCCTTGTCCCAGTGGCCGCTGATCAGGCCGCGCGACAGCACGCCGTAGGCGGTCATGCCGATGCCCAGCTCGCGCAGGACCGGCAGGATCTTGTCCTCCACCCCGCGGGTGATCAGGGCGTACTCGATCTGCAGGTCGACGATGGGGTGAACGGCGTGGGCCTTGCGGATGGTCTCGACGCCCACCTCCGACAGGCCGATGTGGCGCACGAAGCCGGCCTGGACCATCTCGGCGATGGCCCCGACCGTGTCCTCGATCGGCACGTTCGGATCCAGGCGCGCGGGGCGGTAGATGTCGATGTGGTCGACGCCCAGGCGCTGCAGCGTATAGGCCAGCGAGGTCTTCACCGCCGCCGGGCGGCCGTCGAAACCGATCCAGCCGGCCCCGGGGTCGCGCTGGGCGCCGAACTTGACGCTGAGGATCGCCTTATCGCGCTTGCCGCCCTTCAGCGCCTCGCCGATCAGCATCTCGTTGTGGCCCATGCCGTAGAAGTCGCCGGTGTCGATCAGGGTGATCCCGGCCTCCAGGGCGGCGTCCAGGGTGGCCAGGCTCTCGGCGCGGTCGGACGGGCCGTACATGCCCGACATGCCCATGGCCCCCAGGCCCAGGGCCGAGACGACGGGACCGGTCTTGCCGAGTTGACGCGTTTGCATGGGGAAGTCTCCGAAGGGGGCGTGTTCGATGGCGGGGACTATGCGCCGCCGCCTCGCGTGCGATAATCCGTTCATCACCGCACGAGCCGTTCGGAAAATCGTACAATGGCCAAGCCCGACCTCGCCGATCTCGACGCCTTCACGGCCGTGGCCCGGGCCCGCGGCTTCCGGGGCGCGGCCGCCCAGCGCGGGGTCTCGGCCTCGTCGCTGTCGGAGGCCCTGCGGCGGTTGGAGGCGGACCTGGGCGTGCGCCTCCTGAACCGCACCACCCGCAGCGTCACCCCCACCGAGGCGGGCGAGCGGCTGCTGGCCCGGCTGACCCCCGCCCTGGCCGACGTCTCCCTGGCCCTGGACGAGGTCAACGCCTTCCGCGACAGCCCGACCGGCGTGCTGAAGCTGAACGTACCGGGCGCGGTGTCGCGGATCGTCTTCCCCGACCTGATCCCGCGCTTCCTGGCGGCCCATCCCGGGGTGCGGCTGGAGATCACCGCCGAGGACGCCTTCGTCGATGTGCTGGCGGCCGGCTACGACGCAGGCGTCCGCTACGACGAGCGGCTGGAGAAGGACATGATCGCCGTGCCCCTGGCCGGGCCGCAGCGGTTCGTCGTGGTCGGCTCGCCGGCCTATTTCGCCGCGCGCGGCCGGCCGAGCCATCCGCGCGAGGTGCTCAACCACCCCTGCATCCGCCACCGCTTCCCCAGCGGAGCCAGCTACGCCTGGGAGTTCGAGAAGGACGGCGAGGTCATCCGCGTCCAGCCCGAGGGCCCGCTGGTCACCAACAGCGGCGAGCTGGAACTGGCCGCCTGCGAGGCGGGCGTGGGCCTCTTGGCCACCTTCGAGGGCTTCGTCGCCCACGCCATCGCCGCCGGACGGCTGGAGACCGTGCTCGACGACTGGCTGCCGCCGTTCAGCGGGCCCTATCTCTACTATCCCAGCCGCCGCCACATGCCCGCGCCCCTGCGGGCGTTCGTGGACTTCGTGAAGGCCGAGCGGAAATAGGGCGTGCAGAACCCGTCCACGCCGGGTGAAATCTTCCCCGAACGCCCCGCGCTAAGCGTCGCATTAGAAAGCCTGTCCTTGCTTATGCGCCTTCCCGGGCGTAACGGGTCCGCTCCCGCCGCCGACGGCGGGCTCAAGTTTGAAATTGGAGGCTGCGATGGGTTACCGGGTCGCCGTGGTCGGCGCCACGGGCAATGTGGGCCGTGAGATGTTCAACATCCTCGAGGAAGTGAAATTCCCCGTGGACAAGATGCATGCGATCGCGAGCCGCAAATCCATCGGCGTGGAAGTCTCGTTCGGCAGCCAGATCATCCGTTGCGAGGACCTGGAGACCTTCGACTTCTCGACCGTCGACATCGTGCTGATGAGCGCGGGCGGGGCGATCTCGAAGGCCTGGGGCGAGAAGATCGGCGCGGCCGGCGCCATCGTCATCGACAATTCCAGCCACTTCCGGATGGATCCGGACGTGCCGCTGGTGGTGCCGGAAGTGAACCCGGATGCCGTCAACAGCCTGCCCAAGAACATCATCGCCAACCCCAACTGCTCGACCGCGCAGCTGGTGGTGGTGCTGGCCCCCCTGCACGCCGAAGCCAAGATCAAGCGGGTGGTCGTCTCGACCTACCAGTCGGTCTCGGGCGCGGGCAAGGAAGGCATGGACGAGCTGTGGGAGCAGACCAAGGGCGTCTACGTCCTCGGCGCGCCGCCGCCCAAGAAGTTCACCAAGCAGATCGCCTTCAACGTCATCCCCCACATCGACGTCTTCATGGAAGACGGCTTCACCAAGGAAGAGTGGAAGATGATGATGGAGACCAAGAAGATCCTGGATCCGTCGATCAAGCTGACCGCCACCGCCGTGCGCGTGCCGGTCATGGTGGGCCACGCCGAGTCGGTGAACATCGAGTTCGAGACCCCGCTGGACGAGGACGACGTCCGCGAGATCCTGCGCGACGCCGACGGCGTCCAGGTGGTCGATAAGCGCGAGGACGGCGGCTACATGACGCCGAAGGAAGCGGCCGGCGAATTCCCGGTCTATGTCTCGCGCATCCGCACCGACCCGACGGTCGAGAACGGCATCGCGCTCTGGTGCGTGGCCGACAACCTCCGCAAGGGGGCGGCCCTGAACGCCGTGCAGATCGCCCAGCTGCTGCACGAAAAGGGCCTGATCAAGCAGAAACTCCCGGCCTAAGCCGCCGTCCGCAACAAGCGGGTGGACGATTTCAGGGGCTCCCGGGACATCAGGTCCCGGGAGCCCTTTTCATTTGCGATCTACGATTCGAGGGGACACGAAGCGATGTCGGCGGACCTGACCAAGAGCCCAGCCACGAACCAGGACGAGGCCCGGACGGCGTTGATCGCCGGGGTGGGCTGCTACCTCCTGTGGGGCTTCCTTCCGCTCTATTTCCACCTGCTGTCGAACCTGGGCGTGGGCCCGTGGGAGATGGTCGCGCACCGCACCCTGTGGGCCGCGCCCTGGGCCTTCCTCGCCGTGCTGCTGGCCCGCCAGGGCGGCCAGGTGGCGGCCGTGCTGCGCCAGCCCCGCACCCTGGGGATCCTGGCCCTGAGCACGGCGGCGATCTTCATCAACTGGTCGATCTACGTGTTCGCGGTCACCGCCGGCCACGTGATCGAGGCCAGCCTGGGCTATTACATCAACCCGCTGATGAACATGGCGGCCGGCGCCGTGCTGTTCCGCGAGCGGATCAGCCGCGAGGGGGCGATCGCCATCGGCCTGGCGGTGATCGGGGTGGCGATCCAGACGGCGGCCCTGGGCCACCTGCCGATCATCTCGCTGGGCGTGGCCCTGAGCTTCTGCGTCTACGGCATCCTGCGCAAGCAGGTGAAGGCCGACGCCCAGACCGGCCTGTTCATCGAGTGCGCCTACCTGGCGATCCCGGGTCTGATCTATGTCCTGCACCTGCAGGCGACGGGCGCCGGCCACTTCGCCACGGGCGCGGGCGTCACCACCCTGCTGGCCCTGGCCGGTCCGGCCACCGTCGTGCCCCTGGCCCTGTTCGCCTGGTCGGCCCGCCGCATGCCGCTCAGCGCCATGGGCTTCCTGCAGTTCATCGCCCCGACCCTCCAGTTCCTGATCGGCGTGGCGCTGGGCGAGGCCTTCACCCCGCTGCGGGCCCTGTCGTTCGGCTTCATCTGGGCGGGCGTGGCGGTGTTCGCCTACGGGGCGTGGAAGCGGACGCGAGCGGTGGCGGCCTGAATCGGCGGGCCGGGGATGACGGGGCCGGGAAGTCGGCTAGGCTGACGGGCTCCAGGAGAGTCCGCCGCATGCCCACCCGACGTTCCGTGCTCGCCGCCGGCGGCGGCTTGGTCCTCACCGGCGCCCTGACCGGCGCGGCGCGCGACCCGCTGGACGACCTGCTGGCCGGGGCCGGCGATCCGGGCGCCGCCGTTCCGGGCCTGGCGGGCGCGGCGTTCAGGGACGCGTCCAGGCCCGGCGCGACGACCGTGGCGCGCGGCCTGGCCGACGTCGCGACCGGTCGTCCCATGACGGCGGACTCCCCGGCCCGCATCGCCTCGATCTCCAAGCTGGTCACGGCCCTGGGCTTCATGACCCTGGTCGAGGCCGGCAAGGTCGGGCTCGACGACGACGTCTCCGACATCCTGGGCTGGACCCTGCGCCATCCGCGCTTCCCCAAGGCGGCGATCACCCCGCGCCGGCTGATGTCGCACACCAGCGGCCTGCGCAACGGCCCCAGCTATCCCGTCGCCTTCGGCCGCCCGCTGAGCGCGGCCCTGACGCCCGGCGGCGCCCAGTGGGACGACGGGGCCTGGTTCGGGCCGGCCGGCGAGGCCCCGGGCGACTGGTTCGCCTATGCCGACGTCAACTTCGCCGTGGTCGCCCAGCTGATCGAGCGGCTGTCGGGCCAGCGCTTCGACCGTTTCATGACCGCGCGGGTGCTGGGGCCGCTGGGCGTCCAGGCCGGCTTCAACTGGAGCGGCGTCGCCCAGGCGGTCCGCGACCGGCGCGCGGTGCTCTACCGCAAGGCCCCGTCCGACGACGGTCCCTGGGACGCGGCCGGCCCCTGGGTCGCCCAGCTCGACCAGACCCTCCCGCCCGCCCCCGAGCTCGCCGTCCGCGTGGCGCCCGAGGCGGCCGGGCGCGCGCTGGACAGCTACCAGCCCGGCGAGAACGGCTTCGTCTTCGGACCGCAGGGCGGCCTGCGGGCCTCGGTCGTCGACTTGGCGGCGATCGGACGGCTGCTGGCCCGGCGGGGCGCCCCGATCCTTAGGCCCGAGACCTTCGCCGCCATGACCACGCCGACCTGGCGCTTCGATCCGGCCCGCCCGAACGGCGAAGGCTATGGCGGCCTGATCCGCGCCTACGGCCTCGGCGTCCAGACCCTGACCGGGACGGCGGGAAGCGACGATCCTTTCGACGGCTGCGAGGGCTGGATCGGCCACGCCGGCGACGCCTACGGCCTGACCTCGGGCCTGTGGGTCCATCCGACGAAGGGTCGGGGGATGGCCTATCTGCTGACCGGCCAGGCCGCGCCGCTGGCGCGCAACAAGGGCCGCTCGAAGCTGACCCGCCAGGAAGAGGCCCTGGCCGCCCGGCTGGCGCGGACCTGACGACGCCGTCGGACGGGGGCATGGCGCCGGACGCGCGCCTGGGCCATGCTCGCGGCCATGGCCGGCCCGTATCATCCCCCCTGTGACGAAGGCGTGATCCGCGCCGCCCGCCCCGAAGCCTCCGCGCCGCGCAAGCGCCTGGCCCTGGCGGCCACGGTGCTGGGCTCGAGCATGGCCTTCATCGACGGCTCGGTGGTCAATGTCGCCCTGCCGGCCATGCGCGCGGCGCTGAAGGCCGACGCCGCCCAGGTGCAGTGGATCGTCAACGCCTACCTCCTGCTGCTGGGCGCCCTGGTGCTGATCGGCGGCTCGGCCGGCGACCGCTACGGTCGGCGGCGGGTGTTCGTGATCGGGGTCGGCCTGTTCGCCGCCGCCTCGCTGGGCTGCGCCCTGGCCCCGGACGCCGGCTGGCTGATCGCCGCCCGCGCCGTCCAGGGGATCGCCGCGGCCCTGCTGGTCCCGGCCAGCCTGGCGATCCTGGGCTCCACCTTCGACGACCAGGAGCGCGGTGGCGCGATCGGGGCCTGGGCCGGGTTCGGGGCGGTGACCACCGCGATCGGTCCGGTGCTGGGCGGCTGGCTGGTCGACCATGTCTCGTGGCGCGCCATCTTCCTGATCAACATCCCCCTGGCGGTTGCCACGGTCTGGCTGGCCCTGGCCGCGGTGCGCGAGAGCCGCGACCCCGAGGTCGAGCGCCTGGACTGGCGCGGCGCGGTGCTGGCCGCCGCCGGCCTGGGCGCGGTGACCTGGGGCCTGACCGCCGCCGGCGAGCGGGGCTGGACCAGCCCGGCGGTCTGGGGCGCCCTGGCGGTCGGCGCGGCCCTGCTGGCCGGCTTCGTCGTCAGCCAGGCCCGCGAGGCCCATCCGATGATGCCGCTGGCGCTCTACCGCTCGCGGACCTTCAGCGGCGCCAACCTGCTGACCCTGGCGCTCTATTTCGGCCTGACCGGGGCCCTGTTCTTCCTGCCCTACGAACTGATCGCCCGGCACGGCTACGCGGCCGCCGCCGCGGGGGCGACCCTGCTGCCGTTCTCGCTGGTCATGGGAACCCTGTCGGGGATGGCGGGCCGGCTGGCCGACCGGTTCGGGGCGCGGCCGATGCTGACGGTGGGCCCGATCCTGGCGGGGATCGGCTTCGCCCTGCTGGGCGGACCGTGGATCGGCGCGGGCTTCTGGACCGGCGTGCTGCCCGGCCTGCTGACCGTGGCCCTGGGCATGACCATCGCGGTCGCGCCCCTGACCAACACGGTGATGAGCGCCGTGGCCGCCAGCCATGCCGGCGTCGCCTCGGGGATCAACAACGCCGTGGCTCGGATCGCCGGCCTGCTGGCGGTGGCCATACTGGGCCTGATCTATTTCGCGCCGGGCCCTTCCGGCTATCCGTGGGTGATGGGGATCAGCGCGGCGACGGCGATCCTCGCGGGGATCGTCGGGGCGCTGACCATCGAGGGAAAGCCTAGCCGAAAGCCCTAGAACCGCTTGGCCACGCCCACCGCCAGCTCCAGGTCCGGCGTGTCGTGGTTCAGCCCCACATAGGCCGAGGCGTCCAGCTGGACGTCCTTCAGCGCGGGCGGGGTCCACGCGGCCGTCAGGTCGAAGCTGGCCGAGGTCACATGGCCGGCAGGGTCCTCGTCGCGGTCGGCCCACAGCTCCACGCCCAGGGCCACCGGCCCGAACGACCGCCCGACCCCGACCGCCCCGCCGAAGCCGGCGTGACGGCCCGAGCCGTCGGCGTCGGCGCGGACGTCGACTTCGGGCGACAGGGCCAGCGACCAGTCGGCGTTCAGCGGCAGGGAGACGGGCAGGATCACGCCGCCCAGCCAGGTCCCGTCGCCGATCTGGTCCGATCCGACCGGCGCGGTGACGAAGGGCTGCAGGGCGACCGAGACGCCGTCGCCGCCCGGGTTCTTAAGCGACCAGCGCAAGGCCAGGCCCAGGTCGCCGACGCCGTCGGCGGTGGCGCCGCTGGCGCGGTCCTTGTCGTGGATCCGCTCGTAGGCGTTCCAGCTGAGCTGACCCTCGACGCGGTCGGACAGGCCCAGCCGCAGCTCCAGCGTCCCGAAGGAGGTGTCGTCGCTCGACGTCCCGCCGCCTCGGGTCCAGGCGCGGTCGGCCAGGCCCAGCTCGGCCTGGAAGCGGCCGGCGTCCAGCACGCAGGGCGGCGAGCCCTTGCCCGGCCGGTCGGCGCAGAAGTCGCGTCCGGTGTCTTGAGCGTGGGCGGTCGAGGCCAGGAGCCAGACGAGACCGGCGACGCTGACGATTCCGGCCTTGGCCATGTCCGCCTCCCTAGAGCGCCGTGTACGCCGCCTGGATCAAACGCACGGCGCGCGGATCTCCGATCAGCTCGGTGCCCTGCTTGTTCATCACATAGGCCCCGGACACGCCGCGCGAGGGGTCGGCGAAGGCGCACGAGCCGCCCCAGCCGCTGTGGCCGAACGCCTCGGCCGTCGGGCCGTAGAAGAAGTTGGGCGTGTTGCGCATGAAGCCCGCGCCCCAGCTGATCACATAGGGCAGGACCAGGTCCTGGCCGACGATCCGCTCGGCGCTGGCCAGGGCGATCACCGCCGGCGACAGCACCGGGACGCCGTCCAGCTCGCCGCCCGAGGCCAGGGCGCCCATCAGCCGGGCCAGGGCCGGGGCGGTGGCGTGGCCGTTGGCCGAGGGGATCTCGGCCCGGCGCCAGTCGGCGGTGCCTCGGCCACCGGGGGCGGCCCACTTGGTCATGAAGGCGGCCTTCACCGCCTCGTTCATCGCCCCGAACTTGGGCAGGGCGGTGGGGCGCATCAGCTCGGCGCAGCGGGCGTGCTCGCTGTCGGGCAGGCCGATCCAGATATCGAGGTCCAGCGGCCGGGCCAGGTCCTCGCGCAGGGCCGTCCCCATGGTCCGGCCGTCGACGCGGCGGAAGATCTCGCCGGCCGTGAAGCCGAAGGTCACCGGGTGGTAGCCGCTGGCCGAACCGACCGGCCACAGCGGGGCCATGGCGGCCAGCTTGGCGGTCGTGGCCTGCCAGTCGAACCAGATGGCCGGGTCGGTCTCGTCGGGGAAGCCCGACAGGCCGTCCTGGTGCGACATCACCTGGCCGACCGTGAGGTCCTGCTTGCCGGCTTGGGCGAACTCCGGCCAGACCGAGGCGACGGTCTGGTCGTAGGACAACCGGCCCTGGTCCACGAGGCGGGCGATCAGCAGGGCGGCGACGGCCTTGGTGGTCGAGAACAGCGGGGTCAGGGTGTCGGGCCCGAAGGCGACCTCGCGCTTGCGGTCGGCGAAGCCGCCCATCAGGTCGACGACGACCTCGCCGTGGATCGCCAGGCTGAAGCGCGCCCCCAGCTCGCCTCCATCCTCGAAGTTCGCCGCGAAGGCGTCGCGGACGGCGGAGAAGCGGTCGGGGCAGAAGCCGGTGATGTCGACGGTCATGGGTGTGCTCTACTCCACCGCCGTTCAGCTTGTCACCCGCCACCACAACACCGTCATCCCGGGCCTTGTGCCCGGGATCCCTGGTTCAGCCCGCACGTGAAGCGCTTTGGCGCGCTGGCGCGCCACACCTCCGCCCTTGCGGCGGACAGAGGGGTCCCGGGCACAAGGCCCGGGATGACGGGCTGAATTTGTGGTCGCTGCCGCTAGGCCAGCCGCTCGATCCGCACGGTGGGCGAGGTCTGCTTGATCCGCGCGGCCATGGCCACGATGGGCAGTTCGGGCGCGTTCCAGATGTTGGCCGCCGTCACGGTCTCGGCCACGCCGCCCACGGCGCGGGCCAGGCCGTACGAGATGGTCTGGCCCTCCAGGATCGAGGCGGCGTAGAGGGCGGTCAGCAGGTCGCCGGTGCCGCTGGGCGAGCGCTCGGCCTTGGCGTGGGCGGCCAGCCAGGCCTCCTTGCGGTCGACATAGACCACGCCGATCTCGTTTCCTCTGTGCACGGACGACACCAGGGTCGGCTTGCCCAGCAGCCGGCCGGCGCGCACCGCCGCGTGGGGGTCGCGCGAGTCCGTGCCGGTCAGGCGCTGCAACTCCCAGGCGTTGCAGGCCACGATGTCGGCGCGCGGGATCAGGTCGCTGGCGATGGCCTCGGCCACCTCGGCGGGGACGTAGAGGCCCTTGCCGGCGTCGCCCATGGTGGGATCGACGATCACGGTCGGCTTGCGGGCCGTCGCGCCCTGCGGCGGGTTCTCGCGCGGCGTGGCGCGGACGGCGTCGATGGTCCGGGCGGCGGCGCGCACCTGGGCGGCGCTGGCGAAATAGCCGGTGATGACCATGTCGGTCAGGCCGAACAGGCCGTTGGCCTCGATGCCGTCCAGCATGCCCTCCATCACCTCGATGGGCGCGGGCGCGCCGCCGGGGATGCCCCAGCCGGGATGGCGGCCGAACAGCACGGTCGGCACGACCATCGAGTCGATGCGGAACTGCACGAGGGCGGCGGCCTGGGCCGACGCGCCGACCCGGCTGCCGGCGACATGGCTGGAGATGATCAGAGCGAGCGGCATGACTAGCGGCTTAGCCGAGCATTGGGGACTTGAATAGGGCAAGCTGGGCCATGATCGGCGACTGACCGCATAACATCGGTATGTCTTTGCCCGAGCATCCCAGACCTTGTTCAACCGCCCAACGAAGAGGCCGCCGCGAAGCGGCGCCCGGCGGGCGGCGGCGTTGACTCGCCAAGCCTGACCATGGACAGGCTAAGGCCATGCTTGGTTTCATTTCGGACGGCCCTCTCCGTGCGGGCGCGACGCGCCGCTGCCGCCAATGCGGTTTCCGATCCGCCGTCGCCTCGTCGTTCCGCGTCGAGCGCGGCGGCGTGTTCGGCCGTCGGGGTCACGTCTGCTTCGGGTGCAAGCCCTATCAGGCCGGCCCCGATCGCGCCTACTGGCACAGCTGGTTCTTCCAGCTGTTCACCTCGGCCGCGATCGCCTGGTGGTGCAGCCTGGACGGCGGCTTCGCTTTCGGCGTCCTGCTCTGGCTGACCCTGGTCCTCGCCCGGCCGCTGGCCATCCTGGTCCACGAATCCGGACACGTCCTGGCCGCCAAGGCGGTCGGCTTCGACGTGGTCGACGCGCAGGTCGGCCGCGGCCCGGTGGCCTTGGCGCGCCGCGCCTGGGGCGTCCGGTGGTCGATCCATCGCTACGCGGCGCTGGGCGGGCTGACCCTGTTCATCCCGCCCGAGGGGGCCAGCCGTTGGCGCAGCGGCGTGAGCTACCTCGGCGGCGCCCTGGCCAACCTGGCGGCGGCGGTCGTGGCGGCGGTGCTCTTTCCGTTCGCGGACGGCGCCGCGGGGGGCCTGGCGGGGGCGGTCGTCGTCGGCTGGCTGTTCCTGAACCTGCTGATGGCGCTCAACGCGCTGTGGCCGAGCAAGGGCGTCGACCATCCCTCGGACGGCGCTCTGATCCTGGCGCTGCTGCGCAAGCCCGCGCCCGACGCCAACGAGCGGTTTCCCCTGCTCCGCCAGACCCAGCGCCTGACCTTGGCCGGCCGCTTTTCAGAGGCCGCCGACGCCTTCGAGGCCCAGCTGAAGGTCTGGCCGAACGATCCGTACGCCCTGGGCATGGTCGTCCACTGCATCTCCCTGGCGAAGGACGATCGCGCGGCGCTCGCCCGCTATCGCGCCCTGGCCGCCGAAGCGCCGGCCGGACCACCCAGGCCGTTCGACTGGCATGCCTACATGGCCGGCTGGATGGCCGGCAATATCGCCTGGGCGGCGATCAACGCCGGACCCGACGCCGATCTCGACCTCGCCGAACGGCAGCTCCAGGTCGCCCTGTCGCTGCTGCCCGACATCCCGGCCATCAAGGGCACCCATGGCGCTTGGCTGGCCGCCCGGGGCCAGGCCGACATCGGCGAGGGCCTGCTGGCTCAGGCGCTTCCCGAGCTGGAGACGCCCAGCGACAAGGCCGCCTTCGCCCGGCGGCTGGCCGAGGCCCGACGCGCGCGCGAGGACGCCGTCGGCGCGGCCGAGGCCGAACGGCTGGGCGATCACATCCTGAGCCGTGCGCTGGAGCGCCCGGCCGTCTAGCAAAAAGGCCCGCCGCGTTTCCGCGGCGGGCCCTTCCGGCTTGGCGGTGAGGCCAGGCTTAGTAGCGGTAGTGACCCGGCTTGAACGGACCCTTCACCGGCACGTCGATGTAGTCGGCCTGTTCCTTGCTCAGCACCGACAGCTTGGCGCCCAGCTTCTCCAGGTGGAGGAAGGCGACCTTTTCGTCGAGGTGCTTGGGCAGGGTGTAGACGTCGTTCTTGTAGGCCGACTTGTTGGTCCACAGTTCGATCTGGGCCAGGGTCTGGTTGGTGAACGAGGCCGACATCACGAACGAGGGGTGGCCCGTGGCGTTGCCCAGGTTCACCAGGCGGCCTTCCGACAGCAGGATGATCTTCTTGCCGTCCGGGAATTCCACGTGGTGGACCTGCGGCTTGATCTCGTCCCACTTGAAGTTCTTCAGGCCGGCGACCTGAATTTCCGAGTCGAAGTGGCCGATGTTGCAGACGATGGCGTTGTTCTTCATCCGACGCATGTGGTCGACGGTGATGACGTCCTTGTTGCCGGTCGCCGTCACGTAGATGTCGGCCTTGTCGGCGACGTCGTCCAGGGTCTGGACCTCGTAGCCTTCCATCGCCGCCTGCAGGGCGCAGATCGGGTCGATTTCGGTGACGATCACGCGGGCGCCGCCCTGGCGCAGCGAAGCGGCCGAGCCCTTGCCCACGTCGCCGTAGCCGCAGACCACCGCGACCTTGCCCGACAGCATGACGTCGGTGCCGCGACGGATGGCGTCGACCAGCGATTCACGGCAGCCGTACAGGTTGTCGAACTTCGACTTGGTGACGCTGTCGTTGACGTTGATGGCCGGGAAGGGCAGCTCGCCCTTGGCGGCCATCTGGTACAGGCGGTGCACGCCCGTGGTGGTTTCTTCCGACACGCCGCCGATGGCGTCGCGGATCGCCGAGTAGAAGCCCGGCTTTTCGGCCAGGTAGCGCTTCATCACGGTGTAGAGCGCTTCTTCTTCCTCGTTCTGCGGGTTGTTCAGGATCGAGGGATCCTTCTCGGCCTTCGGGCCCAGGACGCACAGCAGGGTGGCGTCGCCGCCGTCGTCGAGGATCAGGTTCGGATAGCCGCCGTCATGCCATTCGAAGATCTTGTGGGCGTATTCCCAGTACTCGACCAGGTTCTCGCCCTTGAAGGCGAAGACCGGGACGCCGGCGGCGGCGATGGCGGCCGCGGCGTGGTCCTGGGTCGAGAAGATGTTGCACGAAGCCCAGCGGACCTCGGCGCCCAGCGCCGTCAGGGTCTCGATCAGCACGCCGGTCTGGATGGTCATGTGCAGGCTGCCGGCGATGCGGGCGCCCTTCAGGACCTGGGCCGGGCCGTATTCGGCGCGGGTGGCCATCAGGCCGGGCATTTCGGTCTCGGCGATGGCGAGTTCCTTGCGGCCGAAATCGGCGAGCGAGATGTCCTTGACGATGTAGTCGGCCACGGTCGGCTCCTGCGGTCGGGGGATGGTCTTGGGCGGTCTATACCGCGCCCGGGCCCTTCTCGCAATTAAGGCATAAGGATTTCTTTATATGCCGGGCCGACAGACCGCCCGCCGCTAGCGCACCTCGGCGTGGAACGCGGTCGGCCAGTCGTAGCCGTAGCCCCGGCAGACGGGCATGACCGTCGCCTCGGACAGGGCGAAGACCTCGCCGCTCCAGACCCAGGCGGTGGAGTTGCCGCAGTCGCCGACCCCGCGCCCCTTGCTGTAGGACGACAGGACGCGGGTCTTGGGATCGTAGTCGGCGTTGGTGGCCAGGCCGTCGTCGACGCCCTCCAGCGGCGCCAGGACCGCCTTCCCCGCCTTGTCGACCACCACGAACAGCGAGTCGAAATTGTAGGCCCCGCCGCTGCACGGGACCTGCCACAGAACCTGGTCGGCCGACAGGCGATAGGCTTGGGGCTTCTGGCTTTCCCAGTCGGGCCCGACGTCGCATTCAGCCTTGCGCAGCAGGGCCTGGACCGGCGCGGGCGGCTTGGACGGCAGGCCGGTCTGGGCGGCGGCCGGGGCGGCGCGCAGCACCGGAACGGGCGGCGGGGCGGGGACGCCGGAGGCCGGGGTCGCGCCCTTGGCGACCATGGCCGTCACCGTGCCGACCCGCTTCTGCTGGTCGTCGGCGTAGCGCAGGGCCGCGACCATGCCGGCCAGGGAGACCTGGCCAACCGTCTTGTCGCCGGCCCGGATCGTCAGCACCGCGCCGTTGCGCGCCGCGCCCAGCAGCGGTCCCACCTGGGCGTCGTCGAGCACGACGGTGAAGCCGCCGGCCTCGCTCAGGGGCTTGGACCGCGCGGTCAGCACCACCTTGCCGTCGACCGCCAGGACGGGCGGCTTGCCGCCGAGGCCGGCCTCGCCGTCGGACTGGTCGATCTCGACCTTGGCCGGCGCGCCCGCCGCGCCGGCGCGGGTCAGGCGCAGGACGGCCGGCAGCTCGCCCTCCTCCGACCCGAAGCCGACGACCGTGCAGGCCCGCAGGTTGTCGCAGACCACCGTCCAGTCCTTGAAGCTCTCGACGCCGTCGGCGCGGGCCGCGACGGGGGCCGCGACGGGAACCAGGGCCAGGACGGCCAAGCCCAGGGCTGGGATTTCGATCTTCATGCGACGCCTCCGATAAAGAGGAACGATCACCAGAACCGTTTGGCCTCGACGAAGCTGACATAGGCGCCCTGGGCGTCGGCCAGCAGCTCGGCTTCGTGCTCGGCGCCGCCCGCCGTCAGCCGCCCGGCGGCGAAAGCGGCCTCGGGATCCTCGCACGACAGGGCCACCTCGCGGGCCAGGGCCTCGCGCCCGGCCAGGTCGTTCAGCAGGCCCAGGGCGTCCTGCAGATCCTTGGTCGCCTCGACGAAGCCGGCCAGGCGCTTGGGATGGTCGGGGAACAGCCCGCCCAGGTCCTCGACGGCGTAGCGCAGCTTCTTGCCTCGGATGCGCAGGTGGTGGCGGTCCTCGGGGCTGAGGGAGATCAGGTCGCGGCCGTCCTTGCGGATGCGGCGGCGGCGCTTGTCCAGCGCCTTGGCGGCGAAGGCGGCGGCGGGCTTCTCGCGACGCTTCTTCAGCCGGGCGTCGGTGGTCCAGGCGCCGGCCTCCAGCCAGGCGGCGGCGTCGATGGCCAGGGCGCGGAAGCGGGCGCTGTCCACGGCCGAGTCGGCCTTGGCGTAGGCCTCCGTCTGGGCGGCCAGCAGCGCCTTGCCGAACGCCGCCAGGGCCCGGGCCTCGTCCTGGACGGCCTCGCCCGGGTCCTCGCTCGGCTCCTGGGCCGTCTGGCGCTCGACGGCGGGGCGCCAGACGTCGGCGATGAACACGTCCAGGCCGCGCGCCGCGCCCAGGGCGTCGGCCAGCCATTTCAGCTCGGCCTTGACGTGGAGGGCGGCCGGATCGCCGGCCAGGGCCTTGAAGGTGGACAGCAGGGCGCGGAACCGCCGGGCCGCCACGCGCAGCCGATGCACGCGCTCGGGACCGGGACGGGCGCGCAGGGCCTCGGCGGCGGCGCACAGCCGGTCCAGGGCCGCGCGGCCCAGGGCCTGCAGCGCCTCGCCCGTGGTCGCGTCGGGCTTCAGGGACGCCTCGGCGCGCGGGCCTTCCGGCTCGCCCAGGGCGAGGGCGTAGCCACGCTCGGCCTTGCTGACCAGGGACAGGCGCAGCGGCGCGTGGGCGGCCAGGTCGCGGGCCAGGTCGAACAGCACGCGCGGCGCGCCGGCCTTCAGCTCCAGCTCCAGCTCGCTGACCGCCGCGCGGCGGTCGTCGGCCAGCAGCTCGCCCTGGTCCAGGGCCGCCTCGATGGTCGCCCCGTCGCGCTCGACCAGCCGGGTCACGCGCCGGACGTTGGTGGCGAACACCGGGGCCAGGGCGTCGCCGTTGATGACCTGGGCGGCCGGGGTCTTGGCCAGCAGCTCGCGGTCGGGCTCGGGCCCGGCCACCGCGTTCTCCCACTCGCCCCGGGCGAACACCCCGCCGGACGAGGCCGATTTCAGGGTCTGCTTGCGGCCGTTCTCGCCGTCGCGGATGCGCAGGCCGAAGCCCGCCTTGCGCAGGGCGTGGTCGACGGTGTCGAAATAGGTGGCGTCGAGCTGTCGAACCGCCTCCCGCCCCTCAAGCCGGGCCAGGATCGCGTTCGAAGACTCCGGGGCGATCAGGAACTTCAGCTCGATTTCGTGATCCATGCGACAATTATAACTTGGCCGACGGCGTTTGGCTGCATCGGGCCGTGACGGGGTGCGCACGTTGGACGTGCTTGCCATTCCCTTTGACCGAGTCCAAACCTGCGCGCCATGAGCCAGATCAACGCCGCCCAGCCCCGTTACGATTGGACCCTCGACCAGGTCGAGGCCCTGTTCGACCTGCCGTTCATGGAGCTGGTGTTCCAGGCCGCGACCGTGCATCGGGCCTGGTTCGACCCGTCGGAAGTGCAGCTGTCGCAACTGCTGTCGGTCAAGACCGGCGGCTGCGCCGAGAACTGCGGCTATTGCAGCCAGTCGGCCCACTTCAAGACCGGCCTGAAGGCCGAGAAGCTGATGGACGCCGACGTGGTGATCGCCAAGGCCCGCGAGGCCCGCGACGGCGGGGCCCAGCGCTTCTGCATGGGCGCGGCCTGGCGCGAGCTCAAGGACCGCGACCTGCCCAAGCTGGCGGCCATGATCGGCGGGGTGAAGGCCCTGGGCCTGGAGACCTGCGCGACCCTGGGCATGCTGACGCCGGAACAGGCCAAGTCGCTGAAGGACGCCGGCCTCGACTACTACAACCACAACCTCGACACCGGCCCGGAATATTACGGCGACGTGGTCTCGACCCGCACCTATCAGGAGCGGCTGGACACCCTGGCCTATGTCCGCGACGCGGGCATGAGCACCTGCTGCGGCGGCATCGTCGGCATGGGCGAGACGCGCCGCGACCGCGCCAGCCTGCTGCACCAGCTGGCCACCCTGCCCAGCCATCCCGACAGCCTGCCGATCAACGGCCTGGTGCCGGTCAGCGGCACGCCGCTGGGCGACGCCATCCTGAAGGACGGCGCCAAGGCCATCGATTCGATCGAGTTCGTCCGCACCATCGCCGTGGCCCGGATCGTCTGCCCGAAATCGATGGTCCGCCTGTCGGCCGGCCGCGACGACATGGGCCGCGAGCTGCAGGCCCTGTGCTTCCTGGCCGGCGCCAACTCGATCTTCGTCGGCGGCAAGCTGCTGACCACCCCGCTGCCGAACATGGACGACGACAGCAAGCTGTTCCACGACCTGGACCTGCGCCCGATGGGCGCGAAGGCCCCGGAAGCGGTGGCGGCGGAGTAGATTCAGATTTCCCTCCCCCTTGTGGGGAGGGTGGCCCCGAAGGGGTCGGGTGGGGTCTGATGACTCAGGGGTGGCGGCGAAGCCCCACCGACCAGCTTCGCTGGTCCCCCTCCCCACAAGGGGGAGGGAAAAGGGACTTCTATCTTTCCTCGTCGAACCGGTTCGAGACCAGCTCCGTCAGCGCGTCGAGCGCGGCCTCGGCCTCGGGGCCCTCGGCGGCGATGTCGATGGTGGAGCCGATGCCGGCGGCCAGCATCATCAGGCCCATGATCGAGCGGGCGTCGACGCTGGTCCCGTCGCGGGCGACCGTCACCTCGGCGTCGAAGCCGGAGGCCAGCTTGACGAACTTGGCCGAAGCGCGGGCATGGAGCCCCCGCTCGTTGACGATCTCGACCGTGCGCGCCGCCATGCGACTCATTTTTCTCCCGCCAGCACGTAGGAGGCCACGGAGATATATTTCCGTCCAGCCTCCTGGGCGTGGGCGACGCAGGCCTGCAGGTTCTCGCGCTGGCGCACGCTGGCCAGCTTGATCAGCATCGGCAGGTTCAGACCGGCGATGACCTCGGCCTTGGTCTGCTCCATCACCGAGATAGCCAGGTTCGAGGGCGTGCCGCCGAACATGTCGGTGAGCAGAATCACGCCGTCTCCGTCCTGATCGACGGCGGCGCACGCCTTCAGAATGTCCGACCGGCGACGCTCCATGTCGTCTTCCGGGCCGATGCAGATGGCCTTCACCGCGCTCTGCGGTCCGACCACATGCTCCATGGCGGAGACGAACTCCTCCGCCAGCCGCCCGTGCGTGACTATCACGAGCCCGATCATGCCTGATCTCTCAAACGGGATCCCCATAACCCGTGGCGGCAGGGAGGCGCCGCGCGGGCCGTCTTGATACGCTTGTTAGTCGGCGACTCCAAGATGCTCGAACATCCGTCTGATTTTCCCGGGGGCGCCGGGTTCCAGAGGCCACAGGTCCAGAACGCGCGTGGAGACGCCTTCGATGACTTCGAACATGGGGTCCGGCAGCCGTTCCACCGCCTGCGGCCGATCCACGCACCGCACCAGGAGGTCGATTCGGCAGAAGGGCCGGCTGGCCTGGGGCAGCACGCCCAGGCCCCGCGCCTCGATCAGGCCGACCAGCGCCTCCGGCGCGCGGCCGTAGAGCCCGCCGCCCGAAACGAACACCTGGGTGCGGTCATCGGCGACCAGCACGAAGCCCTGATCCAGGGCCCGCAGCGCCAGATCGCTCTTGCCGACGCCCGACGGACCTTCGATCAGCGCGCCGCGCCAGGTTCCCGCCATCCGGCGGGCGATCAGGCCGGCATGGCGGATCATTCGCGCGGGCCGCCGTGATGGTGGGGGCCGTGGGCGCCGGCCTCGGGCAGGTCGACCCGGAACCGGGCCCCGATCACCTTGCCCTCGGCGTCCTTGCGGTTCTCGGCCCGCATGGTCCCGCCGTGCGCCTCGACGATCTGGCGGGCGATCGACAGGCCCAGGCCCGAATTGCCGCCGAACGCCTTGCCCTTCGGCCGCGAGGTGTAGAAGCGCTCGAAGATGGTCTCCAGATTGTCGGGCGGAATCCCCGGGCCGTCGTCGTCGACCGTGACGATCAGCCGGTTGTGCTGGTCGCGCAGGCCGGGATCGCGGCTGAGCGTGACCCGCACCTCGCCGTCGGCGGCGCTGAACGAGCGGGCGTTGTCGATCAGGTTGCGGAACACCTGGCCCATCGGGGTCTCGCGCGCCACGATCCGGGCGTGCTGCGGCGCGCGCTTGGCGTCGAAGGTCACCCGCACGCTGCCCGGCGCCTCGCCCGGACGCAGCTGGGCCTCGTAGAGATGGATCACCTCGGCCAGCAGCAGGTTCAGCTCAAAGGCCCGCGGCGCCTCGCGCGACAGTTCCGCGTCCAGCCGGGAGGCGTTGGAGATGTCGGTGACCAGGCGGTCCAGGCGGGTGACGTCCTGCTGCAGGATGGCCAGCAGCCGGGCCCGGGCGGCCGGGTCGGTCACCAGGTCCAGGGTCTCGATCGCCGAGCGGATCGAGGTCAGCGGATTCTTGATCTCGTGGGCGACGTCGGCGGCGAAGCGCTCGATGGCGTCCATCCGCTCCGACATCGAATCGGTCATCTCCTCCAGGGCCCGCGACAGGTCGCCCAGCTCGTCCTTGCGGTCGGAGATGTCGGGCAGGGAGATGGCCCGGGCCCCGTCCAGCCGCACGCGGTCGGCGGCGCTGGCCATGCGCAGCACCGGCTGGGCGATCAGGCGGTTGAGCAGGAACGACGAGATCAGGGTGGTGGCGATGGCGATCAGGGCGAAGGGCAGCAGGGCCTTGCGCTCGGCGGCGATGATCTGGTCGATGTCGCCGGCTTCCAGGGTCAGCACGCCCAGCACCGCGCGCACGTGCTGGATGGGGATCGAGACCGACACCACCCGCTCGCCCATCTCGTCGATGCGGGTGCCGGCCACGGGCTCGCCCAGCTTGGCCTGGGCGATCTCGGCGGCCAAGGCCTCGCGGGCGGCCTTGGCGACCTCGGGCTTGGTGTCGGTATCCCGGGTCGGCAGGCCGAAGGCCGGCTGGCCGGGCTTGCGGGCCGGCGGCAGGACCTTGGACTCCACCCGGTCGGCGACGACGTAGCTGTCGGCCAGCTGGTTGCCCTGGGCGTCGAACAGCCGCGCCCGCTGCGAGCGGGGGATGAACAGGCTCTGCAGGATGTCGCTGGCCTGGTCGGGGGCCAGGCGCGGCTCGGGGTCTCCGACCGTGGCGGCCAGGTCGATGACGTTGGCGATCAGCTCGCCCTGGGTGGTCAGGCTGTCGATGCGCGTGTTGATCAGGCCGCTGCGCAGCTCGTTGAGCACCAGCGCCCCGCCCAGCAGCACCGCCAGGGCCAGCAGGTTCAGGCCGATGATCAGCCGGCCCAGGCGCGACCCCCTGGGCCAGGCGAATTTCGGCCACGTCACGCGCCGTTTCGGCTTGCCCTCAGGCCCGCTGTCCGAGGCCATCTTGCGATCAGGATTCGCGATATCGGTAGCCGACGCCATACAGGGTTTCGATGGAATCGAACTCCGGATCGACCTGGCGGAACTTCTTGCGCATGCGCTTGATGTGGCTGTCGATGGTGCGGTCGTCGACATAGACCTGATCGTCGTAGGCGGCGTCCATCAGGTTGTCGCGGCTCTTCACGAAGCCCGGGCGCTGGGCCAGCGACTGCAGCAGCAGGAACTCGGTGACCGTCAGGCGCACCGGCTTGCCGTCCCACAGGCTGTCGTGACGCGCCGAATCGAGCGTCAGCTTGCCGCGCTTCATGATCTTGGAATTGGCCGAGCCGGGCGCGGCGCCGGCGGCGTCCTCCTCCTCGGGGCGGGCGCGGCGCAGCACGGCCTTGACCCGCTCCAGCAGCAGGCGCTGGCTGAACGGCTTGTGGATGTAGTCGTCGGCCCCGAGGTTGAAGCCGAGGATCTCGTCGATCTCGTCGTCCTTGGAGGTCAGCATGATCACCGGAATCTCGGTGGTCTGGCGCAGGCGGCGCAGCACTTCCATGCCGTCCATGCGCGGCATCTTGACGTCCAGGATCACCAGGTCGGGCGCCTGGCTCTCGACCGCGTCGAGCCCCGACGCGCCGTCGTAATAGGCCTTCACCACGTGACCGTGGCTTTCCAGCGCCAGCGAAACCGAAGCGACGATGTTCTCGTCGTCGTCGATGAGAGTAATATCGGCCATCGAGCCCTATGGGTCCTTTCGCGGTTTTCCTGCCGATACTATCGATCGGCGTCGCCCGCTACAACGCGCGCCCCCTACAACGCATGGGGCGGCTAAGCTTTCCCTGCCTTTTGCGGCTCCAGCGTGGCGCGATTGCGGCGCGCCCGGAGCGGTCCATCGCCAGAGCGCTGGGCGGCAACCTCACCTTAAGGTCTTGTATCCCATAAGGGAGGTTCGGGGAGCCCTTTGCCGATGAGCGACCAAGTCCATTATGAGCTGTTCGTGCGCCGCAAGCCCGGCGCGCAGTGGACGCTCGACATGGCGACCGAGATCCGCGCCCACGCCCTGCAGACCGCCGAGGAGGCGCTGGAGCAGGGGCGGGCGATCGCCGTGCGGGTCAGCAAGGAAACCCTCGACCCCGAAACCCGCGAATACAAGTCGATCTCGATCTTCACCAAGGGCCAGGTCGACGGCGGCAAGCCCAAGAAGGTGCAGGAGGACCTGGATCCGCTCTGCGTCCAGCCCGCCGACCTCTACACCGCCCATGCGCGCGACCGGATCGGCCGGCTGCTGGAAGCCTGGCTGGACCGCCACAACGCCACCCCGTTCGAGCTGCTGCACCGTCCCGACCTGGTCGAGCAGCTGGAAGCCTCCGGCACCGACCTGCAGCACGCCCTGCAGAAGATCGCCATCCCCGAGGCCGAGGCCCGGGGCATGTCGGTCCACGAGCTGATCCGCACCTTCCAGGGCCTGGTCGAGCGCACCGTCGCCAACCTGATGAAGGCGTTCAAGAAGGGCGCCCTGCCCGACCTGGACAAGGAAGGCTTCGCCCGGGCCGCCGAGCGTCTGTCCACCGATCCCGACCGCGCCTTCCTGCTGGGGGCCGGCGTCGCCGCCTCGATCGCGCCCGGCAAGAACTGGTCCGAGAAGATCGCCCGCCTGCTGGACCTGGCCGACGCCGCGCCCAGCGATCCCAGGGCCCGCGCCGCCGCCCTGGCGGCCATCGAGACGCCCCTGGCCGAGATCATCGGCTCCAAGGCCGGCATGGCCGACCTGCTCGGGGCCAATGACGCCGACCTCGGCACGACCCTGGCGGCCATGACCCGCCTGGCGGGCGGCGCCCAGGTCGAGGGGCTGATCCGCATCGAGGCCGGGGTGCGCAACTGCATGCCGGAGCTGTCGGGCACGGCCAAGCGGTTGAGCCAGTGGCTGAGCGGCGACGACTTCCCCGTCGTCCGGTCGTCGATCGCCCACCGGGTGCTCAAGGAGCTGAACGGCGTGCGTCGCCTCAAGCCCGCCGACGCCGAATCCGAGATCGAGCACCTGCGCGCCCTGGCCATGAGCCTGACCGCCGCGGCGGGCCGCATCCTGCCGCCCGAAGACATCACCAGCGCCTTCACCACCCGGTCCAAGACCCTGCTGAACGGCGAGTTCATCGAAGCCCTGCTCGGCCGCGACCGCTCCTCGCGCGAGGAGGTGCAGATGCTGATCCGCCTGGCCGAGAACGTCATGGGCGCCGTCAACAAGCGCATGGCCGCCCGCTGGTTGTCGGCCAACGTCCTGGCCCTGCGCTTCGAGCGCGAGCTGCGGCAGGGCCCGGACTCGCCGGCCGCCAAGCTTGCCGCCCTGGCCGCCCTGCAGAAGGCCCTGATCCGCTCGGGCCTGGTGGTCGAGGACTACGAGCCGCTGTGCGCCCGCCTGGGCGAGGTGGGCGGCATGATCGAGGCCGACGCTCGCCTGATCGCCATGCTGGTCCGCGCCCCCGCGCCCCTGCCCCAGAAGATGGCCCTGCTGATCAAGCTGGCCATGGGCGAGGCCGGCCCCACGGGCCCCGTCGCCGACAAGGCCAAGGCCGAGGTGATGAAGCTGGCCCGCGCGCCGGACGTCCGCGAGGCGCTGGCCGGCTCGCCCGAGACCATGGACCTGCTCAAGGGCATGGTTCAGCAGAAGGCGGCGGCTTAGGGACTCTGCGTCCTTCGAGGCTCGCCTGCGGCTCGCACCTCAGGATGAGGAACGAGGTCGATTTCTGAATCCCTCATCCTGAGGCGCCCGCGCAGCGGGCCTCGAAGGACGCAGAGCGCTTGTCACCCCAAAGCCCCCGCCAGCGCCTCCACCACCCGGTCCACGTCCGCGTCCGCCATGCCCGGATACAGCGGCAGGGTCAGGCAGCGGGCGTACCACGCGTCGGCGCCGGGCAGGTCCAGGGCGCCGTAGCGGGCCTGGTAGTAGGGCTGGTGGTGGATCGGGATGTAGTGGACCTGGCTGCCGACGCCCTGGGCCTTCAGCGCCTCGACCACCGCCCGGCGGGTCACGCCCAGGGCCTCGAAGTCGATCAGCACGGTCAGCAGGTGCAGGGCCGGGTCGGACCAGGCCGGGCTTTCCGCCAGGCGCACGGCCGGGGCCAGGGCCGCCAGCTTCCCGGCGTAGAGCGCCGTCAGGGTCCGCCGCCGCGCGACGAAGCGGTCCAGCTTGGCCAGCTGCGAGAGGCCCAGGGCGCAGAGCACGTCGGGAATGCGGTAGTTGAAGCCCAGCTCGGGCATCTCGTAGACCCAGGGCTCGGCCCCGGGCGGGCGGACCATGCCGTGGCCGCGCAGGGACCTCGCCCGCGCCGCCAGCGTGGCGTCGTTGGTGGTCAGCATGCCGCCCTCGCCGGTGGCCAGGGTCTTGACCGGATGGAACGAGAAGCTGGCGAAACTGGAAAAGGCGCCGTCGCCGACCGGGTGCGCGACCCCGTCGAAGGTCCCGACCGAGCCCAGGGCGTGGGGCGCGTCCTCGACCAGCACCGCGCCGACGCCGTCAGCCAGGGCCTTCAGGCCCGACAGATCGCAGACGTCGCCGCGCAGGTGGACCGGCAGCACGGCCTTCACCCGGCGGCCGGACGCGCGCTTCAGGGCCTCGGCCAGGGTGTCGGGCGTCATCAGGCCGCTGTCGGGATCGACGTCGGCGAACACCACCTCGGCCCCGACATAGCGGGCGCAGTTGGCGGTGGCCAGGAAGCTGACCGACGGGGCGATGCAGACGTCGTCCACGCCGACGCCCAGGGCCAGCATGGCCAGGTGCAGGGTGGCGGTGCCGTTGGCCACGGCGACGGCGTGCTCAGCGCCGACCTTCCGCCTGAACGCCGCCTCGAAGGCCTCCACGGCCGGGCCGGTGGTCAGGAAGTCGGCGCGCAGGGCCGCCGCCACCGCCGCCACGTCGTCGTCCTCGATGGTCTGACGGCCGTAGGGCAGGAAGGGCGGCGCGGCGCTCATCAAGCCTTCTCGGCCAGCATGGCGTTGAGGCCGTCCTCGCTGAGCCAGTCGTCGTTGCTGTCGCTGCTGTAGCTGAAGCCCTCGGCCACGTCCCTGGCCTCGGCCTCGCCCCGGAACGGCTTGCGCGGATACTCCACGAACGTCGGCTCGATCACGTAGCGGTCGGAGAGTTCGACCGTGGCGCGGGCGTCGTCGGCGCTGATCATCATCTCGTGCAGCTTCTCGCCCGGGCGGATGCCGACGATCCGCATGCCGGCGGTCGGCGACATGGCCTTGACCAGGTCGGGCATGGTCATCGACGGGATCTTGGGCACGAAGATCTCGCCGCCGCGCATGAGCTCCAGCGACGAGAGCACGAACTCCACGCCCTGGTTCAGGGTGATCCAGAAGCGGGTCATCCGCGCGTCGGTGACCGGCAGCTCGGTCGCGCCCTGGCCCAGCAGGCGCTTGTAGAGCGGCACCACGCTGCCGCGCGAGCCGACCACGTTGCCGTAGCGGACCACCGCGAAGCGGGTGCCGATGTCGCCCGACAGGTTGTTGGCGGCCACGAAGGTCTTGTCCGAGGCCAGCTTGGTCGCGCCATAGAGGTTGATCGGGTTGCAGGCCTTGTCGGTCGACAGGGCCACCACCTGCTTCACATGGTTGGTCAGGCTGGCCCAGACCACGTTCTCGGCGCCCAGCACGTTGGTGTGGATGCATTCCGACGGATTGTATTCGGCGGCCGGCACCTGCTTCAGCGCGGCCGCGTGGATGACGATGTCGACGCCGCGCAGGGCCAGGGTCAGCCGCTCGCGGTCGCGCACGTCACCCAGGAAGAACCGGAGTTTCCCGTAGACCGCCTCGCCGAACTGTTCGCGCAGTTCCAGCTGCATGTCGCTCTGCTTCAATTCGTCGCGGGAATAGACGATCACCTTCCGCGGGTCCGAGCGTCGCAGCACGGTCTCGATGAATCGGCGGCCGAACGACCCGGTTCCGCCGGTCACCAGGATGACCTTGCCATCCAGATCGAGGGTGTTCGGTGAAAAGCGCCCCAATTTCAGCCTCCTGAGCCTTCGCCGCCGCGGGGGCGAGCAAGACGAGTCATGGTTAACGCCCCTTTGTGCCCGCCAGACGTAAAGAGGACGTCAACCCGGTCGTGTCACAAGGGCTCATGCGCCGCGCCCTCGCCCTTCCCCTCTTGTCGCTGCTGGCCGCCGCCAGCTTGGCCGCCCCGCCCGCCTTCGCCAGCCAGGGCAAGGAGGAGAAGAAGGCGCCCGCCACCTATTTCGCCCTGCAGCCCCTGACCGCAACCACCATCCGCCGCGACGGCCGTCGCGGGGTCATGACCCTGGAGACCGGCGTGCAGGCGCTGGACCCGGCCCTGATGGAGCGCGCCCAGCAGTCGGAACCCCGCCTGCGCGCCGCCTTCGCCCAGGTGCTGATGACCTACACCGCCGGCATGCCGCGCGGCGCGGCTCCCGACCTGACCTATCTGGGCTCCCGGATGCAGGAGGCCGCCGACAAGGTGTTGGGCCGCAAGGGCTCCAAGGTGCTGCTCGGCTCGGCGATGGTGAACTAGGGTCTACCTCTTCCGCCGCTCGCGGAAGAACCCCCGCAGCAGGTCGGCGCTCTCCTGGGCCATTACCCCGCCGGTCACCTCCGGCCGCCAGTGGCAGGTAGGCTGGGCGAAGAACTTCGGACCGTGGACCACCGCCCCGCCCTTGGGGTCCTCGGCCCCGAACACCACCCGGCCGATGCGGGCGTGGCTGATCGCCCCGGCGCACATGGCGCAGGGCTCCAGCGTCACCACCAGGGTCAGGTCCGTCAGGCGGTAGTTGCCGAGCTTGGCGGCGGCGATGCGCAGGGCCGCGATCTCCGCGTGGGCCGTGGGGTCGTGCGCGCCGATCGGCCCGTTGCCCGCCCGGGCGATCACCGCGCCCGTCGCCGGATCGAGGATCACCGCGCCCACGGGCGTCTCGCCCGCCTCGGCGGCGGCGCGGGCTTCGTCCAGGGCCAGGGCCATGGCGGCTTCGTCGGTGAGCGGGACGGCTATGGTCGGGACTCCGGGGTCAACAGGCGTACGTGGCCAGCCAGGCCGACGTCCATGGCTCTTCTAGCAAGCTTCGCGTCGGCCGTGACCAGCGGCGCGCCACATCGCAAGGCAAGGGCGAGATAGACGCTGTCGCAAGCGGAAAAGCTGTATCGCGACGCCAGGTCGAAGGCTGGGAGGGACAGGTCGGCCGTGGGCGCGACCTCGTCGATCAGCAGCGCAAGGCGCGCGACGGCCTCGCGCGCGGACGCGCCGGACACCAGCCCGCCGCGGACGATCCGGCTCGCCACCGAGATGAACTCCGCGAAGATCAGATCGGGCGCGATCCGCAAGGCGTCAGGCCGAAACAAGGACGTCGCGCTCGCGGCGCTGCTCACGGGAAACAACCAGTTGGCGGCGACCGAGGCGTCAAGCACCATGTCACCGTTCATCGCGGCCCTCATGGATGACGGCGACAACATCGAAGTCGGCGGGCAACGGCGGCGTCGTCTTCTGGAACCAGTCGACCATGGCCGCCAGCCTGTCGTTCGCCAGCTGGTCCAGCAGGGCGACGCAGGCGCTGGCCCGATCCCCCCCGTGTTGCTTCACATGGTCGTCGATCATGCGCAGCGCGCGCGGGTGCAGCGCCGTCGGCGGCAGGACGATGGCTTCGGCGTCCCGATGCTGGAAGATCGCCCCCTCCTCGGCGACGCCGAACCGGTCGGCCTTGACGAAGCTGACCCGCTGGGCGCCGAGGTCGAGCGAGGCGGTCCTCCAGCCGGCGTCCAGCCAGGCGACCGCCTGCGAATGCCCGGCCCGGGTGTTCGACCACCAGGGCTGAGCCTCATAGGCCGAGGGCGGCAGGGAAAAGCCGAGAATGCGCTCGATTTCCTGGAAGGACAGGCGCACCTCGCCGTGCTGGAACATGCCTTCCAGGTGCCGTTTCAACGGCTCGTACTTCGTGGGCTTCATAGTATGTTCCCGATCGACATACGAAGTATATACTAAATATCGAACTCGGCAACCTTGATCCCCGGCCGGATCGGCGCCATCACCAGCCTCGCCCATCGTGAGATGCGCCCAGCCCTTGAAGGACCGACGCCGTGACCGAGAAATACCAGCCCCACCTGCATGACAACGTCCTTCTCGGTCAAGACGACCACGAGGGCGGCCCCGAAGGCGAAGGCGAAGGCGGCGAGGGCGAGCGCGTCGCCAAGATGCTGGCCCGTTCGGGTGTGGCCTCGCGGCGCGAGGTCGAGCGGCTGATCGAGGCGGGCAAGGTCGCCCTGAACGGCACGGTGCTGACCACCCCGGCCGTCAAGGTCCGCCCCGGCGACATCCTGACCGTCGACGGCAAGATGATCGACGAGCCCGAGCCGACCCGGATCTTTCGCTACCACAAGCCCACCGGCCTGCTGACCTCGCACAACGACCCCAAGAACCGTCCGACGGTATTCCAGGCGCTGCCGCGCGACCTGCCGCGCGTCATCTCGGTGGGCCGCCTGGACCTCAACTCCGAAGGCCTGCTGCTGCTGACCAACGACGGCGAGCTGTCGCGGGCGCTGGAGATGCCGCAGAACGCCTGGGTGCGCCGCTACCGGGCCCGCGCCTTCGGCGACACCACCCAGGCCAAGCTGGACCGCCTGAAGGACGGGATCACGGTCGAGGGCGTGCGCTACGGCCCGATCGAGGCCCGGCTGGACAAGGCCCAGGACAAGGCCGGCGGCGGCAAGAACATCTGGATCACCCTGACCCTCAGCGAAGGCAAGAACCGCGAGGTCCGCAAGGTGCTCGAGGCGATCGGCCTGAAGGTCAACCGCCTGATCCGCCTGTCCTACGGCCCGTTCGCGCTGGGGACCCTGCTGCCGGGCCAGGTCGAGGAGGTCGGCCCCCGGGTGATCCGCGAGTTGCTGGAGGGCATCGTTCCGCCCGAGAACATGCCGACGGGCGACAAGCCCCGGTTCCTCGGCGTGGCCGACCCGCTGAAGGCGCCGGGCCAGGCGGGCGGCGGCGACATGCAGCGCCGCGGCGTGCCCCGGGCCGGCAAGATGACCCAGGTGGCCATCCTCGCGCCCGAGGAAAAGGTCGAGGAAGAGAAGTTCGTCCGCAAGCCGGGCTGGGCCAAGCCGAAGAAGAAGCCGGCGATCGCTGGCCGCGACCCCGTGCGTCCGGCCAGGAAGTCGATCGAAAGCAAGATGATCGGCCCCAAGCCGTTGTCCTACCGCGACGCCGCCGCCAAGCGGGTCCGCGACAAGGAGATGGCCGAGAAGAACGCGGCCGACAAGCGCGCCGCCCAGGGCAAGGAGGCTCGGCCGTCCAAGGGGACCGCCCAGGCGTCGTCCAAGCCCAAGCTCGGCGCGCTGCGGGCCAACGGCTACAAGCCGCTGGGCGACGGTCCGGCCCAGAAGGACGGCAAGACCGGTGGAAAGCCGGGCGGCGCGCGTCCGGGCGGCAAGCCCAGCACGGTCAAGGCGGCGGGAGCGGGCAAGCCTGGCGAGCCCGGCAAGGTCTGGTCCAAGCCAGGGATGGCCAAGACTGGCGCTCGACCGGACGGTCCCAAGGGCCCGCCCCGCACGGGCGGCAAGCCGAGCGGGTCACGGGCGGGCGGGCCGGGCGCTCCGCGCGGCAAGCGCTAGCGCTAGCGCTAGCGCTCACCCTTATCGGCCCGGGATGACGGTGTGAATGTGAAGGCTAGCCCCGTGTCTGCAAACCGACGGCCAGGTTCCTGGTCCGCCGGATCACCGTGACCAGGCTTCCCGCCGCGATCACCGCCAGCCCGCCCAGCAGCACCTGCCCCTGGCCTCGCCAGAGCGGCTCGAGCATCGAGACCAGGCAGACCGCCGTCAGCGTCGCCATCCGCTGTTGTTTGGCCATCGGCCCGGAGAAGTCCGCGGGCTGGCCCAGGCCCCGGCCCAGCTCGCGGACATAGGCGGTCAGCACCGCCAGCACCGCCGCGATCCAGCCGGCGGCCGCGCCGGCGCCGATCCCGGCCGACTGCACGCCATAGCCGGCCCCGGCCAGCAGCAGGACGTCGGCGACGCGGTCGGGCAGCTCGTTCCAGATCGGCCCCGCCGGCCCGGCCCGGCCATGCTCGACCGCCACCAGGCCGTCCAGCAGGTTGCACAGCAGCCGCGCCTGGATGCACGCCGCCGCCAGTCCGAACGCCATCGCCCGAAGGAGCCGGCCGTCCAGCGCCCCGGCCGTCAGGATCAGCGCCCCGCCCAGGGCCGCGAAGGCGATGCTGGTCGCCGAGATGACGTCCGGATCGACCTTGGCCTTCGCCAGGCCCTGGGCCAGGCGGCGCGCGAAGGCGGCGTCGCGGACCTTCAGCGGGCGGCGGTTGTCCAGGTCCTGGGTCATGGCGTCTCCTCCGGGGCGAGAACTAGGCTATAGCTAAACCCATTCGCCGCCAGGGGCGCGCCGGCAGGAGCCGCATGGACATCGCCGCCACCGTTCGCGCCTTCTTCGCCGCCCAGCCGCCGGTCCTGCTGATCGGCCTGGCCGGCGTCGTGGCCCTGCTGAGCGTGGCCGGGGCGATCGCCACCCTGCTGACCGCGCTGAAGCCGGACAAGGACTATCGCGAGCTTCGCCAGCGCATCGCCAGCTGGTGGGTGATGGTCGCCCTGCTGGCCGGGGCCCTGCTGCTGGGCTGGCGGGCGACCGTCCTGGTCTTCGCCCTGATCTCGTTCATGGCCCTGCGCGAGTTCCTGTCCCTGGCCCCGATCCGCAAGGAGGACCGACCAGCGATCCTGGCCGCCTACCTGGCCCTGGTCGCCGCCTACGGCTTCATCGCCGCCGACAAGTACATGTTCTACCTGGTGTTCATCCCGGTCTGGACGTTCCTGGGCCTGCCGTTCCTGATGGCCCTGCTGGGCCAGACGCGGGGTTTCCTGACCACCGCCGCCACCTTCCACTGGGGCCTGGTGACCTGCGTCTACAACCTGGGCTTCGCGGCCTTCCTGATGCGGACGCCCGACACCGACCGCCTGCCGGCCGGACCGGCGGGGTTGGTGTTCTTCCTGCTGCTGGTCACCGAGTTCAACGACGTGGCCCAGTACGTATTCGGCAAGCTCCTGGGCCGCCGCAAGATCGCGCCCACCGTCAGCCCCAACAAGACCTGGGAGGGCTTCCTGGGCGGCTGGCTGGCGACGGGCCTGCTGATCTGGTTCGCCGGGCCGGTGTTCACCCCCCTGGCCGGCCACGGCCTGCTGGTGGTGGCCATCGCCCTGCCGCTGGCGGGCTTCGCCGGCGACGTGACCATGAGCGCGGTCAAGCGCGACATCGGGGTCAAGGACACCTCGCACGCCATTCCCGGCCACGGCGGGGTGCTGGACCGCGCCGACAGCCTGACCTTCACCGCCCCGCTCTATTTCCACCTGCTGGCGCTGTTCGCGCTCGACAGGTTCTGATCCGTGGGCTGGCTGCGCTTCCTGCTGCTGGTGCTGGTGGCCCGTCCCCTGGCCCTGTTCCTGACCGGCGCCGACGTCACCGGCCGCGAGCGCCTGCCGCTGAAGGGGCCGGCCATCGTCGCGGCCAACCATTCCAGCCATGTCGACACCCTGCTGCTGCTGGCGATCTTTCCGTCGCGCGCCGTGGCCCGGGTGCGCCCCGTGGCGGCGGCCGACTATTTCCTGCGCGACCCGGTGATCGGCTGGTTCTCCCGCCATGTGATCGGCATCGTCCCGGTGGCGCGACTGAAGGCGGGCGTGGGGGAAGACGTCCTGGCCCCGGCCCGCGCGGCCCTGGCGGCCGGCGACATCGTGGTGGTGTTTCCCGAGGGCACGCGCGGCGACGGCGACGACCTGGGCCAGCTGAAGGGCGGCGTGGCGCGCCTGGCCCAGGCCTTTCCCGAGGCGCCGGTGACGCCGGTCTGGATCCAGGGCGCGGGCCGCGTCCTGCCGAAGGGCGAGGCGATCCCCGCCCCGTTGAACTGCGCGGTCCTGGTCGGCGAGCCGCTGGGTTGGGACGGCGACCGTCCCGCCTTCATGGCCCGGCTGCGGGCGGCCCTGCTGGCCCTGAAGGACCAGGCGCCGCCGCTGCGGTGGTCCTGAGAGTCAGGTCGCCGCCAGTCGGGTCCAGCGGCGCAGCGGCGCCCACCGCGCCACGATCTCGGCCAGGGCGACATAGCCGGCCAGCATCAGCGGCGCGATGACCAGGGTCTCGGGCGGGAAGGCGTGCGGCGGCTCGGGCTTCAGCGCCATCGGCTGGATGAACAGCAGGATCAGGATGTTGTTGGCCGCGTGGGCCCCGACCGCGAACTCGATGCCGCCCAGGCGCAGGGTCATCCAGGCCAGGCCCACGCCCATGGCCAGCCGCATCAGGAAGGCGTCGAGATTGGGATCGAAATGGACCGCCGAGAACAGCAGGCCGCTCAGCACCAGCACCACGCGCGGGTCGGGGAACCAGGCGCCGACGATCTTGGCCAGCCAGCCGCGGAAGACCAGTTCCTCGGCGGCGGCGGCGACCAGGAACAGGACCACCACCATGACCGCATAGGCCAGCCGGCCGGACAGGCCGGGGCTGATCGCCAGGATCGGCGCGCCCGCCGCCTTGGGGTCCAGCGCCGCCGAGACCAGGACCATGGGGCCGATCACCGCGGCGAACAGCGCCAGGCCCAGCAAGGTCAGCCGCCAGCGGAAGCGGGGCGCGGCGCTGAAATAGGACAGCAGCCGCCGATGGTGCAGCATGGCCGCCACGCCGACGAAGGCCAGCGCCATGCCGCCATTGGTGGCCGCCACCAGGGCCAGAACGAAGCTCACCTGGGTCAGGCCGGCCGGCGCCTGGCCCTGGCCCAGGGCGGCCATCAGCCGCTCGGTGGACTCGACCCCGCCGCCGGCGATCGCGAAGGCCACGAACACCGCGATGCCGCAGATGACGGCCGCCAGAAGGGCCGCGACCACGCCGATGAGCAGGGTCAGCAGCAGCGGAACGACACGCCGGTCGGCCGGCGTCAGATCGTCCAGGAACGGCGACCGTCGAAGCTCTGCTAGCACCACTGTTTCCGATCCTGACCCCGCTTCATCGCTAGGCGCTCGGCGCGCGCGACGCAAGCGGCGCGACACGCGACTTGCCGCGATCGCCGGCGCGCGGCACACATCGGGGCAAGAAACGGGGCGCGCATGACCGACAACACCCACAAGGAAGCACAGCATCTCCACCGCCTGATCCTGTTCTCGGACGCGGTGTTCGCGATCGCCATCACCCTGCTCGCCATAGAGATCCATCCGCCGGAGCACTGGCATGGCGTGGCCGACCTGTTCGGGCGGATGCAGCACAAGCTGATGGCCTACGCCGTCAGCTTCGCGGTCGTGGGCATCTACTGGATCAGCCATCGCCGCACCTATTCGCGCCTGCGCCGGGCCGACGGCGTCCTGGACGTGCTGAACCTGATGATGCTGGGCCTCCTGGCCCTGCTGCCGCTGGCCACCGAACTGCTGTGGGAAAGCGGTTCGGCGTCGGCGGCGCTCGTCTATGTCAGCCTGGTGGCCGCCATCGGCCTGGCCCACGCCGTGGCCTGGGGCTACGCCGCCTTCTTCGGCCGCCTGACGGAACCGATGTCGACGATCGAGAAGATCTACGTGCTGCTGCGGGTGGCCCTGTTGCCCGGATTGATGTGCAGCCTGACCTTCCTCAGCATCATCACCCGCACGCCGTGGGGCTGGCTGGGCATCGCCGGGGTCGTGGCCGGGCTGTCGCTCATCAACCGCCTGACGGCCCGGAAGGCCGCGACGGCGGCGGTCCAGACGGCGGAAACCTGACCGTGCGCGTCGTCTCGGGCCGGTATCGCGGCA